>Ga0308169_10001155_pt1 | contig 32167 bp, 30 predicted proteins | sample PhyBR1_2_FD_202139 | JGI IMG/M metagenome (GOLD analysis project Ga0308169, IMG submission 202139) | Phyllosphere microbial communities from UC Gill Tract Community Farm, Albany, California, United States - DLSLSB.R1 | ecosystem: Host-associated > Plants > Phyllosphere > Unclassified | place...
TGTCCTGGCTCAACTCCGCGGGCGAACGGTCCACCCCGTACCACCAGCTGCGGGTTGCCGGCGTGGACCGCTACCGCACCCTCTTCGCCTCGGACCCCAAGCGGGAGTGGCTCCAGTTCGGCGGCGGACTCATGTGGAACACTGCGGGCCAGGGTGCGGCCACCGAGGCCCGGCACGCCTACGAGAAGTCCATTGGCTACGACTCCAAGCTGCTTTCCCCGGAGGAAATCGCCGCAGCCACCCCCGGCATCGATTCCAGTGCCGTGCCGGACAACGCCATCTTTAACCCCGGCGAAGGCTGGGTCAGCCTGCCGGACCTGATCGACTTCCTGATGGAGGAGTTCCACTCCCGCGGCGGCGAACTCGTCCTCAACGCCGGCAAGGCCTCGGTCATGGTTGAGGGCGGCCGCACCACCGGTGTGGAGACCGCGTCGGGCGGGACCTACCCGGCCGACGCCGTCCTGGTGGCGTGCGGCGCAGCGACGCCCGCCGTCGTCGAACCCCTGGGTGTGCACATCCCCAATGGCTCCCCGGTGTCCATGCTGGTGGTGACCAAGCAGGTGCAGCACGAGGTGGCCGCAGTGATGAACACGCCCCGCGCCGCCCTCCGGCCCAACCCGGGCGGCACGTTCGCCCTGGACCACGACTGGTACGAGGAGCACATCACCGAGCACGCCGACGGTTCCTTCACCATTCCGGACGAAGTGGTGCAGGAACTGGCGGATGAGGCATCGAAGCTGGTTGCCGGCAACCCGGAACTGAAGCCGGCCTCCTGGAAGATGGGCTACAAGCCGATCCCGGGCGACGGCGAACCGGTGCTGGGTGAACTGGGACAGGTGCCCGGATGCTTCGTCGCCTTCACGCACTCCGGTGCCACCCTGGGCCTCATCGCCGGCGAACTGCTCGCCGGTGAAATCCTGACCGGCAGGAAGCACCCCATGCTGGCAACGTTCCGCCCGGCGCGCTTCTCCTAAGACACCCGGATCAAAGAAGCGGGGGGGCAGTCTGCAGCCCCGCTTCTTTGCGCGTGCCGGAAATCAGGAGCCCAGGTGTCCGGTAAGCCGGCGGTGGAAGCCAGTGCTGCGTTCATCGAGGCCTTCGATTGCCACCGTTGCACCGTGGTCCGCATATTTCGTTTCGATGGAGTCCAGGGCGGCCACGGTTGACGCGTCCCAGATCTGCGCACGGCTGAGGTCGATGGCCACCGCGGCCGGATCGTCGGCGTAGGCGAACTGCTCCACCAGGTCATTGCTGCTTCCGAAGAACAGCGGCCCCACCACGTCATAGCGGACGCTTTCGCCGTCCTCCGCAAGGTGCCGCTCAACGGTGATGACGTGGGCCACCCGGCGCGCGAACAGCACCATCGCCAGGATGACGCCCACCAACACGCCGTAGGCCAGGTTCCCGGTGAACACCACGACGGCGACGGTAACTGCCATGACGAGCGTTTCCGGTACGGGCATCCGCTTCAGGGTGGAGGGCTTCACGCTGTGCCAGTCGACGGTGGTCACGGCCACCACCATCATCACCGCAGCCAGGGCCACCATGGGGATCTGCCCCATGATCGAGCTGAGTCCCGTCACCAGCGCCAGCAGGAACAGTCCTGCCACGAACGTCGAGATCCGGGTGCGGGCCTGGCCGGTCTTCACGTTCAGGACCGTCTGGCCGATCATGGCGCAGCCGGCGATGCCGCCGTAGAAGCCGGCCATGATGTTCGAAACGCCCAGGGCCCAGGATTCGCGGCCCTTGTGCGAAGGGGTCTCCGTGATGTCATCCACCAGCTTCGCCGTGAGGAGTGTTTCCATAAGGCCCACGAATGCCACGCTCAGTGCCGTGGGCAGGACCAGTTGGAAGGTCTCAAGGTTTACGGGGAAAAGGAACGGCGTGATGCCGGGGAGCTTGCCCGTGAGCGGGCCTTCGTCCGCGACGTTCGGAACGGTGAGGCTGGCAAGAATCACGATTGCCGTGACGACGACGATCGCCACCAGGGGCGACGGCACCACCTTGGTGAACCGGGGAAGGATGAAAATGATCGCGAACGTCAGGGCGAACAGGACATAGGCGAGCCAGGGGACGTTGAGGACATGGGGCACCTGCGCCATGAAGATCAGCACGCCCAGCGCGTTGACGAATCCGATCATCACCGACCGCGGGATGAACCGCATCAGTCGGGCCAGGCCGGCCAGGCCAAAGACCACCTGGATCACACCGGCAAGAAGCACCGTGGGCAGCACATACTGGACGCCCCGCTCGTGGACCAGCGGGGCGATCACCAGGGCCACCGAACCCGCAGCCGCGGTCACCACGCCGGGGCGTCCGCCCAATATGGACATGGCCAGGGCCAGCACGATGGAGGCGACAAGGCTCACCATGGGATCGACGCCGGCCACGATCGAGAACGAGATGACTTCCGGTACGAGTGCCAGGGTGGTGACCATTCCGGCCAGGACCTCGCGGCTGAGTTGCCGGGGGGAGCGCAGGGCCGTGAGGACAGTGAGTGGTTGCCGGATTGGGCGGGTACGGTCAGCGACGGCCAAGGAGCGGCTCCTGGGGACTTGGCCCCCTCTTGGGGGAGCGGTGTGGAACGTTCTGCGCGCCACGCTGCGCACGGGTCCAGCCCTGCCATGAAAGACAATGGGGGTGGGGAAAGAATGCGCCGGTGACTTCCGGCTGCGTATGCAACACTACCCTAACGTGAGGGTTGAGCCGGATTGGTGACGTAATGGTGAAAGAGATGACCGCCGAAGAAGTGGTGGCGACAATGCACATTGGCGAACTGGCGGACCGCTCGCAGATGTCCCTTCGGACTATCCGCCATTACGACGAGGTGGGCCTGCTCAAACCCTCGGGCCGCACCGAAGGCGGGTTCCGCCTCTACACAGAACGCGACTTCACGCGGCTGTTGCTGATCCGCAGGATGAAACCGCTGGGGTTCACCCTCGAAGCAATGGCAGGACTGCTGCGGGTCATTGACGCGCTGGAGGCGGCCGAGCCCGGCCAGGATGTTGCGGGCATCCGGGAGGAGCTGAACGGCTTTATCGAAGAAGCGGCGCGGCGCCGGGCCAAACTGGAGGAGCAACTGGGCATGGCCGACGAATTCCTGGCACTGCTGCGCGCCCGCTAGGATTCCTGCCGGCCGTTGCCAAACTGTGGCGTTCCGGCCGGCCGCGGCCCGCGGCAGCAGTAAGTACGGCTGATAAAATAACCGGGTTGCAGGGCGGCCTTGTGAAGCTGGGCGAGCAGTGCCGTAACAAGGTAGGGGACCACACAATCATGACGGCAGGCGGGTCACACCTCAGGACATCGGAGAGCAGGCCGGGCACACCGGCGCCAGCCTCCGTGCCTGCCAAGGGCCGTGCCTACGTCGCAACCCTCGAAGGTTTCGTCGGCGCCCTGATGATGTTCGTCGGCTCCATCGGAACGGGCTGGATCGCAAACGGTTCCCCCATGATCCGCCAGCCGGTGGTCATCGCGCTCCGCACCGAAGGCTGGGGCGTGGCGGTGTCCACCGTGCTGCTGACCGCCGGCGCCATGCTGCTGATGCGCTCCTGGCTGCGGCTGGGCCAGCGGCTGGGGGACTGGGGGCAGTCATCCCTACGGTCCGTGGTGGTGGCTATCTCAGCATGGTCCCTGCCCCTGCTGTTCTGCGTGCCGGTCTTTTCCCGGGATGTCTACGCGTACACGGGCCAGGGCCGGCTGGTGATGGAGGGCCAGAACCCCTATGAGGTGGGCATTTCCACCCTCAACAACTGGTTCGCCCTGGGCGCCGATCCCGCCTGGGCGGAAAACCGGACCCCCTACGGACCTTACTTCCTGTGGCTGGCACGGGCGGTGGTGGGACTGACGGGAGCCCAGCCGGACGCCTCGGTCCTGCTCTTCCGGCTGCTGGCCGGCGTCGGCGTGCTGCTGTGCGTCATCTACGTCCCCAAGCTGGCCGGGCTGCACGGCATCAACGGTGCCCGTGCCCTCTGGATCGCCGTGGCCAACCCGCTGTTCCTCATCAGCTTCATCGCCAGCGCCCACAATGACGCCCTGATGGTGGGGCTCGCCGTCGCCGGCGTGTACTTCGCCGCCACCCGGCGCTACCTGCTGGGCATCCTCCTGGTGACCGCCTCCATCGGCATCAAGCCCATCACCGTTCTGCTGCTGCCGTTCATCGGCGTCATGTGGGCCGGGCCCTCCGCCACCTGGGCGCGCAAGTTCCTGATGTGGGCCGCCACGGCGGGCATCAGCTTCGGTGTGCTGGTCCTCAGCGGCATCCCGTTCAATCTGGGCATCGGCTGGACCTGGGCCATCATGGACCCGACGCCGGGCTACACGGGCTACTCGCCGTCGGGCTTCCTGGGCCAACAGGTGGAAATGCTCGCCAACGCGCTGGGGCTGCCCGGCGGATCCCTGGCCACCTGGCTGCGGACCGCCATGAAGTGGGCCGCCATCGCGCTGGTCCTGCTGCTGATGTTCCGCGGCGACTACTCGCGGGCGGTGCGGCGGATGGCGCTGGCGTTCACCGCCGTCGTGATGCTCTCACCCATCATCCAGCCCTGGTACATCCTGTGGTTCCTGCCGTTCCTGGCCGTTACCGGCATCCGGGACGACTGGCAGATCCGGTCGCTGTACGTGGGCGTGACGTTCTTTGTGGTGTTCGGCGCCCAGGACCAGCTCTCCGTCTGGTCCTTCGTGGAGCTGCCCCTCGACGCCTCGTCGCTGGCGTTCTTCACCGCCCTGGCGTTCACGTTCTACCTGCTGGTCCTGGACGTCCACACCCGCAAGCTGCTCATCGAGGGCAAGCCGCTGGACCTGGCACGGCGCGGCTGGGAGTGGGCGATGGAACGCCGGGCCCAACGCCAGGCCACGGCAGTCGGCCAACCTGACAGCGCCGCCGTCGAACGCCGCGAAGGCCCCTAGGGGCCCGAAGGCGCCTAGGCTCCTGCCGCTATGGGCGCTGCAGTCTTCCGCCCCAGCTCTGCCGTGCGCTTCACCGACCACAACAGCAGCACCACCAGCAGCACGTTGCGGGTGGTGAGGATCGCCGCCATGACCGGGTGGGCGTGGATGAGCGGGGTGTAGAACAGCGGGTAGATCACGAATGTGGTGATGGCGATGCCCATGAGCAGGGCCGCGGGGACCTTCCAGCGCTCCCAGTCATGCATCAGGCCGGCGATGATCACCGGGGCCAGCCAGATGATGAACTGCGGCGAGCCCACCTTGTTGAACACAATGAACGCGGTGACCATCATCAGCGAGCCCTCGAGGAACAGTTCCTCACGCTCCGCACCGCGGCGCATGGCGCGTACCAGCAGGATGGCCGCGGTGATGGCTGCCAGGACCAGCAGCGGCTGCATCAGGAACGCCGCGGTGCTGGCGCCCGGGCCGTACACCTCGGTGGAGTTGATGGCCGTGTTGTCCGCCATCTTGGAGCCGGCGATGTGGAAGACACTCAGCCAGACCCAGGGGGTGGAGAAGGTAGCTTCGAGCTGCATGCCGCGTTCGCCCTGGTTCAGGAGGAAGTCCATGATGTGCGGCAAGCCGCCGGTCAGCCACGTCCCCAGGCCAACGACGGCGGTCACGGCGACGCCGGCGAGGACCACCTGGACGCGCTTGTGGCTGGCGATGATGATGGGGACCAGGACGGCCGCGGGCCACACCTTGATCCAGGTGGCGACGCTGAGCAGGACGCCTGCCACCACGGGCCGTTCGGCCGCATAGAGCAGGGCAATCAGGACGATGGGCGCCGTAATGCCCTCCACCCGGGCGAAGCTGAGGTAGCCCATGAAGACGGTGAAGAACAGCCACCACCACGCCGGCGCAACGCCGCTCACCTTCCGCGGGCCGCGGGTGAGGTAGAGCAGGCCGACGGCGTTGAGCAGTGTGATGATCAGGAACCAGACCAGCAGGTACAGGCTGGGCCCGGCGATGTTGGCGAGGAAGATGGGGATCTGCGCCAGCACCGGGTAGACCCAGGGGCTGATCTTGCCGGTGAGGTCAGCCGGGTTGTACCCGGCCGTGGCCCACTGCCGGTACTGCTCGGTGTCGCTGAAAGTGTCGCCGTTCAGGAAGAAGGACGCCATCCAGCCCAGGAAGTAGAGATGGACGACGGCGAAGCCCCACCAGACGCTGGACGGACGGGCGAACCAGTCCACCACCTTTGCCGGGAGGAGTTTGGTGCGGACCGTCACCAGGCGGTCAAAGAACCTCGTGGAAATTTTAGGTCTCCTTGAGCGCAGGGGCAGGTGCAGCCGTCTTCTTGCCCAGCGAGTACAGGCGCCGGACGCTCCACAGGAACAGGACCACCAGCAGGACGTTGCGGATGGTCAGGACCAGCGCCATCCAGGGGTTGTTGTGGCTGAGGGCGTCGTAGAACAGCGGGTAGATGAAGTATGTGGCCACGGCGATGGCAATGAGCATCAGCGCCGGGACGCGCCATTCGCGCCAGCTGTGGGCCAGCCCGACGGCCACGGCGGGCCCAAGCCACACCATGAACTGGGGCGAGCCCACCTTGTTGAAGACCACGAAGGCGGTGGCCAGGGTCAGGGCGCCGGCCAGGAGCAGTTCCGTGCGGTCCACACCGCCGGCCACTTTGTGCTGCTTGCCGTTGTGCAGGGCCCAGAAGGTCAGCCCTGCCACCAGCAGGGCGGCCAGGACCAGGAGGGGCTGCATCAGGACGGACATGGTGGCAGTGCCGGGGCCGTCCACCTGCATGGAGTTGATGTCCGTGTTCATGTACATCCGGGAGCCGCCCACGTTCAGGACTGAAAGCCAGAGCCAGGGAGTGGTGAAGGTGGCCTCCAGCTGCATGCCCCGGTCCCCTTGCTGCGTGAGGAAGTTCAGCAGCTTGGGAACGGCGCCCAGCACTGCCGCCAGGGCAACCACGCCTGCCGTCGTCGCGACCCCTGCCAGCACCACCAGCAGGCGGTTTTTCACGACGGCGAAGAGGGCCAGCATGATGGCGGCGGGCCAGACCTTCACCCAGGTGCCGATGGCCAGCAGGACCGAAGCGGCGAACGGGCGCTGCACGCCGTAGGCAAGGGCCACCAGGACGAGCGGGGCGGTGAGGCCGTCCACCCGGGCGAACCCGAGCCAGCCCATCAGGAACGTGAAAGCAAGCCACCACCAGCCGGCGGGGATGGCGCCGGTGTGCCGTCCCCGCGCGGTGAGCTTCAGGAGCGCCCAGCCGTTGAGGATGGTGGTCATGAGGACCCAAAGGAAGAAGAAGGGAGCCGGACCCGCAATGCCCGCGATGGCCATGGGGATGAGCGCCAGGATGGGGTAGACCCAGGGGCTGGGGCCGCCGCGGAGGTTCGCGTCGTTGAAACCGGCCATGGCCCAGTCGCGGTAGATGAAGGTGTCGCTGAAGGCCTCGCCGCGCATTGACAGCGAGACGGCAAAGACCAGGAAGACAAGGTGCACCACGATAAAGCCGCCCAGGAGGCCGCGTCCGGTGTTCAGCCCGTTCCGTACCGGGGCAGGGAGGATGACGTTGCGGATCCTGGTCAGATTGCCGAAGAGAGCGTCGGTGGAAATGGCGGAATCCTTGTCAGGTCGTTGCACAGTCAGCGGTCGCGCAAAATGGCTCGGGTCAGGCCGCGAAGCGGGTTTCAGGGGGAGTGGGAGGCACTGGATATGGGCCTCCGCTCCTGTTCAACTCTAGTTGACGGGGCCCTGGGGGCCGTAATTGTCAGGACAAAGCCAAGAGAGCAAGGCGCTGACCTGCGTCATTTATCTAAAGTTGTTGGCCCTTGAATGCTCGGGCACCATGGTGCAAGGCACGAAAGTGTCCACCGCCTATGCAGCCAGGGGGAGCGCTGGGCGGCGCCTGCCCACCGCCCCCGAAAGACATAAGGCAACACCATGAACTTCCCCCTGACCCTCACCGTGTCCGACCGCCAGAGCATGGACCGCGAACTCGACGCCGCCGTCGCAGCCGCCAAGGCCCAGGCCCTGAACGGCAAGCACCACGGCATCCTGGTGACCCGCCACGGCATGAACCAGTTCACGGTTGATCTCAGCGAGACGGTCCCCTTCGGCCTCACCCGTGAGTGCCAGGCCTGGTAAGGCTCTTTTGAGCCGGCTTTCGGCGTAGGTGCGTTCCGCGCCGTCCTGTCCTGCCGCCGTCGTCAGCGTGTTGCTGCTGCGGCGGCTAGCTGCCGCCGCTGTTGTCCCCGTCGCCACCCACACGGTTGCTGCGCTGCTGCAGCCGGTCGATGTGCTTTGACGCTTCCGCCTTGCTGAGGTCTGCCGGAAGTTCCTCCCCGGCCTCCCGCGCCAGCGTATCGAGGTAGCTGCGCTGGGCCGCCGTCATGGGTTCGTCCCCGGTAACCCAGTCTTCCGGGTCCCTGTTGAGGCCGGCATTGGGTTCGGGCTCCGGGCTGCCGATTGTTTCCTGGTTGCTGTCGCTCATGGGTACGAGTCTAGGTCGGGCCACCGACATTACGCAGGGGGCCGGTGCATAAGTAGCTGAATCCTGGAGACATTGAGTTGGTAGGGAAAGCCAAACCCGGACCAGGAGGATGACTCAATGGAAACGAAGCTCAAAGTGGCAGTGCTGGGAACCGGCATCATGGGGGCCGCCATGGCGCGGAACCTCCTCCGGGCCGGCCATGAGGTTTCTGTGTGGAACCGGAATGCCGCGAAGACCGAACCGCTGGCAACCGAAGGCGCCCGGCGTGCCGCCGACCCTGCCGACGCGGTAGCGGGGGCCGATGTGGTCCTGACCATGCTGTACGACGCCGCCGCCGTGGAGCAGGTGATGCGCAGCGCAGCCCCGGGAGTGAGGGCCGGCGCCGCGTGGGTCCAGTCCACCACCGTTGGCGTGCATGACGTGCCCGCTTTGGCGGCCCTGGCCGCCGAGCTTGGCCTCGACCTTGTGGAGGCGCCTGTTTCCGGTACCCGCGCCCCCGCCGAAGCAGGCCAACTGCTGGTGCTTGCCGCCGCCCCTGAGGCTGTGCGCCAGCGCGTGGCACCGGTCCTGGACGCCATCGGTGCCCGCACCATCTGGACCGGGGAAGACCCCTCAAAGGGCTCCGCTGCACGCCTCAAGCTCGTGGTGAACAGCTGGGTCATCGCCGCCTCAAACGCCGCCGGCGAGGTGGTTGCCCTTGCCGAGGCACTTGGCGTGGATCCGCAGCAGTTCCTCGATGTTATCGACGGCGGCGGCCTGGACCTGCCTTACCTGCGCACCAAAATGGGCCTCATCATGGACGAGGGCCTGGAGCCCGCTTCCTTCGCCGTGGACACCGCGCGCAAGGACGCCCACCTTATCGTCGACGCCGCCGCGGAGCAGGGCCTGAAGCTCGACGGCGCCGAAGCCTCCGCCGCGCGGCTGGACCGGGTTGCAGAGCAGGGCAGGACCAAGCAGGACATGGCCGCCGCCTATTACGCCAGCCGCTAACCGCGGAGGCCAGGTACTCCGCCTGGGATAGCGCTTGCCCATTGACGTTACCTCCGTCACCTTCTATAGTGAATGAATCGATTCAAGAGCTGTCGCTTCAGTCCAAGCAGACTGAGTTCGGCGCAGCAAAGCCAAGAGATCCTGCTGGTTCCCGGCGGTTCCGGTTCCTTGCCAATGAAGACGAAGGACAAGCACATGAGCACCACCCCAACCCGCGCGCCCCTCACCAGCCAGGGTGCTGGAGCAGGTTTGCGGGACCCGAGGAAAGCGGCGATGAGCGGCTGGATCGGCAGCGCCCTGGAGTACTACGACTTCGCGTTGTATTCGCTGGCGGCAACCCTGATTTTCCCCACCATCTTCTTCCCGTCGGAGAATCCCACGGTCGGGATTATCGCTTCCCTTGCTACCTACGCGGTGGGCTACGTCTCGCGCCCTGTCGGCGCCGTCGTCCTCGGCGCCTACGGTGACCGGCACGGGCGTAAAAAGGTGCTGGTATTCGCCATGCTGCTCATGGGCTTTGCCACCTTCGCCGTTGGGCTGCTGCCCACGTACGGCCAAGTGGGCCTCCTGGCGCCCGCCCTGCTGGTGGTCCTGCGCCTGATCCAGGGCTTTGCCGTGGCCGGTGAACTTGGCGGCGCCAGCGCGATGATCGTGGAGCATTCCCCCGATGCGAGGCGCGGATTCTTTGCCAGCTTCAGCCTCCAGGGCACCCAAGTGGGCTCCATCCTGGCCACCGCCGTCCTGCTCCCGCTCGCCGCGGTCCTGCCGGCCGACCAGTTCGGCGCCTGGGGATGGCGTATCCCGTTCCTGCTCAGCGCCGTCGTGATCCTTGCGGGCTACTTCATCCGCCGCCGGGTCCAGGAGCCGCCTACGTACGCTGCGCAGTCGGGCGCGCCGGACACCGGACGCCGTTTCCCGCTTGTGGAACTGCTGCGCACCCGGCCGGGCGTCCTGGTCCGCTGCATCCTCATGACCTTCACCAACGTCATCGGCATGGCCACGCTGATCTTCGGCGTCTCCTACGCCACCCAAAAGGGGTACGGCAACGGCTTCTCCAGCAGCCAGTTCCTCTGGGTGACCCTCGTGGCAAATATCGCCGCCGTCGTGACCATCCCGCTGTTCGGCTCGCTGTCCGACCGAATCGGCCGGCGCACACTCATGGCGGCCGGCGGGGTGACCGGGGGCGTGCTGGTCACCGGCTACCTGTGGGCGATCCAGCTGGGCAGCCTGCCGCTGGTCTTCGTCTGCGTGGTGATCGTTCAGGGCATCTTCTTCCAGATGTGGAACGCCACCTTCGCCACATTTTTCCAAGAGCAGTTCCCCATGCGGATCCGCGTGACCGGCTTCGCCGTCTCGCAGAACATCGGGCTCATGATCGCCTCGTTCTTCCCGAGCATCTTTACGGCGATCGCCCCTCCGGGCTCGGCCAACGTCCCGTTGACCATTGGGCTGACTACGCTGGGCATCTGCCTCGTCTCGGCAGTGGCCACCCTGATGTCCCCCGACACAAGGGGCAAGTCCCTCGAAGACCTGGAGGCGCAGAAGGCAGGCCGCTCCTCCCGCCGCCCGTAAGTACCCAAGGCAGAAACCGAAGGAGGGGGCAGCAGGGGCTGCCCCCTCCTTCGTGTGCGTCCCAGCCCTCTCGACCATCCGAACTGGCCTCACTGTATAGATGTATACAAGTATGATGACGGGTGGAGGTGGCACATGCCGGAAACACCCGCCCGGAACACCGGGGCGCACTTTGTCTACATGGAACTCAAGCGTCGGATCCTCAATCTGGAGCTGAAGCCGGGGGAGCGTATCTACGAGCCTGCGATGGCCTCGGAGCTTCAGGTAAGCCGCACGCCGCTGCGGGAAGCCATCAGGCGCCTGATCGCTGAAGACCTTCTCGAACAGCAGCCCACCGGCGGAGTGCTGGTCCCGGCGCTGGATGAAGCTGCGATCTCCGAACTGTACGAGGTCCGGGCGGCGATGGAATCGCTCATGGCCCGCAACGCCTGCTTGAAGGCGACTGCGGAAGACATCGAGGGCCTGAAAGGCATCCTTGAACGCAACGCCGCCGTGGTGAAGTTCGCCGACGATGCGATGCGGCAGGGCATGGCACTGCATGCCAAGATCGCCGGAATCGCGGGCAACTCCTGGGCCCGCCGCTTCCACAGCCAGATCTCCAGCCAGATGGAGCGATACCGGCACTTCACCAACAGCACGCAGGAACGGCGAAACCAGGCGCTGGCTCAGCACCGGGCGCTGGTGGCTGCCATTGCCGGCGGCGACCCGGAGCAGGCGGCCAACATCGCGTTTGAGCACGTCATGGGAGCCCGCGAAGCGGCTGTGCGGGCAATCTCTGGCAACACCGGAACCGGCACATGATCGGCGAACTCGGGCGCCGCTCAACCCCCGCCCTCCTGGTCCATTCCGCACTGATCCAGGCGGTCACCTTCCTGGTCCGGCCAGCCGCCACGTACCGCGCCCTCGAACTCGACGTCCCGGGCTTCGCCCTCGGTCTCTTGGCCGCCAGCTACGCCGTCTTTCCCCTCCTGCTCGCCGTTCCCACCGGCGGCCTGGTGGACCGCATGGGTGAGCGCCGGCTCATGGCCATCGGGTCCGCCGTCGTGCTTGGCTGCTCCGCCTTCCTGCTGCTGTGGGGCTCCTCGATCGAGGCCCTGGTGGTCGGAACCGCGCTGCTGGGCGCCGGGCAGCTGGCCTGCGTGGTGGGGCAGCAGGCTGTGGTGGCCAACAACGCGGCCTCGTCCCGGATGGATTCCGCGTTCGGCTACCTGACCTTCGCGGCATCCCTGGGCCAGGCCCTCGGGCCGCTGGCGATTTCGGTGGTGGGCGGCGCCTCCGTCCGGCCCGACACCCAGGCGATCTTCCTGCTCTCCGTCATTATGAGCGGAGTGCTGTTTGCCAGTACCTTCCTCGTCTCGGCGCATGTCAGCGGCGGGAAGAAGAAGGCCGTTGCCGCCGGCAGTAAAGGCAACGCCGTTTCACTGCTCAAAGCTCCCGGCGTGGCCAGGGCGCTCGCCACCAGCGCCACCGTCCTGGCCGTGGTGGACCTGACCATGGTCTACCTGCCAGCCCTTGGCGCCGACCGGGGACTCACCGCGGCAACCGTGGGCGCCATGCTGACCGTCCGCGCCGTCTTCTCCATGGTGTCGCGGCTCCTGCTGGGCCGGGTGTCCCGGAGGATCGGCCGGATGCGGCTGCTGGTGGTGAGCCTGGCCCTGTCCACCGTTGCATTGGCGGTGGCAGCAGTTCCGATGCCGGCGTGGCTGTTGTTTGTAGTCATGGCGGTCCTGGGGCTGGGGCTTGGCATCGGCCAGCCGCTGACCATGTCCTGGTTGTCGGCGCAGGCACCGGCGGGACAGCGCGGACGCGCGCTTGCCTTGCGGCTGGCCGGAAACAGAGTGGGCCAAGTGGTCCTGCCGAGCGCCATCGGCGGCATGGCGGCCGGGCTTGGGGCAGGCGGCGTCTTCCTGGCCTCCGCCGTGGTGGTGGGCGGGTCGCTCCTTCTGCTCCGGGGCGTACAGCTGGACTAGCGTTTCCCCCCGTCACCCCGGGCAGGTTTTCAGGCAGCGCACGACGGCGGGGGCCCAGGTTTCCGGGGCTCCCCTACGTGAGGTGCGCCAAAAGCGTGCCGTGCGTGACGCCGTCGTACGCCAAGAAAGGTTCCGCTGGCCGGAAGTCCAGGCTTGCTGGCGGGCAGGTGCCGCGGGCAGGGTGGATGGATGACGAAGCTGCAGCCCGCCGCTAACCATTCAGGCCTCGACGCCGACGCTGTTGCCTTCGGGATCGAGCCGAACCCCGCCGGGGTCATCGCGCTGGAACCGGTGCTGGCCGGCATCTGGGAACTGGCCGCACCGTATCTAAAGGTCCGGGACAATGACGCCCATACCCTGTACGCCGTGGGTTTGGCCCGCGCCCTGCTGGACGCCCACCCCGAAGCGGATGCCGCCGTGGTCCTTCCGGCGATCATGCTGCACGACATCGGCTGGTCGCAGGTTCCGCTGGACGACGTCCTCGCGGCCATTGCGCCAGGCGGCGGCAGGCCAGACCTGGTGCTGCTGCACGAAAAGGAGGGTGCACGGCTGGCCGCGGACATCCTCGCAAAGTGCCATTACGACAGCACCAAAGTCCCGGCGATCGTGGCCATCATCGACGGCCACGATTCCCGGCGGGAGGCGGTCTCCATCGAGGACGCAATCGTCAAGGACGCGGATAAGACCTGGCGCCTCAGCCCGCACGGCCTCGACACCGTCATGGACTGGTTCGGGCTGGATCGCGGGCAGGCCCTGCGGTTGTGCTCCCAGCGCGTTCACGGCCACCTCTTCACCTCAGAGGCACAGGCCACGGCGCGGGCACTGTCAGCGCTGGAATCGGTCACCCTGTGGCCACAGCGGCAACGCCTCCTTGGCTAAGTTGGCGACCGGCGCGGTGCGGCACCGCCCGCACCCTTAGACTCTTTCCGGACGCTGCCGCCACCTTGGGCCCGGCGCAAGGAGCGAGGAGGCACCCATGGCCGGCGGCAGCCGTGACCCCGGACGGACGGTGACGTCCAAAGTGCTCTCCATCCTTGAAGCCTTCGAAACGTCCCGCGGCGCCCTGAGCCTCACAGACATCGCGGACAAGTCCGGGCTACCGCTCAGCACCGCCCACCGCCTGGTGAATGAACTGACCGATTGGGGATTCCTCTCACGGGAACCGAACGGCCGCTACCAGCTGGGGATCCGGCTGTGGGAGCTGGCGCAGAATACGGGCCGGCAACTGCGCGATGCCGCCCACCCTACATCCAGGACCTGTTCTCGCTGACCGGCGAGACGGCACACCTGGCTATCCGGGCCGGCAATGAGGTCCTGTACATCGACCGCGTCTACGGCTCCAAGCGCGTCCCCCGTGCGTCGCGGGTGGGCGGCCGCCTGCCCATGCACGCCACCGCCGTCGGAAAAGTCATCCTGGCGTTCGAAGACGACTGGGTGCGCGACGCCTACCTGCACCGGGACCTGGAACGCGCCACGGCCCACACGCACATCGACCCGCAAAAGTTCTCGGCCGAGCTCACGGAAATCCGCGCGCAGGGCTACGCCACCACACTCGAGGAAGTGCGGCTCGGCTCGTGCTCCATCGCGGTGCCCGTGTTCCACACCGGCCGGATCGGCGCCGCCATCGGCCTGGTGCTGCCCACCGCCCAGGCCTCCACCATGACCAGGTACCTTCCCGTCCTCAAGGGCATATCAACCCAGATCGAAAAGGCGACGGCGCGGATCCCCCTGGAGACACTGATCGGGGTGCACAAGGGACCCCGCGGCTGAGGCCATTCGTTTCCGTCGAGTGGAAGCGGATGCTATCCCGGCCCGGTGATGTGGACCACACTGGTCACTAAGAAACCCCGCCGCCCCGCGGCGCCGGGCGGAGTCAAATCACCAGGAGTCAACATGTCATCGTCGACAGAAACGGCTGGCCGCTGTCCTTTCGGGTACGGCGCCGAAGCCCCCGCCGGGCACCACGGCTACGAACCGTTCCAGATGAAGGATCCCTTCACCGCCTACGCCGAGCTCCGGGCCGAGCAGCCCGTGATGTTCGATGAGCGTACCGGCCTCTACGTCGTCTCCCGCTACGACGACATCAAAGCCGTCTTCGAGGACTGGGAAACGTTCTCCAGCGAGAATGCCCAGGCGCCCGTTCGTGAACGCGGACCCGCTGCGAAGAAGATCATGGAGGAGGGCGGTTTCACCGCCTACTCCGGGCTTTCCGCCCGCCGCCCGCCGGAGCACACCCGCATCCGTGCCGAGGTGCAAAAGGCCTTCACGCCCCGCCGCTACAAGGCGCTGGAACCGTTCATCCGCCAGAACGTGGTGGACCTGCTGGAGAAGATGCTCTCCCGGCAGGACCGCCACGGTGACCTGGTCAAGGACCTGGCCTACGACGTTCCCACCATCACCATCCTGACCCTCATCGGCGCGGACGTTTCCCAGGTGAACACTTTCAAGCGCTGGTCCGACTCCCGGGCCGCCATGACCTGGGGCGACCTCAGCGACGAGCAGCAGATCCCGCACGCCCACAACCTGGTGGAGTACTGGCAGGAATGCCTGCGCCTGGTCCGGGTGGCCCACGAACAGGGCGGTGACAACCTCACCGCGGACCTGGTCAAGGCCCAGCAGGACGGTGCGGACATCTCGGATCACGAGATCGCCTCGGTCCTCTACAGCCTGCTCTTCGCCGGCCATGAGACCACCACCACCCTCATCTCCAACGCCCTGCGTGAGCTCCTGGCGCGTCCGGACCAGTGGCAGCAGCTGGTGGAGGATCCCAAGAAGATCCCTGCCGCCATCGACGAGGTCCTCCGCTACGCCGGTTCCATCGTCGGATGGCGCCGCAAGGCCCTCAAGGACACCGAGGTGGGCGCCGTCCCCATCGAAGAAGGCTCGCAGCTGCTGCTCCTGATGGGTTCGGCCAACCGGGACGAAACGAAGTTCACGGCCGGCGAGGACTTCGACATCACCCGGCCCAATGCCCGCGAGCACCTTTCCTTCGGGTTCGGCATCCACTACTGCCTGGGCAACATGCTCGCGAAGCTCCAGGCGAAGATCGCTCTTGAGGAAGTCGCCCGGCTCGCTCCCAAGCTGCAGCTAGACGCCCCGGAGGACATAGTCTTCCGCGAAAACCTCTCCTTCCGCGTTCCCGAGACCGTTCCTGTCACTTGGAAGGCCTAAGCACCATGCACAGCAATGACTATGTCCAGTTCTTCGACGGCGGCATCGAGCCGAAGCTTGAAAACCTCGGCGGCAAAGGCGCGTCCCTGGTCACCATGACCTCGGCGGGCATGCCCGTTCCGCCCGGATTCGTCGTCACCACCGCGCAGTTCGATGCCTTCATGGACGAAGCCGGCATCACAGCGAAGATCCACGAACTGCTCGCCGGCCTGGACCCGGAAGACACCCGGCAGGTGGACCAGGTGTCCGCTGCCATCCGCCAGGACATCTGCTCCCGCCCGGTGCCGGAGGCCCTGCGGAGCCTGACCATCACCGCCTACGAATCGCTGATGGAACGCTTCGACGCCCCCGTCCCGGTGGCCGTGCGGTCGAGCGCCACCGCGGAGGACCTGCCGGACGCGTCCTTCGCCGGCCAGCAGGACACCTACCTCTGGCTGGAGGGCGTCAAGGCAGTCACCGACCACATCCGCCAGTGCTGGGCCTCGCTCTACACGTCCCGCGCCATCATCTACCGGCTCAAGAACAACATCCCCAACGAGGGCCTGTCCATGGCGGTGGTGGTGCAGAAGATGGTCAACTCCAAAGTCTCCGGCGTGGCCATCACGATGGACCCCACCAACGGTGACCGGTCCAAGATCACTATCGATTCCTCCTACGGTGTTGGGGAAATGGTGGTATCCGGCCAGGTCACCCCGGACAACATCGTGCTGGACAAGGTGACCCTCGCCGTCGTCAGCGAACACCTGGGCGACAAGCACGCCGAACTCGTGCCGGACACGGGAGCCAAGCGCCTTATAGAACGCGAGGTCGACGACGAACGCCGGGGACGCCGCAGCCTCACCGACGCCGACCTCACCGCCGTCGCCCAGATGGCCAAGCGGGCCGAGAAGCACTACAAGTGCCCGCAGGACATCGAATGGGCCCTCGACGCCGACCTCCCCGACGGCGAAAACCTGCTCCTTCTGCAGTCCCGGCCGGAAACGGTTCACTCCTCCAAGCCGTCCGCGGTGACCGCGCCCCAGCCGATCCTCACAGGCGGTTACTTCAGCGGACTGCGCACGCCCGCCCTCAAGCCGACTGCCTGACCCCAACCCCAAGGCTTCACCCCACCAAGGCTCACCGCCGAGCCCACCTGAAAGGACCGCCATGTCCATGAAGTCGTTCCCCAAGCCCTCCGAGCTGCCGGTTCCCGCCGGCGCCGAAGGATGGGAAAAGCTCTACCCCTACTACCTGGTCTTCCAGGACAAGCTCAAGGAGCAGGAAGACGCCAAGTTCTGGTTCTGCGACAGCCAGCACTGGCCTACCGTGTTCAAGCCCTTCGAAACCATCGGCGGCGAATTCGCCGTCAAGTGCCTTGGCCAATACAACGCCCGGCACCTGATGATCCCCAACGCCAACGGCATCGAATTCCGCATCCATCTGGGCTACCTCTACATGTCCCCCATTCCCGTCCCGGAGGACCAGATCGCCGCCCGCGTGCCGCTGTTCGAGCAGCGCGTTGGCCACTACTTCCAGAACTGGGAGCAGCTGCTCAAGGACTGGCATGTCAAGGTCAAGGGCACCATTGCCGAAATGGAGACCATCTCCTTCCCGCGGCTGCCGGACACGGTCCCCATGGAGGACATCACCTCCGGCAAGGGCAAGGACGGCTCCGAGAAGCTCATGGAAAGCTACGACCGCCTCATCCAGCTCGCCTACCAGAACTGGCAGTACCACTTCGAGTTCCTGAACCTGGGATACATCGCCTACCTGGACTTCTTCAACTTCTGCAAGCAGGTCTTCCCCAACATCCCGGACCAGTCAATCGCTAGCATGGTCCAGGGCGTGGACATGGAACTGTTCCGCCCCGATGACGAGCTCAAGCAGCTCGCCAAGCTCGCCGTCGAACTGGGCCTCCAGCCCCAGTTTGGAAACACGGACGACGTCGAGGCTACTTTGGGTGCCATCGCCGCCGCCCCGGGCGGGGACCGCTGGCTGGACCAGTACGAAGGCGCCAAGGACCCCTGGTTCAACTTCACCGTGGGCAACGGCTTCTACGGCCACGACAAGTACTGGAACGTGAACCAGGAAATCCCGCTGGGCTACATCGCCGACTACATCCGCCGCGTGGACGAGGGCCAGGAGATCATGCGTCCCGTCGAGGCCCTCATTGCCGAACGCGACCGTATCATCGAGGAATACCGTGACCTCCTCGAAGGCGAGAACCAGGCCGTCTTCGATGCCAAGCGCGGCCTTGCAGCCACCGCCTACCCCTACGTGGAGAACCACAACTTCTACATCGAGCACTGGACCATGGGCGTCTTCTGGCGCAAGATCCGCGAGCTCTCCCGCATGATGCACGCCGAAGGTTTCTGGACCCGACCGGACGACCTGCTCTACCTGGGCCGCAACGAGGTCCGTGACGCCCTCTTCGACCTGGTGACCGGCTGGGGCGTGGGAGCCAAGCCTATCGGTCCCGATTACTGGCCGGAGGAGATTGAACGCCGCCGAGGGATCGTGGACGCTCTCAAGACCGCCCGCCCCGCGCCGGCGCTGAACACCCCGCCGGCGTCCATCACCGAACCCTTCACCCGGATGCTTTGGGGCATCACCACCGAACAGGTCCAGCAGTGGCTGGGAGCCGGTGAGGAAGTGGAAGGCGGCGGACTGCGCGGCATGGCCGCCTCACCCGGCGTGGTGGAAGGCCTGGCCCGCGTGGTCACCGACGCCGACCAGCTCTCCGAGGTGCAGCAGGGCGAAATCCTGGTGGCCACGGTGACGGCTCCCTCCTGGGGTCCCATCTTCGGCAAGATCAGCGCCACGGTCACGGACATCGGCGGCATGATGAGCCACGCGGCGATCGTGTGCCGCGAATACGGCCTGCCGGCCGTCACCGGAACGGGCTCCGGATCCACCACCATCCGGACCGGCCAGCGGCTCCGCGTGGACGGCACCAAGGGCACGGTCCAGATCCTGGACGCCGAGGACGACCTCGTGGCTGCCGGACCCGGCGCCCACAGCCACAGCCATGTCTGAGCCAAACATTCCCATTGAGGCATATTCGGCCGGTACCCGGGAAAGAACCGTCCTCATCACCGGTGCGGCCGGCGGGCTGGGCAGGGCATTCGCGCTCGGTTTCGCCGGCCGCGGATACCGGGTGGCGGTGGCGGACATCAACCTGGAGGGTGCCGAACAGACCGCCAAGCTCGTCCGCGAAGTCGGCGCCCACGCAGCTGCCTTCGCCGCGGACGTGACCGACATGGATTCCACGGAGCAGCTCGCCGCAAGCTGCGCGGACTTCGGAAATGGACGCATCGACGTCGTCCTCAACAACGCGGCGGTCTACGCAGGGGTGACCCGCAGCCGCTTCGAGGACGTCGATCCGGCCGAATGGGACCTGGTGATGAACGTCAACCTCAAAGGGCCCTGGCTGGTGACCCGCGCCGCCAGCCCCTACCTGGCCGAGGGCGGGCGGGTCATCAACCTCTCCAGCGCCACGATCTTCAGCGGCTCCGAGCAATGGGCGCACTACGTCGCCTCCAAGGGCGGCGTGGTGGCACTCACCCGGGTCATGGCCAAGGAACTGGGGCGGAGGGGGATCACGGTCAACGCGATCGCCCCCGGCTTCACGCTTACCGAGGCCAGCTACGGACTGATGGAAAACGCCGAGAACTACGGCGTGGACCGCGGCGCCATCAAACGGGCAAGCCAACCCGAGGACATCGTGGGCGCCGCGCTGTTCCTCGCCGGCCCGGACAGCTCCTACTACACCGGCCAGACCATGGTGGTGGACGGCGGACGGCAGTTCATCTGACCGTCGCGTCCCCGCTACCATCCACCCAACTTCAACCAAGGAGGACCACAATGCCAACGGTTCACTTCACCGACGCAGAAGGCACCGTCCGGGACGTCGAAGGCAATGCCGGCGATTCAGTCATGGAAACCGCAGTACGCAACGGCGTCCCAGGCATCGTGGCGGAATGCGGCGGCTCACTGTCCTGCGCCACCTGCCACGTCTTCGTCCGTGAGGACTGCGCGTCAAAGCTGCCCCCCATGGAGGACATGGAAGACGAAATGCTTTACGGCACGGCCGTGGACCGCGAGGACAACTCCCGGCTCTCCTGCCAGCTGCGCCTGACCGAGGAACTGGAACTGTTCGTCACCACCCCCGAAACCCAGGTGTAGCAATGGGAACGCAGACAGTGGAGCAGGCGGCCGCCGCTACTTCTTCGCAGACCCCCATCCGGACCGGGCTCCTGATCATCGGCGCCAGCCAGTCCGGCGTGCAGCTGGCGGTATCGCTCCGGGCGCTGGGCTTCGACGAACACATCACCCTGCTCGGAGACGAGGACCACCGCCCATACCAGCGGCCGGCCCTTTCCAAAGAGTTCCTGCAGGGCACCGTGGAAAGCGAATCCCTCATCTTCCGCTCCAATGACTACTGGGCCGAGCACAACGTGGACCTGGTGAAAGGCGAACACATCGTCCGGATCGACAAGGATGTGGATGGGTCAGGGGTGGCCCACGCCTCCTCCGGGCGCGAGTTCCCGTTCAAACGGCTGGCCCTGACCGTGGGCGCCAGGGCCAGGAAGCTGGAGATCGAGGGCAGCGGCCTGGACGGCGTGCTCTACCTTCGCAACGCCGACGACGCCCTGGCACTCAAGGCAAGGGTGGGGGACGCCACGGACGTGGTGGTGATCGGCGGTGGGTTCATCGGCCTCGAGGCCGCGTCCAGCCTGCAGAAGATGGGGAAAAATGTCACCGTGCTCGAGTTCGGGCCGCGGCTGGTGGGCAGGGCCGTGGGGGAGGAAACGGCCGAGTACTTCCTGCAGGCCCACCGGGCCCGCGGCCTGGATATCCGGCTCAACACCAGTGCGGCGCGCTTCACCGCTGACGACGGCGGCACCCGGGTTGCCGCCGTCGAACTCCAGGACGGGACGGTACTGCCGGCACAGATCGTCCTGATCGGCATCGGCGTCATTCCCAACACCCAGCTGGCAGAACAGCTGGGCCTGGCCGTGGACAACGGGGTGGTGGTGGACCGGTTCGCGCTTGCCTCGGACGGCACCACGGTGGCCGTGGGGGACGTCGCCAACATGCCCAACCCCGTTCCCGGCTCGGAGCCCGGGGAACGGATTCGGCTGGAAAGCGTCAACAATGCCATCGAGCACGCCAAGGTGGCCGCGTATTCGCTGACCGGACGGCGTGAAGAATACGCCGGCATCCCGTGGTTCTGGTCCAACCAGGCCGACCTCAAACTGCAGATCGCCGGCTTGTGCAACGGCTACGACCAAACCGTGGTCCGGAACGACCGGGAACGCGGAAAGTTCAGCGTCCTTTACTACCGCCAGGGCCGCATCATCGCCGCGGACTGCGTCAACGCGCCGCTGGACTTCATGGCCGTCAAAAGCGCGCTCGCCAAGGGCATCAACATTCCCGCTGGCGCCGCGGCAGACCCCGGCACCCAACTCAAGACCATCACCACGGACAGCTAACTGCACCCAAACAGCAGGTTGGCCAACCCGAAGGAGCATTATGAGCACCCCCAAGACGCCGTTTGCCCCGGCGGAGCCCGGCACCGCCGCCGGCAGCGCCCCCGTCGCCCCCGGCACCGCACCGGACACGGGCGACGCCCTGGCCGATGCTTTCGCCGCGGAGTACAGCGTCCGTCCCATCCCCGCCCCCGGCCCTGTCGACACCACCCCCATCACCGGCACGCCGGCGGCCCTGGACTCCCTCGATGCCCTGTGGAAGGCAGTGGTCCACGAAACCAGGACCCGCGGCAACGACATCCACCTGCCCATCTCCCTGGCCTTCGCCGAACGGCTGTGCCGGGCCTACCCGGACGCGGATGCCGAACTGGTCCGGGTGGCCACGCTGCTTCACGACACCGGCTGGGCCCACGTGGACGAGTCCCGGATCCTCTCGGAAGGATTTACCGGGAACTGGCGAAAGGCCACCATCCGCTATGAACACGAGAAGCAGGGCTGCGACGTGGCCCGACGGGTCCTTCCCGGACTGGGCTACTCGGAGGGTTTCGTGGAGCGCGTCTGCGACATTATCGACGGCCACGACACCCGGCCCGTGGCCCGCTCCCTGGAGGACGCGCTGATGCGTGATGCTGACAGGCTGTGGCGGTTCGACCATGCCGGCATTGCCCTGGCCTCCTCATGGTTCGGGATGGACCCAGCCACCTACACGGACAGGCTGGCCACCGAAATTGTCCCGGAACTCATCACCCAGGCTGCCGTCGAGATGGCCACCGCGGACCTCTGCCGGTCCAACGCCCTGCTGAAGACGGCGGTGATCCGATGACCTCCGCCACGCACGACGCGCCGGCCGACGCGCCGGCCCTGGCCACACGGTCCGGCCTGGCCCTTCCGCACACCCACGTGGACACAATTTACGTGGACGGCGCCTGGCGGCCTTCCCGGGGCATCGGCCGGAACCCGGTCACCGACCCTGCCACCGGCGAAGTCTGGGGCTCGGTCCCTGACGGATCTCCGGAGGACGTGGATGCCGCCGTCGGCTCCGCCCAAAAAGCGTTCAACGGCGAATGGCCCCGGCTGGCACCCTCCGAGCGGGCCGCCTACCTGCTCCGGATCGCCGATGAAGTGGAGAAGCGCGCCGACGAGCTCTCGCTGACCAACTCCCGGGAGAACGGATCCCCGGTGGCGGAATCGTCCGGCGCCGCAGCCAACGCCGCCGGCATCCTGCGCTACTTTGCCACCCTGGCCGGATACCTGGAACAGGAAGACGTCCGCCCCTTCCCGCGCGGCGGCGGCGAATCGCTGGTGCGGCGTGACCCCCTGGGTGTGTGCGCGCTGATCGCACCGTGGAACTTTCCCATCAACTTGGTGATGATCAAGCTTGCGCCGGCGCTGCTGGCCGGCTGCACCGTGGTGATCAAACCCGCGTCGCCCACCCCGCTGTCCATCCGCGTGATCGTCGACGCCATCTCCGCAGCAGGCCTCCCGGCCGGCGTCGTCAACCTGGTCACCGGCTCCGGCCGCCTGGGCGACGTACTGGTCAAACACCCGGGGGTTGCCAAGGTAGCGTTCACTGGCTCGACGCCCGTAGGCCGGAAAATCGCCGCCGTCTGCGGTGAGCTGCTGCGCCCGGTCACGCTGGAACTGGGCGGCAAGTCCAGCGCCATTGTGCTCCCGGACGCGGACCTCGAGGCCATGTCCCGGGTGCTGATCAAGTCCTCCATGCGCAACACCGGGCAGACCTGCTACATCTCCACCCGAATCCTTGCCCCGGCCAGCCGGTACGACGAAGTGGTGGACATGGCCACAACCACCATCGCCGCCGGGAAGCAGGGCGACCCGCTGGCCCCGGATACGGTGTTCGGCCCCTGCGCCACCGAATCGCAGTACCGCTCGGTGCTGGAGTACATCGAATCAGGGCTGGCCGAGGGTGCCCGCGCCACCACCGGAGGGCGTGCCGCCTCGCTGTCCGGGGGGCTGGAGAAGGGTTACTTTGTGGAGCCCACAGTGTTCGCCGACGTCACCCCGGACATGCTGATAGCCCGTGAGGAGATCTTCGGGCCGGTGATCACCATCCTCAAATACAACGACGCCGGCGGCAACGTCGAAGAGGCAGTGGCCCTGGCGAACAACACGGAATTCGGCCTGGGCGGACTGGTGTTCGGCAGGGACGAGGACGCCGCGCTCGCCGTGGCGGACCGGATGGACACGGGCTCGGTGGGCCTGAACTTCTTCGCCTCCAACCATGCGGCACCGTTCGGCGGCCGGCATGACTCCGGGCTGGGCACCGAGTACGGGATTGAGGGACTTAACGCCTACCTGAGCTACAAGTCCATCCACCGGAAAAGGTAGGGCAGCCTTCGCGTCACCCCGGGCAGGCTTTCGGGGAGCGGACGACGGCGGGGGCCCGGGTTTGCGGGCTCCCCTACGTGAGGTGCGCCGAAAGCGTGCCGTGCGTGACGCCGTCGTCCGTCTGGGCGGGGGAGCCTGGCTACGGCAGCCGGGACGGCCGCAGCAGGCTGGGTTCCCCGGCCCGGGCCGGATCCAAAGGCACCGGGCTGACCAGCACAGCCGGCCCGCGGTGCAGGAAGCCGCCGGACAAAGCCCGGCAGCGGATGCCGCCGCGGCCGCGCATGGCGGGGTGCGCCCCGGGTGCCAGCATTTCGTTCATCCACGCACAGGGCTGGGCGTGCCGGCCGCCGTGGAACCAGACCGAAGACCCGGCCGACTCCAGCGCGAAGTCCTGCCCCAGCAGCGGCGCCAACTGCGCGCCGCGGAGCACCACGTTTCGCCGGGTCAGCAGGGGATTGAACGGCGCGGCGCCGAGCTCGGCGGCAATGGCTTCGAGGGATTCGACGGCGAACAGGGTCACCGCGGCGTCCATGTGCGCCGCCTTGCCGAAGAACCGGTCGCCCACGATGCCCTTGCCGGCCACCACCTCCGCTCGGTCCGCAAGAGTGGTGGGAACGTGGGCGGCACCCTCCCGGGCACGGCCGAAGTAGGCATGCGCGGGGGAGACCAGCAGGTGCAGGATCTCGACGTCGTACCGGTGGGTCTCGGGCATAGGCCCAGCCTAGGCCAGCAGGGCATTGAAATCCCGCCGTCCGGTGGGAGGATCAGGAACCATGGACACCTCACCCGGCACCCGAACCAGCGCGCCGCCCAGGAAACGAACGGCCCTCTTCTGGGCATCAGCGGCTTGCGCCGCTGCCCTTGCCGGCGTGGCCGTGTGGATGCTGGCCGGCAATCCGGCCGTCCTGGGCGGGCATCCGCTGTTGCCGGGAATCCTGCTCGCAGCCGCCGCCGCGGGCGCGGCCTGGGCAGTGCTGCTCTGGCTCCGCCGGGACGTTCCCCGGTCCCGCTCCCGGCCCAGGACCGTCGGCGCCTGGCTGGGCCGGTTGGCTGTCCTTGTTCTTGTTGCCGGGCTCGCCTGGCTGAACCCCTTTCCCTACCAGGCTGGAGCGACGGCGGAGGCCGGCCCCCGGTCGGACCTCACGGTCACTGAAACCAACACCGCCCTCACCATGTCACCTGACGGTGTCAAACCCACCAAAGGGCTGGTCTTCTACCCGGGAGCACGCGTGGATGCCCGGGCCTACCAGGACATCCTGGCCCCCGTGGTGGGAGCCGGATACCGGGTGGCCATCCTGAAGGAGCCGCTGGGGCTCAGCCTGCTGGACGGCAACCAGGCCCGCGGCGCGATCGAGGACAACCCTGACATCACCACCTGGGCGGTGGGCGGCCACTCGCTGGGCGGGGTCTCCGCCTCCTCATTCGCGCTGCAGAACGCTGACATCAAGGGCCTGGTCCTGTACGCGTCCTACCCGGTCGATTCCCTGAAGGATCGCGGCGGCCTATCCGTCCTGTCCGTCTCCGGAAGCAGCGACGGGCTCAGCACCCCGGACAAGATCGAGTCCTCCCGCCAGCTGCTGCCAGCCGACACCGAATTTGCCGCTGTCCGAGGTGGCGTGCATGCCTTCTTCGGCGACTACGGCGAGCAGCCGGGCGACGGCGAACCGGGCATCAGCCGCCAGGCCGCCCAGCAACAGATCGCCGCCGCCACCGTCGCCTTCCTGGAGCGGCTTTAGGCGCCCACATAGGTTGCCAGGTGCCGCCCGGTGAGCGTCGTCCGGCTGGCCACCAGCTCAGCCGGCGTGCCCTCGAAAACGATCCTGCCGCCGTCGTGCCCTGCTCCCGGACCGATATCAATGATCCAGTCGCCGTGCGCCATCACCGCCTGGTGGTGCTCGATGACGATGACGGATTTCCCCGAATCCACCAGCCGGTCCAGCAGGCCCAGCAGCTGTTCCACGTCGGCCAGGTGCAGGCCCACGGTGGGTTCGTCCAGGATGTAGACGTCGCCGGGCTCGGCCATCTGGGTAGCCAGTTTGAGCCGCTGGCGCTCGCCGCCGGACAGGGTGGTCAGCGGCTGGCCGAGCGTGATGTAGCCCAGGCCGACGTCGGCCAGGCGTTCAAGGACTTTGTGCGCAGCGGGCGTCTTGGCCTCGCCGTCGGCAAAGTAGGCCAGCGCCCCGTCCACGGACATGTCCAGTACGTCCGCGATGTTCCGGCCGCCCAGCGTGTACGCCAGGACGGCGGGCTGGAAGCGGCGGCCCTCGCAGTCCTCGCAGGTGGACTCCACCGTGGCCATGACGCCCAGCTCGGTGAAGATCACCCCGGCGCCGTTGCAGGTGGGGCAGGCGCCCTCGGAGTTGGAGCTGAAGAGTGCCGGTTTCACGCCGTTGGCCTTGGCGAAGGCCTTGCGGATGGGCTCCAGCAGGCCGGTGTAGGTCGCCGGGTTGCTGCGCCGGGACCCCTTGATGGCAGCCTGGTCGATGACCACCACGCCCTCCCGCCCCGCCAGCGAACCGTGGATCAGCGAGCTCTTCCCGGATCCGGCCACGCCCGTGACCACACAAAGCACGCCGAGAGGCACATCAACGTCCACATTCTGCAGGTTGTTCGTGGAAGCGCCCCGGACTTCCAACGCCCCGCGCGCCGGGCGGGCTGTCTCCTTGAGCCGGGCGCGGTCGTCCAGGTGCCGGCCGGTGATGGTCCCGCTCGAGCGCAGGCCGTCGACGTCGCCTTCGTAGACAATCTCCCCGCCGGCGGTGCCTGCCTTGGGGCCGAGGTCGACGACGTGATCGGCGATGGCGATCATCTCGGGTTTGTGCTCCACCACCAGGACAGTATTGCCTTTGTCGCGCAGCTGCAGCAGGAGCGTGTTCATCCGTTCGATGTCGTGCGGGTGCAGTCCGATGCTGGGCTCATCAAAAACGTAGGTGACATCGGTGAGGGAGGAGCCCAAATGCCGGATCATCTTGGTGCGCTGGGCCTCGCCGCCGGAGAGGGTGCCGGCAGGCCGGTCCAGGGAGAGGTAGCCAAGGCCGATCTCGGCGAAGGAGTCCAGCAGGTCGCGCAGCCCGGCGAGCAGCGGCCGGACCGACGGCTCGTCCAGCTGCCGGATCCACTGCGCCAGGTCGCTGATCTGCATGGTGCACAGGTCAGCAATGTTCTTGCCATTGATCTTCGATCCCAGCACCTCGGGTGTCAGCCGGGTTCCGCCGCAGTCCGGGCAGGTGGCGAAGGTGACAGCGCGGTCTACGAACCGCTTCACATGCGGCTGCATGGCCTCCACGTCCTTGGACAGCATGGACTTCTGGATCTTGGGGATAATGCCCTCGAACGTGAGGTTGACGCCCTCCACCTTGATCTTGGTGGGCTCGGCGTACAGCATCGTGTCCAGCTGCTTCTTGGTGAACTTTGCGATCGGCTTGTCCATGGGCAGGCCCATCCCCTCGAACAGGCGGCCGTACCAGCCGTCCATGGAGTAGCCGGGGACGGTGAGGGCGCCTTCTGAGAGCGACTTGGACTCGTCGTAGAGGGCGGTCCGGTCGATGTCGCTGATGTTGCCCATGCCCTCGCAGCGGGGGCACATGCCGCCCAGGTAGGTCACCTGGCGGACCACGTTCTTTTCCACCCGGCCGCCCTTTTCCGTGCTCATGATGCCGCTGGCCTTGCGCGTGGGGACGTTGAAGGAGAAGGCGGTGGGCGGCCCGACATAGGGCTTGCCCAGGCGGCTGAAGAGGATCCGGAGCATGGCGTTGGCGTCCGTTGCGGTGCCCACGGTGGAGCGCGGGTTGGCGCCCATCCGCTCCTGGTCAACGATGATGGCGGTGGTCAGCCCCTCCAGCCGGTCCACATCAGGCCGGGCCAGGTTGGGCATGAACCCCTGCACGAACGCGCTGTAGGTTTCGTTGATCATCCGCTGCGATTCAGCGGCGATGGTGGCGAATACCAGTGAGCTCTTGCCGGAACCGGACACACCCGTAAAGGCGGTCAGCCGGCGCTTGGGCAGCTCCAGGCTCACATCCTTGAGGTTGTTCTCCCGTGCGCCTTGGACCCGTATGCGGTCGTGGCTATCCGCGATATGCGTCGCCGTCCCGGTTTCCATGTCTGCGTCCGTGCTCAAGGTGTCCCCCTCTTCCTGGAGCGGCACCGGACGGGAGCTGCGCTCGCGGCTCCCTCCGGCGTCGTCCGTTATATACGTTGCTGTTTATATGCCTAGGACTGCTGGTTGATCCGGACGGTGTTTCCGGCCGGGTCGCGGAAAGCGCAGTCGCGGATTCCGTACGGCTGGTCGATTGGCTCCTGGACCACGTCGGCCCCGCTGGCTTCCACCTTGGCGAACGCGGCGTCCACGTCGGGGGAGGACAGGACGATGGTTGCGTAGGTGCCTTTGGCCATCATTTCAGTGATGGTGCGGCGCTCGTCGTCCGTGATGCCGGGATCCACGGCGGGCGGGTGCAGGACGATGGAAACGTCCTTCTGGCCGGCGGGGCCCACGGTAATCCAGCGCATGGTGCCGCGGCCCACATCATTGCGGACTTCGAAGCCCAGGGCGTCGCGGTAGAAGGCCAGCGAGGCGTCAGGATCGGTGGCGGGAAGGAAGGCTGAGGAAATGTTGATGTTCATGGCAGTCATGCTAGTGACGGCTCAACGGCGGGCGCTTCTCGATTCCTGACCGGTCTGGCGACCTGTTTCGCCACGCATGCCGGGATTCCAGCCGTCGACTCCGCCGCCTCCTGTTTGTAGACGCTTGGCGGCATGCCCACCAGTTCACTGAACCGGGTGCTGAAGGTGCCAAGCGAGGAGCAGCCGACGGCGAAGCACACCTCCGTGACGCTGAGGTCACCTTTGCGCAGCAGTGCCATGGCCCGTTCAATGCGGCGGGTCATGAGGTAGCTGTAGGGCGATTCGCCGTACGCCAGCTTGAAGCGGCGGCTGAAATGGCCGGCGGACATGTGGACGTCCCTGGCGAGGGATTCGACGTCGAGCGGCTGGGCATACTCGCGGTCCATCCGGTCCTTGACGCGCCTCAGCTGGGTCAGCTCGCGCAGGTAGGGGTGGGAGGCGGGACTGCTGGTCACAGCTTTGATCGTGCTACGCGGCGGGGAACTTGTCCAGACGTGCGCAGCGTCACATCTCTCCGGCCAAAATGGCGCCCGCGCGCAGGATATGATTATCCCGCCGACCAGCATGAGGTCCTCGCCCGAACAGGGCTCGAGTAACCCGGCACCGGCGAAACCCACCCCGTTATACCCCTCCTGAACCCTGCCCGGATGCTGCCCGGGGACCCTTGAAAGGAAGCCATGAATCTGCTGTGGGAACTCGCCGGATGGGCAGGCGCTGTTGCGATTCTGAGTGCATATCTTGCTGTTTCCATGGGCTGGCTGAAGGCAGGCAAGGGGTTCCAGCTGGCCAACCTGTTTGGTTCCGTGGCCTTCATCATCAACGGGACCCTGCACGGGGCATGGCCCTCCGTGGTCACCAACGTGGCCTGGTTCCTGATTTCCGCAGTAGCGCTGGTCCGGATGCGCTCGGAGGAGGCCGCCGCCGAGCCGGCTGAAGTTGCGCACGTCCAGTACCCGGGCGTTCCCGATTCGACCGGCCAGATGGCCGTCGTCGAAGCCCTTACTGAAGCCTTGCCCGTTGTGGGCTCCGGAGCAGGCTCTGTGCCCGCCGTTGCGGACGGTCCGCGCTTGGCGCTTTAGGCCTACGGCTGACGGGTGGCGCTCGGGCACTTCCGTTTCATTTCTCCTATTGACAGGACAAAGTAGGGCTCGTACTTTGTTTTAGAGCGCTCCATCTCTTGTACGGGGCACCTTTCAAAGGAGAGAACCCATGAGACTTGGCGTCTACAACGCGATCCTGCATGACCGTCCGCTGGCCGAGGCCCTCAAGGTCATTGCCGACCTGGGGTTGACCGGAATCGAGATCAACACCGGTGGCTTCCTTCCCCCGGTGCATGTTCCGAACTTTGACGAGATCCTGGCGAGCGACTCGGCCCGGGATGAATATTTGGCTATTTTCGAGGGGACCGGAGTTTCCATCGCCGGCTTGAACTGCAACGGAAACCCGCTGCACCCCAACCCGGAGATCCGGAAAAAGCACGCCGAGGACATCCGGCGCTCCATCCGGCTGGCCCACCGCCTGGGCCAGAACCGGGTGGTCACCATGTCCGGCCTGCCCGGCGGCGAGCCCGGGGCCACCGTTCCCAACTGGATCGTCAACGCCTGGAACTCGGCAGCCCTGGACGTCCTGGACTACCAGTGGGAGATCGCGGTGGAGTTCTGGACGGAGATTGACCAGCTTGCCCGGGAACTCGACGTCAAGGTGGCCCTGGAGCTGCACCCGCAGAACCTGGTGTTCAATACGGCGGATGTCCGGAAGCTGATCGAGCTGACCGGCGCCACCCACGTGGGCGTGGAGCTGGACGCCTCGCACCTGTTCTGGCAGCAGATGGACCCCGTGGCAGTTGTCCGCGAACTGGGCCCGCTGGTGTTCCAGGCCGCCGCCAAGGATGTGCGCATCAACAAGGAAAATGCCGCGCTCTACGGGGTGCTGGACAACAGCTTCCGCCGCCTCTCGCCGGACGAAGACCGCACCAACCTCGGCGGCAACGAGTGGGTCAACGAGTGGCCCAAAGATTCCGCCTGGGACTTCGTGGCCCTGGGCCGCGGCCACGACACCGCCTACTGGACAGAGTTCCTGCGGGCGCTGCACGAGGTGGACCCGGAAATGCTGGTGAACATCGAGCACGAGGACGTTTCGCTCGGGCGGATTGAGGGCCTGCAGGTGGCCGCGAAGGTCCTGCGGGATGCCGACGCGGCACTGCGGGAATCGCTGGTCGCGGGGTAACCGTCAGCGGTGCCGGCTGCTAAAGCAGGGGATGGTCCTGCTCCTGGTCTCCGGCCCGGACTGTGGCCCGCTCGATGATCTCGTGGGCGATGGCGTACACTTTGCGGTTCGTATCCTGGCTTAGCTGGCTCATGAGCTCGTATGCCTGGTCCGCATTGACACCGGTCCGGCCCATCAGGATGCCCTTGGCCTGCTCGATGGCCGCACGATTAAGGGCGGAGGCGGCGACCGCCTCGGTGGCGAGTTGGTGGCGGTCAGTGTGGATGGAAGTCGTGAGGTCCACAACGACGCCCCAGACTCCGACGGGAGTACCTCCGTCCAGGATGTAGTCAGCGGAGTAGAGCAACTTGTGCTGGCGGTCCTTGCGGTCCCGGATGGACACGTAGATGGACGACGGGCCGCCATTGGCGGCCACATGCTCCCAGTAGGCCTGGACTTTCGGCCGGTCTTCGGGCTCGAGGTGGGGAAGCACCATTTCCATGGAGGGAACCACCTCGCCCCGTTCGTACCCGTACATCCGGTACAGTCCGTCAGACCAGCGGAATACGCCGTCCTCGAAGTAGTACTCGACGAGACCCGTGGGGCAATCCAGAAAGTCACCCTGCGGTACTCCCCCTGGCATGGGTCCGGGGGACTTGTTGATGGAAATCAATGACGGACCATTCGACGTGCTCTAGCCTGGCTCCCCTTCAGCCTGGCTTCAAAGGATCAAGAATATCGCAGCAGCTCGGGTCTGCGGCCCTTCGCCTGTCCGGCGGCGAGGCCGCCGGACAGGACCACAAGGGGGTTGTCACCCAGCCCGGACCGTTCGACAGGCCACGCCCCTTGGCGACTGTCGCCGTCGTGCCTCCCTAATCAGCCGGACGCAGACGTGCCGCCGCTGTTCACCGGGCATCCTCCACGAGGACCAGGTCACGGCCGTTGGTTTCCGGGGTGAAGAACGTGGTGGCGAACGAGATTGCCGCCAGGACCAGCGAGTAGATCGCGGGCACCAGCCAGGAGTGGTTGGTAGCCGCCAGCAGCGCGACGCCGATCATCGGGGCAAAGCCGCCGGCGAGCACCGCGGAAAGTTCGCGGCTGAGCGCCACGCCGGTGAAGCGGTGCTGGGAGCCGAAGAGTTCCGGGAGCAGGGCGCACTGCGGGCCAAGCATGGACTGCACGCCGAGGGCGATGCCCACCACCATGACCGCCCAGACCAGGGCGACGTTGCCGAGCGTGACCAGGTAGAAGGCCGGCAGGGCGATGACGGCCTGGAAGAGCGCGCCGTAGCGGTACACGGGAACCCGGCCGAAGCGGTCGGACAGGGCGCCGAAGGCAACCACCAGCACCGCTGCGAAGCCCGCGGCGATCAGCAGGCCGGTGGGGCCGATGAACTTGTCGCCGGGGAAGACGCCGGC
>Ga0308169_10001159_pt1 | contig 32116 bp, 34 predicted proteins | sample PhyBR1_2_FD_202139 | JGI IMG/M metagenome (GOLD analysis project Ga0308169, IMG submission 202139) | Phyllosphere microbial communities from UC Gill Tract Community Farm, Albany, California, United States - DLSLSB.R1 | ecosystem: Host-associated > Plants > Phyllosphere > Unclassified | place...
TCCTCGCCCGCGCGCAGCATGGCCGTCGCGTCCGACGCCGGCGGCGCCATCCCGCGCTGGATCACCGAGCGCGCCATGCCCGCAAAGGTCGCAGAGGACGTGCCGAGCTTTGTCGAGTGGGTCGCGGGCGGCAAGGGCGGCGAGGGGAGGGCGGGAGCTTGAGCTTGAGCGGGCGCGACGAGGAGGAGGAGCGAGCGAGCGAGCGAGGAGGAGGAGCGTGCGCTGGTAGGTACTGTTGCTTGTAACGAGTCCCTTTCCGTCTCTCCTCTCTCTCTCTCTCTCTCCTCGCTCGCTCTCGAGAGTGCACCCCCAAGAGACAAGAGACATCCCCACAGCCTTGCAACCCCCTCGCGCGCGCGCCACCCGACCTACCTACTTGTCCTCGCGCCGGACCTCGACCCGCACCGGCACCGACTCGCCCGTCGCGCGCAGCTCGACGGCAAACACAAACTCGCCGACCTGCTTGACGCGCCCGTTCGCGACGCCCTCGCGCTCCCGGAACGCGCCCTGGGCGCCGCCCTCGGCGCCCACCGCACCGCTGCTCGCGGAAGAGAGGCCCTCGACGCCGCGCTCGCGCAGGGCGGCGAGGACGTCGGGGACCGAGACGGAGCCGAACAGGTCGGACGAGGTCGGGCTCGTCGTGAGGCGCGTGAAGACGAGCGGGTGGGAGGGCGGCGCGAGGGCGGCGAGCGAGAGGGCGAGGGCGCGCTCGGCGGCGCGCGCGGGCGCGAGGGGGTCGGCGGGGGGCTGTGCGGGTGCGCAAGCGTCAGCGAGAGGAGAGAGGAGAGGAGAGGAGAAGGTGAGAGTGACGAGATGGAAGGAAACGCACGGCGTTGCCCTGCTCGAGCGTCTCGAGCACCCCGCTCGCCCTCCTCCCGACCGCGCCCTCCCTCCTCCTCCTCTCCACCTCGCGCATCGCCGCCCCCCTCCTCTCCATGTCCCTCCTCACACTGACCCCCACGCCGTCCCGCCCGACATAGATCGCCAACCCGGCCGGCACGAGGCGGTTGCGCGCGAGGCCGGGAGAGAGCGCGACGACCTGGTTGCGCGCGCCGAGCGACGGGAGCGCGTCCGACAGGAGCTGGACCGCGACGAGCTTGTGTGCCGAGCGCTGCGGGCGGGTGGGCGGGGCGGGGGAGCGCGGGTCAGCGAGGTGCGCGAGGGAGGAGGGAGGGGAGGAGAGGGAGGAGGAGGAGGAGGGGGACGCACGCGCGACGAGGGGACGCAGCCGGCGCAGGACGGCGGGACGGCCGTACGCAGCAAGCGTGAGGAGCCGCTGACGATCATGCTTTGCTCGAGTGGGTGAGCGGGCGGGGCGAGGAGTGAGGGAGAGTGCGACGAGGAGATGAGGCTCGGCCGCTTTTCCGAGACGGCGCAGGCGAGCGAGCCGAACAACGTCCAGCGAGAGCGCCCCGCTTCGTTGGTGCTCTCGCTATAGCTTCAAATGCACAGCGAGCGTGCCGCCCGGGCCGCTCTCGAGCATCTCGTCGACCATCTGCGGCCCGCTCTCGCTCACAAAGCTCTCTCGCGCACCTCGCTGTGTAGCTCGACGAAACAAAGCTGTACAGCCTGCATTGCCGCCCGCCCTCGCTCTTCGCGCCAGCCCTGCTTGCTCACGCACTCGCCGCAACCGCCTCGCCCGCCGCCGGCGCCGCGGGCGCGACGGGGGGCACGCTCGCCGGGTTGGTGCGGTACTGCTTGGCGGCGTACCCGCGGTCGTAGTGCAGGGTGTTGACGTCGACGTTCTCGATCTGCGGGCGGGCGGGCGGGCGGGCGGGAGGGGTCGGTCAGCGGGTGGGGAGGAGAGGTGGGGAGGGAGGGGGAGGAGAGAGAGGGGACGCACGAAGCGCCAGCCGTCCTCCTTGACGACTGCGAGCGGTGCGAGCGTGCGTCAGCTACGTGTTCCCCGTCGCCTATATCGAGCCGTTCTGCCCGAGTAGCAGCGCAGCCCGACGAGCGAGGAGGACGCGCGCGACGCACTGTAGAGGTTGACCGTGTTGCCCGAGAACGCGTCCCTGTGCCCGGCGGCGTAGATCGACCGCCGCCCGAGCTCGATCGCGTCCTCGTCCGTCAGGTTGTAGTGGTAGCCCCTGCGCGCGGTGGTCGTCGTCGTCAGCTCGAGCTCGAGGGGGGAGAGGGGGGAGCGGTGGACGCACCCGTCGAGGACGCCGTACGCGAACGTCGAGCCCGACCCGACCGAGAAGAGGTCGCCTCGGAGCCGGGTCCCGTCGCTGTCGACGTAGAACAGTTGCGGGCCCTGCGCGTCGGGCGAAGCGAGCGATTGAGCGAGCCGGGGTCAGCTCGCCTTGCTCTCCTCCTTCCTCCTCGCCCGACACACAGAGAGAGAGAGAGGGAACGCACCGTCTTGTCCCAGCCGCAGATCATCGTCCCCATCGAGAGGCCCATCCCCTTGTACGAGTAGACGAGGTTGCTCAGGTACTTGCTCGCGGCGGCGACCGAGATGCGCTCGTGGTTGCGCAGCTCGTGCAGGCGGCACTGGATCCCGAGGTACGTCTCCCAGTACTGGCAGTCGGCTGTGAGACGCGGTCGCGGAGAGAGGGAGGGGGAGGGCGTCAGCTCGAGCTGGAGAGGGCGAGGAAGGGGAGGGGGAGAAGGGGACGCACCGGCGCCACCGGCCATCGTGCCGAGCAAGTACGGGTTGATCTCGATCACCTTCTTGACCGTGCCCGACGCTGCGTGGCAGTAGGAAGTCCTTCGTCAGCTCGTGCTCGACGTCGACCAACCTGGCGAGGAGGAGGGGGAGGGGGACGCACCGATGTAGCTGCCGGCCGTCGCGCGCGAGTCGACCGCAACGACGATGCCGCCCTGGAACTTGAAGGCGAGCGTCGTCGTGCCGTGGTTGATCTTGATCCGGCACGACGGGTCGGACGCGTCGTCCGTGTGGAGCTGGAGGAACGCTTGCGGCTGCGGGTCGGCGGTTACGGGGCGGGGGGAGGGGGGTCAGCCTGCGCGCTCGCTCGGCCGGGCAGTGAGGGGAAGAGGACAGGGGACGCACGTCGACGGTGGCGGGCATGTCAAAGCTGGGCATCGGGCAGCGCTCGATGCCCCTGCCGAGCGGGAGCGCGTTGCCGTACTCGTCGCCGTCGAGGCTCTGCTCGGCGTAGCGGCGGGACGACGAGGCGCCCGAGTTGCTCTTGGAGAAGCGCTGCACGAGCTTGTCCTGCGCGGGCGGGGGGCGACGGGGTCAGGCTCTGAGGGAGAGATGATGCGGCCAGGCGGGGGAGGAGTGGGACGCACCATGGCGAGGTGGGTGGGTGGCGGGGCTGGTAGGGGTGCTTGAGGGTGTGTGCTGTGCGGGTGAGCTGCTCCTGGCAAGCTCGGTCGAGAGGAGAGAGTGGTTGAGGCGGACCGAGATGAGCTGACGACGACGACGACGACGACGCCTTCTGCCTCTCGACGGCACCGCTCGCTCGGCTGAGCAAGGGCGCACGACCGCTAGCTGTGCTTCCGTGACTCTGCTCGAGCTATCTGCGCCGGTCTCAACAGCGCCCGTGGTGTCGTCCCCTCGCCCTTCTCCTCCTCAAGGCCGGAGCCTGCGCCTGCGCCGGCCGCTGGTCACGGTGGTGCTGCGCGTTTTCCAGGCTCGCTGCTCTTTCGAGCAGGTGCTGCTCTCACTGCTCTCGAGCTGGGCCCGCACCGACCGCAATCCTTTCCGCGTTTCGACTTGCGAAGGTCGAGCACGACAACGCTCTCCCCAGGCTCGTCTCCTCCTCGCGCGCTCGCTTGCTCGCTGCGCAGCACAGATGAGGACGAGGTACAGATGTCGTTGTCAAGCGGGGCGCATCAAGCGCGAGAGGAGCAAAAGCTACACAGAGTCGTCAAGCGCGTCCACCCTCCTCCTCTTCGTCCTCCTCGTCCTCCTCGTCAAGCACGCCCTCCCTCGCCGCTCAGTCCCCGAGGCGAAACCCAGCGCCCGAGAACGGCTCGACCTCCTCCTCCTTGACGCCGTACGCGCCGCTCGCGCCCGCCCGGCCGCCGCCGAACCTGCGCCCATACACGCCGCCGTTGCGGCGGCGCTTGTTGAACGTGCCCGCCTCGCCCTCGGGGCCCCAGCCCGCCGAGTTGCGCTCGTCGCCGCCGTCGTCCGAGCCGAGGCACTCGGCGCGCCGCGCCGCCGCGTCGAGCTCGTCCTCGTCCTCGTCGTCGTCGTCGCCGTCGTCCGAGTCGGCGCGCTGCTTCTTCTTCTGGCGGCGCTTGCCCGACGACGACGAGGTCGACGCCTTGGGCTTGAGCTGAACCTTGGCCTTGTGGCCCGAGCCCGAGCCCGAGCCGGACGCGGCCGAGGTGCGAGCGCGGCGCTGCTCCTTCGACTCTTTCTTCTTTTGGCGCGGTTCGTCGCTGTCGTTCTGCGGGCGAGATAGAGGGAGATGACAAGAGTCAGCGAGGTGCCTTGGAGGCCGCGGCGAGGTCGAGGCGAAGAGGGAGAGGGAGAGGGAGAGAGGGAGAAGGGACGCACGGCCTGGTCGAGGTCGGGCTCGTCGCGCGCCATCTTGCGCTTGCACCCGCCGACGGCGACGTACTTGTCGAGCCACGCGATCTCGCGGTCGAGGAACTTGCTCGTCGGACCCGGATCGCGCTTCTTGACGGTGCCGTTGGGCAGGTGGATGTACTCCGAGTCGCGCGCCGTGCCGCGCAGCTCGACGAGGTCGTCGGCCTTCTTCTTGCGGTACAGCGCCATCCACGTCGGCGCATACAGCTGGCGGTACTTGTCGAACAGCTTGCGGATCTGGCCCTGCGTCACCGTCTCGTAGTCGCGGAAGAGCTGCTTGAGCCTGCGGGCGAGCGAGACGGAGGAGAGGAGGGCCGAGCGTCAGCGCGCGCTCGGTGTGGTCGGTACGAGCCGCAGAGAGAGCTAAGGAGACGGAGGGGAGGAGAGAGGGACAAGGGGACGAAGAGAGGGAGAGGAGGACGCACGCGGCCTTGCGGTACGAGTCGCCGCCCGCCTTGTGCTGCGCCGGGTCGAGCCAGTAGACCTCCTCCTCGAGGGCGTCGTCCTTGGTGTAGACGATGGCGTCCTCGTCGTCGGCGCCGTCGTCGCCGCTGCGCGCCGCCGCATCGTCCGACTCGTCGCTCGCGAGCTGATCGACCTCGCTCTCGTCGCTCTGCGGGCGCACGCGCTTCTTGCCCTTGCCCTTCTGGGCGCCGACGTCGTCCTTCTTCTTCTTCTTGGCGGCGGCGGGCTTGCGCTTCTTAGCTGGCACGACCTCGAGCTCCGACTCCGACTCGTCGTCGTCCTGGTCCGACTCGACGCGGCCCTGGTCGCGGCGCGGCGGCTTGCCGAGCTTCCACCCGCCGCCGCGCAGCGGGTAGTTGGTCCCGAGGACGTCGTCGACCGTCTTGTTGGCGTCGTGCCCGCAGCGCGCGAACGTCTTGGCGAGGAACACCTCGTCGGCGTCGGGCACGGCCGCGACGATGAGCGCGCGCGCGGCGTCGGCGCGCGCCTTGCGCTCGGCGCGCTTGGTCTCGGCGGCGTCCTGCTGCGCGCGAGCGGCGGCGAAGCGCGCCGTCACCTCGTCGTCGTCGTCCGAGCCGGACGAGAGCTCGAGGACCTCGGGCGTCGAGGCGCGGGCGGGCTTCTTGGCCGTGGCGCGGGCGTTGGCGTGGGCGGACGGGAGGGGGAAGAGGGGCTTGTGGTCGTCGTCGTCCGAGTCGGGGACGAGCTTCTGGACGCGAGCGCCGGACGAGGAGGAAGCGCCGAACTTGGCGTGCGAGAGAAGGCGATGCTGTTGCGAGTAGACGTAGGATGGCGTGTCAGCCTTGCTCCAGGCGGCGAAGCCCCTGCAAACCCGCCGCTCGTGAGCGGCGAGTGTAGGGCGGGCGGGGAGATGAGGGCCGACTCACCTGCTGCGACTTGGCGGCGGCCCCAGGCGCGTTGACGTCGGCGTGGGCGGACCCAGGCATGGCGTGCGAGTGTGCTGGTGCCCTTGGCCTGCTCAGCCGAGTGAGTCGAGGCGGGGGCGAGTGAGGACGAGGAGGGAGAGGGGAGCCGGCGAGAGTGACGCGGGGAGACGAGGCGCGTGCGGCTCGAAAGTCGCTCTCGAGAATCGCTCGCTCGAGGGTCTCGCTTGTCAGAACAGATGTATGAAGCACTACTGCGCGGTGCAGCGAGTCGCGAGAAGCGGTAAGGGGTGTGCAAACTGCGGCGCATCCTCGCTCCGAGCAGCTTCTCTACAAGTCGTGCCGCCCAGCGTGGAATGCCTTCTCGTCGTAGAACCTGCTCGTGAGGCTCGTCAGTTCAGCTCGATCGATCAGGGGACGCGATGCGGGACCGAGAAAGAGAGAGAGAGGAGGACGCACCTTGCCCGCACGGTCCGCCCGCCGAAGAAGCGCCCGTCGAAGTTCTTGACCGCGTTGTACCCGCCGGCGAGGCTGCGCGCAAGAGTCGCACATATCAGTAAAGGCCCGTCGACGAGAGGGAAAGAGCAGAGAAGAGGGAGGGAGACGCACCCGCTCATGACGAGGAAGATCCTCACCGCCTCGTCGTCCCTCGCCTCGCCCGGGACCGGGTACACAAAGCACCGCTCGACGACGCCGAACCGGTTCGCCTCCTCGGCGACCTCGCCGGGCAAGTCGTCGTCGACCTCGGCGCGGCCGCACAGGTTGGTGAGGAGCACGACCCGGCTCGCGTCGCCGCCCATCTGGGCGCGCAGCTCGGCGTCGCGCTGCTCGCGCGACGCGTCGACGACGACGGACCGGCCGGCCATGCCCTTGGGCGCGCTGGCGCCGGCGCCGGGAGGAGGCGCCTCGCCGAGCGCCTTGGCCTTCTTGACGGCCTTCTTGGACGGCGCAGGCGCAGCGCGCTGCACCGAGAGCGCAGAGGTCATGCCCGACTCGTCGGCGCCGAGGCCTTTGCCCTCCTCCCAGCCGAACTTGGTCATCATGCGCTCGGCAAAGGTGCGGCCGTCGGACCTGCGGGCGGCGAGACAAAAGTCAGCTCGGCTCGGGGAGCCGATGTCGCTCGAGGAAGCGAAAGGAGGACGCACTCGGCTGGAGGCCCCTCCATCTGCGCCTGCGACGCTCCTACTCCACCTCCTGCAGCTGTAGAAGCAGGCGCGAAGCCCGGCGGCGCCGCACTCGCGCTCGAGCCCGCGCCGGGAGGAGGCGGCGGCGCCGAGAACGCCCCGCCGAGCTTGCTCAGCCTCGCGGCGATCTCGCGCGCCTTGGCCTGCGCCGCATCGACCGCGTCGGACGAGGGCGCGGGTGGCGCCGGAGCAGGAGCTGGGGCCGGCGGCGGGCGCTGCTCGCCGGCGAGAGCGCGTGCGGTCGGGGCGGCGGCGGCGGCGATCGAGAACGGGTGAGGTGGAGCGCCTGCTGCAGCAGCGGTGGCGTGATCGAGAGGCCGGAAGCCGGGCGGTGGCGGCATGACGCCTGGCGGAGGGACGAAGCCGGGAGGGGGAGGGGGGAAGGCGTGGAAGCCCGGCGGCGGCGGGCGCAGGGCCGGGGGCTGCACGGGCCCGATGCTCGGCGTCGCCGACGTGCTCGCCGACGGCTGGACGGGGCCGATCGAGGGCTGGACGGCGCCGATGACGGGTCCGTGCGGCGCCGGAGCGGCAGCCATCGACGACGAGACGAACGCAGGCGGCCGTGCCGCCGCCGGCGCAGGCGGCGCCTCGCCCTTCGACAGCGCGACTCGGCGCGCGTACGCCTCGTCGCCCGTCTCGGCCGTGCGCTGGCTCATGGCGAGCCGGCGCTCGTACGCCTCGTCGCCGGTCTCCTCGCGGCGCGGCGGCGCCGGGTTCGACATGGCGACGCGGCGGGCGTAGGCCTCGTCGGCCGTCTCGTCGCGGGAGGGGGCCGAGGGCGGGCCGTAGGAGGAGGGGGAAGGGAAGCCGGACGGGGCGAGGTCGTCGTACGAGGAGGGTGGGGCGAAGAAGCGGGCCTTCTTGCTGGCTGTGGACGGGCGAGGAGTCAGTCGAGGCCCGCACAGGGGGCGAAGAGAAAGTGGGACGCACCTGGCTCGTTCTCCTTGCTGCGCTCGTCGTCCTCGGAGTAGTAGCTCGAGCCGGATGCGGAACCCTCGCGCCGCCGACGACGCTCCTCGTCCTCGCGCTCGAGGCGGCGCTGCTCGCGTGCGAGCTTAACGTGCATCTTGTAGGCGGACTGATAGAAGAGGAAAGATGACTGAGGGTCAGGTCTCGGTCGCAACGGGGCTCGTGAGGCATGCTGTGCGAGGAGGTCGAGGAGTCGAGAAGGGTGCTCGACGACGACGACGCCGATGTACACGACGAGGTAGGCCAAGAGCGCGACGAGACGCGGCGAGGGCACGTACGTAGTCGCAGGGTCGGGCCGGGTCGTACGGGACGTCGGCGAAGGCGAGCGCCGGGTCGTCCCTCGCCTTGCCGCCGCGCTTCTTGCCGCGCTTGCGCTCGACCTGCGCCGCCTTCTTGCCCGCCGCCGACTGCGCGAAGCCGTTGACGTCGCCGCCGATGTCGTCCTCGAGGACCATGGCCGGCGGGACGGCGATGATCCGGCGAGCGCGAGTCGCGGTCGGGGCAGCGCCGGCTGCAGGGCTGCCCGTCCTCGCCGCCGGGGTCGACGCGCCACTCGTCGAGCTCGAGCTGGCGAACGGCTTGACGTCGACGGCGGTCCTCGTAACGGCGCTCCACTTGGACGGCGGCGGCGCCCGGTCCGGGTTGGCCGTCAGGCTCGCCTTGCCGACGGCAGCGATGCGCGGGCCTGCGGCGTTGGACGGCGCGGCGGCTGGAGCGTCGTCGTCGACTGCGCCGAAAGCTGCACGGAGGGCGGCGACGGGCGGGCGGGACGAGGTCGCGGCGGGCTTCTTGCGGGTGGTGGGGGCGAAGCGAAGGGCGGCGGACCAGGCGGCGGCTGCAGGAGGACAACTCGTCAGTGGCTCAGTCGCACTACCGTGGGCGTTAGGAAGAGGACGCACACTTGGGTTTGTCGTCTGCTGCTGTCGTCGGAGCGGGAGAGTCGGTACCTTGGGCGAGAGGAGGAGGAGGAGCGACGGCGGCAGCAGGCGCGGCGGGAGCTTCTGCTGCTGGCTTGGCGGCGCCCTTGAAGCTGATTCCACCGTACAGCGACATGCTTGCAGCAGTGCGAGGTCGTCGGTGCGGTCGAGGTCCGTCTGGTCCTCCTCCGCCGGCGACGAGCTCTCCCTCCTCGTCGCACCTCGGCTCGCTCTCAACAGCTCGCACGCCCAAGCCGAGTGATCGCAATGCAGCAGGCTGCTGCACCCTGCGTGCCCGTCCAGACCGCGCTCGCCCTCTGCGCTTCCTCGCTCAGCTGCAGAGCCGACGTCGACCGCACCACTTCGTCTCGGTTCCTTCGCGAGCGAGGCTCGAGACGCACACGCTCGTGCGATGCTACGCTACGAGCGCTCGCGCACGCGCTCGCAGCTTTGAGGTGTGCGGCACGCGCGGACCTTTCCGCCTCGAGCAGGCTCGCTCGAACAAGCTGACACTTCCCCCTTGACTTGGAGAACTTGCCGAAGCCGCTGCCGAGCGATCGAGGGCCGTCGCTGAGGCGCTCGGCCGGCACTCCGTAGCCGCGCCCTCGGATCCCCCACTTCGTCCCCTCGACCTCGCTCTCGCGGCTCTCTTTCTCGCTCTACCTCTTGAGCAAGCCACTGCGCAGGCCTCTTCAGCAGCTCAACGCACAGCCCTCTCCTCGACTCGACCTCGCCCCGCCCCACCTCGTACACCATGGTCGCGCCGCAGTCGTCCGTCTACCCTCGCACCGACTTCCCCGAGGACCTCGAGTGCCACCCTCTTCTCGTCGTCGACTACGCCAAGGTCGCTGCGGGCGACGAGCACGAGGTCGACCAGCTGTACCAGGCGTGCACGGCCCTCGGCTTCTTCTACCTCAAGCACCACGGGGTCGAGCACCTCACCGAGCCCATGTTCGCCATGGGCAAGGCGACGTTCGAGCTCCCCGACGACGAGCTCATGCCGTTCGAGCAGGGCGACAGCGGCATGAGCGCAGGGTACAAGAAGGCGGGCTTGAACAACGTCGACGCCAAGGTGCGTCTCTCGCTCTCTCTGTCCCCTCCTCTCCTTCACCTCGCGCTTCTTCCGCTGACTCGTTTGAGTTGCAGGGCAACCTCGACACGGTGCACTTCATCAACGTCGCCAAGGACGACGCGCTTGCCTTCCCCGACGTCAAGCAGCGCACCTACCCTCGCACCGTCGTCGAGCGCATGGACACCGTCACGGCCTTCGTCCGCAAGTGTGCGTCCCTCTCTCTCCCCTCGTCTCACCTACCTGTCGAACTGACGACCTGATTCTCCTGCTCGCAGCCGACGAGGTCCTGCAGACGCTCATGGCCGCGCTCGAGCCCCGACTTGGCCTTCCCAAGGGGACGCTCGCCGCTCTGCACAAGGAGGGCGACATCTCGGGCTCCGAGTCGCGCTGCATCCTCAAGCCGGCCGAGGGCGACAAGGGGTACCTGCCCGAGGGCAAGGGCGACGATGGAAATCCGGCGGCGGCGATCGGGTCCGTCGACTCTCTTTCGCTCTCTCTCCAGGTCTGAAGGCGTGCTGTACTGACTCGAGCTCTCCTCTCGCACGCAGCGCACACACCGACTTTGGCGTAAGCTCTACCTCCTCGCCGGACGTCTCGTCCTGGGCTGCTGGGCAGAGGCTCGAGCGCAAGCTGACCTCGCCTCTCTCTCTCTCTCCTCCTATCCTCTCGGCCGCTTGACGACGTCGTTCTACAGTCCTGTGCGTCCCTGCGTCTCTCCATCTTGTCGAGACTGGCTCCTGGACTGTTACTGACGCCGTCCTCGCTCGCAGTCTCGATGCTGCACGGCCGCGGCTGCGGTGGCCTTCAGGTCCTCCCGCCGGGCACGACCAAGTGGCAGCACATCCGACCTCTTCCTGGACACGCCGTGTGCAACGTCGGCGACACGCTCTCGGTGTACTCGGGCAACATCTTCAAGTCGAACGTGCGTCGCTCGTCCCCCTCGCTCTCGAGCCTCTCCTCGCTCCGGCACTGACCTTCCTCCTCGCTCTCCTCTCTCCTCCTCCATCGCACGCAGATCCACCGCGTCATCCCTCCCCCTCCTCCGCAGAACAAGGACCCGCGCTGGTCGCTCGTCTACTTCCTCCGCCCAGGCTTCGACCAGCCCCTCACGCCGCTCGTCGACCAGTCGGAGCAGATCCGCGCGCACGCCGCGCAGGACGCCGCGATGCAGGCCCTCCCTAAGGGCGAGACGGCAGGCAGCTGGTACAAGCGCCGGATCAAGATGCAGCGCGTCGCGAACCGCACGGGCCCCGAGTCCTGGAAGGCGAGCAGGGGGACCGAGCGTGCGTCGTCCCCTTCTCGCTCTCTCTCTCTCTCTCTCTTGCTCGCGCCTGATCGAGCTGACTCCGCCTTTCTCTCGCTGGCGCAGACGACCCGAACAAGGACTAGGCGTGTCGGGCCCAACCTCTGTACAGACGCTCGCTGTGCCGCTCTCGCTGAATCTGCAACTCAGTCTCTCGTTCTCCACATCCTCGCTCTCGCTCTCGTGCCGGCGCGAGACGATTTCAGAGAGCGGCAAGCGTGCTCACATTGCAGTGCGTGCTGTCGGAGAGGATGAACAAGCGAGAGGAAAGAGGAGGGCCGTGCGCACCGTCGAATCGTCCTCGTAGCGTGCTCTCGTTCGTCCTGGAAGCGCTCGTCAAGCTGCACCTCGCACACCGAGAGAGGGAGAGAAAGCGAATGGCAATGCGCACTGGAGGAGGTACACGGCGAGGCTAGAGGTCGACGCCGGCGTGCGCAAACTCGGTCTCGAGGGCGAGGCGGCGCCAGACCTTGACGACAAAGTCGGTCGCGTCCTCGTCGAGGACCTGCAGGGGATGACCAGGGCAAGCGTCAGCTTTGAGCTCCCAGCTCGAGAGCAGGCGAGAGAGAGAAGACGGCGACGCACAGGCTCGAGCTCGTCGAGGAGCTCCTGCGCGCTCTTGTGGTCGCGCAGGTACTCGCGCACGACGTTGAGCAGCTCGGGCTCCTCGGCACCGAGGTAGCCGACGATGGCCTTGTTGGCGAACGGCGCGATCTTGTGGTTGACGACGTCCTGCGAGATGGCGAGGGGGCCGAGTCAGGTCGGGTCGGCTCAGGTCGGGTCAGCCCTAGGTGAGGGAGGGAGGAGAGAAAGGTCGAGACGCACCTCGCTCAAGCGCTTCCACCTCACCTTCCACGCCCACAGGCCCTCCCTGTCGCTCGGGACGCGCGCCTCGATCTCGCTCGCTTTGCGCTCGGCCTCGCCGCGCGACAACCTCGGACGATCCTCGCCCTCGTCGTCCGAGTACTCGAGCGGGATCAGGGCGCGCTTCTTGCGCTGCGACTCGTCGTCGTCCTCGAGGAGCGTGACGGCCGTCGGGCGCGGTTTCGGCGCCTCGGTCGCAGAGGGCTTGGGCGCCGCGCTAAAGTTGAGCTTGACGGCGAGCGGCGTCGACGAGCCGCCCGTGCCCGTGCCCGTGCCCGGCTCGCCGGACGTGGTAGCCGTAGGGAGCGACGACGCAAGGAGGTCGGCGTGCTGGGCGAGGAACGACTCGGACTGGGCGTCGAGCGCGGCGAGCTGCTGCGCCTCGAGAGCCCGGTCGCGCTCGTCCGCCTCCTGCTCGCGCAGACGTATCGGGCGACGCTGCGCGCGCCAGCGCAATCTGCGGTGGAGAGAGAGGGAGCATCGTCAGCCGTTGAGAGCGCGGGAGGAAGGCGGGTAGACGAGGGGAGAAGGGACGCACCGGTCCGAGTAGAACGCCTCCCTGCCCCGCTCGGCCTCGTGCTCGTCGTCCCACTTGGCGAGCCGGTTCGCCATGTACGCCCGGTCCCGCTCCTCCTGCTCTGCCGCCCCTCGCTCGCGCGCCTGCTCCCGCTCCCACGCAGCTATCCGTGCGCGCTCGCGCGCCTCGAACTGCCTCTCGCGCTGCGGGCAGGGTGGGAGGGATCATCAGCACGAGCGCAGGCGATGTCGGACGAGGCGAGAGAGGGAGAGAGGCGACGCACATTCCGGAAGACCCCCTCGGCCTGGCGGTACTCGCGCTCGGCCCGATCCCGCTCGCGCCTCGCGTCGTCCAGCTCCGACAGCGGCTTGAGCGGCGCCGCCGCGCCGGTGCTCGCCCCTGCGACGAATGTCATCGGGCGATTGAAGCTCTGCGGGTCCTGCGCCGCCGCGGACGCGCCTGCGGGCGACGGCGAGGCGCCGAGCGGCGGCGAGCCGGCGGGGCCCTGCCGCGCCGGCTGGTGCTGCTGCTGGTGCTGGAGCCGGACGCTCTCGACGATGGCGGCCTGGCGGCGCTCCTCGATCTGGCGGTCGAGGTCGTGCTTGGCCTGGGCCTTCTTCTGCGCCGCCTGGCGGAACAGGGCGATCGAGCTGAGCGTGTTATCGCGGTGGCTCTCGGGGAGGTCTTCAGGCGCGAGGTCCTTGAGGTGCTGCGGGATGCGGGGCTTGCGGTCGGCCGGGTCGGCGTTCGGGTCGTCGTGCGACGTGACCGGGTCGCCGTTGGCGATGCGGGTGAGGATGTTGCTCAGGTCGCCCTTGGCCTGCTCGGTCAGGTCGTCCGTGTCCTGCAGACGAAGGGTCTCTGCGTCAGCTGCTGCAGGCTGAGCGACTGCGAGAGATAGATAGAGAGAGCGAGACGCACCTCGGCCTTGACGCGCTCCTTCTCGTACTCGTCGAGCCGTCCCCTCGTCTTCTCGTCGGCCTTGACGAGCAGCGCCTTCCCGGCGCCGGCCCTCGTCTTGATCTGGGCGCCGTGCACGACCTCGAGCGCGCGCAGGACCGACTCGGCGTCGCCGTACTCGACAAAAGCCATGGACGGCGCGGGGCGGCGGAACGACAGGACGGGTCCGGCGACCTGCGAGCAGCGGTTCGGGAGCGTCAGCTCGGCTCGATCAAGGGAGTCTGAAGCATCGAGAGGAAAGGGGACGCACGCCGAGGATGCGCTCGAGCCAGGCGTTCTCGAGGCCGTCGACGATGGTGCCGACGAACAAGCTGAACCGCTCGCCCTGCGCCGCCGCCTGCATGCCGAGCGCACCTGCCGCACCTCCATCGACGGGCGGCGAGCCGCCGTGTGCGACTGCTGCTGCGGCTGTCGGGGTGGGCGGGAGGTTGGACGGTCGGCCGGGGAGGGAGGAGGGAACGCCGGCGGAACCGAGCCCAGCGTGACGCGGACCGGTGGGCGGACTGCCGCCGTAGCCGTGAGGGCTGTTCTGCGCGCCCTGGCTCGCCCGTGCGCCGTAGCCGTTGTCCTGCCGGGGAGCTGCGAGGGGAGCGAGAGATGGAGGTGAGGACGAGGTTCGCACGCTGCAGAGACGGGGACAGGGAGCTGGGCGCACCTCGACCGTACATGTGCGGCTGGTGGCGAGAGCTTGCGCGGTCGGCGAGCGCTGTGGAGAGAGCGAGGCAAGGTCACTCTCTCGGACCCCGAGCGGGCGACCGTCGGCGAGCGGTGAAGGCGACCACCTGTCGAAGCTCGAGCTCTTTCCGGGCGAGAGACACTGACAGAATGATGCGCGTTACAAGAGAGCCAGCTACGTCGAGCTCACCGCCGCTTGAGCTCGGCAAACCGCTTCTGCAGCGCGTCGAACGCGTCCTCCTCCCTCGCCGGCGGTGCAGGCGGCGGCGGGGCCGTCACCGGTGCAGCAGGCGCGACCGCGCTCGCAGCGGCAGGTGGCAGGTTGGTGCGCACGACGGTCGCGTCCTTGGCCTTTGCCGGGTCGACGGGCGGCGTGACGGGGAGGTTCGTGTCGAAGGGAGAGACGGAGGGGGCCTTTGTCGGCGTCGCAGGCGGCACGGCGGTGAGGCCGTTCGTCGCAGAGGATGCTTGAGGTGCGGGTTGTGCGGCAGAATCCTGTAGAAAAGCGAACGTGAGCTGGGCAACGTGTGTCGAGCGAGAGAAGCGGGAGGGACGCACTGCGGGCCGCTCGAGCGGCGGCGGCGCGTTCGGGTCGGGGAAGCCCTCGGGTCGCCAGTCGACTGCGTACTGCGAGACAGTAGAGAGGGAGTCAGTCGAGCTCTTCGTCCTTCGAGAGAGACGCAGAGGAGGAGAGGGACGCACGGCCTTAGCGATCTCGTACAGGTACAACTCGACGAGCTCTGGCGCCGGCGTCTCGACCTTGAGCTTGGACGTCACCTGTCGCAAGAGAGCGTCAGTGTCGACGTGGAGGATGGCGACCGTACAGCGAGAGGGGACGCACTCGCTCCGGCACGATCTCGTCGAGGTTGTCGATGCACGCGATCGCAAAGTCGCGCCCGCCCTTGGACATGAGCATGTCGCGCAGCACGTGGAGCTCCTTGAGCTCAGTCCTGCGTTGGGAGTGAGGAACGTCAGCTCGGTGCGGCATGTAGTCGGCGAAGGAAGAGGGGAAGAGAGGACGCACCTCGGTGCGGCGTGAATGATCCCGGCGGCGGCCTCTTGCACGCCCGGGTCAATCTCCCTGCGCGACAGTCTCGAGTCAGTCCGGACTCGCAGGAGGACCAGGACCGAGAGGTGGACGCACTTGACCGTCTCGAGGAGTCCAAAGCGCGCGAGGAGGAGCTCGCAGTACCTGTCGACAAGAGCAGCGTCAGCTCGCCGCCGCGCCTTCGGCCAGCTCCACAGAGCAAGAGAGAAGGGACGCACAGCTCGAGCACCTCGAGGAGCTCGACGTAGAGGTCCTCGCTGAGCAAGCCCTCGACCTTGATCTTGGCCGACTCGAGCTTGCCCTTCTCGACGAGGGCAGCGACCTCGCGGCGCGTCGACTTGGCGAGCTGGGTGCGCTTCTGCGCGAGGAGGCGCACGCGCTGGATGGCGAGGCGGAGCTGGATCTTGGCGCGAGCCGGGTTCCAGGCGGTGACGCCCGAGGGCATGGCGACGACGCGGCGGGCGGGTGCGGCGGGGTCGGTCGGGGTGAGGAGGCGGCTGAGGCTGTTCACGGTGGGCTGCGAGTCGGGGCTGGACTGGACGAGCGAGTGAGGAGGAGGGAGGAGAGCTGGCCCCCCACTTCCCTCGTCGTCCTCCTCCGCTCCGCTCCTCGCGCTCCCACACCGCTGGGGATAGCCAGGCGCACGTCCGGCCGCTTCCACTTGCTCCTCACTGCTACTCGCCGGGCGCAGGAGCCGCCGCGTGCGGTCCTCGTCCGCTTCCTCCTGCTCTCAGTCCTCATCTCTCGCTCGCTTCAAAGAGGTCGCCTCGCTCCAGGACGGCATGCAGCTCTGCTCGAGCTTTCGAGACAGTGCCTTCTCCCAGTTTGCCCGACGCGCTGCTCTCGAATGGGCTGTTCTGTGACGAGGAGGCCGCACTGCATCGAGACCGAGCTACCAAATCCCGCTCGCACGCTCGGGCGCACGCTCAAGCTTTGTCGGGCGTGTCTGCGGACGAGGCCAAGAGTCAGTCGAGCGGTCGACGTCGGCGCATGAGGAGAGTGAGACGCACGCTCCGTGCCGCGCGAGGCGGCCCACGTCTCGGGCCCCTTGCGGTTCGCTGCGCGCTGGTTCGTCACGCGCCGCTTGAACCAGCTGCCGGCCGTCTCGCCCTTGGGGAGGGCCTGCATCGCCGGGTCGTGCTCGGCGTGCTGGCGGATGATGTTGGACTTGTCGGAGAGGGGCGCGAGCGGGTTGTCGAAGCCCGGGCGGAGGAAGTAGACGAGCGACCAGCGCGGGTCCTTGTTCTGCGGAGGAGGGGGAGGAATGACGCGGTGGATCTGCGTGCGAGGGAGGAGGGGGAGGGACAGAGGAGGGTCAGGGACGAGGCGAGGAAGGCGAGGAGAGGCTCGAGAGCGAGAGGACGAGCGACGCACGTTCGACTTGAAGATGTTGCCCGAGTAGACCGAGAGGGTGTCGCCGACGTTGCACACGGCGTGTCCAGGAAGAGGCCGGATGTGCTGCCACTTGGTCGTGCCGGGCGGGAGGACCTGGAGGCCGCCGCAGCCGCGGCCGTGCAGCATCGAGACTGCGAGCGAGGACGGCAAGAGCGTGAGTACCTGATCGTTCGTCGAAAGGAACAGGTCGAGGACGCACAGGACTGTATAACGACGACGTCGAGCAGTTGAGAGGAGGGGAGGAGAGGGAGGGAGAGGCGAGGTCAGCTCACGCTCAAGCCTCTTCGCCTCAGCGCACATGATGGGGAGGGCCGGCGAGGAGGCAGAGCTTACGCCAAAGTCGGTGTGTGCGCTGCGAGAGAGAGGAGAGCTCGAGTCAGTACAGCACGCCTTCAGACCTCGAGAGAGCGAAAGAGAGTCGACGCACCCGATCGCCGCCGCCGGGTTCCCATCGTCGCCCTCGCCCTCAGCGAGGAACCCTTTCTCGCCCTCGGCCGGCTTGAGGATGCAGCGCGACTCGGAGCCCGAGATGTCGCCCTCCTTGTGCAAGGCGGCGAGCGTCCCTTTGGGAAGGCCGAGTCGGGGCTCGAGCGCGGCCATGAGCGTCTGGAGGACCTCGTCGGCTGCAAGCAGAAGAAGTAGGACTTCAGCTCGAGGAGCTGGGGCAGAAGAGGAGAGAGGGGACGCACACTTGCGGACGAAAGACGTGACTGTGTCCATGCGCTCGACGACGGTGCGAGGGTACGTGCGCTGGCGCACCTTCGGGTAGGCGAGCGCGTCGTCCTTGGCGACGTTGATGAAGTGAACGGTGTCGACGTTGCCCTGCGAGCTCGTGCGAGCGTCAGTGACGAGGCACGAGCGAGAGGAAGCGGTGCGAGAGAGCGAGCGCACCTTGGCGTCGACGTTCGTGGACCCGGCGCGCTTGTACCCGGCACTCATGCCGCTGTCGCCCTGCTCGAATGGCATGAGCTCGTCGTCCGGGAGCTCGAATGTCGCCTTGCCCATGGCGAACATGGGCTCGGTGAGGTGCTCGACCCCATGGTGCTTGAGGTAGAAGAAGCCGAGGGCCGTGCACGCCTGATACAGCTGGTCGATCTCGTGCTCGTCGCCCGCGGCAACCTTGGCGTAGTCGACGACGAGCAGAGGGTGGCACTCGAGGTCCTCGGGGAAGTCGGTGCGAGGGTAGACGGACGACGGCGGCGCGACCATGGTGGGCGAGAGGCGAGCGAGGCGAGGTCGATAGGGCGGGCTTGATGCGCGAGAGAAGAGCTGAGCTAGACGAGCTGTGGTGCAAGCGTTGCGAGCGAAGGAGCGAAGAGGGAGCTGGAACGAAAGGCGCGTCGCTCGATCGAGAGAGCGGTGGGGGAGCGGCGTTTCCGTCGAGAGGGACGAGCGGGGCGGAGGCTGGCTACCGAGCCCGAGCAGCCCTTGCGATCGCTCTTTTGCGAGTCGGCAGGCGCTGCCGAAGCAGCGTGGAACGAGCCCAGAACGACGACGGCAAGGCGTCTGCCGAGCTGAGGAGCGGCCCCACTCGGACCAAAATGAGCCGGCCGAAGCGGCGGCGCGGACCCCCACGCAGATCCGCCGCCTCGTAACGAGCGCGAGCGAATCCTGCGCGGCGCAGAGAGCAGCAGCCTCACCACCACCCGCACTAGCTCGAGCACAGCTATCTCCACCTCCAGCTCGACCACCATGCCGCCCCGACTCGCGCTGCGCACCCCTGCGGCCCGCCCGCCGCCGTCGCTCCCCCTCCAGCCTCGACACCGCCCTCGCTCAACCGCCTCCCGACCGTACACCAGCCCGAGCAGCTCGAGCAGCCAGTCGTTCAATTGGGGAGTCGGCGCAGGGGCGGCCTTGACCGTTGCGGCAGCAGGGGTGCGTCGTCGCTCCTTCCTGCTCCTCCTCCCAGCTCGAGCGAGGACGACAGCTCATTCACCTCCGTCCCCGCAGCTCTACCTCTACTCTCGATCGCCTGTACGACTCGATGCGCCTGGTCGACTGCCTGTCGTCGAGCGGCGCAAGGGCGCCCGCACCATCTCGGCCGCCGAGGTCGCCAAGCACAACTCGCGCGAGTCGCTGTGGATGTGCATCGAGGACGAGGTGTGGGAGTGCGTCCCCCCTCCCCTCTTCCTCCTCGTGACCAGGAGAATGTCCTGACCCTCAGCATCCGCAGCGTCACGGAATTTGTCGACATGCACGTGCGTCGACCGCTCTCCTCGTCTCCCTCCTCGACCTCGCGCTCTCTGCTGACTCTCGCTCGCGCCCTGCCCCTCTGCAGCCCGGCGGCGCCAAGGTCATGGAGCAGAACGCCGGCAAGGACGTCACCAAGCTGTTCAAGTCGCTGCACCCGCCCAACACGCTGCGCAAGTTCCTCTCGGAGGAGGACAACCTCGTCGGGCGCATCGACGTCGACGAGGTGACCAAGATCGGGGGCGGCAAGAACGCCGAGGACCTGCGCATCGAGATGGCTAGGAAAGAGCTGCGCAACGTGGACACGGTGCGTCGCTCGTCGACTCATCCGTCCTCCTCCTCGAGCGTTCGTCGTGCTGACCCTCGCTCCTCCCGCCCGCAGGTCGTCAGCATCGACGAGTTTGAGGAGCTCGCGCAGACTATCTTGAGCCAGATGGCCATGTCCTACTACGGCACCGGCTGTGCGTCCCCTCGCGCGAGCCTCTTCGACGCCGACGACCTGCTGACTTTGAGCCCGTCCTGCAGCCGAGACCGAGCAGAGTGAGCTCCTTATCGACTCTCTCAGTGCTTCTTCAGACTTGTACTAATGCCTCGACCGTCCTGCAGCGCTGCGAGACGAGCGAGAGGCCTGGCAAAGGGTCCGCTTCCGCCCCCGCGTCCTTCGCAAGATGCGCCACATCGACACAACGACGACCTTCTGCGGCATCCCTGTGCGTCTCTCCTCCCTCATCGTCTTTGTCCTCGTGCGCGCCTGTTCGAGCGTCGCTCACGACTGCGCCTCCTCGCAGACGCCGCTCCCCATCTTCGTCGCTCCCGCGGGTCTCGCTCGTCTCGGTCACCCGGACGGCGAGCAGAACATCGTCCGAGGCGTCGCACCGCACAACATCCTGCAAGTCGTCTCGTCGGGCGCGAGCTGCTCGATCGACGAGATCTTCGCCGTCAAGGAGCCCGAGCAGAACCTCGCGTGGCAGTTCTACGTCCCGTCCGACAAGGCGCTCGCCGAGGAGAAGCTCAAGAAGGCGCTCGCGCTCGGCGCAAAGGCCATCTTTGTCACGGTCGACGTGCCCGTGCTCGGTAAGCGCGAGCGCGACCTCAAGCTCAAGGCGCGCTCGCAGAATTACGAGCACCCGATTGCGGCGGTGCGTCCTCTCCTTCCTCCCTCAAGCTCTTCTGCGCCCGCTCGAACATTTCTTCGAGTAGCTTGCTCACCCTGTCGTCCGCTCGCAGCAATTCAAAGCCGCGGGCAGCAAGGTCGCCGCTTTCGACGCTTCGGTCGGCAAGCAGGGCGTCTCCGACATCCCCGACAGTGCGTCGCTCGTCCACTGCCTACCTCGAGCCGGCGCGTAGCAGCTTGCTGAATCGCGGTTGCGCTCTCACAGCCGCTCACATCGACGCCAACCTGAACTGGGAAGGTCCGTGCGCGCTCTCTGACCTTCCTCGCGAGGCGTCCTGCTGACGCTCCTCTCGTGCTCGCAGACATCGCCTGGATCCGGGAGCGTGCACCGGGCGTCCCCATCGTCATCAAGGGCATCGGCTGTGTCGAGGACGTCGAGCTCGCGCATCAGTACGGTGCAGATGGCGTCGTCCTTGTGCGTCTCTGCTCCTCCCCTTTTCTCCTCCCTCTCGAGCTCTTGATACTCTTCCTTCGTGCGAGGCAAAGTGCGATCAGCATGTTAGGGCTCTCTCATCGAGCTCCTTGCTGACGAGCGCGAGGCTTTCGCCCGCAGAGCACGCACGGCGGTCGACAGCTCGACGGCGCACGAGCCCCTCTCGACGTCCTCATCGAGGTGCGCCGCAAGAACCCCGAGCTCCTCAAGAAGCTCGAGGTGTACATCGACGGCGGCGCACGACGAGGGACCGACGTCGTCAAGGCGCTTTGCCTCGGCGCTCGCGGCGTCGGCTTCGGGCGGCCGTTCCTCTACGCGCAGTCGGTGTACGCTCACGAGGGCGTCAGCAAGGCGGTCGAGATCCTCGAGGCCGAGGTGCACATGGCGATGCGACTGCTTGGCGCCAACACCCTCGCAGACCTGAAGCCCGAGATGGTCGAGTGCTCTTTTCCGGAGCGGTGGGTGCCCGAGTAGCTCCTGCAGTGCATGATTTTCGGGCTCTCAGCTGCTCGTGGCCGGTGAGAGAGAGTGAGTCTTTGCGTACAGAGAAAACGCTCGAGCCTGACGAGCTGCCAGCGTGAAGCGCGAAGCGTACGAGGAAAGAACGGCTCGTCGAGCGAGTCGAGCGTGCTCTCGCCGCGACGGCCGGCGCTTGTCGTGCCCTCCCGCTTGCACCCTTACCGAGTCTGCGAGGCGAAGCAGGCAGCCGAGCAGGAGCGAGGCGGGGAAGGCGAGCCCGAGAGGCTCGTGCGCAAGCTGCCGAAAGGCGACCTTCTCAAGTCGCCGACTGCACCTCACGGTCTCTCTGTCGCGCTCTCGAGGTTTGAGTGAGCAATAAAAACGTTCCTCGTGACTAGTACAGCTACCGAAAGAGAAGAGAACAAGTGTCGAGCGGCCGAAGGCGCCGCCGAGACGATCCAGAAAACGAACATCCTCCTCCTCCTCCTCCTCTCTCGACAGTCGACGCGCTCGTCGCACGGCTAGACGAGGAGGCGGTACGACGGGTGACGGTGGCCGAGGTCGCGCTGCTGCTCGGGCGTGAGTCCCTCGAGGCGGTGGTCGCGGCGCCCGGCGTCGCGCTGCCGGTTCTCCCACTGGCAGTAGAGGGTGAGGCCGATGGCGATGAGGCCGGCGCAAGCGCCGCTCGCGACGTTGAACGAGTTGCCCGGGATGTAGCGAGGCTTGTACTGCGGGCTGAGAGCGCGGAAGAGGGGAGGGAGAGAAGGAGGGTCAGCAGCCGGTCTCGAGCGTCCAAAGCCGCCGTCCAACCTCCTACCACGCCCACAGAGCCCAGGAGGACCACGTACAGGTATAGCCAAGTGCACGCCATCGAACCCCAGCTGCCCCAAGCCGGAACGATGGCAGCGGTGACGGCGCGCGCCGTAGGGCCGCCGGCGTTGGCGGTTGCCCAGGCGAGGAAAAAAGGGCCACAAGGGAGGGCGCCGGTGAAGGTGAGGAAAGAGGCGCCGTAGAGAACCTTGGGATTGTCCGAAGCCAGGAACATGATGTATCCGACGATGCTGCAGATGGAGAGAGTCAGCGAGGGTCCTCGTGCACGAGTGCACGCCGCCTCGGGCGAAGCGCACGACGATCGGGAGCTGAAGAGTGAGAGAGGACGCACGAGAGGACGACTGACGAGGCGATGCACAGGCCGTGACGCTTGGTTTTCCAGCAGATGTACGAGACGCCGACGGCCCAGACGGCGCTGACGATGTAGGGCGGGACCGAGCGCAGTTGGACTTCGGTCGTCGAGTACTTGCCGAGGCCGGCGATGATGGTCGGGAGGAAGAGCGAGGTGCCCTGGACGATGACCTGCGGGGAGAGGGCGAGTCAGTGAGGGTAGGCGGCGACGGCGACGGCGGCGAGAGCGAGACGTTGAGGACGCACATTGATGAAGCCGTAGGCGAGCGTGCAGGCCCAGGTGAACGGGTTGGCAATAGCCTTGAAGACGGCCTTGGTCGTCGTCTTCTCGTGGACCTGGCCGAGGTGCTCGATCTCGAGACGGCGGACGGCGAGCGCGCGCTCCTCCTCGTTGAGCCAGCGCGTCGACTCGGGCGACGTCGGGATGATGAAGAACGAGATGATGCCGTATCCACAAGCTGCGGAGAGGGTGGGTCAGCGAGAGCAGGAGGAGGCCCGAGCGCGTCGAACCGACTCGGGTCAGGAGGTCGAGCGCTGCCCGGCGAGCTCGCGAGGAGGGGAGAAACGCACTGATGATGCCCTCGCACACTGCAGGGGGGTCTGCGTCAGTCGCAGCGAGTGGGAGAGGTCGAAAAACACTAGAATTCACCGAAGATTTTTTGCCACGTGCGGAGCGAGCCGACGCTCGCGTTGAGGAAGCCGGCGGCAGCCAGACCGCCGAACGCGCCTGAGAGGCCGGGCCCGAGCGACAAGAAGACGCCGATGCGGAAGGCGAGCTCCGAGCGAGTGTAGAACCTCGTGAGGAGGTAGACGATGCCGGGGATGACTGCGCGCGCGAGAGCAGGGTCAGCGACGCGGCAGGTCCTGAACGATAAGAAGGTGGACGCACCGCCGCCCTCGAAGATGCCGAGCAGGATGCGCACGCCGAGGAAGGTCTGGAAGTTGTGGACCCAGGCCGAGCCGATGGTGACTGCGCCGAACGCCATGCACAGGAACGACAGCCACTTCGAGCCGACCTTCTTCAGGATGAGGTTCGACGGGATCTCGCCGATGATGTACTGCGCGCAGCCGTGTGGAGCGTGAGCGCTGAAGGCGGGGCGAGAGCGAGGGAAGGAGGCGGTCGGGACGCACGAAGATATACTGCGAGGGAGCAGAGTCAGCATCTCACCACAGCCACAGAGAGAGAGAGGTGCGAGAAAGACGCACGAAGACCATCAGGGCGACGTTGTACTCGCTGCAGAGGGAGGAGGGAGGGAGGGAGGGAGCGAGGGAGGAGGAGGAGGAGGGTCAGAGCGCGCCCGAGAACAGTGAGGAGGGAACGCCGACGGCTCACTACTTCGGTACTGACAGCTTGAGGTCCTTCTGGAAGCCGGCGGCCGAAGCATTGCCTGGAAAGGGGGGAAGGAGGAAGGTCAGGGCGATTCGTGGTCGGACTTTCTCCTCGACGACGAGGGGACGCTTACCGACTGCGCTCCTATCTATGAAATTGAGGAGGAACAGGACCGTTACCTGTAGGTAGCATAGGCGTCAGCGGACGCCCAGGGGCGAGCGGGAGAGGGCGAGGAAGTCGGACGGGCCTGCGGGAGAATGATGAGGTCGAGCTTGCGGAGCAGGCGTTTCTCGGCGGCTGGGTCGATCTCGGCGCGTGCAGTAGCAATCTGTGCGTGTACGAAGCGTCAGCGGTCGTCCAGAGGGCGTGAGGACGACGAGAGGTTGAGGCGGACGAGTCGGCGGGTGGGAGCGGTCCGGGGGAAGGGGGGCGCACCTGCTCGACCTGCTCGATGACGGCCTTCTCGTCTGCGTATTCTCCATGGAAGCTGCCGCTCATGGTGTGCTGAAGCGGTGGTATGGATGAGGAGCGAGCGAGAGCGAAGAGCGAGAGGACGAGGAGGAGGGGAGCGGTCGACGAGGGGACCCGTCCGCCCCGCCTTTTAGCCGCTCGTACGTGTGGGCGGAAGTTCCGATCGTGCGCGTGCGCGCGAGCCCATGATACGGACAGGAGAGCGGGACTCAATCGAGCTGGAAGCCGGGGGTGGGGGCACCGGAACGGCCGCCCGCCGCCTCGGTTGCCGACTCGTCCTGGACGCCGGGCGCTGCTGGCCGTGAGCCGCTGCACTCACTGAAGCAACGTGCCTGAGCAGCGGGGCTTGGCGCACCGCACTCTCCGCTCTCGAGGGTCAGGGACGCACGAGCCTCTCGCTCGCTCTCTCGTCCGGCTCAACAGATTAAGCGTCGGTTGCACAGCGCGACCTATCCAAACAGCTTCGAGGCGAGTACGTACAGACTGCGGGGCACGAGCAGGACGAGGGTGAGCGGAATTCCCGGGCCGCGAGCGGGCGAGTCGGCGAGGAGGAGGGCGACGCACATGAGGAGGACGAGGAGCGCCAGGATCGCGTACGTCACTAGTCGCTGCTGCGAGGCTCTGCGAGACGGTCGAGAGAGTCAGCGAGGCGAATGAGGGGCCGAGGGCCGCGGTTTCGAGGCGGCGCCGCGGCTCAGAGAGGAGGGGAAGGGGCCGACTCACCTCCGCATCATCTTCTTGAGCGTGCCCGCCGCCCGGTCGATCGACCCGTCCGCCTCGTACAGCTGCGCGCAAGAGCAAGAATCAGCTCGACCCGGCAGAAGAGGCCGAGCGGCGAACGACGACGCACCGTGTCCCTCGTGTGCTCGAGCGTCTCCCTCTGCCCGCGCAAGTCCCGCAAGATGCCCGTCCCGAGGTCCTCGGTCTCGAGCGCGACCCGATGGCTCTCCTCGAGTCGTCGCTGTCCGTCGGCGAGCTTGTCGGTCGCCGAGAGGAGGCGCTGCGCCTGGGCGAACGACGGCGAGCCGGAGCGCGAGTCCATCTCGAGCGCGACGTGGTCGGCGCGTGGTGCCGAGGACGAGGACGAGAGGAGGGCATCGCGGTCGGCGCTGGTAGCGAGGGCTTTCTGCAGGGCGGTAAGGGCTCGGTCAGATCAGGACGCGCGAGTCGAGCGAGGGAGGGGACGAGTCGACGCACAATCTCGCCCTTGTGCCGCGCCAGCGTCGCCCGATGATTCCGAAGCTTGCCCTGGAACTCGACCTTGTCGTCCTTGACGGCCGTCTGCGCCTCGAGCTGCATCTGCTCAATCTGCGAGCGGGAGCACTGGATCAGAGCGGTCGCGCAGCGCGAGGAGGAGAGAGAGCACGCACAATCTCGTCCGCCTCCTCGAGCTCGCGGCTTAGCCGACTCAGAAGGTTCTTGCGGTCATCTGCGAGGCGTGCAGGGTCAGCTCTGAGGGTGTGGGCGGGCGGGAGACGAGTGCGCGTGGCCGGACGACGCACCACCTCGCAGCGCGTGAGCCTCGCCGCCGATCTTGTCGCTGACGCTCTTGAGGACGGTGACGAGGTCGGTTTCGTACTCGACAAAGACGGACGAGTCCATGGCGAGCGGCCGAGGCTGTCGAGGCGACGAGGCGGACGAGGCGGTGCTGTCGTCGAGCGGGGAGGGGCGAGGCGGGCTCGTGGGCGGGTGCGGGAAAGGCGTGGACGTAGCGGCGGTGTCTGTGCGTGTGTCAAGCCGACTCGAGTGGCAGCTTCCCGCTCGAGGTGTTGAGAGAGGGGCAGCCGTGCCCCGCTCGTCCAGATCTCCCTCCTCCTCATCGTGGCACACGCCAACACTGCTCAAGGGCCCTTGCTGCCGGCTTGCACGAGCTCAGTCACTCCTCTGACTCACTTCGAGCGCGCCGTCCGACCCGCCAAGGCCATCTCCTCGTCGTCGTCGTGGCCACCTCGCGAGGTCGACGTCCACCGCTCACGGCGCACAACGGGCCAGGATGAACGTGAGTCGCCCTCCACAGACCCGCAAGCGTTACAAAGCTCCCTCCGAGCGAAACCAGAGCTGACTCTCTCCCCTCTCGCCCGCAGTTCAACGACCTCATCGAGCGCGCCAAGCTGAACACGGCGCGCGAGCAGGCCGAGCACGCCCGCGTCGAGAAGGAGCGCGCCGAGGCCAAGAAGGCGGCAGAGGCGGCCGAGGCGCGCAAGCAGGCCGAGGCCAAGCGGGCGCTCGAGGAGCGGCGGCGGCAGCGCGAGGAGCGCGAGCGCAAGGAGCAGGAGGAGGCGGCGCGCAAGAAGGCCCTCGCGCAGCAGATGCCCAAGACGGCCAACCTGTACGCGCTCAAGCAGGAGCGCAAGAAGCGCGGGCTCGACCCGGACGGCAAGGAGGACCACCTGTTGCCGGGCAGCAAAGCGTCGACCAAGGTGCGTCCCTTCTCGCCGCTCGCCCGTGCTCCCGGGCGCGCACTCAGCTGACTCTCTCGTCCCCTGCAGGCCTCTTCGTCCAAGGCGACCTCGTCGAGCAAGAGCAACGGCTCATCGGCCAAGGGCAAGGAGAAGGAGGAGCCCGCCGGGCTCACGCGCGAGGAGCGAGCGCGGCGCAAGCAGGCCGCCCTCTTCCGCGACGACGAGCCGTCGAGCGGCTCGTTCGCCCTCGCCAAGGCGCAACAGCGAGCGTCCTCCTCTCGCCCCTCGCCCGGCGCGAGCGACTCGCCGCGCATCTCGCCCGCCCTCTCCAAGCCGTCGACCTCTCGCCCTTCGTCCTCCTCGACGAGCGCCTCCTCCTCCTCGCTCGCCAAGCCCAAGACGCCGTCCCGCCCCTCATCCCTCTCTCGCTCCGCCGGTCCCTCCTCCGCCCCCGCGCCCGCCGCGAGCGGCAGCTCGACCCGCCAGCGTCTCATGGCCTCGGTCGGCAAGGGCGCGCCGCAGAAGCTCAACACGGTCAAGCGCGACACGCGCACGATCGAGGAGATCGAGCGCGACATGCGCGCCAAGAAGAGCGCCGCGTCGTCGTCGTCGTCCGGCCTCGCCGGCTCGAAGGGCAAGGAGGTGGCGGGCGCGCGCTCGAACGGCTCGGGCTCGGCCGCGACGGGCGGCGCGAGGCCTCGCAACGGCGCGAGCGCGTCGAGCAAGCCCGCCGCACGGCGTCGCTCTGCATCGCCCTCGTCCGACTCGGCGTCGTCGTCCGAGGACGACGCTCGTCGGCGCGAGCGCAAGCGGCGCCGTAAGGCGTCGGCCGAGCAGTCGTCGCTCAATCACAAGCAGCGCGAGACGATCTGGCAGATCATGGGCGTCAAGCGCAAGCATTACGACGACTCGGACAGCGAGGGGAGCAGCGACATGGAGGCGACCGGGCGAGACGTGCTCGAGGAGGAGAGGCAGGCGTGCGTCCCTCTCTCACTCTTTCCCCTCTCGTCTCGGTCACGATTCGAAGACGACGCTGATGCTGCTCTGTCGTGCGCGCAGGGCCCGACTCGCGGCGAGGGAGGACGCCGAGGAGCAGGAGCGGCTGCGGCGCGCCGCCGAGCAGAAGAAGGCGCGCAAGGCCGGCCTCGCCTGAGCCGCTCGGCATGCATGACGAACTGGTGAAGGGGCGCGGTGGAGGAGGAGGACGAGGAGGAGGTGGATCTCGCTCGCGCACCAGCACTTTCTTGAACGACCCGCTCGCACACCTGTCACGCTTTGCACCGCATCTCTTGCCTTTCCCTCCTATGCCGTAGCGTCCCTGCATCCTTGCAAGTCCTTCTCTGACCTCCAGCTCGCCCGTCTCTCCTCTCGCTCGCTCGCTCGAGGTCCGAGCGCCTCGCTCAATGTCAACAGAAGGTCCGACTGAAATTTCACTCTGCGCCTCGAGGGCTGCGTCCCCCCTGTCTACTCGTCCAGCTGCTCTGCGCGCCGCTTCATCGCGCTCGACATCTTGCTCTGCGCGGCCGGGTGGCGCGCGAGGTCGGGCGGCAGGCGCGACACGGGCGACTTGCTGATCTCCTGCTTGAGGTCGTAGCTGCGAGCGGCGACGACATGCTCGTCGAGTCAGCTCGAGCGACGACGAGGATGTGAGAGACACGCAGAGAGGGAGGAGAGGGACGCACAAGAGCTCCTCGTCGGCGTCGCTCAAGAAGGTGACGGCGACACCCGTCTTGCCCGCACGACCGGTGCGACCGATGCGGTGGATGTAGGCCTCGATCGTGTTGCTCATCTGGAAGTTGACGACGAGCGACACGTCGGGCACGTCGATACCGCGCCCGGCGAGGTCGGTCGCGACGAGGACGTCGTTCTCGCCCGTCCGGATCGAGTTGAGCGCCGCCTCGCGCTGCTCCTGGTTCTTGCCCGAGTGGAGCGTGACGGCGTTCCACTGCGAGCGAGCGAGGGGAGGGAGAGGAGAGGAGAGGAGAGGAGAGGAGAGGGGGAGGGTCGAGTCAGCTCGAGCAAGCAGGAGGAGGAGGAGAGTAGGAGGGGCTCGAGCGCCGGGGGAGGGAGAGGACAGGGACGCACCCTCGAGCGCTGGAGGTCCTTCTGCAGGACGTCGGCACCCTTCTTCTGGTTGACAAAGACGATCATGGGCGGCTCGAACCCGCCGTTGTTGAGGATCTCGAGCAAGCGCGACCTGCGAGCGGCGGACGAGCTCGAGGTCAGCACGGCCGGCACGGTCACGCCTGCGCTCGAGAGGGAGAGAGAGGGGAGCACGCACTTCTTCTTCTCCTCGCTGTTGATCATCTCGACGCGCTGGTCGACCGTGTCGACGGCCTGGCCGGCGACACCGATCGTGACGACGGCCGGGCGGCGCAGGTACTTCTTGGCGAGGCGCTCGACGGCGGGCGGCATCGTCGCCGAGAACATGACCTATCGGCGCACGAGGATGGAGGAGGCGAGTCAGTACGGCGAGCCGGCGATGCCAAGGAGGGAAGGGGAGGAAGGGAGAGACGAGGACGCACCGTCTGGCGGTACAGGACGAGCGACGCGGCGACCGTCTCCTCCTGGCCCTGAGGCGCGCTGAGCGTCGTCGTCATCTTGTCCGGGTCCTCGGCCTCGACCGTGTCGGGCTTGAGGTTCGACACGGGGAGCGAGTCGAGGATGAAGTTGATGACCTCCTCGAACCCGAGGCTGACCATGCGGTCGGCCTCGTCCATGACGACGTACGTGCACTGGGCGAGGACGAGCACGCTGCGCTCGAGGCAGTCCTTGAGGCGACCGGGCGTCGCAATGACGATCTCTGCGCCGTCGCGCATGTTGAACTGCTGCTCCTCCATGGCCTTGCCGCCGACGATCGACACGCAGCGGTACCCGAGCAGGCGGCAGAACTTGTTCGTCTCGGCCTCGATCTGCTGCGCGAGCTCGCGCGTCGGCGCGAGGACGAGGGCGTACGGCCCGCGCGAGCGCGTCTCGTCGGTGAGGGGAGGGAGGCGCGCGATGTACGACAGCATCGGGATCGTGAACGCCGCCGTCTTGCCGGAACCTGCGAGCGTGAGACCCTGCGTCAGCTCGAGGATCGAGGGACGAGTGCATGAGCGAGAGACAAAGAGGAGGAGGAGGCGCCGACGCACCCGTCTCGGCGATGCCGATCAAGTCGCGGTTCTGCAGGCCGATGGGGATGGCCTGGCGCTGAATCGGGCTCGGCTCCTTGTACCCGATCGAGTCGATGGCGCCGAGGACCTGCTGCGGGATGCTGCTCTCCTGCCACGAGCGCAGCGGGAGCGGGATGTGGCCGCCTGCGCGCGCGAGAGAGAGAGGGTCTGAGCGTCAGTCACTTGCCTCGACGACGCCGAAGCGAGACGCAGAGCGAGAGAATGAGAGCGGAGAGAGAGCGAGAGACAACGCACCTCGAGCGCCAATGCTAAAGTCCTCGCGGAAGATGCGCCAGTCGCGGTCGCGCATCTCGGCGAGGCTCTTCTCGGCCCAGTGCCGCTCGTCGAGCGCGCCGCGCGCCTTGCGCCCGGGCACCTTTTCGACGTCGGCGTCGAACCCGGCGAGGCGCCCGCGCCCGAACAGCGTCACGCGCATCGGCTGCGCCGCGGTCGTGCTGCTCGCCGCGCCGACGGGACGAGCTGGCGGGGCGCGGTCGAGGTCGCGCGCGGGCTTGTTGTACGCGTGGCGGTCGTCGCGGACGTGTACGGGCGCGGCGGCGGGCGGCGCGGGCGTGTAGGGCGCGTAGATCGGGTCGACCTCGCCGGCGAGCGTGTCGTCGGTGCGGTCCCAGTCAAAGTCGACCTTGTTGCCCTGCTTCTTGGTGCGCTTGCGCTTGTCGGGTGCGCGCGCGCCGAGGTACCGCGCGGCCTGGAGCTGCGCGTTGAGGACCGGCCCTGCTGCCGCCGCCGAGGAGGAGGACGAGGCGGCGCTCGAGCGCGCGTTCAGCTCGGCGAGCTCGGCGAGGGTGAGCTTGCCCTGCGGGGGCGGCGTCGGCTCTTTGGGTGCGGGAGCTGCTGGCGGAGCGTCGGAGGGAAGGGGGGGAGGAGGCGGGGCGTCGCCGTTGGGCGGAGGAGGAGGAGGCTGCTCGGTCGAGTTGCGCGGCGGCGACGACGAGCGCACGGGCGCAGGCTGCGCGACGGCGGGCTCCTTGGCGAGCTCCTGCGCCGCCCGGTCGACGTCCATCGCCGCGGCGTCCCTCGGGCCGCCGTGCCCGTTGACGACGCCGGACGAGCGCTCGACGAGCGAGCCGTCGCGCCCGTTCGGCCCGCGCGCGTCGTCGCCGTACCGGCCCGAGCCCTGGCCCTGGCCGTACCCGCCGCGTCCACCGCTCGACGAGCCCCACCGGTCGTCGTGCCGGCCGCCGCCGCCGTGCGCGCCGCCGCGCCCCTGCATGCCGCCGCGCCCGCTCGGGCCCGAGGGGACGCCGTCGTAGCCCTCGCGCGGGCCCGAGGGCGGCGGGCGCCCGCCGTCGTAGCCGAGTCCTCCTCGGCCTCGGCCTCGGCCGCCTCGCCCGCCGTACGCCCCGCCTCGCCCGCCGTGGTAGTCGCCCTGCGGCGAGCCGTAGTTGAGCGCGCCGCTGTTGCCGGCGCCGGCGCCGCCGTTGTAGCCGCTGTAGCGGCCGTCACCTTGGCCTGAAGGGCCGGTGTAGCCCTGCGAGGGCCCGTTGTACCCGCCGCCGCCGTTGTGGTAGTGCGACGAGGACGAGTTGCCGCCGCCGCCGCCGCCGTGGGGGAGCGAGTCGCGCTCCTTGCGGGCCTGCTCCTCGAGCTGGTCGCGCTTGCGGTGTGCGTCGAGCTCGCGCTCCTTGGCGTCCTCGACCTCCTGGGCGCGCTTCTGGAGGGCGAGGGCCTGGCGCTCCTGCTTGGAGAGGAACTTGGGGCGGGACTGGGCCTCCTTGTCGCGACGTTGCTGCTCGAGGATGGCCTCGATCGAGAGCGGGGTCTTGGCTGGGGGCATGTCGGGCACAGCCTGGGTGCCGGACGGTAGCGGTGGAGGAGAGGGAGAGCGAGGCGATGTCTCCGCGGGGGAAGGGGGAACAGCGACGACGACGCGGCTCTCGCTCTCCTCACACCCGCCTGGCTGGTGCACTGCTGCACAGGGCGTGCTCCCACCTCTCAGTCAGACCTCATGGCACGCCGCAAGAAGCAGTTCCTCGACGACGGCTCGTCCGACTCGTCCTCGTCCTCCGCCCACCCCGACGACCCGGACGACCGCTTCGACCCAGACGATCCAGACCTCGCAGCCGAGCGAGAGCTGTTCCACAACCCCTACGGAGGCCGCTCGAGGGGCACAAAGCGCACCCGCGAGCAGCTCAGGGACGACGCGACCTACGGCATCTGGGCCGACGACGACGGCACCGGTGAGCGCAGGGGAGCGCAAGGCGTCGGGTCCAGCAGGGGAGGAGCTTCTCGAGGAGGCGGCCGGTCCAAGCCAGACTACCACAAGTGCGTCCCTCTCTCCCTCCCTCGCCCTCGTCCTCCCCACCCCGCTCCCGTCCAACTCACCGCGCTCCCTCCACCTCGCAGGATCCCGACCTTTGTCGCCGCCGGCACCACCCCTTCCTCCGCACCCTCGGCTTCGACCTCGCGCGCGCCCGCCGACAACCTCGCGACCGCGCCCGCCATCGAGGCCGCCCGCGACGACGAGGAGGACGTCGCCATGGAGCTCGGCAGCTCGTCGTCCTCGGACGGCGGCGACAACGACGACGACGACGAC
>Ga0308169_10001160_pt1 | contig 32107 bp, 28 predicted proteins | sample PhyBR1_2_FD_202139 | JGI IMG/M metagenome (GOLD analysis project Ga0308169, IMG submission 202139) | Phyllosphere microbial communities from UC Gill Tract Community Farm, Albany, California, United States - DLSLSB.R1 | ecosystem: Host-associated > Plants > Phyllosphere > Unclassified | place...
GGATGCAAGGATTCCGGCGCTGCTGAGGTGGAATCTGAGCAGTTGATCATAGGGTGATGCGAAGAAATACTGTATGTTTATACAGTACTAGTCTCTTCAGGTTTTGGCAAGGTTTATCTTTTGGAACACGCTTGTGACGGGCGTCCGCTTCAGCGAGGAGCAATCGCTGAGATCCAATGCCGCACGGGTAGCCATTCTTGGCAACGCCTCGCCGGCGAAACCGGCTATGGCTCGATACGGGAACGATCGTTTACTCCCGCGATGCTTTCCCGGTTGGCGCTCTACACGCCGTAGAATGCTGCTTTGCTCTACAAATACGGAATTTCATCATGGAAACAATCGACCAGCGTTACCTCGTCCAGCAAAACAAGCGCACTGATGACGGCAAGACAGCACCCGTCTTCGCCAAAGTCATGCGCAGCAAGGAAGGCAAGTTCGAAGGCGTGTCATTCATTAAAAATAAAGAGAAAGCAAGCGTCATGACAGTCGCTGAAGCTCAGGAAGTGGTCGCGTGGGCCGCAAAGAAAAAAGAAAACGCCCAACAGTATGAAACTAAAGTTATTTGCGTGGGTCAGTAGCTGCCACGTAGTTTCTTGTTGGGCTGAGCGTTCGTGATCGGCACCTTGAGACGCGTCCATTGATCATGGACCAAATCACTCAGCGCGGATAGACGAAACCAGTGCGGATATCGGTCGGCAGCAGGCGCTTGCCATCGCGTACCATCAGGCGCTGGGGCGGCTCGTCGCCGGCCAGCGCACGCCATATCACGGGCAGTCCTTCGCCCTTGCGCAAGAGTTCGTCGCTGCGTTCGAATACGTTGAGACAACCCGTGGCGGCCAGCAGCGCCTGCACGATGGTCACCTTCCACAAGTCGACACCGGCAGCATTGAACTGGCACACCAGGTAACCGCCGGTCCCACCATAGCTGTGCACCAGCAGGCCCGGCAAGCCGTCTTTTTCGCCATCGATCACCAGCGCCAAGGCTTGTGGATCGGCGCCCTGCACGGCAGCGGCGCGCCGCGAGACCGCGGCCTGCACCCGACGCTTGATCATTGCATGGTCGACCGGCTCGTCCTCGCGCAGGGTCCAGACGCGGGCTGCGATCTGCGACTTGGCGTTATACGCCGCGCGCGCCAAAAACTGGCGCGACGACGACTGCACGACCGCCGTGGCGCCGGGCTTGTTGCGTTCCTGGGGCCGCCCCTCGACCTTGTCGATGGCCGAAAGGTAAATCCAGGGATCGCCGGACAGCAGGCCTGTTTCCTTGCCTTGTTTGATGGTGATGATGAGCATATGCAGGCTTCGTTTTCAGAAGCCGAATGATACAGCAAGGCTGTATCGCCCCGAGTCGCGGACATTGATCCCAGCCCGGCCAGAGCGAGACGCCCTGGGCCGGGCAGGAGGTCCCGATTTCCTGTCGCCGGCTGATCAGAATTCACGCGAACAGTGCCAAAACTTTTCGGGCCGGTGAAAATTTTATTGTCTCAACTCGCTGATACGCACTCGTCAAATCAAGCATAGACGTCGAGTGAATTACAAGCTGTTCATTTGTCTCGCCGGTGCCACCTGAGCAAGATGGACAAGATTTAATAATGCGCATGGAAGTCATTCGATAACATGGCGATGTCAGCTAGGCCTGACAGGGAACACTCGGTTCCCTCTCCCACGTTTGCCGGCGGACTTGTCTGCCGGCTTTTTTTGTTCGGCCAGGCGCCGATACCAGCAAGCTGTACGGTCCTTCAAGCGTCAAAGCCATCGCTACGGAGCGAAGATCGTATGGTCGAGCGCGGCCACGAAAAAAAGCCCGCATTACGCGGGCTTCGCCGGAATCGAAACGGCAGCTTTACTGGGTAATTGGAGCGGCAGGCGCCGGGGTGGCAGTGGGAGCCGGGGTGGCGTCCTGTACCGGCGTCGTGCTTGCAGCCGGAACCGTGGCTTCAGCGGGCGCCGGCGCCGGTGCCGCGTCCGGTGCGGCAGAGCCGGCCGATGCCGGCGTCGTGGCAGCGGCGTCCTGCTTGTCCTTCATCGTGTCGGTTTTCGCGACATGCTTGGCCTTGCTCTTCGCATGCTTGGCGCTGGTCTTCGCATCCTTGGCATGCGCCTTGGCCGCCTTCGCATCGTCATGGGCCGCTTTTGCGTCAGCCTGCGCCGCCTGTGCTTCGACATGCACCGGCGTGGCGGCGGCTTTCGATTTCAGGTCGGCATTGTTGACCAGTACGGCCTGCTTGGAAGCCGGGGCCGGGGCCGGGGCCTGGGCAAATGCTGCGGTGGCGAACAGGGCGGAGATCACAGCGGCAATGGTTTTTTTCATGATGAAGATCCTCAGCTGTTTGTTGGTCAATATGCCCGTAAAACGCAGCCTCTGCACCGGCTGTTGACATACTTTACAAACGCTTACGCGGCTGACAGATACTTACATGCTCTGCAACAGCGCCATCGCCCTGCCCTGTTCGCTCCCCGCTCAGAACTTGTAGTTCAGGCCGACATTGACGAACCGCCCGACCGCCCCCGCCTGGTGCAGCGCCGGGTTGTAGAACGTCGATGGCGAGCTGCCGTAGGTCTGGAAGTCCAGCGGCGGCGGGCTGTTGAACAGGTTCAGGACCGAGGCGTGCAGGCTGAGCTTCTGCGACAGGCGGTACTCCCCATAGACGTCGACCGAGGTGAAGGCGCGGACCCGGCAGAATTCCGTATTCGGCGTCGAGAACACGAAGGAAATCGCATCCGCGCAGGTGGCGGCGTTGGTCGACGAAGGGTCGGTCACGGAGAAGCTGCTGACCCAGTTCACCGTGGTCGACAAGGTCAGCGGACCCTTGTCCCAGCCGATCTTGAGCTGGGCCCGGTCGCGCGGGTTGCCGGTGTCGCCGGAGGTGGCCGACGGACCGTGGGTGCCGGCCAGCTGGATCGCCTCGGCGCCGATGGTGCCCTGCTTGTACGAGATCATGTGGGTGGCGGTCAGCTGGGCGCTGAGCTTGCCTCCCGCCAGCGGCCAGTTCATGCGTGCATCGAGGTCGATGCCGTTGGTCATCGTGTACAGCGCATTCTCGTAGGGATACGGCGCGAACAGCGCATTGCCGACCGGCGGCGTGACGGTCGAGAGGCTGCCGTCCGGGTTCACGAAGGGCTGGGCGATCGGCACGCCGCGCACCAGGAAGGGCGTCGCGTCGTAGGCCGGATCGTTGATCCCGCTGATGATCTGGTTGTCGATGCGGATGTGGTAATAGTCCAGCGAGACATTCAGGTTGCGGACGGGTTCGAGGATCAGGCCGAAGGTATAGGACTTCGATTTTTCCGACTTCAGGTTCTTGCCCGGGGTCTGGACGCCCGCGATCGACACATTGCATTGCTGCGGGAAGTTGCCGGGCGTCGTGGTGGGATCGGCGCCGCCCGTGTTCGCGCACAGGACCGGATCCGGCTGGGTATTGGCAAAGAAATAGTTGCCGGTATTGCCGATCTCGGCCGGATTCGGCGCACGGAAGCCTTCGGTATAAGTGCCGCGCACCGTCACCTGGCTGAGCGGCGACCATTTGAAGCCCGCCTTGGGCGTGACGGCCTTGTCGATGCCCATCACCTTGTCGTAGCGCACCGAGGCGTCGAGCTCGAGGTTCTTCAGCACCGGCGCCACGATCTCGCCATAGCCGGCGGCGATGTTCTGGGTGCCGATGGCCCAGGCGTTATTGCCGATCTGGGCGCCGTTGGCAACGGTGGGCGGCGCCTGGGCGTCGAGGGCGCGGTGCGTATATTCCAGGCCCAGGTTCAGGGCCAGCGCGCCGCCCTTCAGCGGCATCAGCTCGTGGCCGGCGGATACGCGCACGAACTGCAGCTTGCTGGTGGCCTTCGCATGCTGCATCGGGGCGATGAAGTCGCGCTGGGCCTGGGTATTGCCGCTGGCGGCGTCTCCGATCAGGTAGGGATGAACCGGATCGTTGAAGGCCGCCTGCAGGTTGGTGATGTTGAAGCCGTTGTTGATGTCCTGCCTCACCTTGCTCTCGCTGGCGCCGACCGCGGCCGTCAGGTCCCAGCCGGCAAGGCTGCCGGCCAGGTCGGCGCCCAGGCGCCAGGTATCGGACTTCACGCCGGCGCGGCTGCCGCCCAGTTCCGGAAAGTTGTATTGCAGGACCTGGGACCGCCCGGTCGTGTTGCCGGGATAGGTGGCGGGCACCGTGATCAGGACCGGCGCGCCCGGCGGCGTTGCCTCCGGGGGAATGCCTGGCCCATAGGCCAGCGCCGACAGTCCGGCCAGCCCGAGTGTGCTTGCATAGCGGTTCACCTGCTCCGCTTCCGAACGGAAATACGAGCCCTTCAGGTTCACTTGCCAGTCGCTCCCCAGCTTCTGGACATAGGAACCGAGCAGGTTGATGTTCTTGGTGCTCGGCTGCAGCTGCAGGCCACGGTCGCGGTAAGAGCACTGGCCGGCATTGAACTGGGCGCTGGTGCAGCCAGGAAGATTGGTAATGGCGCCGGTATCGGGATCGATCAGGTAGCCGGTAATGCTGGCCGGCTGGAAGCCATTGGCGGCGGTCGGCACGCCGCGGGTCAGGTTCTTGCCGCCGAAGGCCGTCCAGTCGGTATTCGTGAATGCCCGGTTGCGGTTGCTCGCCAGGATCTCGTTCTGGTGGCGGTATTCGAGCGCGATATAGCCGCTGTGCCCGTCGCGGTCGAGATCGCCCCAGCCGTGGATGCCCGAGGCGTGGGCGGTGACGCCGTCGCCGCGCCAGGCCTGGCCGGCCTCGGCGGTCACCTCGCTGCCCGTGTATTGCTTCTTCAGGATCACGTTGACCACGCCGGCCACCGCATCCGAACCGTAGATCGAGGAAGCGCCGTCCTTCAGCACCTCGATGCGGTCGATCGCCTCCATCGGGATCTGGCTGATGTCGACGAAGCTGCGCTGGCCGTCGTCCGACAGCGCATAGGGCGCCATGCGCTGGCCGTCGATCAGCACCAGGGTCGCGCCGACGGTCAGGCCGCGCAGGGAAATGCCCGAAGCGCCGGCCGCGAAGGCGCCGCTGAAGGATTGCGACAGCGTGCCCTGGCCGTTGGCGGTGATGTTGCGCAGCACCTCGGAAACGGAGGTGTAGCCGGTCTGCTTGAGTTCCTTGGCGCTGATGATCTGGACCGGGCTGGGCGTTTCGACGTCGGTGCGGCGGATGCGCGAGCCCGTCACTTCCACGCGCTGGACCTGCTGGTTGGCAGCCGGACTTTTGGTCGTGTCGGTGGTGGTCGAGGTGGTGGAATCCTGGGCGATGGCAGCCAGTGGAATGGCCGCCAGGCTGGCCAGGGCAAAACGAACCGCGAGCGTGAGCGGCTTTTGCAGGAAAGCCGAATGCGATGTAGCCATGGGAATGGGTCTCCGTAATAGGAATAGGAATTCGTCGAATGCCTGGCTAGCGGCCTTCTCTTTCCCCCGGCAGGCAGGCCGATCCATCAAAGCACCGGTGTAATTTGCTGTCAATTGAACGCGAATCAGTCACATCTTTATGTGGTATTTTTGGTCACAAATCGTCGCTTGCCCGTCGTTCCCCCATCGATGGGGCTGCACGGCGTCCGGCATGCTCACTAGACTTTCGCCTTCCCCTTGTGCAGCCGACCGGACCGCCATGACCGCACGCGCGGCCATTTCGGCAAGGCCTGCATCGCGGCGCCGGCGGGCGGCGAAACAGGCAAAGTAGGCCAGCACGCCCGGCCATCCGGGCTTCGGCTGCAAAAAATGAAATAATGGCGGCATTGCCATTTCAGTCTCACTACACGATGCCCGCTACCGCACGCTTCACCGGAGTTCCACGATGACCACGACCATGCAAAGCATCGGTCTGGTCCTGTTCGTCGTGGCCCTGCTGCACACCTTCTCCACCCACATGTTCGAAGTGCTGGCGCACCGCCATCCGCGCCATGCCGGGCTGTTCCACCTGCTGGGCGAAGTCGAGGTCGTGTTCGGCTTCTGGGCCTTCGTGCTGATGGGCTTCATGGCCCTGGTCGAGGGCCGCACGGCGGCGGTCGACTACGCCGAGTCGCGCCACTACACCGAGCCGCTGTTCGTGTTCGTCGTGATGGTGGTGGCCGCCTCGCGTCCCGTGCTGGAAGCGGCGCGCGCCCTGCTGCGCGTGCTCGCGGGTTTAATCTCTTCCCTGGCGCCGGTGCGCATAGAAGTGGCCCAGGCATGGCTGGCCCTGGCCCTGGTGCCGCTGTGCGGCTCCCTGATCACCGAGCCGGCCGCGATGACCCTGGCCGCCCTGATGCTGGCCCCGGCCGTGTTCCGCCAGGGCATGCCCGAATGGCTCAAGTACGGCGCGCTCGGCGTGCTGTTCGTGAACGTCTCGATCGGCGGCACCCTGACCTCGTACGCGGCGCCGCCGGTGCTGATGGTGGCCGGCACCTGGGGCTGGGACAGCAGCTGGATGCTGACCCACATCGGCTGGCGCGCCCTGGTCGCGGTGATGTTCAACGCCACCGTCATCACCTTCCTGCTGCGGTCCCACCTGCGCCAGCTCGACACCTCCGTCGACGGCGAAACGGCGCCGCTGCCGCCGCTGGTGTCGCTGATCCACCTGGCCTTCCTGGCCGCGGTGGTGCTGCTGGCCCACCATCCGGTGCTGTTCATGGGCCTGTTCCTGCTGTTCCTCGGCTTCACCCAGGCCTATAACCGCTACCAGTCGCCGCTGATCCTGAAGGAAGGCTTGCTGGTCGGCTTTTTCCTGGCGGGCTTGGTGGTGCTGGGCGGCATGCAGCAGTGGTGGCTGCAGCCGGTCGTTTCCAGCCTCGGCCCGACCGCCCTGTTCTTCGGCGCCCTGGGCCTGACGGCCGTCACCGACAACGCCGCCCTGACCTACCTCGGTTCGCTGATCACCGGCCTGTCCGATCACGAGAAATACATGCTGGTGGCCGGCGCGGTAGGCGGCGGCGGCCTGACGGTGATCGCCAACGCCCCGAATCCGGCCGGCGCCGCCCTGCTGCGCCACGGCTTTGCCGACGAGTCGATCGGCGCGGTCTGGCTGTTCCTGGGCGCCCTCGGTCCCACCTGTGCGGCGGCTATCATGTTCTTGTTGTAACGTAAAGCTTCGGACAACAAGGAAAAGCGATGGACAACGATCTGCTGGTGAGCAAGACGGGCACCATCGAGCGCTGCATCAAGCGTGCCCGCGACGAGTACGAGAAGGACCCGACGACCTTTGTCGGCGACATCACGCGCCAGGACGCCGCCACGCTGAACGTGATCCGCGCCTGGGAAGCGGCGGTGGAGATGGGCGACTACGTGCTCGCCCATTACGGCCTCGGCACGCCGCAGGACGAACGCGAAGTGATCTCGCTGCTGGAAGAACGGGGCTGGATCGATCCGGCCCTGGGCGAGGACCTGAAGCGCACCGGCGAATTCTGCCGCGCCGAATGGGACTACCAGGCGGCGCCGCTGCCGGCCCTGGTCACCATCATCAAGCGCGGACTCGACGATTTCGACGCCTATGCGAGCGCCCTGCTCGGCAGGGCCGCGGGCACGCCGGAACCCGCCGCGCCGCCGCAAACCACGGGCAATCCCGCCATTTGACTCTGCCGCGCCTGGCCATCCATTTTTTGGCTAACTGGTATCATGCGCGCTTTCATGGACCGGACAACACAAGAACATGAGCCAACCGACCAACCTGCCCTCCTTCTGGAGCCGGCTTTCCCTCGCCTTCGGCGCCTTCTTCAAGACCCTGGGTGACGCCGAATTCGCCGCGCGCGTGCGCGATGACCGGATCGGCCCGATCGCCGCGCCGGCGCCTGCACCTGCACCCGCACCGACCCCTGCTCCCGCACCGGCACCGGCCGCCGCACCGCTGCGCGTGGCCACGCCCGACGCCGCCCTGCAACTGCTGTCCCTGCTGCAGCGCGAGGCGCGCCTGATCGATTTCGCCAACGAGAACATCACCGTGTACAGCGACGCCGACATCGGCGCCGCCGCCCGCGTCGTGCACGAAGGCTGCGCCCGCGTGCTGCGCGAGCACTTCACGATCGAACCGGTGCGCAGCGAGCTGGAAGGCGCGCGCGTCACCCTGCCGGAAGGCTTCGACGCCGCCGGCGTGCGCCTGACCGGCAACGTGGTCGGCAAGGCGCCGTTCACCGGCACCCTGAGCCACCGTGGCTGGCGCGCCGCCAAGGTGAGCCTGCCGCAACTGGCCGACAAGCACGACGCCAGCATCATCGCACCGGCGGAGGTGGAACTGTGACTGATCCACGTTATGCCATCGGCATCGACCTCGGCACCACCCACAGCGCCCTCTCCTACGTCGACCTGCAGGCCAGCGACGGCGAAAAGGCCGACCAGGGCGTGCTGCCGATCCCGCAGCTGAGCGGCCCCGGCACCGTCGAGGCGCTGCCGCTGCTGCCCTCCTTCATGTACCTGCCGCACCCGGACGAACTGGCGCCGGGCGAGCTGGCCCTGCCCTGGACCGATGGCCAGGCCGCGCCCGCTTCTTTATCTATCATTGGTGAAATGGCCCGTAGTCGCGGCGCCGGCACCCCGATCCGCCTGGTGTCCTCGGCCAAGAGCTGGCTGAGCCACCCGGGCGTGGACCGCCGCGCCGCCATCCTGCCGACGGATGCGCCGGAAGAAGTCGAGCGCGTGTCGCCGCTGGCGGCATCGACCCGCTACCTGGAACACATCCGCAATGCCTGGAATGCCGCGCATCCGGAAGCGCCCTTCGACCAGCAGGCCGTCACCGTGACGATCCCGGCCTCCTTCGATCCTGGCGCACGCGAACTGACCGCGGAAGCCGCGCGCCATGCCGGCTACGGCAGCCCGACCCTGCTGGAAGAGCCGCAGGCGGCCCTGTACAGCTGGATCGAAGGCAGCGGCGGCCGCTGGCGCAAGCAGGTGAAAGCCGGCGACATCGTGCTGGTGGTCGACGTCGGCGGCGGCACCAGCGACTTCTCGCTGATCGCCATCCTCGAGCGCGACGGCAACCTGGAACCGCACCGCGTCGCGGTCGGCGACCACATCCTGCTGGGCGGCGACAATATGGACCTCGCGCTGGCGCACCTGGTGGCGAGAAAACTGCAGGCGAACGGCACCCAGCTCGACGCCTGGCAGATGCGCGCCCTCACCTACGCCTGCCGCGGCGCCAAGGAGCACCTGCTGGCCGATGCGAACGCCGGTAGTAATACAAGCGCCTGGCCGATCGTGGTGCCGAGCCGCGGCTCGAAGCTGATCGGCGGCTCGATCCGCACCGAACTCACGCGCGACGAAGTCACCACCTTCATCACCGACGGCTTCTTCCCGAAGGTCGAAGCATCAAGCAGACCGGCCACCCGCGCCCGCGCCGGCCTGACCCAGATCGGCCTGCCGTATGCGCAGGACGCCGCGGTGACCCGCCACCTGGCCGCCTTCCTGGCCCGCCAGGCCGGCGCCACCGCGGAGCTGGAAGGCTTCAATGGACAGGTTAATCCGGAACACACCTTCCTGCACCCGACCGCGGTGCTGTTCAACGGCGGCGTGTTCAAGTCCGAGATCCTGTCCCGGCGCGTGATGGACACCATCAACGACTGGCTGTACATGGAAGGCGCGGAACCGGCGCGCATGCTCGAAGGCGCCGACCTCGACCTGGCGGTTGCCCGCGGCGCGGCCTACTACGGCTATGCGCGGCGCGGCGGCGGCGTGCGCATCCGCGGCGGTACGGCCCGTTCCTACTACGTGGGCGTGGAATCCTCGATGCCGGCCATCCCCGGCATGGAGCCGCCGATCACGGCCCTGTGCGTGGCGCCTTTCGGCATGGAAGAAGGCAGCGAGCTGGAACTGCCGGGCCAGGAATTCGGCCTGGTGGTGGGCGAGAAGGTAGCCTTCCGCTTCTTCGGTTCGACGGTGCGCCGCCAGGACCGCATCGGCGAAGTGCTCGAGTTCTGGGGTCCGGACGAGCTGCAGGAACTGAACGAGATCCAGGCCACCCTGCCGGCAGAAGGCCGTACGCCGGGCGACGTCGCCCAGGTCAAGCTGCACGCGCTCGCTACCGAGGCCGGCACGCTGGAGCTGATCGCCGTCTCGCGCGAAGGACAGCGCTGGAAGGTCGAGTTCGACGTCCGCGCCACCGAGCAGCAGTAAAAGGTGAGTGTGAACTGCGCGGTGGGCACATCGGCAGCAGCGCCGGCCTGGCTGGTCGGCATCGACCTGGGCACCACCAACACGGTACTGGCCTATGCCCAGGCGGGCGGCGGGCAGGTCGAGACCTTCGCCATCGAGCAGTTGGTGGCGCCGGGTGAAGTCGCACCAAGCCAGCTGCTGCCCTCCGCCCGCTATCACCCGGCCGCGGGCGAACTGCCGGCCGGCGCCCTGCAACTGCCCTGGCAGGCTGCCGACCCGGCCGGGGTGCCGGATGCCGTGGTCGGCCGGCTTGCCCGCCTGCTGGGCGCCCACACTCCAGGTCGGTTAGTTGCATCTGCCAAGAGCTGGCTGTCCCACCACGGCGTCGACCGCACCGCGCCCATCCTGCCCTGGGGCGCGCCGGACGAGGTGCCCAAGGTGTCGCCGCTGGCGGCCAGCGCAAGCTACCTCGCCTATCTGCGCGCGGCCTGGAACACACGCCATCCCCAGCGGCCGCTGGAAAAACAGGACCTGGTCCTGACCGTGCCCGCTTCCTTCGACGAGGGCGCGCGCGCGCTCACGCTGGAAGCGGCGCGCCTGGCCGGCCTGCCCGCCTTGCGCCTGCTGGAAGAGCCGCAGGCCGCCCTGTACGACTGGCTGCACCGCCACCGCGACACCCTGGCCGCCGAACTGGCGGACACGCGCCTGGTGCTGGTGGCCGACGTCGGCGGCGGCACCACCGACTTCAGCCTGGTCAAGGTGGCGCTGGAAGATGGCGTGCCCAGGCTGACCCGGATCGGCGTCGGCAACCACCTGATCCTGGGCGGGGACAATATGGACCTCGCCCTCGCCCACCTGGTCGAATCGCGCCTGGCGGCGCAGGATGGCGCCCAAGGCCAGCCGGCGCGCCTGTCCGCCGCCCGCCTGGCCCAGCTGACCGAACGCTGCCGCGCAGCCAAGGAGCAACTGCTGGCCCCCGATGCGCCGGAACAGGTGAGCGTGACCCTGCTGGGCGCCGGCTCGCGCCTGATCGGCGCCAGCCGCAGCGCCCTGCTCACGCGCGAGGACGTCGAGCGCATCGTGCTGGACGGCTTCTTTCCGCTCAACGAGAACCGGGAAGGCGCGCGGCGCGCACGCGCCGGCATCGTCGAATTCGGCCTGCCCTATGCCAGCGATGCGGCCATCACGCGCCACCTGGCCGACTTCCTGCGCCAGCACGCCAGGGCAGCGCGCGAAGCCCTCGGCATCGGCGACGACGGCAGCCTGCCGATCCCCGACACGCTGCTGCTGAACGGCGGCGTATTCCGCGGCGCCGCACTCGCACAACGCCTGGCCGACACCCTGTCCGCCTGGCGCGGCGCCGGCATCCGCGTGCTGCACAACGCCGACCCCGACGTCGCCGTCGCGCGCGGCGCGGTCGCCTATTCGCTGGCGCGCCAGGGCCTGGCCCCTGGCATCGAAAGCGGTTCGGCGCGCAGCTACTTCCTGCTGCTGGAAGATGCGCAGGCCGGCGGCGCATTGAAGGCCGTCTGCCTGCTGCCGCGCGGCGAAAAGCCCGGCGTCGAGGTGCGCCTGTTCGAGCGCAGCTTCGGCTTGCGGCTGGGGCGGCCGGTGCGCTTCCACCTGGTGTCGGCGATCGCCGATCCGCAAGGCAGCCGGCCGCAGCCGGGCGAACTGCTCGAACTGGATCCGCTCGACGTCGTGCGCCTGCCGGCCATCGCCACCGTGCTGCGCGCAAAGGACGCGGGCGCGAAGACGGAGATGCCGGTCCAGCTGGCGGCTTCGCTGTCCGAGGTCGGCACGCTCGAAGTGCATTGCGTGGCCGAGGATGGCAGCGGCCAGCGCTGGAAGCTCGAGTTCCAGCTGCGCGGCCAGGAAGACGAGGCCCGGGACGCCGGCGCGGACGGCGAGCTGCCGCCGCGGCTCGATGAAGCCATCCAGCGCATCGACCGCATCTTCGGCGCCCGCAACCAGCAGGTCGAGAGCCGCGAAGTGCGCCAGCTGCGCGGCAGCCTCGAACACCTGCTGGGCGGCCGCGAACGCTGGGAGACGCCGCTGCTGCGCCGCCTGTTCGACGCCCTGATGGAGCGCGCGAAGGGCCGGCGCAGATCGAGTGAACACGAACGGGTCTGGCTCAACCTGGCCGGCTGGTGCCTGCGCCCCGGCTTCGGCCATCCGCTCGACGAATGGCGCATCGAACAGCTGTGGGGCCTGTTCGAGACCGGCGTCCAGTACCACAAGGACAGCCAGGTGCGCGCCGAATGGTGGACCTTGTGGCGCCGCGTCGCCGGCGGACTCTCCCTTGATGCGCAATTGCGCCTGCTCGACGACTTCGCCTTCAACCTGCAGGCCGAGCCGGCGGAGCGCGCCAGGCGCCCCGTCACCCTGGTCGACGGCAGCGAAGACGACATGCTGCGCCTGGGCGCCTCGCTCGAACGCATCCCCTCCGCCTACAAGGTCGAGATCGGCGACTGGATGCTGCAGCAGATCATGGCGATTCCGCCGGCGCCCAAGCCGGATGCGAAAACCACCGCCACCTATGCGCGTTATCTCTGGGCCCTGGCCAGGGTCGGCGCGCGCCAGTCGCTGCAATCCAGCGCCCACGAAGTCGCGACCATCGAAGCGGCCGAGCGCTGGCTGGAGATCCTGCTGCAGCTCGACTGGAAACGCATCGAACCGGCCGGTTTCGCCGCCGCCCACATCGCGCGCAAGACCGGCGACCGCTCGCGCGACATCGGCGAGGCCTTGCGCCAGCTGGTGCTGCACAAGCTGGCCGCCAGCGGCGCGCCGGCCAGCTGGGCCGCCATGGTGCGCGAGGTCGTGGAACTCGACCAGGCCAGCACCACGCGCATGTTCGGCGATGCGCTGCCGCCGGGCCTGAAGCTGCTGCGCTGAGCTGAGCTGAGCTGAGCTGAGCAAACTGGCTTCGCGCTTCAAAACCATCGCAACGACATGCGCGATCGCAGCTGCCCTGACTTACTCGTCGCTGGCGGTGCCGGGACGGGTCAGCGCGGTGTGCGCCAACCTCGGCATCCCAAGCTATTGTCCGGTGCTCGCCTACGGATTTCCGCAGTCCTTCCTCGCAGACAGTCAGTCCGTGTCGCCGGTCGGCCCGGTAGCCCGGGATCCCTTGTCCATATTGAATCGGCGAGGATGAGGCAATGATCGGCAGCCTGGCGTGGCGGCGCTGGCGCATGGTCCGGTTCTTCAACCGTGCGCCCTCTCCCACGGTGTAGCATGCTCCGCAAGCGAACAAGCAAAAAGGATCCACCGTGAACCAGCGCTACCAACCGATCACACGCCTGGGCCTGGGCGGCACCGGGCTGGGCGACATGTACCACACCACCAGCGACGCGGCAGCCATCGCCACCGTCGATGCCGCCTGGGAAGCCGGCATCCGCTACTTCGACACCGCGCCCCACTACGGCGCCGGCCTGTCCGAGCACCGCTTCGGCCAGGCGCTGCGCGAGCGGCCGCGCCATGAGTACACGCTGTCGACCAAGGTCGGGCGCCTGCTGGCGCCGCACATGCCCGGCGAAATCGAAGCGCCCTTCGTCGGCGCCCTGCCCTTCAAGCGCGTGATCGACTACACGGCCGACGGCGTGCGCCGTTCGGTCGAAGACAGCCTGCAGCGCCTCGCCCTCGGCCACATCGACATCGCCTACGTGCACGACCTCTCGCCCGACATGTTCGGGAAAGAATTCGAGCATTACTACCGGATCGCCGCCGGCAAGGGCGGCGCCTTCGAAGGCATGGTCAAGCTGCGCGAGGAAGGCTCAATCAAGGCCTGGGGCCTGGGCGTGAACACGGTCGATCCCTGCCTGCGCGCGCTGCGCGATTCCGATCCCGACATCTTCCTGCTGGCCGGCCGCTACACGCTGATGGAAACGACGCCATTGCAAGAGCTGTTCCCGCTGTGCGCCAGGCGCGGCGCCCACGTGGTGCTGGGCGGCCCTTTCAACTCCGGCTTCCTGGCCGGCGGCGAGCATTACGACTACCAGCCGGCCAGGCCGGAGCAGCATGCGCACCGCGAACGCCTGCGCCAGGTGGCCAGCCGCCACCACGTCGACCTGCCGGCGGCGGCGCTGCAGTTCGGCGTCGCCCATCCGGTGGCGGCGGCGACCATCCCCGGCGCCAGCAGCCCCGAGCACCTGCGGCGCAACGCCACGCTCATGCACATCGAGATTCCGGCCGCGTTCTGGGAAGAATTGCGGGCCGAGGGACTGGTGCCGCCGGAGGCGCCGCTGCCGCCACGGAAAGCGAAAGCCTAGCTTCCTCATCTGTTACCCTCCATGGTGTCGACATCCTGGAGGGCACACATGGCAACTGAACCGAGCTTCGTCGAATACGTTCTCGAGACCGTCAGGCTGGGCAGCCGGCTGACGTCCCGGAAGCTGTTCGGCGAATACGCGCTCTATCTGGACGAGAAGGTCGTCGCCTTCGCCTGCGACAACAGCCTCTTCATCAAGCCTTCCCAGGCCGTGGCGAACCTCGCGCCCGAGCTGCCGCAAGGACCGCCCTATCCGGGCGCGAAGGACTATCCCGTCGCCGACGAACTGCTCGACGACCCGGACCTGCTGCGCCGCCTGATCGAGGAAACGGCGGCCCTGATGCCGCTGCCGAAACCGAAGAAGAAGCCTGCCAAAGCAACGGCCGCCGGCGGCTAGCCGCGCACCGTAGCCGCCGGCGGCAAGCTCGCCGGATTTGCGGCATCATCGTCCTCCTCGATAGCACGCAAACAAGGAGAAATCGATGACCAGCAGCTCGAACCCCTTCTCGACCTACGTCCCGCCACGGGTCTGGTCGCCCGCCACACCATCGGGCGGCGCCTTCGCCAACATCAACCGCCCGATCGCCGGCGCCACCCATGAGCAGGAGCTGCCGGTCGGCAAGCATCCGCTGCAGCTGTATTCGCTGGGTACGCCGAACGGCCAGAAGGTCACGATCATGCTCGAGGAGCTGCTGGCCGCCGGCCACACCGGCGCCGAATACGACGCCTGGCTCATCAAGATCAACGAGGGCGCCCAGTTCGGCAGCGGCTTCGTCGGGATCAACCCGAACTCGAAGATCCCGGCCCTGGTCGACCGCAGCGGCGACAAACCCGTGCGCGTGTTCGAATCCGGCTCGATCCTGGTCTACCTGGCGGAAAAATTCGACGCCTTCCTGCCGAAGGAATTGCCGGCTAGAACCGAGACCTTCAACTGGCTGATGTGGCAGATGGGCTCCGCGCCTTTCGTGGGCGGCGGCTTCGGCCACTTCTACGCCTATGCGCCGGAGAAGCTGGAGTACCCGATCAACCGCTATGCGATGGAAACCAAGCGCCAGCTCGACGTGCTCGACCGCCTGCTGGCCGAGCGCCGCTTCGTCGCCGGCGACGAGTACACCATCGCCGACATGGCGATCTGGCCCTGGTATGGCGGCATGGTGATGGGCGAGCTGTACGAGGCGGCCGAATTCCTGTCCGTGCACAACTACCAGCAGGTGCGGCGCTGGGCCGACGAGGTCGCCGCGCGTCCGGCCGTGATCCGCGGCCGCAAGGTCAACCGCGTGCGCGGCAAGCCCGAGGAACAGGTGGCCGAGCGCCACGACGCAGCCGATCTCGACTGAATTCTTGCCCGGCGTCTATCGGACGCGCCTCGAGACCGTTTCCGGCTAGAGTATCTGTTCAGTTACCAGCCGCATGGACGAACCCTCATGGACGATTCCGACAAGGACGGGGGCGGGGTCCAGCCCTCGCGCCGCCGCTTCGTAGGCACCATGGCCGCCGGCCTGGCCGCGGCGCCGGCACTGGCCCAGGCCCAGCCCGGCGCCCAGGCAGCGCCGGCCGCTCCCCGTTCCCTGACCCCGCCGCCCTATCCCGGCCCGCCCTTCCCGCGCCAGAAGCAGGACTGGCCCGGCCTGGCCGGCAAGATGACGCCGCGTCCCGACCATGGCGAAACCACTTACCGCGGCAGCGGCCGCCTGACGGGACGACGGGCCCTGGTCACCGGCGGCGATTCCGGCATCGGCCGCGCGGTCGCGATTGCGTTCGCGCGCGAGGGTGCGGACGTGGCGATCGGCTACCTGCCGGCCGAGGAAGCCGATGCGCGCGAAGTCATCGCCCTGATCCGCCAGGCCGGCCGCAATGCCGTCGCGCTGCCGGGCGACATCCGCGACGAAGCCTTCTGCAAGAAGATGGTGGAGCAGGCCGTGCGCCAGCTGGGCGGGCTCGACATCCTGGTCAACAACGCGGCGCGCCAGCAGTCGATCGACTCCATCCTCGAGCTCACCACGATGGAGCTGGACTGGCATTTCAAGACCAACCTGTACGCCCTGTTCTGGATCACCAAGGCGGCGGTCCCGCACCTGCCGCCGGGGGCCAGCATCATCACCACGGCGTCGGTGCAGGCCTACGAGCCGTCGCCCAACCTGCTGGCCTATTCGCAGACCAAGGCGGCCCAGGTGGCCTTCACCAAGTCGCTGGCCAAGCAGCTGGCGGACAAGGGCATCCGCGTGAACGCGGTCGCGCCCGGACCGGTGTGGACGCCGCTGCAGGTGAGCGGCGGCCAGACCCAGGGCAACCTGGAGAAGTTCGGCGGCGATTCGCCGATGAAGCGTCCGGCCCAGCCGGCCGAACTGGCGCCGGCCTATGTCGCGCTGGCGGCCGCCGACGCCAGCTACACCACCGGCCAGGTGTATGGGGTGGCCGGCGGTGCGGGAAATCCCTGATCGCATAAGGACAGCGACAAGACACAATTGATCGTCATCAAACGCGCGGGGTACGCGCCTTTTACCCTGACCGGGTTGCATCCGACACCAACCCAAACCCAGGAGGAGAACCGTCATGAGCTATGCAGACCGCGACAAGTACGGCATGTACAAGGACACCGGCAACGCCGGTCCCGGCCCCGCCCTGATGGGGGCGGACACCCTGCTCGGCGACGGCGTCGTCAACGGCGCCAATGAAGACCTCGGCGACATCAAGGAAATCATGCTCGACATGAACACCGGCCAGGTCGCCTACGCCGTGCTGGCCTTCGGCGGCTTCCTCGGCATGGGCGAAAAACTGTTCGCCGTGCCCTGGCAGGCCCTGCACCTGGACACCGTCAACCACCGCTTCGTGCTCGACGTCGAGAAGGAGCGCCTGAAAACCGCACCGGGCTTCAACAAGGATGCCTGGCCCGACATGGCCGACGTGCAGTGGGCCAACCAGGTCCACAGCTTCTACGGCACCGACCCGGACCGCGGCGGCGCGCCCAGCATGGGCCCCGACGTGGCGATGCGCGGCATGCCGGGCGGCGCCGGCTCGGTATCCGGCATGGGCGCTGGCATGGGCGGCCTGGGCGCCGGCCATGCGGGCGGCGCCACCACCGGTGCGGGCGTGGCCTCGGGGGTGGGCGGCGGCGCGGGCGGCGGCGACCTCGGCTCGGGCAGCGGCATCAGCACCGATCCGCGCGCCGGCAACCGGGGCGACGACGACGACCTGAGCCACATCCGCGGCAGCAATATCGGCTGAGGCCCGTTAGTCGGGAGCCACTTTTTGCGAAACGGGATGCGAGACGACGTCAACCATCACAACTTGCCGGGCCAGCGCTGATGCCGATGTGGCCGCTGTCCCTCCTGGTCCTGCTTCCGTTCATCGGCGCCTTCGTGGCCGTGTGCATGCCGGCAGGCTCGCGCACACGCCCGGCGGCGGTGGCCGGGCTGGCGACCCTGGCCGCGCTGCTGCTGGCCATTACCCGGTTCGGGCAGGTCCGCACCGGCGAGGTCCTGCGCGCGCGCGCCGCCTGGCTGCCCGAGGCCGGCCTCGATCTCGTCTGGCGCATGGACGGGCTGGCCTGGCTGTTCAGCGTGATCGTGCTGGGCGTCGGCCTGCTGGTGCTGGTCTATGCGCGCTACTACATGTCGCGCAGCGACCCGCTGGGCCGCTTCTTCGCCTACATGCTGGCCTTCATGGGCTCGATGCTGGGAGTGGTCCTGTCCGGCAACATCATCCAGCTGGTCGTGTTCTGGGAGCTGACCAGCCTGACTTCCTTCCTCCTGATCGGCTACTGGCACCAGCGTAACGATGCGCGGCGCGGCGCCCGCATGGCCTTTACCGTGACCACGGCGGGCGGGCTGTGCCTGCTGGCCGGCATGCTGACCCTCGGCCATATCGCCGGCAGCTACGAGCTCGATGCGGTGCTGAAGGCGGCCGACCGGATCCAGGCACACAGTCTCTACCCGACGGCGCTGGTGCTGATCGCGCTCGGCGCGCTGACCAAGAGCGCGCAGTTCCCCTTCCACTTCTGGCTGCCGCACGCGATGGCGGCGCCGACCCCGGTCTCGGCCTACCTGCACTCCGCGACCATGGTCAAGGCCGGCGTGTTCCTGCTGATGCGCCTGTGGCCGGTGCTCTCGGGCACCCAGGAATGGACCTGGATCGTCGGCGGCGCCGGCGTCTGCACCCTGCTGCTGGGGGCCTTCTACGCCATCTTCCAGCACGACATGAAGGGCCTGCTGGCGTATTCGACCATCAGCCACCTGGGCCTGATCACCGTCCTGCTGGGCATCGGCACGCAATTGTCGGTGGTGGCGGCGATCTTCCACACCATGAACCATGCGGTGTTCAAGGCTTCGCTGTTCATGGCGGTCGGCATCATCGACCACGAGACCGGCACCCGCGACATGCGCATCCTGCGCGGCCTCGGGAAGGTCATGCCTTTCACGGCGGCGCTGGCCGTGGTCGCCAGCGCCGCCATGGCCGGGGTGCCGCTGCTGAACGGCTTCCTGTCGAAGGAGATGTTCTTTGCCGAGGCGGCGCAGGCCGGCGGCACCGAGGACTGGTCGATGGCGGTGGCGGCCACCCTGATGGGGATCTTCAGCGTCGCCTACTCGCTGCGCTTCATCAGCGTGTTCTTCGGCCCGCTCGCCCACGACATCCCGAACCGGCCGGCGCACCAGATCCACGAGCCGCCGCGCTGGATGCGCTTCCCGGTCGAGTGCCTGGTCCTGCTGTGCATCGCCGTCGGCGTGCTGCCGGCGCGCACGGTCGGCGCCGTGCTGGCGGTCGCCACCCGCGCGGTGCTGGGACCGAACATGCCGGAATACGACCTCGCCATCTGGCACGGCTTTAACCTGCCGCTGCTGATGAGCTTTGTCGCCCTGGCCGGGGGCTGCGTGTTCTACGTCTTCCTGCGGCGCCGCGCCAACCTGCGCCAGCGCACCGACGTGCCGGTGCTGCACCGCCTGAAGGGTGCGCAAGCCTACGAGAACATCATGCAGTGGCTCAGCCTTGCGGCGGCCTGGCTGATCCGCTGGACCGCCACCCGCCGCCTGCAGCCGCAGTTCCGGGTCATCGTGTTCGTGCTGGTGGCCGCGCCGCTGCTGCTGGCCCGCCCACTGCCGGCCTGGAACCCGCCCGACCTGGGCGATTTCGACCCGCGCTTCTCCCTCCTGTGGCTGATCGGCGCCGCCTGCGCGGTGGCGGCGGCCTGGAAGGCCAAGTACCACCGGCTGGCGGCGCTGATCATGGTCGGCGGCACCGGCATCGCCACCAGCATCAGCTTCCTGTGGCTGTCGGCGCCGGACCTGGCGCTGACCCAGCTGATGGTGGAAACCGTCACCACGGTGCTGATCCTGCTCGGGCTGCGCTGGCTGCCGCTGCGCCGGGCGCCGCCCGGCCTGCTGGCGCTGCCGCCGGCCTCCACCCAGTTCCGCCGCGCGCGCGACCTGCTGCTGGCGCTGGCCGGCGGCCTCGGACTGGCGGCCCTCAGCCACCTCGTGCTGACCCGTCCCACCGGCCGCAGCATCAGCGATTTCTACGTGTTGCGCGCGCTGCCGGAAGGCGGCGGGGCCAACGTGGTGAACGTGCTGCTGGTCGACTTCCGCGGCTTCGACACGATGGGCGAGATCACCGTGCTGGGGGCGGTGGCGCTGACCGTGTACGCGCTGCTGCGGCGCTTCCGGCCGGCGCCCGAGAGCGTGGCGATCCCGCTGCAGCAGGCCAACGACGCCGACCCGGCGGTGCGCCAGCCGCCGGCGCTGCAGGCCGCCGGCGGCTACCTGATGGTCCCCGCCGTCTACATGCGCATGCTGCTGCCGGTGATGGGCACCATCGCCGCCTATTTCTTCATGCGCGGCCATAACCTGCCGGGCGGCGGCTTCGTCGCCGGCCTGATCTTCGCCACCGCCCTGATCGTGCAGTACATGGTGGCCGGCACCGAATGGGTCGAGGCGCACCTGCGCCTGCGTCCGCACCGCTGGATCGCCTGGGGCCTGGGCCTGGCCTGCGCCACCGGCCTGGGCGCCTGGCTGCTCGGCTACCCCTTCCTGACCAGCCATACGGCCCACCTGGCGCTGCCGGTCCTGGGCGAGATCCATGTGCCGAGCGCCTTCGTGTTCGACCTCGGCGTGTTCCTGGTGGTAGTCGGCTCGACCATGCTGATCCTGGTGGCGCTGGCCCACCAGTCGCTGCGCAGCCACCGGCTTCCGCCCGGCGCCGCGCGCGCCGCGGCGCCATCGGCGCTGCCGCCCGCCAAGGAGATCCAGTAATGGAAGCCGTCATCTCGCTGGCGATCGGCATCGTCTTCGGCGCGGGCATCTGGCTGGTGCTGCGGCCGCGCAGCTTCCAGGTGCTGTGCGGACTGATGCTGATGTCCTATGCCGTCAACCTGTTCATCTTCGTCATGGGCCGGCTGTGGATCGACCGCGCGCCGCTCATTCCTTCCGACCTGCCTGCCGGCAGCGCGCCCGATCCGGCCGCGCTGGCCGACCCGCTGCCCCAGGCCCTGGTGCTGACCGCGATCGTGATCGGCTTCGCCACCACCGCGCTCTACCTGGTGGTGATGATCGGTTCGCGCGGCCTGACCGGCACCGACCACGTCGACGGCAGGGAGCCCGAGCCATGAGGGCGCTGGACCACCTGCTGCTGGTGCCGATCCTGCTGCCGCTGCTGTGCGGCGCGGTGCTGACGCCGCTGACCCAGGGCTGGCACCGGCTCAAGTTCGCCCTCGGTTACGCGTCGGTGCTGGGCATGCTGGCGACCGCGCTGGCGCTGGCCGCGCTGGCCGACGGCGGCTACTGGCGCGACGGCATCGGCGTCTACCTGGCCGCCAACTGGGCGGCGCCGTTCGGGATCGCGCTGGTGGCCGACCGCCTGGCGGCGCTGATGCTGCTCCTCACCGCCCTGCTGGGCCTGGCCGCCCTGCACTTCGCCAGGCAGCGCTGGGGCCGGATCGGGGTGCACTTCCATACCCTGTTCCAGTTCCTGCTGATGGGGATCAACGGCGCCTTCCTGACGCACGACCTGTTCAACCTCTTCGTGTTCTTCGAGGTGATGCTGGCGGCCTCCTACGGCCTGGTGCTGCACGGGTATAACGCCGAACGGCTGCGCGCCAGCATGCAGTACATCGCCGTCAACCTGGCCGCCTCGCTGCTGTTCCTGCTCGGCGCGGCGCTGATCTATGCCGCCGCCGGCACCCTGAACATGGCCGACCTGGCCGCCCGCGTTGCCGCCATGCCGCCCGCGGACCGCGGCCTGCTCGAGCTCGGGGCCACCGTGCTGGCGCTGGCCTTCCTGATCAAGAGCGCGATGTGGCCGCTCGGCTTCTGGCTGCCGACCACCTACGCCGCCGCCTCGCCCCCGGTGGCGGCGATGCTGGTGCTGATGACCAAGGTCGGCACCTACGCCATCCTGCGCCTGTGGCTGCTGCTGTTCCCGGCCAACGACGGTTCGGCGGCCGGCTTCGGTTACGAGGCCCTGCTGTGGGGCGGCATGGCGACCATCGTGTTCGGCGCCGCCGGCATGCTGTCCACGGACAGCGCCGGCCGCCTGGCCGGCTATGGCGCCATCGTGTCGTCGGGAACGCTGCTGGCGGTGATCGGCTACGGCCAGGCTTCGCTGGTGGCGACCGGCCTGTACTACCTGGCCGGCTCGACGCTCGCGATCGCCGCTTTCCTGCTGCTGATCGAACTGATCGAACGGATCCGCACCCCGCGCGCGGCGATGCTGGCATTGACGATGGAGGTCTGGGCGGTCGAGGACAAGCCGGACGAGCCGGAAGGACGCGGGGTGCCGGCCGCGATGGCCTTCCTCGGCCTCTCCTTCGCCGCCTGCGCGCTGGTGATCGCCGGCCTGCCGCCGCTGTCCGGCTTCGTCGCCAAGTTCAGCCTCTTCCATGCGCTGCTGAATCCACCGGACGGCCCCATCCCCGCCGCCGGCTGGGCGCTGATGACCCTGATCCTCGCGGCGGGCCTGGTGGCGGTGCTCTCGATGATGCGCTTCGGCGTGCGCACCTTCTGGGCCAGCAGGGTCGATGCGCCGCCCAGGCTGCAGCGCTCGGAAGTCCTGCCGGTGGTCTTCCTGCTCGGGCTGACGGTCGTCATGACGGTCGAAGCCGGGCCGATCTTCGGCTACCTTGGCCGCACCAGCGAAGGCATCCACCGGCCGGCGGATTACATCGCCCGGGTGCTGGGCCAGCCGCCGGTGGCGTCCGCGGTGGAGGCGAAATGACACGCTGGCTGCCCTTCCCCTTCGTCTCGCTGGCCCTGTGCGTTTTGTGGCTGCTGCTGAACCAGACCGTGCACCCGGCCCACCTGCTGCTGGGCGCCGCCGTCGGCATCGCCGCGCCGCTCCTGAGCCGCAAGCTGCAGCCGCTCGGCTACCCGCGCCTGCGCACGGCGGCGCAGTGGCGATCCCTGGTGCGCCTGCTGGCCATGGCCTCGGTGGAGGTGGTGCGCTCCTGCTTCGCGGTGTGCCGGATCATCCTGTTCGCCGATTACACGCGGGTCAATTCGCAGTTCATCCGGGTGCCGCTGACCCTGCGCGATCCCTACGGCCTGGCGCTCCTGTCCTGCCTGATCAACATGACGCCCGGCACGGTCTGGGTCGAGATCCTGCCCGAGCGTCACGAACTCTCGCTGCACGTGTTCGACCTGAAGGACACGCAATGGTGGATAGCCACCATCAAGACCCGTTACGAACAACCTTTGATCGACATCTTTGAAACGGAGGCTTCCCGTGGCGACCCTGTTTGAACTGGCGGTCGGCTATGCGCTCGTGTGCGTGCTGGCGGCCATGCTGCTGTGTACCGTGCGCCTGCTGGCCGGTCCGTCGGCCCACGACCGCGCGCTGGCGCTCGACACCTTGTGGATGTGCGGAATGCTGCTGGCGCTGGTGCTCGGCATCCGCTACGGCTCGCAGGTGTATTTCGACGCGGCGATGCTGATCGCGCTGCTGGGCTTCGTCTCGACCGTCGCCCTGGCCAAGTTCCTGATGCGCGGGGAGATCATCGAATGAGCGGCCTGGAACAGGCCCCATCCTGGGCGCTGGCGGGCGCCGCGCTGCTGCTGGTCCTGGGCGCCAGCATCATCCTGATCGGCGCCCTCGGCCTGCTGCGCCTGCGCACCTTCTACCAGCGCATCCACGGACCGGCGATCACGATCACCCTCGGCGCCGGCTCCGTGCTGCTGGCGTCGATGCTGTACTTCACGGCCGCGCAATCGCGCCTGGTGGTGCACGAGCTGGTCATCGCCGCCTTCCTCCTGATGACGGCGCCGGTGGTCTCGATGATGCTGATGCGCGCCGCCGTCTACCGCGACCTGCGCGCGCGCCGGCGGGACTCCGGCGTGGAGGCCGGCAAGGTGTATGCCGTCGCCCCTGCGGAGCCGGACGCGGGTCCGCCATTACCTGGGAGGTAATCGCCACGCGGCGCGCTGCCGGGCACACTGGTCTCCATCAACCACCCACCACAAGGAGATCGACATGAACCACGCAACCACCCAGGCCACCATCATCGCCGACCGCTACCTCGCCGTCTGGAACGAACGCGACGACATCACCCGCCGCGCCCGCGTCGCCCAGCTGTTCGCGGCCGACGCCACCTATGCCGACCCGATGATGCACGGCAGCGGCATCGACGGCATCGACAGCATGATCGCCACCGCCCAGCGCCAGTTCCCCGGCCTGCGCTTCAGCCTGCACGGCACGCCGGACGGCCACGACAACGTGGTGCGCTTCTCGTGGACGCTGGCCGCCGACGGCGCCGCACCGGTGGCCAAAGGCAGCGACGTCGCCTACATCGACGGGCGCGGCCGCCTGGTCAAGATCACCGGCTTCCTCGACGCCGTTTGAGGAGACCGCCATGAACGCCCACGCCCACGTCATCGGCCCCAACACCATCGTCACCGCGGATGGGGTCCAGCTGTTCTACCGCGACTGGCCCGGCAACCATGCGCAGGCCAGGGCCGTCCTCCTCGTCGGCGGCTGGTCCATGCCCTCGGCGTCCTGGGGCTACCAGATGATGGCCCTGCAGCGCCGCGGCCTGCGCTGGTCGGCCACTCGATGGGCTGCAACGAGATCGTGCGCTACCTGAGCCGCTCAGGTGGCGGCCGCAGCGCGCGTGTCGAACGCATAGCCCTGCCGGGACCGATGACGCCGGACGTGCGCCTGCGGGTGATCGAGGGCGCGGCCCACGGCATGTTCCTGACCCATGTCGAGCGGGTGAACGCCGAGCTGCTTGAGTTCATTTCCGAGTCCGGTTACATTGGTCGCGACCGACAGGAGCGAGGATGAGCACAGCCACAGCAAGCATGGAAGAGGCCGGCACCGGGGCGGAGTCGAAATACTTCAGCGACTTCGCGTCCGCGCTGCGCTACTGGCGCACCCGGCGCGGCGTCAGCCAGCTGCGGCTGTCGACCGACAGCGGGGTCTCGCAGCGCCACCTGAGCTTCCTGGAAAGCGGCCGCTCCCAGCCCAGCCGCGACCTGATCCTGAAGCTGGGCATCGCGCTCGACGTCCCGCTCCGGCAGCGCAACGCGATGCTGCTGGCGGCCGGTTTCGCGCCTGCCTACCAGGAACGCAGCCTGTCCGACCCCGAGCTGGCGAGCGTCATGCAGGCCCTCGAATTCATGCTGCGCCAGCAGGCACCCTTCCCGGCGCTGGTGGTCGACCGCCTGTGGAACCTGGTGATGTTCAACGAGCCCGCCGCCGGCATGATGAAGTGGCTGCTCGGCATGCCGGAGGACGCGGTCATCCCGCGCGACGGCTCGATCAACGTGCTGCGCCTGATGCTGAGCCCCGACGGCCTGCGCCGCCACCTGCTCAACTGGGAAGCCGTGTGCGCCGACAGCCTGCTGTGGATCCAGCGCGAAGCCATGGCCGACGGCCCGGGCAGCGAGGCCACCGCCCTGCTGGCGGAACTCTCGGTCCTGCCCGGCATGCCCTCGGCCGGCCACGTGCCCAACCTGGAGCGCAGGGCGCTGCCCTTCCTGCCCCTGCAGATCGCGCGCGACGACATCCGCCTGAACCTGTTTACCACCATCACCACGCTCGGCACGCCGCACGACGTGACGGTGCACGAGCTGCGGCTGGAGTCCTTCTTTCCTGCGGATGCGGAGACGGCGGCCTGGTTCCGGGAGCGTTTCGGCAGCTAGACAGGCCACGGAGGCGCTGCAACTCGCGCCGCCAGGCTGCATTTCGCGCCGGTCCGCCGCAATTCGTCGCATGCCGTCCCGCCGCCTTCACGGCTGGGGCAAAGTGGCCTCACTCGATGCACTTTACCCAACCAAGCCGAAGGAGCCATCATGCTGCAGCAGATCCTGATCCACACCCCCGTCTACGTCTGGGCCATCCTGGCCGTACTGGTCTGGCGCGGCACCGCCGCCCTGCGCGACCGCGAGATGAAGGTCCGCAGCCTGTTCATCGTCCCGGCCGTGATGCTGGTGCTGTCGCTGCAGGACGTCGGCAGCAAATTCGGATCGAGCGGCCTGGCCTACGCCGCCTGGGCCGCCGCTGCGGCAGCCACCGCGCTGCTGGTGTGGAAATCCGGCCGCAGCCGCACGGCGCCCGGCTCGGCCCCCGGCAGCGTGATCGTGCGCGGCAGCTGGGTGCCGCTGGCGATGATGATGGCGATCTTCTTCACCAAGTACGCGGCCTCGGTGCTGCTGGCGGTGCTGCCGCATGCGCGCCAGGATGCGCTGGTCGCGGCCGGCGTGTGCGCCCTGTTCGGCGTCTTCAACGGCTGCTTCCTGGGACGCCTGGCGCGTGACGTCGCCGCCGTGCGCGGTCAGCGCGGCTTGAACAGCGCCCGGAATGCCTTCAACGCGGCCGGATGATAGACGGTCGCATGGCTCTCGCCCGGCCATGCCTCGAAGCTGAAACCGAGGCCCGGCGCCTTCTCGAGGCTGGCCTTCAGCGCGGCGTCCATGTCGGGCAGGGCGTCGGCGCTTGCCGCGATGTACAGGGTCTTCTTCACCGCGCCGGACGGCGGCTGCGTGCTCAGGCGCTGCGCCAGCCGGCGCTCGTTCCACCACAGGCTGGGGTCGATGGCGATATAGGTGTCGAACAGGTCGGGCTCCAGGGCCAGGGTCTCGACCACGAACAGCCCGGCCAGCGATTCGCCGACGATCGCCCGCTCCGGCGTGACGCGGTAGCGCCTTTCCACCTCCGGCATCAGCTCCTTGCGGATGAAGTTGCGGTAGGCCTGGGAGCCGCCGACCTGCGGTGCGATGCTGCGGTCCTTCGCGACCTCGGTGGGACCGGTGAGGTCGCGCCGGCGCTGGGTGTTTTCTATTCCCACCAGCAGGAAGGGGCGCACCGTGCCGTTGCCGGCGCCGACCTGCAGCAGGCCGGCCACGTGCAGGAAGTCTTCCAGCATGCCGCCGTCCGGCATGTACAGCACCGGCAGCGGCGTACCGGCGGCGATGCCGGCCGGGACGTAGACGTTGATGCGCCGGGTCTCGCCAAGCGCGGCGGACTGGATGGTCCAGGTGTCGCCGATGGACAGCGGCGCGGCTGCGGATGCGACCGCCGGCGCCGCCACTGCGGCATTCCAGCAGCCGATCGCAAGGCAGGCCGCGAAGGCGGCGGAAGTGATACGTGACATCGGCATGCTCATTCTTTCGTATGATTGTGACAAAGCGTGGATTTGTTCGGCACCCGCGGCTGATATTGTCCAGCATGGCCAACAGTATCCACATTTTTCCCTTGCCCGACCTGCTTCTGACGCTGTATCTGCTGCTCGTCTTCCCTCTTCAACGCCTGTGGCGCAGCCTGCATCCGGCGCCGCGCAAGCCGCCGCTGCCCGCCCTGCGGACGTACTGGAAACAGGCCCGCTTCGTGCTGGTGCTGCTTGCCGCGCTGGTGGCGGTGATGTGGACCGGCGGGCATTCGGCGGCCGACCTCGGGCTGGCCTTCCCGCTGACCGCCGCCGCGGCCTGGGGCCTGGCCATCGCCTGCGGCCTGCTGCTGGCCCTGCACCTGGCCGGCAAGCGGATGGAGAACAGGATGACGCCGGCGCAGCATGCAGCGCAGGAGGCACGGCTGCAGCACCTGCCCTTCGTGATGCCGCGCACGGCACTCGACACCGCGGCCTACCTGGCCTCCTCCGTCCTCATGACGGCGGCCTGGGAGATCCTGTTCCGGGGCTACCTGCTGCTCGTGGTCCCGCCGGTCACGGGCCTGCCCGTGGCGCTCGCGCTGGCCGCCATCGCCTACGGCGCGGCGCACGGCTACAAGAACCCGCGCCAGTTCGCCGGCTCGATCGCGGCCTCCTTCGCCTTCGCGATCGGCTATGCGCTGACGAGCAGCCTGTGGTGGCTGATCGTGCTGCACGCGGCCGCGCCGGTCACGATGCTGTTCACCGTGAAAAAAATCCAGGCGCGGGCGGCGCGGGCCGCGGCATCCGCCTCGGCGGCATAGCCGCGCCGCTCAGCGCAGCATCGACTCCCACACCTTCTGCAGGCGCTTGCTGGACACCGGCATCGGCGTCCGCAGCTCCTGCGCGAACAGCGAGACGCGCAGCTCTTCCAGCATCCAGCGGAAGTCCGTCATGCGCGGATCGAGGTTCTTCAGCGGCTGGTTCCTGATGGTGCGCTGGAACTGGGTCGCCGCCGTCTGCCACTCCGCCATCAGCTGGGCGTCGCGCGCCGTATTGGTGCGCAGCTTTTCGAGACGCACGTTCATCGCCTTCAGGTAGCGCGGGAAGTGGGCCAGCTGGCTGTACTCGGTGTCGGCGATGAAGCGCTTGTGCACCAGTTCCTTCAGTTGCGCCTGCATGTCGGCGGCCACCGCCGGCGGCAGGTTCTGCAGGCGCTTGGGCATGCCGTGGAACTCGGCCAGCACCTGCCCCACCAGGCGCGCGATCTCGTTGATCAGGAGGCCGATGCGGCCCTTGCCTTCGTCCTTGCGCTTGTTGAAGGAGGCTGCATCATGCGGCAGCGGATCCTGCAGGCAGGCGATGTCGATGGCCTTGCTGACGATCTGCTCGCGCAGGTCGTCGGACGAACCGACCGACATGAACTGCATGCCCATCTGCTGCAGGCCGGGGATGTTCTTCTCGGCGAACTTGAGCTGGTCCTTGAACTGCAGCGCGAACAGGCGGCGCAGGCCGATGCGGTGGGTGCGCGCGGCCACGTTGGGGTCGTCGAAGACTTCCAGGTCGCAGTGCGTGCCCTTGTCGACCAGGGCCGGGAAGCCGATCAGGGTCAGCTTGCCCTGGTTGATTTCCAGGAGTTCCGGCAACTCGCCGAAGGTCCAGCTGGTGATGTCGGTGGTGGCCGAGGCAGGCTGCTGGCCGGCGCCGGTGCCGGACGGCGCTGCCGCCGCGTCCTTGCCTTTCGCCGCCGGCGCATTCGCAGCGGGAGCCGCAGCAGGAGCCGAGCCGTGTGCGGAAACAGGCTTGCCGAACGCCGCCTGCGCCTTCGCCTGGCCGCTGGCCACGGCCGCCGGCGTGGATTCCGCCATGCGCTGGAAGCTCTGGCGCGCCTGGCTGCCCAGTTCCGCCTGCAGGGTCGCCAGGTTGCGGCCCATGTCGAGCTGGCGGCCATGCTCGTCGATCACCTTGAAGTTCATGGACAGGTGGGCCGGCAGGGTCTCCAGCTTGAAGTCGGTGGTCAGCACGCGTGCGCTGGTGTGCTGGTGGATGTCGGCGATCAGGGCGTCGATGAGATCCCCTCTGCCGAACCGCACCGGATCCTGGTTGCGCTCGAAGAAGCCGGCCGCGTAGTCCGGCAGCGGCACGCAGTGGCGGCGCAGCTTCTGCGGCAGGGACTTCAGCAGCAGCTGCACTTTTTCCTTCAGCATGCCCGGCACCAGCCAGCCCGGACGCGCTGAGGGGATCTGGTTCAGCGCGAACAGCGGCACCGCGAGCGTGACGCCGTCGCGCGGGCTGCCCGGTTCGAAGTGGTAGCTCAGCGACATCTCGATGCCGGTGACGTTCATCGTCTTCGGGAACAGCTCGGTGGTGACGCCGGCCGCCTCGTGGCGCATCAGCTCCTCCTTGTTCAGGAACAGCAGCTTCGGGTTGTCGCGCGAGGCGTCCTTGTACCACTTCTCGAAGCCGGCGCCGTTGACGATGTCGCCCGGGATCTCCTTGTCGTAGAAGGCCGCGATCAGCTGGTCGTCGACCAGCACGTCGAGGCGCCGCGACTTGTGCTCGAGGTTCTCGATTTCGCGGATCAGCTTGTGGTTGTGGGCGAAGAAGGGCGCGCGGGTGTCGTAGTCGCCCGCCACCAGCGCGTCACGGATCAGGATCTCGCGCGATTCAGCCGGATTGATGTTGGCGTAGTTGATGCGGCGCTGGCTGTAGACGACGATGCCGTACAGGGTCGCGCGCTCGCTGGCCGTCACCTGGGCGCTGCGCTTCTCCCAGCGCGGCTCGCCCCACGATTTTTTCAGCAGGTGGCCGCCGATCTTCTCGACCCACTCCGGCTGGATCTGGGCCAGGGTACGCGCGTACAGGCGGGTGGTCTCGACCAGTTCGGCCGCCATCACCCACTTGCCGGCCTTCTTGCCGAGGTAGGAGCCGGGCCAGATGTGGAACTTGATGCCGCGCGCACCGAGGTAGGCGCCGGAATCGTCTTCCATCTTGTAGCCGATGTTACCGAGCAGGCCGGTCAGCAGCGCCATGTGCAGCTGCTCGTAGGTGGCCGGGGCTTCGCTCAGGCGCCAGCCCTGCTCCCTGACGATGGTGAGCAGCTGCGAGTGCACGTCGCGCCACTCGCGCAGGCGCAGCTGCGAGAGGAAGTTCTCGCGGCAGGTTTCCATCAGCTGGCGGTTCGATTTCTTGTGCTCGATGGCCTGCTCGAACCAGCGCCAGATCTTGATATAGCTGAGGAACTCGCTCTTCTCGTCGGCGAACTTCTTGTGCTTCTCGTCGGCCTGCTGCTGGTATTCCATCGGCCGGTCGCGCGGGTCCTGCACCGACAGCGCCGACGCGATGATCAGAATCTCGGTCAGGCAGTTGTTGTCGATGGCGGCCAGGATCATGCGGCCCACGCGCGGGTCGAGCGGCAGCTTGGCCAGCTTGCGCCCCATGGGCGTAAGCTCGTTGGCATCGTCGACCGCGCCCAGTTCCTGCAGCAGCTGGTAGCCGTCGGCGATCGCGCGGCCCTGCGGCGGCTCGACGAAGGGGAAGGTCTCGACGTCCGTCAGGTGCAGGGACTTCATGCGCAGGATGACGGCCGCCAGCGAGGAACGCAGGATCTCCGGGTCCGTGAACTTCGGGCGCTGCAGGAAATCGTCTTCCTCGTACAGGCGGATGCAGACGCCGTCGGCCACGCGGCCGCAACGGCCGGCGCGCTGGTTGGCGGCCGACTGCGCGATCGCCTCGACCTGCAGCTGCTCGACCTTGTTGCGGTAGCTGTAGCGCTTCACGCGCGCCAGGCCGGAGTCGACCACGTAGCGGATGCCGGGCACGGTCAGCGAGGTCTCGGCCACGTTGGTGGCCAGCACGATGCGGCGCGCATTGGTGGTCTTGAAGACGCGGTCCTGCTCCTCGCTAGACAAGCGGGCGAACAGCGGCAGGATCTCGACGTGCGGCGGATGCTGCTTGCGCAGCGCTTCGGCGCAGTCGCGGATCTCGCGCTCGCCGGGCAGGAACACCAGCACGTCGCCCTGCCCCAGGCGGCACAACTCGTCGACGCCATCGACCACGGCGTCGATCAGGTCGCGCTTGTCGCGCGCGGCCTGGGCCTTCGACACGGACTTGCCCGCATCTTGCCTGCCCTCCGAGGGCGCGCCGGCCGTGACCGGGTCGCGGTCGACCGGGCGGTAGCGCACCTCGACCTTGTACAGGCGGCCGGACACCTCGATGACCGGCACCGGCTTGCTCTCGCTGCCGAAATGGCGCGCGAAGCGCTCGGCGTCGATGGTCGCCGAGGTGATGATCACCTTCAGTTCCGGGCGGCGCGGCAGGATTTCCTTCAGGTAGCCCAGCAGGAAGTCGATGTTCAGGCTGCGCTCGTGGGCCTCGTCGATGATGATGGTGTCGTAGGCCTTGAGCAGCGGGTCGGTCTGGGTCTCGGCCAGCAGGATACCGTCGGTCATCAGCTTGACCCAGGCGCCCGGCTGCAGGGTGTCGTTGAAGCGCACCTTGTAGCCCACGTGCTCGCCCAGCGGCGTACCCAGTTCGTGGGCGATGCGCTTGGCGGTGCTCGATGCCGCGATGCGGCGCGGCTGGGTGTGGCCGATCATGCCCTTCTCGCCACGGCCCAGTTCGAGGCAGATCTTCGGCAGCTGGGTCGTTTTACCGGAGCCGGTTTCGCCGGAGACGATGATGACCTGGTGCTTCTGCAGGGCTTCGGCGATCTCGCGGCGGCGGCCGGAGACCGGCAGGTCTTCGGGGAAGATAATCGGCGGCAGCGGGGTGCGCATCGGCGGCTTGCGTTCGCCGCGTGGCTGCTCGCCGCGTCCCTCTTCACGCTGGCGGCGCTCGCCGTCGCCGGCCTTGCGCTGCTGGCCACGTTCGCCGCCCTGCGGCGTCGCCGCGGGCGCACGCGCCTTCGCCTGCGCGAGCGCATTCGCCAGCGCACCGTCGCGCCCACCTCGCTGGCCGCCACCTTGCCGGCCATCGCCACCACGGCGCTCGCCGGCCTCGCGGTGCGCGCGTTCCGGCTTGGCCTGCAGGTCCGGCGTCTTCGTCAGCGGCGCGCGCGTGTCGGCGCGGCCCGCGTCCTGGCGGGACGGGGTCGGATCAGGTTCGGTGGAAGCGGCGCGCGCCGGGCTCGGCGAAGGCTTGTTACTCTGTTCAGACATTGATTTTTACAAGGTATTTGGTGCGCAAGTCGCGCAGCCAATTATAATGCGGCAAATGGAAAACCCTACCC
>Ga0308169_10001163_pt1 | contig 32077 bp, 46 predicted proteins | sample PhyBR1_2_FD_202139 | JGI IMG/M metagenome (GOLD analysis project Ga0308169, IMG submission 202139) | Phyllosphere microbial communities from UC Gill Tract Community Farm, Albany, California, United States - DLSLSB.R1 | ecosystem: Host-associated > Plants > Phyllosphere > Unclassified | place...
GAAAGGTTCAATAGTATTACTTCGCAGGGAACTTGCAGGAAACTCTTCGCTTTTCTTTTTCGTTTAGGATCGTTGCTCTACATAAGAACGATGGCGGTCGTTGGACGCTCGTTCCAGCATGTGTATTGTCTCTCGTACTCGATGCACAGCTCATTCGCCTCGCTTTTCAACGTTGCCAACCGTTTCGCAACGGAATTCTTCTCTCTTCGCTTAGAACCCCTCAAAACGAACTCCCCATTCCTCGTAATCCATGGGAAATCTCTACAGCGACAGTATCGTCCCCTCGCCCTTGCCTCATCGTCGACGTGAGCGACGAGAGAGACGAGAGACAGGAGAGAGGGATTTTGAGGGTTAAGGAAAGTCGAACAAACTCCCCATTTTCGGTCGAATTCTCTTCGCTGTATTCGGCGGTAGCGCGTCACGGATACTCGCGAGAACTGTAAGCAGTCGGTGCGAACAAGCTCGGAAGAGTAGATCTGGAAGAGGACGAGTGCGAAGGTTCGTCGTGCGCTGAAATTTACGAAGGAAGAGAAGTACTTGCGAGAGCTTTGCAAATACGTCGAATACGGTGTACGATACTATCAAGATCTGCAGACCACAGTTTCTCCATCTTCTCGCCGAGTTTCAACACGCGAATAAAAAATGGGGTCGTCGACCTCAAGTTGCGATGCGAGCAGATCACCGATCAGGGTTCTTTTCTCTCTCACTTTACCCTCTTGAACAGAGGAGAGGCACCATAAATCTCTGTTTAGCTTTTACGACTTCTCTTACGACTGTTCTCACGACTCTAGCGGGACTCAAGGAGGAGGAATTTCAAGGTTTCATCATCTCAAGTTGAGTGAGTTCATCAATTCCCTCTTCTCGCTTCGGCTAGAGGGTAGATGCAGTCAAGGTCAATGAGAGCCATGGGTGCAGGCTATTGGGTAGCTCATAGGCTCAGCACCCAAGGTGGGAGAGGGAGAGGAGCTCTGCAGGAAAAAGGAACAAATTCACCTTCGCATTAGGCGGAATCCAGCAGGAAAACCGAGGATTATAACGTATGCTTATAAGTGCAGATAGAGCCATTGAGAACGGTTACAACAGAAAGGCTGGCTCTCACCTGGAATTGCAACATGATGCTGATCTGAATCTTTCTCTTCTCCTCTTTCTTGCTCAAACGAAACAGTCATCTCGAAAGCTTGCGACTGAGGAAACCGAATCGACGTCGAATCTACAACCGAGTGGAGCTCCTCAAATAAAGCGAAAACGCGCCTGACACCACAGCGTCGTCCCAGTTGGCATCGCAACTTGCATCCTTTTCCCACTCAACTCACTTCCCTCGCTCAACGACCTCTCGTCACGACTATAATCAACACGAACGAACCAGACACTTGCAGACCTCTGACGCAAAAGAATACGAACAAACGAACCTCAAGACGAACCCCCCTCGAAGCAATCGCGAACTCCTGATCATTCCGCTCAGTTCTCCAAGAGCAAATCAATAACGCGAGGTCAAAAAAGTACTCCTATCTAGAGCAGTAGAAAAGGGAAAGCGTCATTCCAGACTGTTTCCTTCGAACCCCGAAACGGATCAGATGGTACGTTTCTCTTTCGCTTTGTTTACATCCCTTCTCTCTATCTCCCTCTCCTTCTCCCTGCTTGCATTCCATTCCACATACCTTCCCAGACACTGATTCGACGATTCTCGGATAATGAATGAACAGCAAGCCTCAACTTCGAATCAACTTCTCCCTCCTTTCGACCCTCTCCCTCCCTTGACTTCAACCTTCGCTTCCACGCCCGACTTCTCTTCCTTTCCGAGTCGATCGAACTCTCCCACACCAGCTTCGACACCTCATCGTTCTCCAGGTCCTTTCCCTGCAATCATCAACTCTCGTCGACTTCGTTCAAATTCTTTACATTCCCCAGCTGTCCCATCTTCCTCTTCCCGTGCATACGAACGCAACCCCCCACCCGTACCTTCCCTATCTTCGACTCCTCGTACATCTCGCATCGCTTCCGATTCCAGCGGTATCGAACTCTCCCCTCCTTCGTTTCGACAAACTCGCGCCCCTGATTCATCCTCTTCGACCTCCTCAATTCCTCTCATCAATTCAGTGACTGTACCGAACTATAGTAAAGCGGGAAAGAACTGGTTGTTCGCGTGTAGGGTAGTGCCGAGGGTCGAGGGAAAAGGGAAAGCGAAGGTTTATGGGTTAGGGAAGATGGAGATGGCGAATGAACAGGAGCCTTACACTGTTTACAGGAGCTGGAGTGAGTGTGTCGACTTTGAAAAGAGGTGAGTCCCTTTACCCTGTTCGACTTGTTCTCGCGGGCAGCAGAGTTGACCAGTTGATCGTTTTCGCACCAGACTTGCGAAAGCTTTCCCCGATGATCGACAAAGCTTCTCTGACTCGACCTCGACCAACGATCTCCCCGCTTCCTTTTATCACCAAATCCCTCGATTGACGAAGAAGCTCGTCCTGTTCATGACTCGTTCAGTTCTCGAACAACGTAAATCTGAACTCGACCTCTTCTGTCGTCGACTCCTTCAAATGCCTACGGAAGTCCGAGACTCGCTCATCGTTCGACACTTCTTCGCCTTGAACATCAACGAAATTGGCAATCATCTCGACTTCTCGACTACAGAAACCCTCGCAGCCTTCACTCTTCCTCCTCATGTAGACGAAAGAGAATCGGATCAATTCGCAACGATCAAACCGATCAAGTCGAAACCTCGTCGTCCAGTTCTCGCAGTCAAGACTTCGACCCCAAATTTGAGGAGTGCGATGAAACCTTTCGGAGACGAATTCGATTCGTTATCTCCGGAGTCGGCGAGACCGGTGGCGGCGAACAGGTCATTCACTGTCGATGGAGCAGGGTTGAGAGCATCCAGCGAATACTCGATGGCCTCGGCGATTTCTACCGCATCTTCAACAACGATCACTCCCTCTCTTTACGCCGCTCGAGTTCCGACACTGGCGATTCCCTCTCCCCAACCTTCACCTTCGAACCCAGATGGACGATTCAAGACGCTGAGGAAGAAAGCTTCCGGTCCCCTTCGACATTTCCGCTCGTTGCAAGATCTTCGAGGGTCGTCGAATTCTTCATCCCTCGATGTTCCCGACCTGCCTGTTCCCGCCCTTCGACCTGGTCTCGCACCCACTCCTATGCTACGAACCGCTTCTCAACCTCCTACGAGACCTTCACCTCATCCTCTTTACCTCGGAGCACCCATTCGACTTCCCTCTGGTGGTAGTGGTGCCGGTCCTTCCTCAGCTCCTCTTCGACCTTCTCACCGCAAGACCAACAGCTCGAGTTCATCGATCATCTCAGCAGAAGACCTCTGGGGCACTTCGTTTCCTTTCCCTACGCCTAGCACTACTTTCCGTCAAACTCCTACCGGTCGACTCGAGTCGGTTCCTCTTCAAACTTCACAACGATCCTACTCATCCTCGTCACAGCGTAGGGAAGCCGGTGCTCGAGGAGGAGCTTCGATATCGACGAACAACGCAAGCTGTGGTCACTCTTCGACGGCATCGATTTCAAGTCTCGAATCCCTTCGCTCTTCAATCCGATCGTTCGATGAGGGATCAGGTTCTGGTTCGAGATCTGCAAGGAACAGCTTCGATTGGGGTTCGACTGAATGTCCTACTCCTCCGACTCCACAATCACCATGGAATGAGGCGACCAGGAAAGACAGCTCTTTCGCACAATACAACATGGTTCCTCCGCCACCTTTCTTCGTAAGCTCAAGACCTCCCTTTCCTTTGATTGAATTCGACGAGCTTACATCTCCTTTTCTTCGTATGTTCAGCCTGTGCCTCCTCCAATGACTTCCTGTCACTCGCACGATGGACTTCCTCGAACCCCGAGATCTTCTCAAGGCCGACGATCCTCTCTCGAACTCAGCACAACTTCCTCCTCCTCTCGCTCTCGCAAGGATTCGACCGCTTCCCACCTCCTCGGCTCTCCTTCAACCATTTCAAACGGTTCTGCTTCCCCTGCTCTCGGTGGCAACTCTGACCCTCGACCGAAATGGACCTTCAAACTCCTCCATGCTTCAGAGAACGTCGTCCTTCGAATTGCCAAAGAGGAACTCACTCTCACTCGACTCCGCAATGACACTCGTATCAAGTTCAGTGCGGCTGGGGTTGAGCTAGCAGCAGAGGATGCTCATTGGGGGTTGTGCAGTGTGGTCAAGGAGGGAAACGAAGGATCATCGAAGCTCATCATTCGAGAAGAAGATCTCGAAGAGTGTCTGGCGAGCTCAACGGGCAAAATCACGTTCAGGATCATCGCATAGTCCTCGCCTCGACTCTTTTCATTCGCCTGTATATACTCCTCATCTTCGCCTCCTTTCGCAAGATTTGCACTTTGCTTTTCTGCATCCTTCCCTTTTCCCTCTTCCGCATCTCTTGTACTCTCTCCTTCGCATATCCTCTATCTTGTCGTATAGCCTCACAATAACCGATGTCACTTGAAGCTGTACTCTCGGATCAATCAATGGATTTCCACAACTTCGCACCGAGGTCCGGCTTAGCTTTCGTTCTCTCTCCTCCGCTCCGAAGTGTTCACTCGAGAATCGAGATCAACGATAGCTCGTCAGTCGTTCTCGAGCTCATGGGAGAATCAGAGCAGACCGTCGATAGCGAGTTTCCTTTTTCCTTCTCCCTCCTCAATGTCGAATTGCTCAACACATCCAGATTCAGCTCTACCGTTCTACAGTACCCACTCAGCTCTCATAGCGACCGCAAGATGCTTCAAGGCCTGCTTCACGACTGCTCCAACTACCGGAAAAGGTAGATTCGGAGGAAATGCTCTCGCTACCGCTTCGAGGACTTGTCGAGTCACTAGAGCTCTCAGTTATTCATCTTTGAGGACTATTATGCTGGGCTGCCTGCCTCTCGCTCTATAACGGACGAGATTGCAGCTTCTCTCATTCGACTCGATCGCATTCAAGACCCAACTCTACCTGCACCTACACCGTTGACTTCAGCAAAAGGATCAAGAGATTGAGGAGATTTTCAAGTCAAGTACAGCAGCGAACTCTGACAAGATTCCGAAAGATCATTGGAAGATGGCGAGGGATCGTTTGTCTGCGATTCGAGTAAGGCCTCCCTCCTCGTTCCACTCATTCGATCAAGGGCGCTGACATGTTGGTATCGATAGTCGCAGCAGCCTACCGCTCCGGCTGCTTCAACCCCGCAACAATTACTCGCAAATCGTCGTTCTTATCCTGAACATGGTCAACCACAGTACAACAGCAACAATCCTCGATGTCCTTTCTCCCCGGAATCGAGCTTTCGACAGCCGACATCAGAGCTTCGATCTCCACCTCGAGTACCGATAGGTTCTGAACCTCGCGATTGGTCTCCAGCAATTTACGACGAACCTCAAAGTTATTCAGGTTACGACTCGGCTACGACGAGTCCCGTTCGAGTCACTAGCCCGATTCGCGAACAACCTAGACCCCGACCTCCTTCTCGCATGACGAGCGCACCTCGGGATTTCAACCCGAACGAGTACGATTCACCGAGGGAAACGACATCTCGATACCACTCTCGCGAGCCGTCGAGGGAGCAGCCTCGCGACTTCGATCCAAATGAGCCAGAGGCACCTTCAGTCCGTCATCGAATCCTTACTCGAAAACAGACCGGGAGGGGAGAGATGGATTTTGAGGAAACAGGAGGAGAAGCTTACGGAACGAGTTCGAGGGAGACTTGTTCTGAGCGAGATGGAGGCAGTTCGAGGGGAGGCAAGCGAAGTGAATTGGATCGAGATGGAAGAGATCATATGCCCATCCTCACTAAGAATCAGAAGAATCACGTTACAATTTCGAGGGGAGAGGTTCCTTTCGAAGATATGGGCGATTTCTTCGCAGAAGTACGTCTAGTTCCTTCGACGTCACCGCTCCAAGATATCCAGCTGACGGTGGCGAACGAATGAATCATAGGTCACGACGATTCAAGACGACATCAAAGAAGCGAATCAGACGATCGACCTCATTTCGAATCTCTACGCCCGCTACCTCGCATGTCCTTCTTCCGAAGACGTACAAGCCCTCGCCCTTCACGATCAACTCTCCCAGAAGACAACCTCGACTCGAGGTCTCTTTGCAAGTTTGAGGAATCGCATTCACGTTCTCGAACAAGGAAACGCAAATCTCGAAGCGATGGTTCCACTCGGCCAGTCCATTCAAAGGCTCTCGCTATCCGACGTCTCCGTTCGTCAGCAACAAGTGCAGAATCTCAAGTCTCGCTTCAAAGATGCCATCCAGAAGTACGCAGACGTTGAAAAGGACAATCGAGCGAAGAATCGAACGAAGATGGAGAGACAAGTCCGCATTGTTTATCCTGACATGAGTTACGAGGAGCTACAAGCAGTCGTGAGGCAGGCGGAGGAGGAAGGGGGTAGTGCTCTTTTCGCTCAGGCTGTCAGTCCACTATTCTGCTCTTTCACCCGGATCCGAGCTGATCGTGATTTGGCTGCCTAGGTGCGCTCGAATGGCTACCGATCGCGTCAAGCTCAAGGCGCTCTACGTGAGGTTCAGAACCGAGCGGCAGAAATGAGCCGAATCGAAGAAACACTCATTGAACTGGCACAACTCTTCTCGGATGTGAGTTCTCCGCCTGAATGTATCCGGACCGCGAGGATTGAGCTGACCTCATGCTCCTGTGATGTGCTAGATGGCGACGTTGGTCGAAGCGCAAGATGTCGCGATCATCAAGATTGAGGACGATGCGAAACAAACTCAGCTTGATATGGAGATTGGGTATGCTACCTTTGTCTGTCCTTCTGCCGCCTGACTCAACACTGATACAGTCTTTAATCAGCCTTGAGAACACAAAGAAAGCCGTGCATCACGCTCGGATGTCTCGCAAAAGACGATGGATTTGCGTTTGCATTTTCGTCATCATCTTCGTGAGTGAGACTGTACGAACTGTGAACTCCTTCCATGACTGACAAAATAACTTGCTACAGCTCATACTCCTCATCGTTCTCGTTGTCAAAGTGGTGCTGCCCGAAGTCAACAAGCGAAACAACAATAGCAACAAATCTGTACGCTCCAATCCTGTAGTGACTTCGACACCTGGCACCGTGACTGTAACAGTCACAACCACGGTCGTCGTCGTTCGGAATCCGGCCCAATCGATGCTCGAAGAGATTCCCAGTCAGACTCCTCGTCAAATCCTCATGACGGTTGACCCTGCAGCCCTCGCCGCTTTCGTCGATCATCCCTTATCCGTCGCTCCACCTACTACTGTACCGGTTACTCCATCTTCCTCTCGCACAACTTCATCAAGGCATTCATCATCTCGACATTCTTCCTCCCATCGCTCGAGCAGTTCGAGGAGCACTGGGATCCCTTCTTCGACAAAACTCTCGGTCACTCCTTCTCCCTCGGCACCGACTCTTCGTCAAGTGCTCGTCGCCTCAACCCCATCCAGCCGAAGCACGTCGGTATCGAAGTCTCAGTCGATTCGCCCTTCTTCCCGTCCGCCAAATCGATCTACTTCGTCCAAAGCGTCGTCCTCGACTTCCAAGAGTCAATCTCGAACAACATCCTCAAGTCGGTCTACCGCATCCTCCAGGCCAACAGGATTCGTCTCGATCCGACGCGAGTCGACCTCTACCTCCTCTTCTTCTCGTTCCTCCTCTTCGACTCTTTCGAGTACTCGACCCCGTCCGACCGGCCTCATCGGATCACTTTCATCTGTAATGGCGGCATTCTCCAAAGCTCACCTCGACGCCGAAACATCTCACCTTCATCCCCCTTCTTCCGCATCTAACAAATCAGCTTCATCCTCCATCACCCAGAAATCGACCAAGGCGGCTCGATCAGCTATCAGTAGCGATTCGACGTCGATCACGTCCATCATTCAGGCTTTACTTAGACGTTGCGTTTCAGCAGCTACTCCGACCATAACTTTCTGATTTTTCGTATCCTGTTGTCGAATGGTCGTCTCTATCCCCCGTTGTTCCGTCACTCATCTTCATGTATCTTTCATCGTCTCTGTCACTCTATGTCTGTCTTGAACTATGGTATCGCTTGCATTGACCTCTGTCGCAACGGCTGACTGTCGAGAAGAGCGAGAAACTGTGCGAAACTTCACCGAAGTCAAACGCAAACTTGACGAGGGCTTGGACTACAGACCAAATCACTCTCAAGCGACGTGGCCATGAGAAGAAGAGAGCGAAAACGAGGAACTTTGCTGGTTGCGAAAGAGGGAGGGGAATGAATAAAATTTACTGCGTGAAATTCTTCTTTCTCCCAATTTCACTCCACTTCACCAGATCGATGAACAAGATCCTGGCGGTGTTCCGTCCGAAAGGCAAGAAATCCAACAAGCAACGTTCAGCTGAACCCATTCGCAAAGTCGAATCTCAACCTGAACCAACTTCAACTTCAACTACTGCTGCTCCTCCTCCTCCTCATCTACCAGCTCTAGACTTCTCTCCACCATTGACAACAGTAGATCTAGCTCGAGAGAACCCACCACCGACATCAGAATCCCCTTCTAGAGTTGATCGTTCCCCTCCTTATCCATCTACATCTCGCTCCTCTCCTTCTCTCCCTCAACTACAACCAACCAGTACTCTATCCCCTTCTGTCATCCCACCGACTCCAATAGAACCCAGTCCCTTATCTAGATCAATATCTCGTTCTTCAACTCCTCCCCCTCCCCTCGATTCAACTCCTATCGCTTCCTCTTCATCCCTTCAACCTCTCTACAGCTCTCCCTCTCCCGCTCCTTCTTCCCATCTCATCCCTCCACCATCCCCAAACTTGGGTAGGACATCGAGATCAGGTTCACCAGCTAGGAGAGGCCATCACCGTCGTTCTTCTTCGACGGGGAGTCGTTCGTTTCGGGAAACTTTGAACGCTTATGCGGTAGAAGACTCGAGTGGACAGAGATTCGTTAATCAGTACAAGATCGGGACACCTCAAGGTCCGCTTGGAAGGGGTACCTATGCGGTGGTAGAGAAAGCGGTGGATAGGGAAACAAACACTGAATACGTTAGTTATCTCTTTCTTTCTCCTATCTCCATCCTCATTCGAATCTGAAGCGAGTATCATGGTTATGGCGTAGGCTATCAAAGAGTTCTCGAAACGAAGATTACGGCACATCGCAGCAGCGGAACAGCAACGGCGAGAGAGACTGGCAGCTCGGGAAGGTGGTCGAGGGAGAGGATTACGAGGGAGTAGAAGAGGGAGAGGGAGTAGAAGAGGTAGAGGTGGGAACGCAATGGTCAAGTCTCGGACAAGTCCAGGGGAAGAATCAGATTCTGGTCCAGATAATTTGGATCTCGTTCGTGAGTTCTCAATTTCAGTCTTTTACTTTGACCTGTGCTGATTGGGTTCATCCTGTCACGATAGGAACGGAAGTTGCGATCATGAAGAAAGTAGACCATCCTAATATCGCTTCGGTTCATGAAGTTATAGATGTCACTTCAGATGATGCTCTGTTGAGTGAGCAAACTTCTCTTCTTTTCGCATATGAATGTTGACTGACTATGATTTGCTCTACAGTCGGTACGTCGCTCCTCGCTAGTGCCTCGAAGACATGAGCAGAAGCTAACAAACTCGAGAACTTCGCAGTGATGGAATTATGTCGTGGAGGACCAATCATGAAACTGACAGATGGTGAGCAAATCGAACCGTACTCGGAAGAAAAGACTCGAGATATCTTTCGACAACTACTGCTGGGTGAGTCTCGATCGAAGATCCTCAATGATTGCGATGACTGATTTCACTCGTTAACTTAGGTATCGCTTATTTGCATCACAACGAAATCGTTCATCGAGATATCAAGCCAGACAGTACGCTTCACCTACTCCAACGAGCTCTCTTGTGTATGCTGACGTTCCCTTCCAAATGATGCAGATGCTCTTTTCGCAGATGTTTCGAAAACTCATGTCAAACTGGTCGATTTCGGAGTTTCAAAATTCGCTCGAGCACCTGCACCAGGAGCAGAGGAACACAAAAACAGTCGATCGAAGATTCCTCAACCAAACTCTGTCGCTGGTAGTCCAGCTTATATGGCGCCGGAATTGATCGATTCGAGCGAGAAGATCGTCGATGATGAGACGGGATACGCTTGTGATTGTTGGTCGTTAGGTGCGTTCTCAATCCGATTGTCCTAATCTTCCCAGAGATGCTGACAGCTTCGTTTGCGCTCGTAGGAGTAACACTGTACGCTCTCGCAGTCGGTCGTTTACCTTTCCCTTCATCAGATCCTCTCGAGTTGTTCCGATCCATTCGAGAAGACGAGTAAGCCTCTCCTTTCTCTTCTGCATTCAATGTCTGCGTCATGTCCTTATACTCCTCGTTCCTGGAAATAGACCCAAAATTCCCGACACTTTATCACAACCTTTACGAGATCTCCTCTCGAAACTGCTCGACCGGGATCCTTCGACACGAGCAACGATTCCTTCACTCTGGGACGACCCTTGGTTGACCTCGAACGGTTCAGACCCTTTGCCCGATTACGACGAGAACGTTTCTTCCGAAATCGACGAACCTTCCCCAGCAGAACTTCACCACGCCTTGGCCGTGTACCGTGGATCTACTTTCCTCGCTCTTTCGGCCGCGGCGAAATTCAAAGGACTGTTGACTGCCGCAGCAACGAGAAGAGCTAGTGCGGAGAAAGAAGCGAGTTTGGATGGAACTACTACTCCACCGAATGGGACGAGATCGGGAGCTACTACTCCTGCACTCGTCGACTCTCCTTCTTCTTCACCAATTCTAGAACCTATGAGGAACCTATCCCCGAACTCAGCTGGAGGAGGAAGAGCGGGATCGAGGAAAGCTCCGAGACGTTTCGATACGGTTTCGAGTTTGTCGATTGGGGAGAGGGACGAGGATGATGAGGAAGCGAGAGGGCATAGTAGGAGTGATGAAGGAGGGAATACATCGACGATTACTACACCGGATCGAGGGACGAGAGAAGGTGAAGAAGATGATGAGGAGAGGGAAGTGTTGGGAGGAATCAGTAAAGAGAGTGGAGTACCAGATTTCGAACGTGATGGTCAAACTTGGGAGGAACCAGAGTAGCTTTTCTCCTCTCTACTGATTGTAGATCTCTCGACTGTCCCTCTCTCTGTTTTCGTATTTACCTTTTTCTAATTTTCTGATTATGTACTTGATACCCGTTTACATTTCGTAACTATCTTAGAGCTTATGGTACGACTCCTTGTTCTTCCCAATTGCTTCCTTCTTGTTTGCGAAACCACTTGGTGCGAACGTTGGGCATAGAACCGAGGTCGACGCTGAGGAAAGGAGTTTTCGATCAGGTTTCGTTAATTGAGCTGAGAAGGAGAGGAACACCTACAGATCAACCTCTTCGGCATCGATAACGATCAGAGCAAAGTTATGTAAAGCTAGTTGAGACAAGCATGAGTCAAGACGGACTGAGCGAAACGAGGAGGAGATCTGCGAAACTCACCTTGATCAAGTTGTTTCTTCTCCTCGTCCGTCTTTGCTTCATCGTAACCTTCGACGAGGGTCTCTGGTAGATCCTCCATCTTTCCATCCCATTCTGACAATTTCGTCCCAGGTACAGGTCTGACGAAACTAGCTCTCAATTCAGGCGAGAGTTTTCTAAATTGTCGAATCCTTTCGTCTTCCCAATTGAAATCGGGATAAGGAGAGAGTTTGTCGGCGGGGAAGGGGAACTTTGTTGAAGAGGAAGAGGAGAATGCTGGAGAGGGTAGGATGTAGGCTTTACCGAGAATACGGAATTGATGTTGAGTCGCAGCCAACCACCAAGCGATTTCAACTGAAGGATCCGTCGCCAATTGCATTGATTTAGGAGTTCTATCAACAAACGTTGGACATGAGTATACTGAGATCGATCGTAGAGTGAGGAATGGTTTTGAACTGACCTCGCATCGGTCGTGACGACTAATTTATCTGAAATGAGATCTTTGTCGTCTTGATCTTTGACCAAGTTGTTTGAACCATCCTTGTCCTTCCTTCGTTCATTGACGAATCCACGATGTACGACGTATCTAACTTTTGGGTAGTTTGTCTTGTGATCGATCGAAGCGAAAGCGTAAGAGATTAAATCTTTGTTCTCTTTCAAGTTGTTGGTAAGAGTCGATCTGAGGGTATCGACCCATCGTGGGAGTGATAGCGCTTTAGGTGTTGAGGGCATTTTCGAGAGTGAGTGAGGTGGAAGGAGGAGACCAAGATCGGCTCCACCTGCAGACATCGAAATGGGAGTTCATTACAAAAACTCCGAGGAGCCAAATGTAAGGAATTTTGCCTTCTGTTTGACCAACTCTCCTTCACCTCGACAAGACTCGACTAGAACTCACTGAATCGACCAGCAGCATCACACATTCAACCCTACTCCCAATCAGCTGAACCATACAGCAATCTCAACTCAGCACGGCTTTTTTGATCTCTTTCTTTCAACAAATCCATGTGAGCCTCATCTAGTCACTCAGTCTACCCGTAGGAAGGTTGAGCTGATAGAGAAGGGTATGCAGGCCCGCACCTCAAGCGAACGGGAGCTCTTCCCGAGTACTCGCTTTCACGAGTTCTTCTCATCTCCGACATCGACTCGTCCTCTCCCTCCTCTCTAGAAGACCAGTCAGAATAGATCAAATCCGCTCACAAGCTTCGGAACCAGGTCTCAAACCATACGAGATCTCATTCTTGCGATTAATCGAAAAGTTGTCCCAAGGTTCAAGGTTGGAAATCAGTTATACCGGTACTTCACTCTTGTTCCATCCGGGAACTATCAGTGGTGGATCAGTCATACACAACTGTGATTTGGGAAGAAGTATCGGGTGGTATTTGGAACCGTTGTTGGCGATCGCACCGTTTGGAAAGAAGGATCTCAGTTTGACTTTGAGGGGTTTAACGACGGATGGAAGGGACGCTAGTGTAGATACGATCAGAACGAGTGGTTTACCACATTTGGCCATGTTCTTGGATACTGAAGGAGTCGAATTACGGGTGAGTTTTTTCGCATTCTTCCCTGCCGCCCCTTTCTTGCGTCAATTCGCTCATCGAGCACTCTTGAACAAACGATAGATAACGAAACGAGGTCATCCACCATCTGGAGGAGGAGAAGTGACTCTCACTTGTCCGTCAGTGAAAGCCATCAAGTCTGGATTCGATTTCACGAGCGTTGGTCGAGTATCAAAGATTCGAGGAATCGCGTACGTTCGACTGTTCACCTTCGACTGTTTCCTTCTCACGGTTGCTGACAGTCGGCAGCGATGAATCGACTACAGGCATTCAGTCCGTGTTTCGCCTCAATTGTCAAATCGATTAGTAGCTGCAGCAAGATCAGTTCTGAATCGATACATTCCCGATGTTTACATCTACACCGACGTGTATCGTGGTGAAGATTCGGGAAAGTAGGTTGTAGTTCTCCTCTTGTCAGTTCGAAAGACCACTTCTAAATAGTGCCTTCGCTCTCTACTCTAGATCACCAGGATACGCGATCACTCTCCTTTCCTCCTCCACATCTCACGTCCTTCACTCCTCCGAATCCTCATCATGTCGCCCCTCAACCTCCTCGACCGAGTCCGAATCTACGACCCCTCAAACTCCCGAAGATCTAGGAATCGAAGCAGCTCGACAACTGTTGAGTGAGATCAGGAGGGGTGGATGCGTGGATCGTGGGTGGGAATGGATCGTTACTACGATGCTAGTGCTCGGTGGAGAAGATGTTGGAAAAGTCAAAATTGGTGGACCTATGGAAGCTTTCCTGTTAGTCCCCTCTCTCTTTCTTCGCCCAGGCATTTACGAGAAAGTCTGACTGGAGGAGACGGTGAGAATTTGTAGGATTGAGCATTTGCGAGATCTCAAACAATTCTTTGGAACGACGTTCAAGATCAAGCCTATCACTTCTTCGACCCCTTCTACCGCGACGACGACAGACGAGATGGAAGTCGATCCGGATAACGAAGATGCTATTGCTGCGGGAAGACGGTTGGACAAGGTGTTGGGAGCGGAGAAGGAAGAGTTCGTGCTGAGTTGCGTAGGGACTGGGTTCGTCAATACGAACAGGAGGGCGGGATAGAGCGTGGATGTATTTGCTTGACACTGGAAGCATACAGTGCTCGATCGGAACGAGTCAACATGTGAGCGAGAAGAGAGGAGAGTCAAGTTGAACTCTGTATTTGATTCGGAAGACTCGTCAAGGAATCGTCGTTATGATACTGCAGGTAGACAGATGATACTACGAGACGTAGAAGATACATGATATTGGACAAAAGAGGTCAAGTTCAGCCAGCGACGCGGGAAAATGGATTCCTCGTTTGAGTTCTCGAGGGAGCTAAGCCGCCTGCAAAATCGCGAGCCAGGGTGCGTCAGGTTGGAGAGAGCGTGATAGACGATGACAGTCTCGACTTACTCTGCGCAGCAGCGCCATTTAGGGAAGAAGTCAACCATCTTCGCAACTTGCCATCCTTCTTGGATTTCCCCTGCGATGCCTCCTCACCCGCGATTCCGAGCAAAGGGGTCGAGCCTCGAGTGTGAGCCGGTGTCGCTCTCGATGAAGGAGGGGAAGAGTGACTGTCGAAGATGGAGTAGAATTCGGATAAGATCGAAGGATCCTCGATTTCGATGTTTGACAAAGTTGAGAATGTTGGCGAGAGAGGGGAAGAAGGGGACACCGACAGCGAAGGGGAGAGTGAAGGAGGATATGGCATGCAGAGGTGACAGGACGAGGAGGAGGGAGAGTTTGTACGAGAAGGTTCGCAAAAACATTCAAAGTTTGTAGCAGCTTCTCGTCCATGATTCGCCTCTTCTTCTTCCTCCTCCTCCTCTTGTTCTTCATGCCGCCGAAGTATCGAGGTGAGTTCTGGCTCGGAGACGGAAAAGTCGAAGTAGCTGTTTCTCTTCGGTTGGACGACTTTCGTCGCAGAGAGGAAACGGGAATAGATTGGTCGAACAGGTTGAGGTTGAACGATCTGAGTTGTGGTCATGGTGAGATCGAAAGTGTGTGGAATGAGCAAGAGCATAATCAAGAGCGACGTTTGAGGGGAGAAGCAAGAGAAAAGCAAAGTAGATCCGAAGAAGGAGCTGAGATTGTTTCGTGAGGAAATACAGACACTGAAGACAATCGCAAGAGTTCTGTGAGCTCGGATTTCAGGTTCATCCTGTCGAGGTCGCGAGGAAGAGAGCAGAAGGAAACCCCTTGTGAAACCCCCGCCGTAAAACCGATTAATTTCGAAGGGAAAGCTCGAGGGATCGATCGAAAGGGGTACAAGACACTTTTTGAATCAAAGACAATCATGCATCCCCGATAGTGGACGTCCATGCAACGAACAGGAAGCAAGGAGGGCCACAAATGGAATCGAAGTTACAGATGGAGGTACGAAACAAAGAGAGGAAACGAAAATTGTAATAATTTTGACAAGCTCGTTTGGGAGAGAAGGGTACTGAAGGAGTAACGATACGATTGGGAATAAAGTTCGGAAGAGGGGAATGCAAGGTAACAAATGAAGAGCCCGGTTCAAAAGGGATGAGGGTAGTTTGGGAAGAAAAAAGACAAGCGGTGAAGCGAACAAAAGAAGGGTACTGATAGGTAGGAAGGGTCTGTCGCGGCGCGTCTAGGGTAGATGTAGAGTGTCTGTAAGCACTTGAAGAAACGAAACGTCTAGGTTGTGAATGCGAAAAGATAGTCGAAGGATTAGGAAGATGATGTGAGATGGAGTCGAAAACGAAAGTCGATCTAGGTGATACTGAGTGGAGGGGTATGGAGAGGTTTGCACGTGGGCGGGAGAGAAACAGAAGATGAAGAAGAGCCTTGGTGTCCAGCGGAACGAGTTCCTAAGAGAGATGCCACCATTTCCTCTCCTTCTTTTCGGCACCCTCCCCCCTCTCCGCTTCGTCACGATAATCGAATCCTCCATCACCCTCTTCATCAGTCATGAATGGTCTCGGAGGTTTCAACCCAAACTCATCCTCAAAACTCGTATAACTAACGAGGGGAGGTCTCTTTTTCGCACTCCTCCTCGTTCCTTCTCCCCCTACGTTCAACCCCAGTCCATTTCCACCTTCAGCTGCTTCCCTACTTTGAACAGTCTCCGAAATTTGTCTCCTCTTCCCCAATCCGAATCCTGAATTCGCCAACAAAGTTGCGGAATCTGCTCTTCGGAGGTGTTGAGCGAGTTCTGAAGGGGTTGGTGGTGCGGGAGGACCAGGTTTGAGGATTGAAGAGAGACGATTCGAGGATGTGGATGGGGAACAAGGGGTTGATGGAGTTGGGGAAGGGGAAAGTGAGAAGGAAACTTTGCGAGATGCGGATGCTGAAGGAGGTCGGGAGCGTCGAGAGGGAGGTTTCGAGGGTAGATTCGTGTGGGAGAATGTACGGTACTGGGACGTTGAGGGAGAGACGGGAGAGGGTAACATGGACATGGGTTCGTCTTCTTCGTGCAGAGGATGGGTTGGAGGTAAATCGGGAAGCGAGATTGTGCCGGTACAATCGAAGAGGTTGGAAGGCAAACGAGGATTCCGTTCGACGATGGGGAGAGTGAAAGGTTGAGTGTACACCTGTGAGGGAGAAGAGCGTGAGTGTATTTATACTAGGTGAGGAAAGGATAGGTCGCAAACTTACCTCTCTTGATTCATTTCCTTCGTATTCATCGTGAATAAGCGTTCCTTTATCCCTCAAGATCTCGAGCATCTCCTTCGCTCCACTCCCGCTACCTTCCTCGCCATGAGTATTCCCACTCTTATTCTCGAGCTCGCCTTCGACCACGATCGAAGAGACTTGAAGTGAGGCCTCATTCGCCGAGAGCAAAGGTGGAGAGGTAGCGAGGCAGAGACGAGAAGGAGATGGAGCGGGAGAAGGTAGAGTCGAGGCGGGACAGAGGAGAGTGGTTGAAAGGGTGAGAGAAGGTCGTCGAGAAGTCGTCAAGGAAGGGGCAGTCGCACTGCGAGGCAAGTGTGTGGTACCCGAGGACGTAGACTGCGGGCGACGGGTAATACGTGAGGAGGAGCGAGATACGGAGGGAGTGGGCGATAATGGACGAAGTGAGGGACAAGGAGAAACCTTTTTGGATCCCTTCCTCGAAGTCGAGCTCGACAGTGACTGTACTGAGCGAACCGGATCAGACTGTGATCTCGAGAAAGTAGGCTTGTCGTCGTCGGTGTTGTCCCGTTTCTCCCGTTTGTGAGTCGATCGAACGAACTCGTCCGACGAGAGAGCTCGTTGAATCGCTTCTCCGTCTCGTTCTCCATCTGTTTCCCGGTTGCTCGCTTTGATCGTATCTGTCGAGTCGGTCGAAGATGAACGAGATGGCATGAGAGTCGAAGGAAAGGTGGGGGAGTCGGACGGAGACTGCATTGAATGGAGACTTTTGTGGGAATCGGATGCAGGACGCGTTGTTCGTTCGGATGGAAATCTGTACTCTAAATGATGCGGGATAGTCAGCTACATGAGCTCCCTTTGCTCATATCGAGCCAAGAGGACCGGGTGAGATGAGATGGAGATTGGGATTTGGGAAATTCGGGAAATTGAATGTGAATGAGACAGTTGGCACGTACCTGTACCCCTCCTGACTCTTCTACTGCCTCTCCTAGACTTGTTCACTACTTTCTACGCGCCCTCTGTATCCCTGTGATGTGTGAGAGGCAAGTTTGAGGGTGGATTTGATGTTGAATGTCAATATCTGAAGGGGGTTCAAAATGGCTTGTAAAGGAGATGGGATCCCTCTCTGTCTGTGGGGAGGGTTCTGATAACTGCTTGCGATCTTCTAGTAGTGTTCGTAGGTAGATTAGGTGAGGTGATTCGCAGTAAAAGCCTGGAATTGGATTCCCTTTCCTTTTTCCCTCTTCAAATTGCATTCCCTCGGCTCTTGTTGCTCTCGTTCTCCCAAATCCAAAGCAAACTCGAATCTGCATATCGTGTACCACCAATACTTCATTCTTTCCATTCCTCTCCATCATGCCAGACACTTCAACTTCAATCCCAAACCTCGTTTCACATTCCTTCAAAGACTCTCTCGATAAGGATCTCATTCACCTGTACGACTATGAATCAACTTCAAATGTACCACTCGAATTAAACTCGAAAGCGAAACAATTCATTCATGTCGTTCCCGATCTCGCAACTAAACCCGCCGTCCCTCTCCAGTCAGTCCGACTCTCTCTCTATCTCCCGCTTCATGCCTCCCACTATCTTCAGCGAGAAGCTATGTCGGACGACGGGCGAAGGAGAGACGAAGCTCGCGATTCAGATGCTTCGACCCGCCTCGTTTCTTCGAATTTCGCACTCAGAAGGCTGACCTAACTCTCGTATGTTCACAGCACTCCCGATTTGACCCAACTCACAAAGCGAGATCCTTTCGAAGGTCCAGATTATGGTCCAGGGGAGAAAGTCATGGAAGTCGAGTCGAGCGATGCCTCAAACTACGCTCTCGTTCACAACATGTACGCTCTCATGCGAGGTGAGCTCTTGTTCACTCCACTCACACTCTTATCAGCAAGACTGACTCTCTGACATGCACAGAACACTTCATGGCGATCCCTCATTTCGATACTGAGCGACCTTTTCGACCACAAACTTCTGGACTCATCGCATCCGATCTCGAAATCGCTCATCGAGTCGTGCAATCCTACGCTGCACAAAACAGAGACCTCATCTGTTTCTTCAACGGAGGTCCCTTGGCCGGAGCGAGTCAACCTCATCTACACATGCAATTCTGTCCTTTCCAACACGACGTTCCTCCCGTTATGCAAGTCGTCGCAACTTCCGTCGAACTCCCCTTTGGTCAAATCGAGAAACTCCCCCTACCATGGATCACCTACTGCACGAAACTGCCAACAGAAGCTTCCCCATCAACCCTCGAATCCCTCTACCGATCCCTCATCACTGAATCTAAATCCTACCTCTCAACCCTCTCTGATCCCTCCCTCCTTCCTCCATCAGGTCCTAAACGTGATTCCCACAACCTCTTCCTCACCTCAACCCATATGTTCTTGACTCCCCGACGTTCCCGACTCGTATCGATCAAACGAGTTCACTCGATCGATCAAGGCAAGAACGGTCTCGGAGGTGGATGGGAGGATGTAGAAGGTGCAGAGAAAGAGATGAGGTTGAGCGTGAATGGGTTGAGCGTCGTCGGTTATTGGTATGTTGGGAGTAAGGAGGAGGAAAAGGATCTGAGAGAGTATGGATTGGTCAAGACGTTGAGGGAGTGTGGGTATCCGAATGAGGAGTATAGAGAGTAGAGGTGATAGAGTCATGGATGGGATATAGACACTGGTTCTGCTGGACCCCCTTTAGAGATTCATGATCGTTTTGTAGAAACTATAGAAAGTAATTTCTTCGCAAGACTCGCTTTCACTTCCTTCTCTCGGAATCGACTGTTCTCACTCTCGCTGATCTCCACTCAGGAGATTGTAAACTATGGGATCTGAGCCTCGAATGGTCGAAAATTGAATCCTTGCGAAGTGTTCAAGTTGTTCCCGAAAGTCGACTTTCAACCCTTCACTTTCTATCGCTCGAACTTGCTCAAACCACGCTCGAGCATCTGCAGCACCTCTATCATCACCTAAGAGTAATCCTCGACATCTCCAGTGCTCGACATCCCTTCTACTAAACCTTGATCAATTCGAACCACCCACCAACTCGAGCGTCCCCTGTAGAGCATGGCTTCCTCGTCTAGACATCTCTCTAACCCTTTAGCACCACTACATGAGCCTACACCTTCATCGCTAGACGGGATCAACCCAGAATTGGAACGAAAGTTGAGAAGTTGTAAGTCTCTCTCCTCTGAGCCTCCCTTCAAAGACTCGCAGGGCTGACGAGATGCTAGACTTGCATTGTGGTTGTATTCAGATGGCGCGCTATTGATTCAACAAGCTGGAATCATGTTGAAAGCGTGAGAATTATTACTTTCACTCCTCTGTTCCCGCTCACCCAGACTTGCTGATACGGTTTGCGTAACGAACAGACCTCAAGTAGTCATGTCGACTGCACAAGTACTCTTTCAACGGTTCTGGTTCGTGACTTCGATGAAACATTTCGGAATCAGGGTAAACTTTCGCTTCTCCCTCTCCTCATCCCGTCGATCCGCTGAGCTGATAACATTCTCTTCTCGACGTAGGATATCGGTATGGGCGCTTTGTTCCTCTCTTCAAAACTCGAAGAATCCCCTCTCCGATTACGCGACATTATCAATTCCTATTCCTACTTGATCGCCCTCACTTCCTACTGTTCCTCTTCACCTTACCCCGATCCCTCGACCTACTCTTCTTACGTACCGATGGACTACTTCGCGACCGAGTTCTACGACCTCAAAGATGCGTTGGTGATTGCAGAAATGCAGATCTTGAAAAGGTTGGGATTTCAAACTCAGTGTGGATTACCTTATGGTCATTTGGTCAATTACCTGAAGGTGCTCGAGTTGAATGGAGAGAAGGAATTGGTGAATATGGCGTGGGGATTCTTGAATGATATGTGAGTCCTCACTCTCTATGCTTCTCGCAGTGTCGATTGACCCGGATTGTGCGATTTAGGATGCAAACATCAGCACCCGCTCTCTACCCTCAAGCGACTCTCGCCCTGACAGCAATCTATCTCTCGACTCGACTCGTTTCACCTCCCATATCACTCCCCCTTTCCTCCCCTTCGACTTGGTGGGAGCTCTTCGACGCATCCGAACAAGATCTCGTACACGTCTCAACGATGCTCGGTGAAACTTATCGAGATTGGAATACATCGTTTCCTGGAGTTGCGAGGAATGCGAAGCAAGAGAAAGTGAATATCTGGAGACAGGCTGGAGGGCTGCCGATTACGAAGAGAGCGGTGAGGGATTCTTTGGAGAAGATGGGAGTGAAAGGGAATGGGAGTGAGAAGAAGTAGGAAATGAGGGGTTTCGAAAGCGGTAAAATCTATGTTGTTGTAACCTTTTACACTCACTGCTGATATCGCTCCTTCAATCGGCGGAGATAAAGCTAGAACCCCGAGCTACCTCTACCGCGAGGTCTTTATTCACGGGGCATCAGCTTGAGCTCAGTCCTCTTTCTGTTTCTCGGTTCTCCTCCTGCTTTCTCTTCTCTTCCTTCTCTCCTCCTTTTGAGTCCCTTTCCTCCTCTTCGAAAGCTCGCTGGTACCCGTGACATGATTCATTCTTCTTACCACCGTAGCGTGAGTTTCCCCTCAATTTCAGTCTCTTCAAACAAGTCGCTGATCTTCGCTTAGCAACGCTTACCAATAGGTAACTCCGACCGATGCCTACTTCTCACAAGCCTATTGTAGAATGGCCACCAAACTCCTCAATCCCTTTGCGGGTGATCCCTCCGTGCTCCAATTCCTCCACAGAATGTCGCAAAATCTTGTCGTTCAAGGTCCAGCGGAGGAGGCTCGAAATCTACCAGGTGAGGCGAACCCTATCCTTATCTCAAGTCTGCGCTTTCACGCTGAAAGTCTTCATTGCGATGACAGCGCTCGGAGTTACAAAATCTTTCGTCGTACCTGGGTTCCCTACTCCAACTGTACCTGCCTATCGCAATAAAGAAACACTCAAGAAACCGATCCATCTTTTCACTCGCATGTTTTACAAAGAGAACGAGAACAAGGGGGGGACCAAACAGAACGTCGATAAATTGTGGCTCGATCGAGCAGTGCTAGATAGTGAGAAAAAAGGATGGCCTTCTTGCGTCGCCTTACCGAGGGCTATCGATGGTCGGAATCTACCTGACACACGCAGGGCTACGCCAGTCGAAATGGCTGATTATCTCAAGAACGAATGCAAACTGACCAGTGAGTTTTTTCGCTGGTGTCTTTTTCGACGACTCAATGACCTCGTCCCGCATATTTAGTCGAGCATGGGTCGAACTATGAGATGTGGCATCAGCTCGACATCAAAGTACACAACTCTGAGCCTACGAACCAGAAGCATAAAGACGAATTGCGACGAGGAATGCCCGAATCTCCTCTTATCACCTATTTCCGCCTCAACGTCGTCGAGATAGAAACCCTACAGACTATATCTTCGAGCATCTTTCGATGCGTCATCGTCGAAGAGCGTACGCGCAACGGGATCACACACAGGCCGTGGAGAGGAGCGGATGGAATTGTGAGTCCTCTTTCTGCCGCCGCTTTCAGGTTAGTCTGGCTGACCTTCTTCGGGACAGAATTACCTTCCTGCTTTGCGACAGATTCTCTCAGACGACTACTTCAACGACGACGCTAGTGACCAAGAGAGTGTTCGCGAAGAAAGCAGTCCTCTCGCAGGTCATACCGCGCAACGTCGGAACTACAGCGAAGCTTTTGAACCTCCTGTGTCCGTACTGGACAATGTGAGTTGAACAATCAGACCAGTTTGATCGGTACTTGCTGACAAAACAATCGAAATGAAGCGACCGGAATCATCTGAACATTCTCGTCGGTCTCGAATTCGCCTCGACACGTATGCTCCTCCGACGGTCACGCATCCTCCTATCCGCGATTGGTACTATCCGGTGAGTCAGCACTCCTGCTAAAGCCGTTTCTGCAAGAGATCTGATTGTGCAATTTATTCTTTAGCCGCCGAATGAACAACATCAACATGCTCTCAGTCATCGTCAACGCCGTATCTACGGTCAATCCCATGCTATCTCGCTCTGAACGTCCGACTAGTTGAATTTGTTTCAGGCACTTTGTCCCCTTCGTCGTCGTCGAATGCAGTCAGTTTTCGTTTTCCTCGAATCCTCATTTTGGAGCAGCTAGCTCGGCGAGTTGTCGTCGCGGAAAGCGCAGGAGCTCGTGGAGCGACTTTGACATGACCTGACCCTCCCGAAGTTGGACTGCAGGAACGCAGAATACGAAGCAGGGCTTTCGCAAAGATTTCTGAGCGAATTTTGACATATTTTTTTTGATGAGTCTGCTTGTTTCGCTCTGATCTTGATTCGCATATATGTTTCTGTCGTCCTGTAGCCTCTAGTCCAGAAGTTCGAAGTAAAGAATGTTGATCGAGATTTATTTCTCCTCCTCTTCCTCCAGCACTTGACGAGGTGTATGCTACAGAGGTTGAGCCTACCACGACTTCGATCCATCTCTACAGTACCCATTCTCGCGACTATCCGCAGAACTCTATCAACCATGTCAACTCCCGCCGAATTAAACGCTGCAATCGTTTCCGTAGGTGACCGAGTACGCCAATTGAAGTTCGACAAAGCCGACCAAGAAGAGATCTCAACCCAAGTAGGCGAACTCAAGTCACTCAAGGCGAAACTAGCAAAGTTGACTGGAGAAGGAGATGGAAAGAAAGGAGCAAGCAAAAAGGCAGTCAAATTCACTTTAAAGACTCCAAAGGTAAGTAGAGAATGTTCATGATACTCCCATGAGAGCTCATAGATCGCTAATCAGGCAAGGGAGATGATAGGGAACGAAAGATTGGCATCCTTCCGACATGTACATCCGTCAATCCATCTTCCGCAAGATTACAGACGTATTCGAACTCCATGGTGGTGTAACGATCGATACTCCCGTCTTCGAGTTGAAAGAGATCCTCTCGGGAAAGTATGGAGAGGATAGTAAACTCATTTATGATCTACAAGATCAAGGTGGAGAGCTCTGCTCACTTCGTTACGATCTCACTGTACGTACACATCACTCCGTTGGATCATGGAGGGCCTGACTGACGCGTAGAACTGCTCGATAGGTCCCTTTCGCGCGATTCCTCGCTATGAACGGATCTCAATTCCCCAATATCAAGCGCTATCACATCGCGAAAGTCTACCGAAGGGATCAGCCTGCGATGTCGAAAGGTCGTATGCGCGAATTTTACCAATGCGTTAGTCGAAAGAGTCTGTTTAGGAGCTTTTGAGAGGGAGAAGAAAACTGATTGTTCTTGGTTCTTGAACAGGATTTCGATATTGCTGGTGTATATGATCCTATGCTTCCCGACGCCGAGATTCTAGCGATCGCTTGCGAAGTCCTCGAATCCCTCGAGATTGGCGAGTTCACGATCAAGGTTCGTTCATTTCGTTTCCTCCGGTCGTGAACGGTCACTCACGATTTCTCGTTCGTTCAGCTCAATCACCGCAAGGTACTCGACGGAATCTTTGCAGTATGCGGTGTACCCGCTGACAAGACTCGCACCATCTCATCCGCTGTCGACAAGCTTGACAAGGTGTGTCTTACCGCTCTCCTCTCGTTCCTGCACTCGACTGACCTTTTTCCTCGTTCTATCCCAGATGGCATGGGCTGATGTCAAGAAAGAAATGACTGAAGAGAAGGGTCTCGATGGAGAGGTAGCTGATCGAATCGGAGAATACGTCAAACTCAAGGGTGAGTCTTCACTCTCCTCTCTTCACGATTCCTGCTCACATTCGCGTGTAATGCAGGTGGACCGGAACTCGTCGATCGATTGAGACAAGACGAGAAGTTGTCTGGACACAAAGCCGCGAAGGAAGGTATCGAGGATATGGCGCTCTTGTTCAAATACCTCGACATTTTCAACGTCACTCACCGAGTAAGCCTCCACTGTCTTCCCTGCCAAGATGACCTCGTTGCTGATTCCTTGACGTGCTCCGTAGATGTCGTTCGACCTTTCGCTCGCTCGTGGACTTGATTACTACACCGGAATCATTTACGAAGCGGTCACCGAAGGTTCTGCTCCTCCCGTCCCTGTCGCTTCTTCGCCCGAAGCCGTCCCTACTCCAGCACAAGAAAAGTCCGACAAGAAAGGCAAGAAACCCGCTCTCAACAACGACGAAGAGACCGAACTCGATGAATCTACCGTTGGAGTCGGATCGATCGCTGCTGGAGGACGATACGATGAACTCGTAGGAATGTTCTCGGGATCGAGTGGAGCCGCTGGAAAGATCCCTTGTGTTGGAATCTCGTTTGGAGTTGAGCGATTGTTCTCGTTGTTGTTGAAGAAGGCGCAAGAACAAGGAGAAGCTTCGGGACGAGCAAAGGCTACTGAAGTGTTCGTCATGAGTCTCGGAGATGGGTTACTCGAGGAGAGGATGAAGGTGTGCAAGGAGTTGTGGGCTGCTGGTATCAAGGTAAGTCGATACGCCTCAAGCTTTCCCACACGCTTTGACGCAAATTGCTGATTGCTTCGTCTCACCTCAAACAGGCTGAGTTCATGTATAAAGCGAAACCCAAACTTCCGAAACAATTCGAGATTATCGACAAGGAACGAATTCCTTACGCTGTTCAAGTCTCACCGGATGAGCTCGCAAAGGGAACGATTCGAGTCAAACCTCAAGTCGGTAAGGAACAAGGAAGTGGGAACGATATCGAGCTCAAGAGGGATCAACTCGTGCCATGGCTCAAGGAGAAACTCGGAAAGCAATAGATTTATCGATAGAACGGAGTTGTAATCGACGATATAGAATGACATTTTGAGGATCATAATACAGTCGTGAGCTTTACATAGACTTGGACTCTGCTTGGTGAGATGAAAGGAACTCGTGCGTGCTTGAGGAATGTAAATTTGAATCGAACCTTGCGAGTCAGTTTTCGATCATTGCTTATTCATTACGCTTAGCTTGCGGTTATATATCCTATTCAACGGTCTGTATCTCGAGCGAAGAGCGATTATCACTCGTCGCGAAAGATGAGTTGCGAAAGTTTTCTCACCCGAGTTCGAACGTTCGCAGAACTGCGCGATTCCCTTCCTGCATCTTACCACTTTGTCGCGCTCGCAAACATCTCGAATAGCTTACAAGATACTATAGACACCTACAAACGAGCTATCCAAGTCATTCTACGCTCAACTCGAATCAATCAACAAGAAGTTTAAACTTGATCTCAATCTAGCATTCTCACTCTCTACACTACCTCGCCGAATCTAGGCACTGCTCATTACTTTCAAGCAAAGTCCTCTCGACGCGCCCCGGTGCGACCTCCGGAGCCAGAAGAAAGGGTAAGTCCCGCTCACTCCCTTCCTGCTCGCTTCTCTCCTTGTTCTCAGGCTCATTCCTTACTACTCACACTCACTCAGATAGACCCTCTTATACCCTTACCTTACATGTCAAACTCAGTCCTCACCTCTACCTCTTCATGGCTCGGAACTCTCGCTTCACCTCCCGATCCGAGTCTGAATTCAAAGTTCTCAACAATAGCTCTCGGCAACTCTCACGGTTCTCGACGGTCTAGAGGTGGATTAGGTTTCTTTCAGGATGGGGAGGAACATGAACAGTCAAGTAGGCCAAGTTTAGCGGATCAAGATGACTTGCAAAGTTTGGGGAGAGAGGTCGAAGCGGGGTGGAGTATTACTTTCGCAGAGGGACCAAAGTCACGGTCGAGGAGTCGAAAGGTATGTATTCGTCTGTGATGGATGGGCTCAAAAAAGCTGACAGATTCGAAACTTCTTCCTTTTACCCCACTTCGCAGCCAGATCCTTCTCTCACCGTTTACGTCTCGACTGCTACTTCTTCCCTCACTCTGACGAGGAAACTGAGTGAAGTTGTCGAATTCGAAGCTAGGGTGAGTCCTGATCCCTCTATCGATGGAAAATCGGGCTCAGTCCTTTTTCTTTCCCTCGTTCCAGCTACAAGCACAATTCCCTAATCGCATCTCTTCTCGAGCTCTCCCTACTCCTATTCCCATGACTCCGAAGAAACGGAACGTCCTAGCTTCCCTGTCTCGCACTCTCAGCCCTCGACGATCGTCTCAAAACTCTCATTCCTCCTCATCCCGAAACTCCGCATCTCCTCTCGACCTCAAAGACCTGAGTGCCGCCCTCAGCAAAGCATCTTTCGACCCATCGATCCGATCAGACGCTACCTGGAGGAACTTCTTCATCGTGAGGAAAGATGATTTGGAAAGCCAAAGGATTGAACGAAGGATCAAGCGAGCGAGGAGTGACCAGACGATGCATCTTGGACCTCGTTTATCGGAGACGAACCTATCTGCGATGTTACCGATGGGTTTAGGAAACCAGGGAAGCTTAGGACGATCAGCGAGACAGGAGATGTCGGGCGAAACGACCGAAGTTATCGATACGCCAAACCTTGTCGACAGGCCTTCCTACTTCGACGACGCTTCGAAAGGTATCAAAGCCACGATGGTTGTCGACTCCATGCAACCGGTCGAGACCGTGAAGATCGAGCCTCAGGAACCCGTTTCTATGGTGGCATCGACAGCAGAGGAGGAGGTCGTGGAGCCAATCGTCGCAAGGTCGATCGGTGAGCCCGTCTCGACTATCGAGACTTCATCGACTCCTGAAGAAGCGAAGATCGCCGAAGATCAAGAATTAGCTCAAAACGACTCGCAAATCCCGCCTGCGAATTCGACTCTCTCACCTTCCGCTGCCCTTCCCTCTCCATCCGCGAAGATGTCTCGCTCTCTATCGACAAACTCAGCCATGTCAATCGAGAAAAGGTCAAAGGGAGTGACGATCGATTCGTTCGAAATCATGCGAGTTCTCGGAAAAGGTTGTGCTGGAAAGGTTCTCTTGGTCAAATCGAAAGGGACCGACGAGCACTATGCTATCAAAGCCATCACGAAGCGACACGTAAGTCATCGTTGATCTCTACACTTCGACACGGTGCAAGAAGCTGATTGGAGTGTCGTCGAGACAGGTCCTTGCTCATCGTGAACTCGATCACACTCGTACCGAACAATCCGTCCTCAAGACTTGTTCGCGAGACAAGTCGAACCCTTTCGTTGTCCGCCTTCACTATTCTTTTCATGATCAAGACAGTCAGTTCTCAACTCCTTCTTTCAAGCGTTTCCCACGCCGTCCTCTTATTCACATCCCTCTCTCTCGCCATAGCTCTCTATCTCGCGCTCGATTTCCACCCTGGAGGAGATCTCGCTACTCAACTCGCAAGGTGGGGACGATTAGGTCGAGACAGAGCTCGTTTCTACGCGAGCGAGATCTGCGAAGGTGTCGAGGGACTGCATCGAGCTGGAATCATCTATCGTGACCTCAAACCTGAGAACGTCCTCATCTCTGCGAACGGTCATGTCGTGCTTACCGATTTCGGTTCGTCGAGTATCCTTTCACCATGCTCTCATCGTTCTGAATGCTCATCGGATGTCTTCTCCCGAACAGGTCTCTCGAAAGACTTCGGACACTCTTCAGTCGCTCCTCCGACCTCGACACTCAGAGATGAACTCCCTCGACCTCACTGGCTCTCCGCTCATCCCGTTTCTCGCTCTGCCTCGACTCCTCCCGCCACGATCTCTTCCTTCAACAAGCGAGAGACTACTTCGACGTTCTGTGGTACAGCCGAGTATTTGGCACCAGGTAAGCAAGGCTCTCGGAAACCTCTGAATCTCATCCAAAGCTAACGAAGTTTCCTTTGTCCGTGCTTGACAGAGGTTCTCCTCGGCGATGCTTACTCTTACGAAGTCGATGCATGGAGTCTCGGTACAATGCTCTACGAAATGCTCGCCGGAATAACCCCGTTTTATGCCGAAGATCACTCGACGAGTACGCGTCTCGTCGCTTCTCCCAACACTCTAGTCAAGGTTCTGATCTAGGTCGTTCTCGCAGTGTACAAACGAGTACTTCACGATGAGCTCACATTCGAGGAACATTCCGACTACATGGTCTTCGATGATTGTACGAAATCTTTCCTGCGAGGAATGCTTCAAAGGGAACCTTTACTTCGAATGACGGATGCTAGGATCAAAGCTCATCCGTACTTTGCTATGATCGATTGGGTGAGTACACTCTCGAGTATCACAAACATTCGGCTGATCAATGGAGCCTTTTTTGGCAGTCTCACGTGTATCATCGACGATACGCTCCTCCCTTCGTTCCGATCATCAATCCTCACAACCCTGCCGATACCTCTCAATTCGACGACATGTTCTTGTCGATGACTCCTCAAGTCGAACCCGATGCAGAGGAGGAAGAAGCTTCGAGGGATGCGCCCCAAGGTGAACCTCAACCTGCTTTCGACGATAGTGGGAATGATGTTTTCGATGGTTATTCCTACTTCGGAAGGGACTCGGACAGCATCAAACGAGTCGACATGATGGAGGAAGACGACGACAAGAAGGAGGAGGAGGAGGAAGCTGCGAAAGCACTCTCGAATCACGAAACCGACATTGGCACGAAGGAGGAGGATCACACTCTCGTCAACTCACAGATCGAGAAAATGGTGGAAGATAGCGCCACTCCTCTAGATCAAGGCCTGAACGATTCGTCCTCGCCAGTCATCGTAGAAGAGGCGGAGCGGCTCGGTTCGCAAAACTCGACGAATGATGTCAGCGGCATTATCGACTCGAGTATGATCACCAGCAGTACTACGAGCTCTTCACTCGCTACGGTCTCGACCCAACCTACTACAGCAGCTGCCGACTCTCCTGTCGCAACTCGTCGTCGTCAATCTTCCTCGCTCAGCAATCTCGAACCCGTTTCCGAGGTCTCGCCCGCTCCACTCTCGACGGATATCGTATTCGAGGAGAACGAAGAGATGTCAGACTCGGAATGGGACGTACTCGACATGAAAGACATCGGAGGATTCTCTCGCAACGGAGGACGAGAAGCGACTCTCTTCTCTCGAGGTATCCGTGACAAGTACCGACTCGCACTCGCACCTCTCACTTCCCCGGTTCGCTCCCCACAAGGCTTCTCAGGTTTCCGTAACGGTTCAAGAGTCGGATCTCGCAAGGCATCTTCGTCCTCCGCCGTTTCATCTCTCGTCGGCACTTCTCTCTCGACCACTCCCGAACCTCCTCGCTCCCCTAGTGGTATCCTTCGCTTCACGTCTGTTCGAAATAAGCCGAAAGCAAGTCTCCCCTTTGTTTCGACACAACTCTCACTCTCGGTCGATCCGCTCCAATCTTCGCTTTCGCATCCGAACCTCCCATCTCCTTCTTCGCCCAGACCTTCGAGTAGCAACAGTTCGACTGGAAAGAAGATGTCCTCCAGCTTCTCCACCTCGAACATCTCCAGCAGTACGGGTTCATCCTTCAAAAAGTTCACCAAACTCGCCTTCTCTCCCTCTTCCAAGAATTCCCAAAACACTTGAGGCTCTCTCTCTCTCTCTCTCTCTCACGACTTACGATATTACGCACTCCTTATTTCACGACATCACCATCTTATAATCAGTCCTTTTCCTCCATCGTCCCCTGCTCACGATTCTAACGACTCTTTCACTAGGTCTTTTAAGTTTACCCCTTTCCCTCGCATCGACTTTACCCGGTCCCCCCCCCTTTCGTTCGATTACCCTTCCTGCTCACCGTTTACCCCCTTTCTGTTCTGTCTGTGTCGATCTACTGGTTTTCTTTACGACGTATATTCCCCTCTTTTTCGCAACTTTGCATCGATAGTTCTCCGACTCTAGAGTCACTTCCTGCTCCTCGCGCCGCATGCTAGAGGCTGTCGTCGAGTAGCAGAACCCCTTGCAATAAGATCCATCGTCCCTCACGGGAGTGTCGCAAGGCGTGTCCTCTCGATCGGTGATGACCGATTCGTGGCTCCTTCCAAGCGACTTCTGAGCTCTGAGCAGACTCCTTCTCACCTTGTCTAGCGTCGTAGGAAAGAAGCAAAAGCGTTCCGACTTTGGAACTGTTCGCAACTGAGCCCCAAGCTGACTCGTTTTCTTCACCTCACTGCATCAAACTGTCAAAAGCTTCTCGCTCGTGAGCGCGACGAAATCATCCACGCTTACAGCGATTAGAGAGGAGGACGTCGAATATTCGAGCGCCATGTAGTGGGCGACGAGAAGGAAGACAAAAATGCAATGCAACATTTTGAACTTTGAACTCCAACAAGATCTCTCCGACTAAACCACACACGCTGCCGAGATCACTGAAGGGGAGGTTCCTTCCCAGTCTCTTTATCACTCTGAACCTGTTTACTAACGGCCTCCAAGATGTCATCGACCGGTAAATCTTCCAACTTGCAATCCAACCAAAGTAATTGTTGTTCGATCCCTTGCCAACTGTGCTCAAATTACCTCTCGTTAGTATCGATCATGGAGAAGGAGAGATGGAGAAGGAGAGAGAGAGAGAGAGGAAGAGAACGTACATCATAGCTTGTTCACCTGTAACTACTTTCCATCCTGAATCTTTCGCGATTTGAGCCAATTCAGTCCAGATATCGGGGTGGTAGCACCTTTATATCGCAAAGGGTGAGAAGATCAGCACGAAGAGATACTAGAGACCTAGAAAAGGCAGAAAGTATGCTTACATTTCGAGAATTACACCTTTTTCAGGTTTATCAAACAAGATTTGAGAGACTGCTCTCGCCTGTTTCTCTTCCTTTGTCGTAGGAGGGAAAGCCGGTACAGCACTAACGATATAAGCCGGACTATCCAACTTTTCCGCCTCTTCGACCGTCTCGACGTGGATCAGTTCCGGGTCAAAGTTCGAAGTCGCGGACGCTTTGAACGCTTTGATGAATTGTAAAGACTCTTCTCGATCTCGATTCACGACGTAGATTGGGGAACAGTTTAACCATTTGTTCAAGGCGTAGACGGCGGCTCTGTAAAATCAGAACAAGGTTTTGAGTGTGAGCGCGAGGGAGGGAAGTTAAGGGAGAAAGGAAAGTGTTTGCATTACCGACAAGCTCCTCCAGCTCCAAGAACTGCTCCTGGTCGAATCTTACCAGATTTGACATGAGAATCATCTTCCCTCAATAATGATTCCCTAACTCCGACCGAGCTACGAAGAAGAAGAGTGAGAATGTAAGTTTCAAATTTACCTCTTGCGAATTTTAGAGAGAGAGAGAGAGAGAGCGAAAAGATCAGAGACGTACTCAGTATTGTGACCAACGAGGATCCTCTCTCCCTTTTCATTCTTCTTGAGAATGACAGTGTTGCACGCTCCAATCTCTCTTCCCTCTTGTGTCAGATCGTCCAATTTCGAACAAATCGCAATCTTATGCGGCCTTAGATCACACTCACGAACCTCCTCATCAGTACAACACCTCCTCTTTGTAGAAGAGAAGGATGCTCACATAGTAACGGCAGATCCACCGCATTCTTCACTTCGGAGAAATTTCATGAATTCCTCAATATCGACAGATTCCATCTTTTCATAACTTCTCGGAACTCCCGCTAGGCGCGTAATCGTGTTGTGGAGGAAAGGAGCATAGGTGTGGTGTAAAGGGTAACCGAATAGTCGGGTTTGAGCAGGAGTAGATTTGTATTCAGGTGCGATAGTCACTGTGTGTTTGTGGTGAAATTGGAGGAGATTTTGAGTCAGCTACTTTCTGACAG
>Ga0308169_10001164_pt1 | contig 32066 bp, 22 predicted proteins | sample PhyBR1_2_FD_202139 | JGI IMG/M metagenome (GOLD analysis project Ga0308169, IMG submission 202139) | Phyllosphere microbial communities from UC Gill Tract Community Farm, Albany, California, United States - DLSLSB.R1 | ecosystem: Host-associated > Plants > Phyllosphere > Unclassified | place...
AACGCCCTACCCTTGACAGGTGACATTGACTAAACTTCGCACCGCGTCCGCTGGCTCCCTGGCCGCCGCCGGCCTCCTGCTTACCCTCGCCGCCTGTTCCACACCGGCCTCCACCCAGCAAAGCTCCTCGGCCCCTGCCTCCTCCGCAGCGGCTTCGTCGAGCGCTGCCTCAACCTCCGCCGGCCCCTGCACCGGCGTGAAGGTCATCGTCGATTCCGGCGCCCTGAAGCAGTCCGCCGCCGACACCTCCGCCTGCGTGTCCGTGGACGGACCCACCGTGGCCGCCAAAGTCCTCGAACAGGCCAAGATCAAGACCGAGGGCACCGCCAAGTACCCCACGAGCTTCGCGTGCCGCGTCAACGGCGTGCCCGCCGCGGACTTCGACATCAAGCACAAGGGCGGCACCACCCGTGAAGCGTGCGATGACAAAAACACTGTCTCGTACTGGGCACTTTGGGTGAAGCCCGCCGCCGGCACGTGGGCTTACGCGCAGGAAGGCCTGGACAGCCTGAAGCTCAACCCCGGCGAGAGCCTTGAACTGCTCTACACCGTGGACAACGAACCGGCAGCCCCCGCGGCATGACCTTCCGGCCCGCGCCGTTGCGCGCAGCGGCGGTTCTCGCTGCTGTGTTCATCGCGGCGCGGGTCGCCTACCGGGTCCTCTTCAACGGGGCGGCCACCGGCGCCCCGGTCCTGCTGGACCTGCCGCCGCTGCGGCTTCCCGCCCCGTACGCCCACGTAGTCTTCCTGGGCCCGATCACCGCCCCGGGGCTCTGGGCGGCGGTGCTGTCAGCGCTCCCGATCGCCGTGACGATCCTCGGCTTCGGCCTGCTCAACGCCTGGGTGGACGTGTCCCGCGGCTTCGTGAAGCTGGCCCGGGGCGGTCCCCTGCACGGGGTGGCCCGGATGCTGGTGGTGGCCTGGGCGGCGCTCCCAGCGCTGGCCGACGCCGTGGCCTCCGTGCGCCTGGCCTTCCGGCTCCGCGGCGAACGCTTCGGCCCCCGCGCCCTGGTTCCCATCCTCGAACGCACCCTGGAACACGCCGGCCGCATTGCCGCGGCCCTGGAACTGCGCGGCTTCGGCAGCCGGGCCTCCCGCCAAGGACATCACGACGACGGCGGCCCGCTTCAGGTGCGCGACGCGCAGTTCCACATCGCTGACACGTGCATCCGGGTTGATTCGTTTGCACTGCCGGCAGGGTCCGTCGCGGTGGTCACCGGGCCCACGGGCTCCGGCAAGTCCACCGTCCTCCGCGGCCTGGCGGGCCTCCTTTCCCACGTGGACGGCGGCTTGTTGTCCGGCACGGTGAAGGTCGCCGGGACGGACCGGGCATCCGCTCCCCCGCGTGATACGGCCGGCCTGGTGGGCGTGGTCCTGCAGAACCCACGGGCCGCGTTTGCCACCACCCGCGTCCGGGACGATATCGCCTTGGCCCTCGAGCTTCGCGGCGTGCCCTCCGCCGCCGCGAAGGTCCGGGTGCTGGAGGTGGCGGACCGGATCGGGGTGTCCGCGCTGCTGGACCGGGACGTCAGCACCCTCTCGGCAGGTGAGGCCACGCTGGTGGCCATCGCCGCCGCCGTCGTGGACCAGCCCCGGCTGCTGCTGGTGGATGAGCCCCTGGCCGACCTTGATGCCGCACACCGCCGCCGCGTCATTTCCGTGCTCGACGCCCTGGCCCGCGAACACGGCGTGTGCGTCATCGTGGCCGAGCACCGGGCCGCGGCGCTGGTGCCGGTGGCTGATTCGTGGTGGGCCATCGAGGGCGGCGCACTCGTCCCGGGCACCGCGCCCGCCCCGTCCGCTCCCGCCGAGGCCCGGCCGAATGCCGTTCCGGATCACGGCCGGGCCCCGGTGCTGACGGCAACCCACCTTGAGGTGCGCCGGAAAGGTGCGACGCTGGTCCGGGACGCCTCGCTGGCCCTGCACCGCGGCGAGATCGTAGCGCTGGCGGGGCCGAACGGGGCCGGGAAGTCGTCCCTGCTGGTGGCGCTGGCCCTGGGTGAAGCTACGGGGGCACCGTCCGACGGCGGCAGGGTCGCCCTGGTGCCGGACGCGTCGGACGACCTCTTTACCAGGGACACGGTCACGGGCGAGCTGCGGTCGGCGGAGCGGCGGCTGGCGCGGCGGAACAAGGGGACAGCGGTTGCTGCCGGTACCGCGGCGGCACGGCTGTCCCGGCTGCGGGGAGGCAGCAGCATTCCCGTCGGGAACGGGCATCCGCGGGACCTCTCCGCCGGCGAGCGCAGAATCCTGGCCATCGCCCTGCAGACGATGGATGACCCGGATGTGCTGCTCATCGACGAACCCACGCGCGGGCTGGATCCTGCCGCACGGACTGCGGTGGCGGCGGCCCTGCGCACCGCGGCAGAGGACGGTGCGGCGGTCCTGATCGCCACGCACGACCTCGACTTCGCCCACAGCCTGGGCGCCCGGATCCTCCCGATGTGCGACGGCATCGCACCGTCCCTGGAACCTGTCGCTGCTCCGGAACCGTATGTCCCTGCACAGCGCGTCCAAACATCTTTGCGCTCTCTTGCCGGCGCGCAGGCTAAGGCGTCACCCGCTGAACAGCCAGACGCACCGGACCCCAGGAAGCACCACCGCTTCCACCTGCCGCGGGGCGCCGAGCTTGCTGTCCTCGCGATTGCCAATCTGGCTGCCCTCGCGGCGTTCTGCTGGCCGCTTCTGGCCGCGGCCCTCCCCCAGGACGCTGCCGCCGCAACCCCGTACATTGCCCTGGCCATCGCGCCCGTGGCCGCGGTCGCCGTCGTGCTTTCGCTGGACGAGTCCGTCCGTTCGGCACATACCGTGGCGCTGCTCGGCGTGCTGGCTGCCGTAGGTTCCGCGGTGCGGGTGGCGAGCACCGGCGTCGGCGGCGTAGAGGCGGTGTTTATCCTGCTGATCCTGGCGGGCCGCGCGTTCGGCGCCCGGTTCGGGCTGCTGCTCGGGGCCGCCACGATTGCCGTGTCCAGCGCGCTATGGGGCGGGATCGGGCCGTGGACGCCGTTCCAGATCTTCGCCTGTGCGTGGGTGGGCGCCGGGGCTGGGCTGCTTCCCCGCCGGGTGCGCGGCAGGGCCGAGCTGTGGATGCTGGCGGCGTACGGGGTGGTGTCGTCGTACGTGTTCGGGCTGCTGCTGAACCTGTGGTTCTGGCCCTTCGCGGTGGGCGGCGGCACCGGCATCTCCTACGTTCCGGGCGCGCCGCTGGGCACCAACCTCAGCAGCTTCCTGCTGTACTCGCTGTTGACCTCGACGGCGGGCTGGGACACCCTGCGCGCCGTCACCACCGTCATCGGCGTCGCGGTGGTGGGCCGGGCCGTGCTCGCCTCGCTGCGGCGGGTGAAGCCGGTGTCCGGGGCTACGCCCACTACCAGCGGACGGTCCCGGCACGCCGGGCAGGGCGAATCGGTGCCCAGGGAATCGGCCGACGCCCACCGGTGCTGACGGGTTGCCTTCCGGTACTGAATTTGTGACACTGATGTCCTCTGTTCCCCAGTGTGAGGCAATGTTTTGACGGGCATTTCAGGTTTCGCGACGCAGTCCGCGCGCTGACCCTTCCCTGATGCCCTAAGGGCCGGTGGATCTCAGCGCTTTTACCGCTGAAACCACCCGGAGCCCAATGCCAATCCATGGCTTCCTTTGCCCTGCACTGATTTCCCGCCACCCTGCACAGCCTGGTGCCTATCCCCGCGCGCACTGGCAGGCTTCCGTGGCAGCCCGTCCCCCGTAGGACTTCCCGCGTGTTCCACACCTGACCTTTTTAGCGAACCGCGGCCCGGCCGCCCGGCATCTTCTTTTGGGAGCAACATGACTACATCACTTACTCCATCCGTCGTCCTCACGGACGTCCATTTCCAGTGGCCCGACGGGTCCCCGGCGCTGTCCGGAATCTCCGGCAGCTTCGGGCCGGGAAAAACCGGGCTGGTGGGAACGAACGGTTCCGGAAAATCCACCCTGCTGCGCCTGATAGCTGGGACGTTCGCGCCCACCGCCGGCACCATCTCCACGGGAGGGGACGTTGGCTACCTGCCCCAGACGCTGACGCTGCGCCGGGATGCCACGCTGATGGAACTGCTGGGGATCCAGGCCAAGGTCTCCGCCCTGCGCGCCATCGAATCCGGAGATGCCGCGGTGGAGCACTTCGACGTCCTCGGTGACGACTGGGATATCGAAGCCCGCGCGGACGAAGCGTTGCGGGATATCGGGCTCTCCGGAGTCGGGCTCGACCGGAGCGTGGGTGAGTTGTCCGGCGGAGAGGCGATGCTGGCCGCCATCAGCGGGCTGAGGATCCGGCGGACACCCATCACGCTGCTGGATGAACCCACCAACAACCTGGACCGGGATGCCCGTTCGTCACTGGGCCGGATGCTGGGTGACTGGCCGGGAAGCCTGCTGGTGGTCAGCCATGACCTTGCGCTGCTGGAGCTTATGGACGAAACAGCAGAGCTGTATGAGGGAGGGCTGACGGTGTTCGGCGGCCCCTACAGCGAATGGCGGGACTACCTGGACGGGCAGCAGGCCGCCGCGGTGCAGGCCACCCGCTCGGCCGAACAGCAGGCGAAGAAGGAAAAGCGCCAGAAGCAGGAGGCGGAGACGAAGCTGGCCAGCCGGGCCAGGGCAGGCCAGAAGAGCTACGAGAACAAGAAGGGGTCCAAGATCCTGATGAACCAACGGGCCTCCGACGCCCAGGTTTCGGCAGGAAAAATGCGCTCCGGAATGGATTCCAGGGTGCAGGTGGCCCAGGATGCCTTGGACGCCGCCGCTTCCCGGGTGCGCGAGGAGGAACGGATATCGGTGGATCTTCCCGACCCGCAGGTCCCGCGCGGCCGGCGGATCGCGGAGCTGTGGGGCAGCGACCGCTCCTACGTGGTGCAGGGCCCCGAACGGGTGGCGATCATTGGCCCGAACGGAGCCGGAAAGACCACGCTCCTGGAGAGGTTGGCGGGTTGCCTTCCGTGCGCCGAGGGTGAAGCCGGCGGCAACCTGCTGACGGACCGTGCCGGGTACCTGCGCCAGCGGCTCGATGGACTCAGGGAAGATGCCACCACGCTCGAGAATATCCAGGACGCCGCTCCGGAGGTGCCTCCCGGTGATATCCGGAACCGGTTGGCACGGTTCCTACTGCGCGGGGACAGCGTGAACCGGCCGGTGCGGACGCTCTCAGGCGGGGAGCGCTTTCGGGTTTCCCTGGCCAGGCTGCTGTTCGCGGACCCGCCGGCCCAGGTGCTGATCCTGGACGAGCCAACCAACAACCTGGATATCAGCAGTGTGGACCAGTTGGTGGAGTCACTCGCTGAGTATCGGGGTGCCGTGATTGTGGTCAGTCACGACGACGCGTTCCTGGGCCGCTTGGACCTGGACCTCATCCTCAGCCTGGACCGCGATGGTTCGTTGACCCAGCTGGCCTCCCTGCCGGGCACCTCCCTGCCGGACACGGAATGACAGGGAGGCGGGTTCCGGAGCGGACGTTCAGCCGCTCCGGGGCCTGGCCCACCTCACACCTTGAAGTACTTCGCCTCCGGGTGGTGGAACACGAACGCGTCGGTGGACTGCTCGGGGTGCAGCATGAGCTCGTCGCTGAGGATGACGCCCATGCGCTCGGGCTTCAGCAGCTCGGTGACCTTGCGGCGGTCCTCCATGTCCGGGCAGGCGGGGTAGCCCAGTGAGAACCGGGCGCCGCGGTAGTCCAGCTTGAAGTACCCTGCCGTGTCCTTCGGCTCCTCAGCCGCGAAGCCGAGCTCCTTGCGGATGCGGGCGTGCCAGAACTCGGCCAGCGCCTCGGTGAGCTGCATGACCAGGCCGTTGAGCTCGTAGTAGTCGCGGTACTGGTTGGCCGCGAACATCTTGGAGGTGAACTCTTCGATCTTGGAGCCGGCAGTGACCAGCTGCACGGGCAGCACGTCGATCTGGCCTGACTCGCGGGACTTCACGAAGTCGGCCAGGCACAGGTGCCGGTCGCGGCGCTGGCGCGGAAAGTCGAACCGCAGGCGGTCGGTGCCGATGGGGCCGCCGGAACCGCCGTCCGGGGCAAGCAGGCCTGCCTGGCCCAGGACGCCGTCGGGATCCTCGCCGTGGTGGAGGACCACCACCTGTTCGCCTTCGGAGACCACGGGGAAGTAGCCATAGGCCACCGAGGCGTCCAGCATGCCTTCGCCGAGGATGCGATCCAGCCAGTAGCGCAGGCGGGGGCGGCCTTCGCGTTCCACGAGTTCCTCGTAGGAGGCGCCGTCCTCGCCGCGGCCGGGCTTGAGGCCCCACTGGCCCATGAAGGTGGCGCGTTCGTCGAGGAACGCGGAGTAGTCGTGCAGCGAGACACCGCGGACAATGCGGGTGCCCCAGAACGGCGGCACGGGGACGGGGTTGTCGGTGGCGACGTCGGACCGGCCGGGCATCGCCTCGGGCTCGGTAATGGTGAACTTAGCCCCGCCCTTGTGGATGCGCTTCTTCAAAGGCGGCAGGCCGACGTCGTCCGGCGATTCGCCCCGGGCCACGCGCACCAGCGGTTCCATGAGGGACAGGCCCTCAAAGGCGTCCTTGGCGTAGCGGACCACGCCATCGAACTGCTCGGCCAAGTCCTGCTCCACGTAGGCGCGGGTGAGGGCGGCGCCGCCCAGGATGACCGGCCACTTCTTGGCCAGGCCGCGGGACTGCAGCTCCGCGAGGTTCTCCTTCATCACCACGGTGGACTTCACCAGCAGCCCGGACATGCCGATGACGTCGGCGTTGTGTTCCTCCGCGGCGGCGATGATCTCGGCGATGCCCTGCTTGATGCCGATGTTGACGACCTTGTAGCCGTTGTTGGTGAGGATGATGTCCACCAGGTTCTTGCCGATGTCGTGCACGTCGCCGCGGACGGTGGCGATCACCATGGTGCCCTTGCCGGAGGAGTCCGACTTCTCCATGTGCGGTTCCAGCAGGGCCACGGCGTTTTTCATGACCTCGGCGGACTGCAGCACGAACGGCAGCTGCATTTCGCCGGCGCCGAAGCGTTCGCCCACCACCTTCATGCCCTCGAGCAGGTGGTCGTTGATGATGCCCAGCGGGGTCATGCCTTCGCTGCGGGCCAGGTCCAGGTCCTCCTCGAGGCCCTTGCCTTCGCCGTCGATGATGCGCCGTTCCAGGCGGGCGCCGGTGGGCAGGGCGGCGAGTTCGGCGGCGCGCTGGTCCTTGAGGGCCGCGGTATCGACGCCGGCGAACATGTCGAGCATGCGGGCCAGCGGGTCGTAGGTGGTGTTGCCGTCGGCGTCATATTCGCGGCGGTCCCAGACCAGGTCCAGGGCCACCTTGCGCTGTTCCTCCGGGAGGGAGGCGAGCGGGACGATCTTGGCGGCGTCGATGATTCCGCTGGTCAGGCCGGCCTGCACGGCTTCGTGCAGGAACACGGAGTTCAGCACGATGCGCGCGGCCGGGTTGAGGCCGAAGGAGACGTTGGAGACGCCGAGGGTGGTGTTGATGCCGGGGTATTTCGCGGTGATCTGGCGGATGGCCTCGATGGTTTCGATGCCATCGCGGCGGGTTTCCTCCTGGCCGGTAGCGACGGGGAAGGTGAGGCAGTCCACGATGATGTCCTCAACCCGCATGCCCCACTCGCCCACCAGGGAGTCCACCAGGCGGGAGGCGATGGCCACCTTGCCCTCGGTGGTGCGGGCCTGGCCTTCCTCGTTGATGGTCAGGGCGATGACGGCGGTGCCGTGTTCCTTGACCAGCGGCATGATGCGGGCGAAGCGGCTGTTGGGGCCGTCGCCGTCCTCGTAGTTGACGGAGTTGACCACGGGGCGGCCGCCGATGAGTTCCAGGCCGGCTTTGAGGACGGGCGGTTCGGTGGAGTCGATGACCAGCGGGAGGGTGGAGGCGGAGGCGAACCGGGAGACGATCTCCTTGACGTCGGCCACGCCGTCGCGGCCCACGTAGTCGACGCAGACGTCAAGGAGGTGCGCGCCGACGCGGATCTGCTCGCGGGCGATGTCCACGCAGTCGTCCCAGCGCTCTTCGAGCATCGCCTGGCGGAAGGCCTTGGAACCGTTGGCGTTGGTGCGCTCACCGATCGCCAGGTAGGCGGACTCCTGGTCGAAGTTCACGTGCTGGTAGAGGGACGCGACGCCGGCTTCGCGTTCTTCGGGGATCCTCGCCGGCGCTGTTTTATCCTCGGTGGCCACGGCTTTGGCGCGGAAGGGCGCAAGACGTTCGACGACGGCGGCCATGTGCTCCGGCGTCGTACCGCAGCAGCCCCCCACCAGGCCCAGGCCGAATTCGCGGACGAACTGTTCGTGGGCGGTGGCGAGTTCGGCGGGGGTGAGCGGGTAGTGGGCGCCGTTGGCGCCGAGGACGGGCAGGCCGGCGTTGGGCATGCAGGCGATGGCGACGGAGGACTGTTTGGAGAGGTGGCGGAGGTGTTCGCTCATCTCGTCCGGGCCGGTGGCGCAGTTCAGGCCGATGGCGTCGACGCCGAGCGGTTCCAAGGCGGTCAGCGCGGCGCCGATTTCGGAGCCCATAAGCATGGTGCCGGTGGTTTCCACCGTCACCTCCACGAAGATCGGCAGGCGGACTCCCTTGGAGACGATGGCCTGCTTGCAGCCGTTGACCGCGGCCTTGGTCTGCAGGAGGTCCTGGCTGGTTTCGATGAGGAACGCGTCCGCGCCGCCGTCAATGAGGCCCTCTGCCTGCAGGGCGAAGGTCTGCTTGAGCCAGTCGTAGCTGGTGTGGCCCAGGCTAGGGAGCTTGGTGCCGGGGCCCATGGAGCCGAGGACCCAGCGCATGCGGCCGTCTGTTTCCTCTGCCGCTTCGGCGCGTTCGCGGGCGATTTTGGCGCCCTTGAGGGCGAGCTCCTCGATGCGGTCGTCGATGCCGTAGTCGGACAGGTTGGACCAGTTGGCGCCGAAGGTGTTGGTCTCCACGGCGTCGATGCCGGTGGCGAAGTAGGCGTCGTGGATGTCGGCGATGACGTCCGGCCGGGTGTCGTTGAGGATCTCGTTGCAGCCCTCAAGGTTCTGGAAGTCCGTGTCCAGCTGGAGGTCGCGGCCCTGGAGCATGGTGCCCATGGCGCCGTCGGCAATGACCACCCGGTGATTCACGGCGTCCAGGAGTTCCTGCGAACGGGCGGGGCGGGGGACGGACTCGATGTCCAGTGCAAAGCGAGGCATTTAAACAGGTTACGGGCGGGGACCCCCGCGTTGCGCTGTGTGTCCGGATGCTACGGCGGCATGCTCCGGCTGTCGGTACATGGGAGCCTCAGCCGGAGGCCGAAACAAAGATAGCGGGAAGCTCTCAGGACGGCCCGATCCGCCGGCGTATCTACGAGCTAGCCTGTCTGCAGTCGGGAAGCGTGCAGATTACTATTGGAGCGCTCCGAGTCTTCATCGATCTGGGTTACATATGACGCTACTGGCAACCACAAATGTTCAACTTCGAACTCATCGTGCTTCTCGAGGGCGCTGGATCGTCCGACTGAGCACAACCCCAACCTGACGTCAGAAAAGTGCGCCAAAGGCGTCATAGTGCGCGCTACCGGCAAGCGTGCACTGCCTCAGCCGCCCACCAATCGAAGTCGAGGCCGGGTCTCATGGATGCCGATCAGCTCACGGACTCGCTCAAGTGGCCAGCGGAGTTCATTAGCTAGGTCGACAATCGAAAAGCCGTTTCGCTCAGCCACGACCATGGCCTCCCTCAGCAGAGAAGGTTGTTCTCCTGGAGAATCGTCGGTTGCTGGATCCTGGCGTATCCCAAGCCGATTTTGCTCACGAATTTTCTGGTAGGCACGACGTACTGAAACATCAGCTACGCCTCTTACTTCCTGCATACGGCGGACCAGCGACTCCGTAGATACACCCCACTCCAATCCAAGGCGGCCCAAGCGTGCCAGGTTCATCGTGGTTGGCAGTAGGGGTTCAATCTCGGACAGCGGTGTAAGAAATTCAGCAGCAAACGTATCTGCCTCACGTTCTTGCCGGGGATCCCCCGGAACGACATCGCGGTGCAAGACAAGATGACCGAGCTCATGAGCACACGTGAAGCGATGCCGATAGACAGACTTGGCTCGCTCAGTAGTCGTGACGACCACAGGACGTTCGAGCGCCGACGTGGAGAATGCATCCACCCTCACGGACGTCTGTCGGCCACCGGCAAACGCAAGGCAGGAAACCAAGATCCCGTTGTGCTCCATTGTGAGTGTTAAGTGCGAAAGGGGGCCGGTCCCCAGCCCCCAATAATCACGCAGCGCCTGGGCTGCCTCAGCGGGCGTCATTGATGAGGAGCTGTCGTCAAGTGAGGGAACATTGGCTTCTGGAAGTACAACCCGCTTTTCAATTGCCAGGGAAAGCTCCCACAACCACTCGACATATGTGGCGGCTTTCAACTTCTCGGACGACCGCGTGGCGCGCAAACTTCTGAAATGCGCTTGGGATGCATCAACTTGTCCGATCGGGCGGCCAGGCGTGAAGAAGGCCACCGGCACGTTCAATTCCCGGGCCAGGGCAGCAATTACGGTGGGTCCGGGCACCATCACTGCGGCTTCGTACTGGCCTATGGCTGCCCCTGAAACCCCGACAGCTTCTCCTAATGCCTGCTTCGTTAAACCAGCTAGGCGACGTGCCTGGCCCAGCCGAAGCGGTTCGAAATCGTCGTGTACCGCGCGGGCTGACATGAGGACGTCATCGGAGAAAAGCTCGAGCTGACGTCCTGAGCTATCCTTCATTTCCAGTCTTCGGTTTCAGGTCGAACTGTTTCCGCGGAGCCTTATCGAATCGTTTGGCTTCCGAACGGGGGGCAACAATAGCCGGCTCACGCCTGGCCGTCGACAAAGTATGAATGTCCGTCAGTTTCAGAGTGCCATCAGCATTCAACTGGGCGTCGGCACAAAGTATCTCGTACAGTCCTGCCACATTGCTCGAATAGGCCACCACGGTCACCGGATAGACTTCGCTGTCCCCAACGCTCGCCGCGTCTTCCACCTGTTCGAGGAAGGCACGGTCTGCTCCTGTCAGCTGCAGCTCTTCGTCGATGTCCAGTGCCATAACCTCCTGCTGGGCAGCGACTGCCATATTGAAAGCTGCGATGCGCGCATCAGAAGTGGCAAACTTCTTTAACAGGATGTCGACCCCGTCCTTGTTGGCGTAACGCCAAAAGACAACGGCACGACCATTAATGACGGGCAGTTTCCGGACGCCACGTTTGGGCTGAATGAAGGACACCTCCGGGCGCTTGCCCAAGGCTTTGTAGAACAAATCCTGCGCCGAAAAGTTCACTGGACCGTACACTCTTCGATGTCCAGCGCTAATTTGTGCCTGCGCATTCATGTGTTCGTCGTGTGCAGTGTTGAGTGCTTCGAGCATGGCCTCCTGCGTAAAGCGGCCGAGGACCCCGAATCGTTCCAGCCACCACTGCGCGTCGTGCGAGTTCACAGCTTCTCCTTTGGTCTTTACTCTCTAAGATACTTCATCACTTCAGAAAAAACGCAAAAACTTACACTTTTCTAGCGTGTCGCCCGGTTCCCAGCGGAGCCGTCCCGTGCTCCTCGCATACGGCAGTAATCGGACACCGCAAGCGTTTCAGCTGACAGCGCCCCAAGCCGGCTTCCGGATAGGACGGCCGTCAGCCGGTTTACGCTTTCGAAAAGTCCGTTGCATAGTTGGGGTGCGGACTCGCCCCACACACGTGGATCGGCGGGTCTAGCTGTTTAAGGGCTAGATGGACTGTGGCCCTCCCTGGCAGTCCCTAGACGAGAGATATTCCGTGTACCAGTTCCAGGCAAATTTCTTGCCCGGATGTTGGTTGAGATGGCAAAAGACTGTGTATGCCACCAGATCCGCCATTTGTACCCATTGGGACCTCCCCGAGTCATGGAACATCGGATCTTCGATGATGTGCCGGGTGTCCAAAGGAAGAGCTCGGTGCGCGTTGTAGTACGTTGGGTCGGAGCCGTTGCCATCCATGCTCATGAATGCGTAAGTTCCGTCATTGGCGTGCTGTTCGTTGAGCGTGGCCAACAGCTTCTGATATACGTCCTGGCGCTCCCGGTGGTAGTTGCTCCCCGTTTGATATCGTCCTTCGGTAGACGGACCCAATCCTTATATCGTCACAGTTCGCCAGAGTTGTGAGGCAGTGGATCGCAACTTCGCGGCCCAGGGTCTTCCATTCTGTCTTGTCCGCAGTGGTACTGATTCGGTCACGTCCATTGATGAATTTCGTGGCATGCAGCTCTTGTGATGGCGGCACGGAGTGATTTCGGTACAAGGTCTTGCGCATCTCCAGGATGGTGCGGAGGGCGTAGCGCCAGCGTTCGGGCGAGCATTGAATCCAGCCATAGACGATGAGATTGCTGTCGACGGATCCCGAGTCGTCGACGTAGATGAGGCGCGAAATGGTCATTGGCCCGAGGCCTCCTTGCGGGTTGTCTTGGTGGATTTCTTTGCCAGTCGGTTCTTTCGTTCGCTGGCTGCGTGCTTCTGCAACGATCTTCGTGCGAGATGTCCGAACTCCCCAGTGAGGGAGTACCAGTTCCGGACGGTCCATCCTGTTGGGGACAGGGGGGCCCTAATTTTTTCCACTCGGCGGTGGAGCAACCCTTCGTCTTCGAGCTCCTTCAACCCCTTCTTTGCTGTTTGTGGTTTCAGCCCATACCACTTCTCAGCGTTTTCGTAGGTAAGCCAGACCTCAGTCTTTGCATTGGTTTCTTTCGCCACGACGAGGAGCATTGCTAGAGCTGGCAGGCTAAGGCGCGCAAAGAATTCCTCGGTCCAGAAAACGCCGGGAAGAATGAAGTAAGCGTTCCATCGGTCAGTTCGCCCCCCCGGGGCGTCGTATTCCGCTTCGCCGTCTTCGCGTCGTGGGGTTACCCGCAGGAGACGGTCTTCTCGGGTCCTCGCTATCAGTCCGAGCCCTTCAAGGTCGTTCCAGGCTCGCGACAGGGTCGAGGCTGTCCAAGTAAGTCCTTTGGTTGTGGTGAGTGCCCGAATCCAGACCCCGCCCTGAAGGGGCTCTCGCCGTTCAGACAGCCAGGGCCAGCACGTAAGGAGCAAAATGTACAGGACGAGGGCACGATGCTTGCGTTGGGTCACCATGCGTGCAATGGTCGAAGCGCGCGGCTGGTCTGCGTCTGGCAGCTGTACCAGGACGTGTCTCAGCTGGGTGTATCCGCGTGCTGCGAGACGGAGCATTTCCGTTCGCGTTTCATGGGGCAACGCTCCCTCGTCTTCTTCGTGCATGGAGATGATCATGCCACAAAATGTGAATACGCATTCCAGAAGTAGCGGGTCGCCGATTGCCGTTTCACACCAGATAGTGCGATACGCCTTCGATACGCCAATGCGATGCCCTCTGCGATACCTATGCGATCCACATAGTTAGCGCCGATGCCAGTGTCGTTCAGTTCAATGTTTCGTGGATGCACGCCCACTGCCCATGTCAATTTTTTGTCCGTTCCGCTGCCTGATCAAGCCCAAGTAACCGTGAGTAGCGGTCACCAGGCTCTCGGGGACACGCTTGGAAGTTGACCCGCGCCGACCATCATCGACATCGCGCGGCAGATCTGGCAGTCACGGAGTTTCGGAATCGGCCATGGTGCCCGGTTCGACCTCCGCAGTGATCACCGCCGGGGATGGCAGCGCTGCTCGTTCTTCCGGAGGGTGCGAGTCGTAGTTATATGCGCTGACGGCGACGGGCTGCGAGGAGCCGTCCCTTGCGTACCTGGACTGTCGGCTCGTGTTTGGAGCTACAAACGAGATGCCCGTGAAAGCCATACCGGGGAACTTCAGAGGTCGTTGTCCGCTGCGACGTAGAAGTTCAGCTGGCGGGGCTATTCAGGTCCAACTGCCCGGACTTTAGTTCCACGACAGCAAAACCGTTAACCGTACTAACACCTCAGGGGGAGCGCTCAACGTCCTGAATTGTCCAGAGTTCTTTGGACAATGCACGACGGCCATACCTCCCCGCTAGCCTACGGCCCCTGGCGACCGTAGGGTCCCTACTCGCCCACTGTGGTTCCCCCGGAGTCTGATTCGGCCCATCCAAGGGCGGCCACGAGATGCCCTTCGTTGGGGAGCGCGCGTTCCTCTTCGGCTGGGGAGTTTGTCATAGGTGTAGGCGGCGACGGCCATCGGCGAGGTTGATCGCCCGAGGCTGTACCTGACGCTGCGCTAGTTCTTTGTTCCGCAGATCAGAATGCCGATAGTTTCGTTGTGGTGGTCGCGGCGGAGGACGTCGTCGACGAGGGCGACGTAGAAGTTCAGTTTGCCGGCGTTCGGGTTGGAACCTGGTCTGAGATCTACACCACGGTCACGCGACAGAAAAGCGTCTTATTGGGTCTTCCATCCAGCATCACGGCGTCACTCCAACGGACCGCCGATGGCGTGGCCCAGGCCATCAAATGGCACTCGGTTGCCTTGTAGTCCAATTTATTGCGATCCGTAACTTGCCCGGTCACTGTGGAGCCTCCATGGAACGGCCAGGTGTGGGACTGTCGACGGTGCGGTGATGGTGAATATAGGTAAGCCCCATCGACGAGCTTGGAATGTCCCAACTTGGGTTACGCATCGAAACAAAAGTGTATATTATACACGTGATTGTCTAGCGTGTATATACTCTTTCCTTTTCTTGATCAAAAAGTTGCGCTACGATCACCTTCAGTCGTTGCTTCCATGACGACAGGCGAGGGCCACGATGGCCCTCGGATGAAGGGAGAGCAGTGGAGAAACTCTGCAGCGTAGAGGGCTGCGGCCCGGCAAAAGTTCTTACCAGGGGCATGTGCGGCAAGCATTACCAACGCTTCAAGAAGAACGGCCATGTAGAGCTGGTTGGGAGGACGCGACGTTTAGCTCCCGAAATCAGCCTCCAGCAATCCTTTCCCGCACTAGCCAGCGAGTGGCATCCGACGCTGAACGGCGACCTCACTCCTGACTGGGTATCAGCGGGATCGTCGAAGAAAGTCTGGTGGCTTGGCACCTGCGGTCATCCTTGGGAAGCGACTATCCATAGCCGCACTACCGGCTGCGGGTGCCCATACTGCGGGAACCGTAAAGTTGGCTACGGCAACGATTTGGCCAGCCAATTCCCGGAGGTCGCCGCGACCTGGCATCCGACTTTGAATGGCGACCGGACGCCCGACAAGGTCGCGCCGCGATCCAATTCAAAGGCTTGGTGGCTTGGCGAATGCGGTCATCCTTGGGAGGCGGTGGTGGCGAACCGCACCAACAAGATCCGCTCCGGGTGCCCTTACTGCGCCAACCAGAAGGTGGGCTTCGGCAACGACCTCGCCACTCTTTTCCCCGAGCTGAGCAAGGAATGGCATCCGACTAAGAACGGGGAACTCACGCCAAGCCAAGTTACCGCTGGGGCCAGAAGCAACGTGTGGTGGCTCTGCAGCAGGGGCCACGAGTGGCGGGCGATGGTGTTCAAGCGGTCCAGCGGTGCCGCCTGCGAGAAGTGCAAGTTGGTGGGTCTGTCAGAGCTCGAGATCGGCTTGTATGCAGAGCTCATGGCTGTCCTCGGTGAGCACCTGGCCCCCATCAAGCACGACTGCAGAATTGCAATCGCCAGCGGAATGAACATTCGGGTGGACGTAATTGTTGGCACCATCGCCGTCGAATTCGACGGCTCGTACTGGCACGAAGGCAAGGAAGACAGGGACCGAGAAAAGACCGACCAGCTTCGGGAACTCGGATACCGGGTCATCCGAGTGCGCGAGCACCCACTTGAGGCCCTTTCCAGTCAAGATGCGCTGGTGCGGCGGGCGCCTACGGGCCATCAAGTCGCGACGGCAGCCCTCGGAAAGATGCTGTCTGTTGGCCTTATCGAGGACGCGGCGGCGGAGTCTGCAAGGAGATACATCCGTAACGGAGTCGCAGTCGCGGAAACCGAAGCACGACGGATCATTGCGAGGCTACGGCTACGAGAGTATGGGGAGCTGTCGTTGGCGGAGAAGTTCCCCGCGGTGGCCGCCCAGTGGCACCCGGAGATGAATGGAGAGCTAACGCCTGACCAAGTGATGGCGGGGTCAGGAAAATCTGCATGGTGGTTGTGCCCTGCCGGCCACACGTACGAAGCAGTCATTGGACAGAGGACGGGTACGGGGACAGGATGTGGGCAGTGTTCTGGGCGCTACGTCACACCGGAGACCTCCCTTGCCATTGTCCGCCCGGACCTGGCCGCGCAGTGGCATCCCACACTTAACGGAGCGCTGACGCCTCAGGACGTAGTGCCACACTCCCGCATGTCTGTCTGGTGGTTATGCACCGCGGGTCACACTACACAGGACAAGCTCGCGGACCGGGCCAAGGGAATGGTCTGTCAGGAATGCCCGAAATCACGTCGCCGTACAGAACCATCACTCGCAGCGCGGTTCCCCGATTTGGCCGCACAATGGCACCCCACCATGAACGGCGAACTGACACCGCACGACGTGCGCCCCTATCTCAACAAGCTCGTATGGTGGCTGTGTCCGAATGGACACTCCACCCAGGACACGCTGACGGCCCGGTCGCGAGGACGATTATGCCAGGAGTGCCCTGGAGCGCGTCCACGTAGGCCAACAGGGAGCTAGAAGTGCACCGCCCTCCGGCCGGATCTGTGTTCACGGATTTGGCAGCCCTTGTCGCCTGATCATCATCGGGCTCAACCGGCCACAGCAGATTCCGTCCGGAGGGCGCCCTGCATCCGTTCGTTCGAACTTCACTGTGTCATGAGGAATCACTGCGCCATATCCGTGAGAAGCAAATCCGAGCAGATCAGATAGAAGACCGCAGCCGCGGTGGGGATGACCTGACCAAAGGACTTTAGCCTAAGCAACTAAGACAAACTGCTCTTTCAGCCGCGGCGCCCCGTTAGTGCAGTTCAAGTCCGTTAACCGCACCATCAGGGCACTGCCAGACAGCGCACTTTGAGAAGACTGACGAGGCAGGCCGTTAGCGGTCCGCGCGTCCTGCTCGCCAGCCGCGGGAGCAAGGGACCGAGCAAGCCGTCAAACGCCCATAACAGCGCATATGTCCGATTTCGACATAAAATCTTCAAACTTAAAGGATTGGACTCACGTTCACCTGATCGTTTATAGGTTCCAAACTCACGACCTATGTGTACTTATACCGGTGGCCCAAACGGCGCCCCGGTCGCCAGCTTGATTAGATACGGGTCGCGGCAGTGAGCCCAACAAACTTCGCACACTCTCTCGCCGCCGGGGCGCTTGGGAGCGCGCACGTTGAATTTATAGGGCGTTCTGCGTGGCCTCGCGGACCACAGACGGATGGCAGGTGAATTATCCAAAGTTCTCTCGGTGAACACTGGAACGAGATGCTCCGAAGAGTACGAGCAAAGCGCGGACATCGCGTGACCAATATGGCGCCCTCGATCCCCGAATTTAAACCATCCGCGCCTTTACAGAATCAGCCACAATACAGAGGCCTGAACGTCCACACCCGGCGCCCTACCCCACAGGCCACGAGCCTTCCCCAGACGCCCAACCCAGAGCCGGCCCCAGCTTTCCGGCGATGTCAGTAAGAATCTGCACGTAGTCCTCATGCTCGAAGCTGAACGGCAGCGCGAATGCCACCTCATCCACCTCCTGGAAACCGGCGTGAGCATACAGCTGCTCTGCGATCTCCTCGCTGGTGCCGATGAGATCAGCCGCGAACATCATGCCCCGCGGCCCCTGCGGAGAGGCAGTGCGCGGCGTGCGTTCATCCACGTACCGCTGGTACTTTTCCCGTTGGGCCGGCGAAGCGGAGTCAGTCGGAATCACCACCAGACCCTGCGACACCCGCGCACCAGCATGGCCCGCCAAAGCAGCGGCCTCCCGGAACGCCCGTATCTGTGACTGCTGCACCAGGGCAAAGTCCGGCTCCTGGTCCTTGTCGGGGAAGATCACGCTGCTGGAGAGCAGGTTGAAGCCATTCGAACCGGCCCACACCGCTGACTTCGTACTGCCGGCCCCGTACCACAGGCGGTTCCGCAGGCCCGCGGAAAAAGGCTCCACCCGGTTGGAGAACTCCTCCACCACGCCCTGCTTGCCGGAAAACTCCCGCACCGGCTCCCCTGCCACCAGACGCGCCAACCGCTCCACCCGGGCGTAGCTGAAGTCCTCCACGTCCGCGGTATCCGGGTAGAGCTCGTGCTTCACCGTCTCGTACTGCATCGGCTCACCCACACTCACGCCGGGATTGATGCGGCCGCCAGCCAGCAGGTCCACGGTGGCCAGGTCTTCCGCCAGCCGCAGCGGATTCTCCCAGCCCAGCGGCGTCACCGCAGTACCCAACTCAATCCGCGAGGTCCGCTGGCTCGCGGCAGCCATCACCGCCACAGGAGAGGAGATCCCGAACTGCAGGTGCCGGTGACGCAGCCAGGCGCTGTCGAACCCCAGCCGCTCCCCCAGCTCAATGATCTGCAGCGTCGACTCATGCCCCGCCGCTGGATCAAGAGGATCAAACAGTCCAATGGTGAGGAAACCAAGCTTGCGCAATGGACGGTCGGGCTGCGGCATGGCTTCCTCCAGGATCCGGGGACGTGGCTGGTGTTCAGACTAGGCGCTAAGACAGAGCATGAACCAACATGTCCCACGGCCCGGCGCCGCATCCAAAGACAACCTTGACGGCGCCGTCCACCAAGGCGTTAGGCTCACCACGAGCCAGCGACGGCGCAGGCACGGGAGGAACACATGTCACTGCAGGAAATCGAGTTCACGTCCGCTAACGGCCGCGACACCATCCAGGCCTGGGTGTACGAACCCATCGGCCGGCCCAAGGCGATCGTGCAGCTGATCCACGGGCTCGGCGAGCACTCCCGCCGCTACCTCCACCTCATCTCCACCTTGGTGGACGCAGGGTTCATCGTGGTGGCAGGCGACCACTCCGGCCACGGGCGCACCGCGATGCAGCAGGGTACCTGGGGCGATGCCGGCGAGGACGCCGCCAGCGTGGTGGTCGCAGACGAGGTCACCCTCCAGGCCAAGGCCAAAGAGGCGCTCCCCCAGCTTCCCTACGTGGTGTTCGGCCACAGCTGGGGCTCCATGATCGCCCGCGGCATGGCCGTGGACCCGCGGACCCAGCTCTCCGGACTGATCCTTTGCGGCATCGCCGCCCAGATGCGCGGCATCGAGAAAATGATCGACCGGCCCGAACTGGCCCGGCTTGCCGCCGGCGAGCGCGGCGCAGACCCCGCGCCGCAGGAACTGGTGGCCCAGTTGTTCGACGGCTTCCTGGGCCGCTTCGGCGACAGCGCCGGCCCAACGGCCTGGGTTGCCCTCGACGCCGACGTGGTCACCGACCACGGCAGGGACCCCTTCAACAACTTCGGCGCTCCCCTCAGCGCGCGGTTCCTGCAGGGCTTCGTGGACCTCTACGACCAGGTCACCTCCGACGACTGGTACAAACAGTTCCCCGCGGAACTCCCCGTCCTGATCCTCGCCGGCGACCAGGACCCCGTGACCAACTACGGCGAAGGCGCCTACCACGTGGCCAACCGCCTGGCCGATTCGGGCCACACCGACGTCCGCACCCGCGTCTTCCCCGGCGTCCGGCACGAGGTCCACAACGAACCCACCACCCGTGCCGAAACCGAGCGAGAGACGGTCGAGTTCATCCAGCGGGTAGCCGGCAACTGACGGTCCCCGAAGCGCCTCCGGCAGAAGGTACGACGACGGCACCCACCGCGCCGCCGTCGTCGTGCCTTCCAGCATCCTGAGCCAGAGGGCGGGAAACACCCACCCTGGCAGCCAGTGCGGGAGGTTACCGAATGCCGGCCGCGCGCAAAGTCCTGGCAAGTTCCGCGGCAGCCGCTTGGAGCGTGTCCACGGTGTTCGCGAGAACCTCCTCGGAGGCGAGCTCCGTGGGAATGGAACAGCTCATGGCGTCAGTGCCCGGGATGCGGTAGGGAACCACGACGCTAACGCAGCAGAGTCCCACCGTGTTCTGCTCCCATTCAATGGAGTGCCCCATTTGGCGGAAACTTGCCAGTTCGAGCTGCAGGGCATCGAAATCCCGCACTGAATTTGGAGTGAGCTGGGAGTAGGGCCCCTCTCCGAGACGCTGCCGGACCTCGGCGTCGGTGTACTCGGACAGGATGGCCTTGCCCAGGGCCGTGACCTGCGCCGGCAATTTCCGGCCAACCCTTGACGAAAGCCTGCGGCGGTCCACGGCCTGCCGCGTTGCCAGGTAGATCACGTCCGCACGGTCCAGCCGGGCGTAGTGGGTGGTGAACGTGGTGGCGTTCCTGACTTTCTCCAGTACCGCGGAAACGTGCTCCATGACCGGGTCCCTGTCCAGGTAGGCCGTTCCGCAAAGCAGTGCGTGGGTGCCGATGCGATATGCCCCCTCGGGAGTCTGCTCAATCCAGTTAAGCTGCAGCAGTGTCAGCAGCAGCCAGTGCAGGCTGGAGCGGGGATAACCGGTCAATTTGAAAATCTCCGCCGTGGTAAGCGGCTGGGGAGCCCCGGCCAGGAGCTCCAGGATGGCTATGGTGCGCTCCGCCGATTTCACCAACTTCACGTCCCCGGACGCGCCCGCGCCCGGGCCGGGCTGTATCTCCACCGACGTCGCCATTAACGTTCCCCCTTCTGCCACTGCCCCGACCGGCTGGTCACTTCACAGCCAGGTGCGGATAGTTGTCTACTCCCACCCTATGGCCATCGCTGGCCCAGGCGCCCCCCAAAAGTTCCGCCCATTCATCCGGAGCCGTGGTGTCGACACCCGCGGCGAAGGCCTCGGCGTCATCCTGCGGTTCGAAGCCAATGCGCTTCCCCGCATCCAGGTTGGCCCAGCCGCGCGTGTTCGCCGAGACGGCCCACACCACATGGTGCCCGGGTGCGCCGAGGTTGTTCAGTGTGGCCTCCACCAGCCGGAAGGAGTCTGCGGGAGACAGCCAAGAGCCAAGTGTGCGCAGGTTTCCGGGACGTTCACCGCCGGTGCCAATGCGTGCACTGACCACCTTCATGCCGTACTTATCCGCGTACAGGCTTCCCAGCGCCTCCACGGCCGCCTTGCTGACGCCGTAGTACGTGTCCGGACGCGGAATAAGCACATTGTCTTCCGCGGCGGCCATGGTGGGGTGGAAGCCTACGGCGTGCGTAGAACTGGCCAACAGGACACGTTCGACGCCGTTAATCCTGGCTGCTTCCAGCGTCACCTGGGTGCCGGTGATGTTGGTGGACACCAGCTCCTCCCACGTTTTTTCGCGGTGCAGGCCGCCTAGATGAATGACGGCCGTAGCCCCCTTGAGTGCGGCCGCCATGAACTCCGGATCCGTTACCGACCCTACATGCACGGATTCGTGGGGGCGGGGATCCCGGGCAGCCGTCAGATCCACTAGCCGGGTCGTATAGCCCGCCGCTGCAAGGTAGGGCCTCAGCAGCGTAGCCATCATTCCCGCCCCTCCCGTTAGGGCGATGGTCACTGCGTGGGGTGCTGAAGACAAGATTCCTCCGACGGTTGACAGCCTGTGATCCTGATCATACTCTCATGAAGTACGTTTCACATAATAACAGCATTTTATATATGTAAAAAGGAGAATCAGAGTGGATTCCAAGTTCACGCCACGCTCTCGCGGAGCTTTGGCCTTTACCCTTGCCGCTGCCGCCCTGCTAAGCGGCTGCAGCGCAGGTTCTTCAAAGCCCGCAGCCGCCGACGATGGCCAGCCCATCGAGGTCTGGGCCAGAGCAGGCACCGATGCGTCCACCACCTATGCCGCCATGTTCAAGGAGTTCACTGCCAAGACAGGGGTGCAGGTGAACTTCCAGGGCGTGCCGGACCTGGACCAGCAACTCCAGACGCGCGCCGCATCGAAGAAACTTCCCGACATCGTGATCAACGATTCGGCAGCCCTAGGCAACTACACCGCCCAGGGATACCTGGTGAAGGTGGACAAGTCGACGGTTGAGGGCAACGCGAAAATTGCGGATTCCCTCTGGAATGAGACCAAAGGCCTGGACGGGGCAACATACGGTGTCCCGTTCTCGCGGCAAACGATGGTAACGATGATCCGCAAGGACTGGCGGGAAAAGCTGGGACTCCCGGTCCCCAAAACCCAGGAGGACCTTGAGAAACTCGCCACCGCCTTTGCCACCATGGACCCGGACGGCAACGGCCAGGCCGACACCTATGGCATGACCGTTCCGGGCTCCACCGAACGCGGCTATATGGCGTGGTGGGCATCGTCCTATCTTTGGCAGGACGGAGGCGGCTACCTCAAAGACGAGGGCAACGGGAAATTCTCGGCCACCGCCTCCACTCCCGAAACTCAGAAAGGCGTTACCTGGATCAAGCAGCAATTCTGCACCCCAGGCAACACCCAACCAGGGGCCCTCACCGCCGCCACCAGCGTCGCCTCGCCCTTCTTCCAGACCGGCAAGACCGGCATCATCCTCACCGGCCCGTACAACTTCTCCTCCTTTGATACATCCCTGGGCGGCAAAGACAAATATGAGGTCATCGAGACCCCGAAGGGTTCCGTGGACAGCACCGTCCTGGCCGAAGGTGAAAACATCTATGTCACTGCCAGCAACGGCAAGCCCGAGCAGACCAAACAGGTCATCAACTACTTGGTGTCCGCCGACGGCCAGAAGGCAGGCATGACGGCGGGCAAGCAGCCAATTGTGCGCGTTCCGGTCAACAGCGACGTTGACGCTGCTGCCGTCTACAACGATCCCCGCTGGGCTGTGGTCCAGAATGCCCTGAAGAACTCCTCCAAGGCGTTCCCGTCCGCGATCAACTTCGTGCCCATCAAGCAGGTTGCCGCCGAGGCGCTGAACAAAATTGTCGCCGACTGCGGTGCAGACAACGTGGCCTCAGGTCTGAAGGACCTTGATACCGCCATCAACAACGAGCTGACGAACCAGAACGCCAAGTCATGACAGCGGCACCCACAAAGCCGGCGGTAACGCCAGTGCAAGCCACGCGGTCCACCCCACCCCCGCGCCGCGGAAAGGGCAACCGGGCCCACGTGCTGGCCATCTGGGTGTTCCTGCTTCCCGCAGCCGTCCTGGCCCTGTACTTCAAATTCATTCCCATGGCGGAGGGCATCCGGCTGAGCCTTTTCAAGGTCCAGCCATTCCTTGGCGATGTCTTTGTTGGCTTCGACAACTACGCCAGCGTTCTGACCGACGCCCGCTTCATGGAAGCCCTGGGCCACACAGTGATCCTGGGGCTAACTCAGACCATCGGCGCCCTGGTGGTCGGCTTTGTCCTGGCCCTCCTCCTCGAGGGCCAGGCGAAATCCTTGTGGTTCCTGCGCACCGCCATCTTCCTGCCGGTGGTCACGGCGCTGGCCGTGGTGGGGGAAATCTGGCGCATCCTCTATTTCCCCACCGCAGACGGTCCGCTGAACACCATCCTCAGCTGGGTGGGCCTGGGACCCCTGCAGTTCCTAAACGGCACCGACACGGCACTGTGGTCCATCGCCGTCGTCGGAATCTGGAGCGGCGCCCCATACAACATGGTGATCATCTTGGCAGGCCTTGCGGGCATTGACCGGGCCCTGTACGAATCAGCTGGCGTAGACGGCGCCACCATATGGCAGCGCCTGCGCTACATCACCCTGCCGGCGCTTCGCCCGGCGATCGTGATCGTCCTGACACTGGCCGCCATCCGCAGTCTCAGAAGCTTCACCGAAGTGTATGTCCTCACCGGCGGCGGCCCGGCCGGATCCACGGAAGTATGGATGACCCGCATGTATTCGCTGGGGTTCCAGCGCAACGACATCGGCGTGGCCTCCGCCGCGGCGGTCCTGCTGCTGGTGGTCACGCTCCTGCTGACCGTAGGCACCCAGCTCCTGGCCCGACGAAAGGCAGAACGATGAGCACCACTACAAGCCGCACGCCGGCAGCGGCCAAGCGGACGTCGTCATCATCCCGTTTTGACTCAGCTCTTGGCTGGTCCCCCGGCTGGGGCACCAACATGGTGCTCCGCATCGTGCTGTGCGTACTGGTCTTCTGCATCTTCGCGCTGCCGTTCGCTGCCATCATCTCCGGAGCGTTTGACCGGAACAGCAGCCCCACCGAGATCACGCTGCTGCCCAAGACATTCACCCTGGCCAACTTCGAGGCAGCTTCGCAGCAGGGCCTCTGGGGATATCTGCTGAACTCCCTCGTTATCGCCGGCGGCGGGCTACTGCTGCAAATGACTGTGTCCGTATTCGCGGCCTACAGCCTGAGCCGGAAGAAATTCCGCGGCCAGGCGCTCCTCCTGCTCCTGGTCCTGATGACCATGATGCTTCCCGAGGAAGTCATCGGTGTCCCACTCTCGCTGGTGCTCGGCGACCTTCCACTGCTCGGGCTCAGCCTCCGCGGAAGCGTACTGGCCGTCATCCTGCCAGTGGGCATCTGGGGTTTCTCCATCTTCATCATGAGCGAGTTCATGAAGGAGATTCCTGCCGAGATCGAGGAAGCCGCCCGGCTGGACGGCGTGGGCGAGTTCCGCATGCTGTTCACCATCATCCTTCCCCTCTGCAAGCCCGCCCTGGGCGTCATTGGAATCTTCGGCTTCATGATGGTGTGGGACCAATACCTCCTCCCCCTCATCGCCGCCAACGATCCGAGCGACTACACACTGACGGTTGCGCTGTCCGTGCTCCGCAACGACACCACCGTTGGACCCGGCGTCCTGCTGGCGGGCGCCGTCATGGCCATGATCCCCAGCCTGCTGGTGTACCTCTTCCTGCAGCGCTCCATGATCCGCGGCATCACAGCAGGCGCCACCAAAGGCTAGGGCGGGCCCAGTCCGTCCGCCCACCCCACGAAAGAAGTTCAATGAAAACCAGCACCATCTTTCCGGCCGCGCACACCCCCACCGCGGACGATCTGAAAATCACCGAAATCACCATCACCCCCATTGCGTTTTCCGACCCCCCGCTCCTGAACGCCGTGGGCGTCCACGAACCGTTGGTACACCGCGTTGTGATCGAAGTCCGCACCGCCAACGGACTGCTGGGGCTGGGCGAATGCGCCGGCGGACAGAGCCGGCTGGACAACCTGGCAGTGGGAGCCACCGCCATCAAGGGCCTGAGCGTTTTTGACACCTCCATGATGGAGCACCTCATCAATGAAGCCCTCGACCCGGCGCTCTCTGCCTTCGAAAAAGCCGCCGTGTTCTCTGCGTTCGAGGTGGCGGCTCTGGATATCCAGGGCCACGCCACCGGCCGAACAGTCAGCGAACTCCTGGGCGGCACCGTCCGGGACGAGGTTCCCTTCAGCGCCTACCTGTTTTACAAATGGGCGGAACATCCGGCTTTGGACGGCAAACCGGCCATCGCGGACGAATGGGGTGAGGCCCTTGACCCGGCCGGCATTGTGCGCCAGGCGCAGAAGATGATCTCCGAGTACGGGTTCAAGTCCATCAAGCTAAAGGGCGGGGTGTTCCCGCCGGCAAAGGAAATTGAAGCCATCAAGGCGCTCCGTGCCGCCTTCCCGGACCTGCCACTCCGGCTTGACCCGAATACAGCCTGGACCGTGGAAACCTCCCAATGGGTGGCCCGGGAAACCGACGGGCTGCTCGAATACCTGGAAGACCCAACCCCGGGCCTTGAGGGCATGAGCGAGGTAGCGGCCACCGCTGCCATGCCGCTGGCAACCAATATGTGCGTGGTGGCATTTGACCACATCAAGCGGAGCGTGGACCTGGACTCCGTCCAGGTCATCTTGGGCGACCACCACTACTGGGGCGGATTGCGGCACACAAGGGAGCTGGGCACCATCTGCCAGACCTTCGGCATAGGGCTGTCCATGCACTCTAACTCCCACTTGGGGATCAGCCTTGCAGCCATGGTCCACGTGGCAGCTGCCACGCCCGCCCTCACCTATGCCTGCGACACACACTACCCGTGGAACGGGCACAACGACGTGGTCAAGCCGGGCGTCCTGCGCTTCGTTGACGGCAGCATCCGCGTTCCCACCGGAACGGGCCTGGGCGTGGAACTGGACCGGGATAAACTGGCCGAACTCCACCAGCAGTACCTGGACGCGAAGATGACGGCCAGGAACGACACCGGCTACATGCAGCGCTTCGTGCCCGACTACACGGCGGACCTTCCGCGGTGGTAAAGCCGCCGCCGCAGGTTACGGGCTACCTCTACCCTTGGGATGTCCTTGGAGACTCCGATGCAGCCTCTTGGATCGCGGGCGTGGGCATCCAGCGGGTGGCGCTGGCAGCCGCCTACCACTCGGTGCGGGCGGCGACACCCCGGCATCCCGGGCGTCGGGTGGTGGATGCAGGATCCGCAGCCCTTTATGTGCCCGTTACGGGAGCGTGGGACGGCAGCCTCCTCGTGCCCGGTGATGCCGCGGAGTGGACCGGACGTGATGACTCGTTTTCCGAAGCCGCGGAGATCATCCGCCGCGTCGGTCTCCCTGTGGACGCGTGGATGGTTTTGACCCACTCAAGTGCTGTAGGGAAAAGACATCCTGGCCTGTGCGTGCAGAATGCGTTTGGCGAGATCTACCGCCACGCACTGTGTCCCTCGCATCTGGCCGTCCAGGAGTACGCCGCCATGCTTGTGGCCCAGGTCATGGAGCTTGGCCGGCCCGACGGCCTGGTCCTCGAGGCAGTCGGGCCACTCGGGTTCAGCCACCAGAACCAACACGAAAAAACAGCAGGAGCAGACTACTCACCCTGGGTGCAAGCCCTGCTCTCCCTCTGCTTCTGTGACGGGTGCTGCCGCACGTACAACTCGCGCGGGATTGCTGCGGAATCGCTGCGAAGGCGAATCCGGGATGGGGTCCTGAGTGCGGAAGACGGCGCCAGCACGCCGGACACGGTCCGCTCCGCAAACTTCAGGGAACTGCTCCAGGTGCGTTGGGAAGCCACTGCCGCACTCCTGGACGCGTGCCTAGGCGCCGTGGCCAACAGCGGTTTACAGCCCAAAATCTCACTGCATGTCTCGCCAGACCCTTGGTCCACAGGACCCTTCATGTCCATGGAGGCGCTACGCAGGAGCAAGCTCTGGTCTGACCGGGAGGTGACCGTGGTAGTCCCCTGCTGGGAAGACGCAGCACAAGGCGCAGCAACGGTAGACAGCATGCAGGCAGCCGCCCCGGAAGCGAAAGTGGGCTCCTACGTGCTGGTACTGCCACCAAAAGCAGCCAGCGCCAATTCTCTGGCACTGGAATGGGGCGAGCTGATTGAAGCCGGGAGCAAGGAACTGCACGTCTACCATTTAGGGCTTGCTTCCACTGCACGGTTGGATGCTTCCACCAAAGCACTTGAGCAGCTGCGGTGACCCTTTGGGACAAGCAACAGCACCGCTCTTGAACTCAACTAGAAAACTATCCCTGCCGCCGCGCGGCACTCACACCCGAAGGACCACTCCGTGGCTAAGTACACACCCCAGGAACTGGCGGACACCCTCAAGGAAGGCCTGCTGTCCTTCCCCGTGACCTCGTTCGATGCGAACCTGCAGTTCGATGAGGAGAACTACCGCAAGCACCTGGCATGGCAGGCGAGCTTCCCCGTGGCAGGGCTTTTCGCAGCCGGTGGCACGGGGGAAGGCTTTTCCCTCACCCCTGCCGAATCCGAGCGCGTGGTGCGCACCGCCGTCGAGGAAGTGGGCAGCCGGGTACCGGTCCTGGCATCCGCCGGCGGTTCCACCGCGCAGGCAATCGAAAACGCAAAGGCCGCCGAAGCCGCAGGCGCGGAAGGCATCCTCCTGCTGCCCCCATACCTGACCGAAGCGGACCAGGACGGACTGGTGGAGCATGTCAGCGCCGTCTGCCGCGCCACCTCACTGGGCGTCATCATCTACAACCGCGCCAACGCCATCTACAAGGACACCACGGTCGCCACCCTGGCCGACCGGCACGAAAACCTGATCGGCTTCAAGGACGGCGTCGGCGACCTTGAACACGACGCCCGCGTCTACGCCAAACTGGGTGACCGGCTGTTCTACCTCGGCGGCCTGCCCACCGCCGAAACCTTCGCCCTGCCCCTGCTGCAGCTGGGCATGAGCACCTACTCCAGCGCCATGTACAACTTCGTGCCGCAGTTCGCCCTGGACTTCTACCAGGACGTCCGGAACAACGACCGCGTTGCCGTCAACAAGAAGCTCAACGACTTCGTGATCCCGTACCTCGACATCCGAGACCGCGTGAAAGGCTACTCTGTGTCCATCGTCAAGGGCGGCCTGGACGCGATCGGTCGTTCGGCAGGCCCGGTGCGTACGCCCCTGCAGAACCTGGCACCGCAGGACCTCGCCGACCTGAAGACCCTGATCGCCACCGTTTCCTAGCCCTCTCCGCCCACAGCACACTGCAATCGAGGAGAACACCCGTGCCCCTTACCGGACATTCACTGATCGCCGGCCAGCCCGTGGTTGGCGACGGCAAGACCACCACCGGATTCAACCCCGCCACGAACCAGGCCCTCGAGCCTGCCTACACGCTGATCACCGAAGAGCAGCTGAAGGCCGCCACCGCCGCAGCCGCCGAGGCCTTCCCGTCCTTCAGCACCCTGGATCCGGAAACCCACGCTTCCTTCCTTGAGTCCATTGCGGACAACATTGAAGCCATCGGCCAGAAACTCATTACTCTTGCCAGGCAGGAAACCGGGCTTCCCGCAGCCCGGCTCACCGGTGAGCGCGCACGCACCGCCGGCCAGTTGCGCCTCTTCGCCGACGTGGTCCGTCAGGGCGACTTCCGCGGCGTCCGCATCGACCCCGCAATCCCCGACCGTGCCCCGCTGCCCCGCGCCGACATCCGCCAGCGACAGATCCCGCTGGGCCCGGTCGCGGTGTTCGGGGCCAGCAACTTTCCGCTGGCCTTTTCGACGGCGGGCGGGGACACCGCATCAGCCCTCGCCGCAGGCTGCCCTGTCGTCTTCAAGGCCCACAACGCCCACCCCGGCACCAGCGAACTCGTCGGCCAGGCCGTCACCAAAGCGGTCAAGGATCACGGCCTGCACCCCGGAGTGTTCTCCCTGATCTACGGCCCCGGCTCCAGCATCGGCCAGGCCCTCGTCGCCGATCCCAACATCAAGGCCGTCGGCTTCACCGGCTCCCAGTCAGCCGGCATCGCCCTAATGCGCACCGCCGCCAACCGGCCCGAACCCATCCCGGTCTACGCCGAGATGTCCTCGCTGAACCCCGTCTTCGTCTTCGAAGGCGCCCTCACCGGCGGCACCGAAAGCATCAATGCCCTCGCCCAGCAGTACGTCACCTCCGTCACCGGAAGCTCCGGCCAGCTCTGCACCTCCCCCGGACTGCTCTTGGCCCCCGCAGGCGACGCAGGGGACAAACTCGCCGCCGCCGTCGGACGCGCCATCGCCGCCTGCCCGGGACAGACCATGCTCACCGAAGGTATCGCCACCTCCTGGAACACCGGAACCGAGGCACTCGGCAAAGCGGCCGGCGTCGAACTGATCGGCCAGGGAACCCCGGGTCCCACCGAGAATGCTCCGGCGCCTGCCATCTTCGGCACGAACGTGGACCAGTTCGTGTCCAACCAGGTCCTGCACGAGGAAATTTTCGGCGCCGCCTCCCTGGTCATCCGTTACACGTCCGTCGAGGACCTCCTGGCCGCCGCCCGCCGGATCGAAGGCCAGCTCACCGCCACCTTGCAGCTCACCGAAGAGGACTATGCGACGGCGGCACCGCTGATCCCGGTGCTCGAGCAGAAGGTGGGCCGGATCATCGTCAACGGCTGGCCCACCGGCGTGGAGGTCGGCCATGCCATGGTCCACGGCGGCCCCTTCCCCGCAACCTCAGATTCCCGGACCACGTCCGTGGGCACTCTGGCGATCAACCGTTTCCTGCGGCCGGTCGCTTACCAGAACCTTCCCCAGGAACTCCTCCCGGCGCCCCTCCAGGACGCCAACCCTTGGCACCTCAACCGCCGCATCGATGAAGGATAAACACAAACTAGGGTGTGACTTAGTACAGCTTGCTCGTCTGTAGGGGAAACCGGGAAATCAAGTGGGCGTCACACAGCGCCGTCGTCGTACCTTCCATCAGAAGTACCGCCAACCACTTAACGTTGCTTAACGGGCAAGCGCGCTCCTACTGTAATTGACGTCACAAGGAAACCGTGGATGCACGTCAATGGAGAGGGGGCAGACGGTGAGCGGCCATAAAGTCAGCAGAACGCCCGGCCCCCGCCCCGCAACGGTTTCGGCCGCGGCTGTTGCCCGTGCAGCCGGAGTATCCCCTGCCACGGTGTCTTACGCGTTGAACGGCAAGGGTGGTGTATCGGTCGAAACCCGGCGCCGCATCATCGGCGTCGCGAACGAGCTGGGCTTCAGGCCCCGTAAGTCCTCGTCATCCTCGGATCCGCTGCGGACCCGCGTCATCGGGCTGATCCTGCCCAACATCATCAACCCGATGTATCCCCAGTGGGCCCAGGGCATCATTTCCGCTGCCGCCGACTCCGGCTACGAAGTGTTTGTGGCCACCACGCAGGACGATGCGGCCACGCTCGCACAGGTCACCGCCACGCTCGCGAACCGCAACGTGGACGGTGTCATCTTGGCCGCCGCCCTGCGGGAGGACGCCACCGCCCTGCGTACCCTGCGGACTGCCCGGATCCCCTACGTCTGCCTGTCCCGAAGGGCGGACTTCCTGCAAGGCGATTTCGTCGGCATTGACGACGACGCGGCGGCAACCCTGCTGATGGACCACATGCTGGGCCATGGTTACCGGGACATCGCCACCGTGGTGGGACCGCGCTTCTCCACCGCGTCCCTTACCCGCGAACAGGCCTTCGTCCGCACCGCGGCTGCTGCCGGCGTCACCGTCAGCGGCGAGTGGAAGATCAGCACCCGCGTCAACAACGAAGGCGGCCGGCTGGCAGCCGAACGGCTGTTTTCCTCGACCAAGCCGCCACGGGCCGTGGTGTGCGGCAGCGACGAACTCGCCATCGGCGTCATGGAGTATGCGCTCGCCCGCGGCCTGCGGATTCCCGAGGACGTGGCGGTTGCGGGCTGCGACGGACTGGCCCACAGCCGTTCCGGGTTGATCAACCTGACGAGCATTGTCCAGCCGCAGCAGGAGATGGCCCAGGAGGCATTCGCCGTGCTGCTCCGCAGGATCGAAACCCCGTCAAACACCTACAGCTCTCTAATATGTCCGCACCGCATCCACATAGGGAGGACCTGCGGGTGTAACGCACGGCCCGCCTAACCGCCCCTCCGCTTCACCAGCCCGGGCACCGGCATCTGTTGCCGGCGCCGTGATCCCGCACGCTCAAAACAGCCCCTGTCCCAATCCGGGCGGGCCCCGTACCCAAGGAAACATCATGGATTTCAGTACTAAACGCGTCCTGGTTACCGCCGGCGCAAACGGCATCGGCCTGGCCATCGCCACCAAGTTCAAGGCCCACGGGGCGAACGTCCTCGTGACGGACATTGACCCCGACGCTGTCGAAAAAGCACGTGCCGAGGGCTTCCACGCGGCCGTCAGCGATGTAGCGGACGAGTCGCAGGTCCAGGACCTCATGGCCCGGATCCAGGACGAATTCGGCGGCCTCGACGTCCTGGTGAACAACGCAGGCATCGCCGGAGCGACCGGCCCTATCCAGTCCCTGGACAGCACGGCCTGGAAAACGACGTTCGACGTCAACATCCACGGGCAGTTCTACTGCATCAAGCACGCCCTGCCACTCCTGCGTTCTGCCCCGGGGGCATCAATCATCAACCTTTCGTCCGCGGCCGGCCGTCTGGGCATGGCCGGGCGCAGCGCTTACTCGGCCTCCAAATGGGCGGTGATCGGGTTGACCAAGACCCTCGCCATCGAGCTCGGGGCGGAGGGAATCCGGGTCAACGCCATCTGCCCGGGCGCCGTCAACGGGCCAAGGATCGCCGCTGTCATCGCCGCCAAAGCGGACATGCTGGGTGAGCCCGTGGACACCGTCTCCGCCCTGTACCGCAGCCAGTCGTCGCTGGGCCGGCTGATTGAAGCCGAGGACATCGCCAACATGGCCCTCTTCGCCGCCAGCGACATGGCGCGCAACGTCAACGGCCAGGCCCTGGCCGTCGACGGAAACACCGAGAAGCTCTACTAAGACCCCGAAAGGAAACGTCCCATGGCAGCAACACGCAAGGTCATCATCACCAGCGCCGTTACCGGCGCCATCCACACCCCCTCCATGTCCGAACACCTGCCCGTCACACCCCAGGAAA
>Ga0308169_10001166_pt1 | contig 31964 bp, 28 predicted proteins | sample PhyBR1_2_FD_202139 | JGI IMG/M metagenome (GOLD analysis project Ga0308169, IMG submission 202139) | Phyllosphere microbial communities from UC Gill Tract Community Farm, Albany, California, United States - DLSLSB.R1 | ecosystem: Host-associated > Plants > Phyllosphere > Unclassified | place...
TTTTTGCATGAGTTTTTGAAATGCAGGGAGCTGACGGCCATCTTCAAACTGCTGTTTACGCTGTTGAGCAGGAACGATCACCTGCATCTTTTTACGTTGGATTTCTTCACGTTCATAAGGTGTGATGATCACCCCTGAAGGCGTTTTAACATCCGGCTTTTCTGCCTGGGCAGGCTTGGGCGGCTGTTTGCTTTCGGGAGCAGGCAGGCTTTGACAGCCTGCAAACCCAATCAAACTCAAAGCGATTAATCCATATTTTTGCCGTTTAAATTGCCCACTCATGCTCAACTTTCACCCTTAATTGTCATAACTACCACTTGAAATGATCCGATTATCAGAACCATTGTTCTGCGTTTCAGTGTCACTTTCACGAATATAGTTTCCAATACTATCGTTTTGATCAGCAGGTGCCTGATTGTTTTCAGTATCGGGATTGTAAGCAGGCTCTACCTGATAACTCGGTAGACCACATACAGTGGCCTGTCGTGGCATATTACTGCGTAGCAATGGAATGTACATGGCACCTTCACACCCTTGCGCAGATAAATATCCACTAGAACTGTCAATCCATTGCCACTGCACATTTTCGGTTTGACGCAAGTTCACCGGTTTTTGCCGCAACTGTTTCATCACGTTAATCCAGACGGGAAGTGCGCCCGAAGAACCGGTTAAGCCAGTGACCTTGTTATTATCCAGACCGAGCCAGACTACACTGACATAATTACCTGAATAACCTGCAAACCACGAGTCACGGGTATCATTGGTGGTACCGGATTTACCTGCCAGTTTTAAGTCGGCCGGGAAAGTGCTGTAAGCTGCACGCCCCGTACCCGAGCTCATGACCTGTTGCAGACCATAATTCAGAATATAAGCTGCAGAGGGGTCAATTGTACTTTGTACCGTTAAACCATAACGGTCCAGCAGGCGTCCGTTGGAATCCACCACCGAGCGAATAGACCGGATTGGATATTTGAAACCGCCAGTTGCAAAATTGCCGTAAATACTCATTACTTCCATCGGTGACATATCAATTGCACCGAGGAAAATCGATGGGTAGCTTGGAATATTTGAAGTCACGCCAAATTTTTTCAGGTGATTGCTAAAGGTCGAAATGCCAAATTCCTGACCCAAACGTACGGCTGCCAGGTTGTAGGAGTTTGCCAGTGCTTCGGACATCGGAACAATCCCGTGCTCACCACCACTGTAGTTTTTAGGTGTCCAGTTTTTACCTTCACTAAAAACGTTCAATGCACTATCTTCAACCGGTGTAGCCCAGTTATAACGCCCAGATTCAATCGCACTTAAATAAATCACCGGTTTAAGCAAAGAGCCGACCTGTCGTTTTGCATCCAGGGCACGGTTAAAACCGGTAAAGTCTTGGGTAGAACCTAAAGCGGCAACCAGTTCACCATTTTCAGGATGAGAAATTAAAACAGCGCCCTGCAAGTCTTTTAAACGTTTTGGATTGGCATCGGCTAAACGTGAAACAGAGGCTTTAAACGCTTCCTGGACTTTGGTTTGGGCAATCGGGTCCAGCGTGGTAAAGATTTTTAGGCCCTGATTGGTCAGATCGCCTTCCTGATATTCAGTGCGTAGCTGGCGACGTACAATATCCATGAAATCCGGGAAACGGGCAGGTCCCAAGGTTGGCTTGGCAATGACATTTAATGGACGAGCAGTTTCTCGTTCAAATTGCTCTTGGGTCAGATAGCCCATCACCAGCATATTGTTTAATACAATATCACGGCGTTTTTTGGCGCCTTCCGGGTTTTTCCAAGGATTAAACAGGGAAGGTCCTTGTACCAAACCGACTAAATAAGCCTGTTGAGCAATATTCAGTTCACGTAGCGGTAAGCCAAAATAAAACTGTGATGCCAGACCATAGCCATTAATGGAATAATTGCCATTTTGTCCCAGATTCACTTCGTTTAAATACGCTTCCAGAATTTCATCTTTGTCATAATGAAGTTCAATCAGCATCGCCATGAGAGCTTCATTGACTTTACGTTTTAAAGTTTTTTCTGGGCTTAAATAGAAATTCTTCACCAGCTGCTGGGTCAGGGTTGAACCACCTTGACGTTTGCCACCGGTAATATTGCTGACTACAGCACGTGCTGTACCACGAACCGAGATGCCATGATGATGGTAAAAGTTACGGTCTTCAGTTGATATCAGGGCTTCAATGAGCGGTTTAGGCACACTATTGAGCTTAATCAGCACACGGTCTTCATTATGCTGTGGATAAATTCCGCCAATCAGTAAAGGTTCTAAACGTGCAATACCGGTAGAAGACGGTTTAGTCGCACTGACTTCACCAATCTGATTGTCGCTAAAAGTGACTTTTAATACTTGCTCGGGTTCAACGCTGTCACCAAAGTCGAAGCCGCGGGTATGTACATACAGGGCATCACCGGAAGTGACATAACTGCCAGAATGGGCATAACTATCAGAATTCTTATAGCCCAGAAGTTTGAGTTCTTGAGTGAAGTCCGTCTGGTTGACGGGTGCATTGGTATAAATTTCCAAAGGACGGGCAAAAACTTTTGCCGGAATATCCCAGCGTTGTCCTTCAAACTTATTACGTACAATATTGTCCATCCGGATTAAATAGACACTAAAAACTAAGAAGACGCCAATGACTACTATTGAAAAAATAAGAGCCAGTAAACCGATGCCGCGTTCAGACTTCATCAATGATTATAAGATCCAAATAAATTGTGCTAATCATGCGAAGCTTTTCATTTTTTTGCAATAATTAATCTGTGAATGGAGATAAAATATAATAATAAGCTGCACAAAATATTTGTAATGAGTTTTTGATTTTATAAAAGATATTCTGTTCAATATGAAAACCGGATTTGCAAAGAATATGTGCATATTAAAGCAAGTCCACAGTATTCAGTATCTAAGTTGTTCCAATACAAGCAATTTTGTAAATTGGATGACTTTTATTCTAAAAACCCATGCCGATTTTAGTCATGCCAGCATACCCAATAAAGTGACCTGAATAGCAGACTAAAAACTGGCTGAGCCTTTGAATTCGCAAGATTGTCAGCGCAATCTGAACTGAAAGTTTTTTAAAATGAACAGGGTTAATGCTATGATAGGCAGGAATCGTAGCGGAGCGATGACCCAGGTGCAAATTTCACATAAAACTTTTCGGAACATTGGATTAATAGGCCGTCCAGATAAATCCTCCGTCGTGGAAACTTTAAGTCTTATTCATGACCATCTTTTAAGTTTAGGTTTACATCCGGTTTTTGATTCGGAAACAGCAGCGCTAGTCCCGTATAGCAACACACAAACAGTAAGCCGAAGTTTACTCGGTGAAGTGGTAGATCTGGTGATTGTGGTGGGCGGTGATGGCTCTTTACTGCATGCTGCACGTGCCCTGGTCAGACATAATACCCCTGTCATTGGGGTGAACCGTGGTCGTTTGGGCTTTTTAACCGATATCAAGCCGACCGAGGTTATTTTTAAACTGGACCAGGTGCTAAAAGGCGAGTTTCAGCTCGATCGCCGGTTCTTGCTGGAAATGGAAATCCGTTCCAAAGGTGAAAGTATTTATGATGCCATTGCCCTGAATGATGTAGTTCTACATTCAGGCAAGTCGGTGCATATGATTGACTTCGAACTTAATATTGATGGTCAGTATGTCTATCGTCAGCATAGTGATGGCTTGATTGTTTCGACCCCTACAGGCTCTACCGCTTATGCGCTTTCTGGTGGTGGACCGATTATCCACCCAAGTATGGATGCCATTTCTTTGGTGCCGATGCATCCGCATACCTTGTCTTCACGTCCCATTGTGGTCGGTGGACATAGCGAAATTAAGATTATTATTCGTGAAAATCGTGTCTTGCCGATGGTCAGTGCCGATGGTCAACACAGTGTTTCACTCAGTGTTGGGGATAGTTTGCATATCCGTAAACATCCATTTAAATTGAATCTCCTTCATCCACCCGGTTATGATTTCTATATCGCTTGTCGTACCAAACTGGGTTGGAATCAAGATTTTGACTCTTTACAACAGCAGGATTAAATGATGAATATTGAACAAATGCTGGCCGTACTCGATCCTGAAATTGTTGCGCGTTTAAAGACAGCAGTGGAAATTGGTAAATGGCCAAATGGCGTAGCGCTCACCAAAGAGCAGCGTCAGACCTGTATGCAGGCAGTTTATGCTTGGGAAATGAAAAATTTGCCTGAAACTGAACGTAGTGGCTATATTGACCGCGGTACCAAAGAAGAAGATGAACACTGCGATTCACATGATCCAAAGCAAGACGAAGAGTTTAAGCCGATTCGTTTTGTTTAAATATTTATGTGCAATAAAAAAGACACTGCGGTGTCTTTTTTATTGATTCCTAGCTTAAATTAAAGCACATCACGGCCACACAAAGTTTCAAGCCTTCAGGAGACTTTGTGTAGGCAGGATTTTTACTTTTGACAGGGCAAAAGTAAACAAAACCCTTTGTTGTGCTGATAATACATCCTTGTATCACAGCACAACGATCGGCGTCCTGCCGATCTCATGTGATTAAATGCTTTTTTTAGAGTTTGAAAAACAATAAGGCAAAATAGAGCATTACTTACTCGGGTATTTATCTACAAACCTAATCAAATAATTTTTCGGTTTGCCCACAGCTCTTTGGCTTTTAGCATTGCCTCATCATACGAATCACAAGCACCCAGGGTATATAACGCAATTCCCATGGTTTCAGTCACTGCAATTTCGCCATATTCATGATGCTGCTTGCCTTCCCAAACCGCTTTAAAAACTGCCAAGTCGAGTTCTTCTTCAATTGGACTACGGCTTACGGTCAGTTTAGGCAATTCATGTTCGTACAGTTCGCCATTTTTAATCCCGCAGATTAAGGTCTTGGCATCCGGATTACGCTCAAACTCACCACCTTCACCTTTAATCACCGCACTATTTTGATAGCCCAGTTTAAACGCAGCCTGCTGGTGTGAGGCACGATAGGCCGGATGGAAAATAGCCTGCATGGTGGCTTTGGCATTAAATGGATTAATTAGACGCGCTAAAGTATGAATAGGGGAGCGCAAGCCCATTACATTACGTAAGGAAATCAAATCACTCAAAATCGGAGAAATTGCTTCTAATGGTATATAGGCAAAATTGCGTTGTTGTAATTGTTGTTCCACATCTGTGTCATTTTGGCAAATAGCATAACCGAGATATTCCAATACCTGTTCGGTATAAAGACGGTTAATGGTATGTCCCGATGCACCATGCATCACCACTTTGTAGCCATGTTGGGCTAAGGTCAGCGCAGCCAGTAAAAACCAGGGATAATGTTTACGCTTGCCGGCATAGGAAGACCAGTCCAGGCCTACATCTAGCGTTTTGAAATTGAGCTGATCACGCGTGGCCTGTACAAAGCCGGCCAGCTCATCTACAGATTCCTCTTTAACACGAAGTAGCATCAAGAAGGCACCCAACTGCACATCCAAGACTTCATCTTTTAAGATCATGCTGAATGCTTGATAGGCTTCGTCAAAAGTCAGGGAGCGGGCACCATTTTTTCCTTTTCCCACAATACGAACAAACTGAGCAAAAGGATGTTCAAAATCTTTATATATATTTCGTTTGGTATTCATAGTGCAATTTCAGCATCAACCCTGATCAATGGCTACAGTTTACTTTGATACTGGCTATTTTTCTGCATGATTTTGAGGATTAAATTTGAGTCAGTTAGACCATAGTCTAAGAGGTGCTGTGTATTATTTAACCTAATTTAACATTTGAGGCAAAACAAAGCTTTAAAAAACAGGTAAAATTTAACCTAGTTTTAATATGTGTTCATCTCCTGATCAATCCTCTGACTTTTAATCAGAGCCTAATGTGCTTTTTGAGCACATTTACATATTTAGTTTCTTACAGTATTGAGGGTTTCTTGATACTTTGGTGCTCTTTTATCTTTGATAAAGGAGTTTTGGGCTGTTTATTTTTTGAAAATAGACAAAATCTGAATATTTCTGATTAAGAAATATATCGTGAAGTAATGTCATGGCTAAAAAACCAATCTATAAGTCGCTGTATTTTCAAGTAATCGTTGCCATTATTTTGGGGGTGATTGTTGGGCATTTTTACCCAAGTTCATCTGTAATTGTTGACGGCGTTAAGCAAAGTGTTCCCGGCTTGGGCGAGCAATTAAAACCATTGGGTGATGCTTTCATTAAGCTCATCAAAATGATTATTGCACCCGTGATTTTCTGTACTGTGGTGAGCGGTATCGCAGGTATGGAAAGCATGAAATCTGTGGGTAAAACAGGTGGTATTGCGCTGCTCTACTTCGAGGTAGTATCAACACTTGCATTAATTATCGGTCTGGTGGTGATCAATATTGCAAAACCGGGTGTAGGTATGAACATCGATCCTGCAACTTTAGATACCTCAGGTATTTCGAAGTATGTAGAGTCCGGTGCATCTCAATCGACACTTGATTTCTTTATGAACATCATTCCGAATACGGTGGTCGGTGCCTTTGCCGAAGGTGAAATTCTTCAAGTCCTTTTATTCGCATTGCTGTTTGGTTTCGCATTACATAAATTAGGCGATGCAGGTAAACCCGTCCTTAAATTCATCGATCAAATTTCACATGTGTTCTTTAACATCGTAAACATGATCATGAAACTTGCGCCGATTGGTGCATTTGGTGCGATGGCATTCACGATTGGTAAATACGGTATTGGTTCACTGGCTCAGTTAGCTCAATTGATCATCTGTTTCTATATTACTTGTTTACTGTTCATTTTCATTGTATTGGGTAGTATTGCACGTTTCTGCGGTTTCAGTATTTTGAAAATGATCCGTATGATTCGAGAAGAGTTATTGATTGTACTGGGTACATCATCTTCTGAATCCGTACTGCCACGTATGTTGAAGAAACTGGAAATTGCGGGTTGTGAAAAGTCTGTGGTGGGTCTGGTGATTCCTACAGGTTATTCATTTAACCTGGATGGTACTTCAATCTACCTGACTATGGCTGCAATCTTTATTGCTCAGGCCACCAATACCCAGCTTGATCTGGCTCATGAAATTACGCTTTTAGCGGTGCTGTTGATCTCTTCTAAAGGGGCTGCGGGTGTAACAGGTTCTGGCTTCATTGTTATGGCAGCAACCTTGTCTGCGGTTGGACATATCCCGGTAGCAGGTTTGGCATTGATTCTGGGTATTGACCGCTTCATGTCTGAAGCACGTGCCTTGACCAATCTGGTGGGTAACTCATTGGCGACAATTGTGGTTGCGAAATGGGTGGGTCAATTAGACACGGCTCAGTTAAATGAAGCATTAAACAATCCTGAAATGGTTGACCAAAAAATGCAGGAAGAAGCGAATCAAGCGCACGCTTAATCGATTCTGATTGTAAAAAGGGAGCTTCGGCTTCCTTTTTTATTGACCTTAAAGTCATAAAATAAGATCGTTATAGTTCATGACACAGCCTAATAAAATGAATAGGATAGCAAAGTAGAACAAATAACAATGACGAAAGACAAGGACGCTATATGTTGGCTTATGATGCTGATTTAGAATTATTCCGTGACAACTTCAAACGCTTTTTGAATGAGCATATTGCACCGCATTATGAACAGTGGGAACAGGAAGGCATTATGCCTCGTTCGATCTGGAATTTGCTGGGCGAAAATGGTTTCTTATGTGTGGATGTACCGGAAGAATATGGCGGTTATGGCGTTCCGACACATTATTCACTGATGCTGGTAGAAGAGTCTGCACGTGCCGGATATAGCGCCATATCAACCGGGATTTCATGTCACTCTGAAATTGCCGCACCTTATATTTTGCATATTGGAACGGAAGAGCAAAAGCAGTACTGGCTGCCAAAAATGGTGACCGGTGAAGTGGTTGGTGCGATTGGCATGACGGAGCCGGGTGCCGGTTCCGACTTGCAAGCAATGCGTACCAATGCCATCTTGCAGGACGATCATTATCTGCTGAATGGTTCCAAAACCTTTATCTCTAATGGTCAACATGCTGACCTGGTGGTTTTGGCAGCTAAAACGGATCCGCAAGCTCGTGCAAAAGGAGTGTCTTTGTTGCTGCTGGATACCCATCTGGAAGGCTTTAAAAAGGGCACCAACCTCAACAAAATTGGTTTGCATTCACAAGATACTTCAGAGCTATTCTTCGATAATATCAAGGTGCCTAAAGATCAGTTGCTGGGGCAGGCAGGACAAGGTTTTGCCTATTTAATGCAGGAATTGCCACGTGAGCGTACCGCCATTGCCGCGACAGCGATTGGTGCGATTCGTGGTTCAATTGATGTCACCATTGCCTATGTGAAAGAACGCCAAGCCTTTGGCCAGCCGATTAGCCAGTTCCAGAATACCCGTTTTGTTCTGGCTCAGGCGAAAATAGAGGAGCAGGCAACCGCTGCTTTTTATAATCAAAATGTTGAACTTTATATGCAAGGTAAACTGGATGTAGAAACTGCCGCAGCCTTAAAAAGTTTTGCAACCGATATGCAGATGAAAATAGCGGATAAGCTGTTACAGCTGTTTGGCGGTTATGGCTACATGACAGAATATCCAATTTCACGTTTCTTTGTAGATGCCCGAATTCAGCGGATTTACGGTGGAACCAATGAAATTATGAAAGAGATTGTGGCGCGTAGTTTATTGGGGCGTTAATTCATCAATAACAAGCTGCAATAAAAAAGAGTGAAGCAGAACTGCACCCTAAAAGCTGGACGCCAAGTCTGACTTTGCAGGGTGCTTTTTTATTGATTTAAAACCATTAAACTTTCTTCAATAAAAGCGGGTAAATCGTCAGGTGAGCGCGATGAAATATACAGATTATTATCATTGACCACACCAACATCATAATAGACTGCACCGGCATTAATCAGATCTTTTGCGACCGTTTTAAAGGTGGTCATTAAGCGACCTTTTACGACTTTGGCAGTAATTAATAACTGCGGACCGTGACAGATACTCAAAATAGGTTTCTGTGCATGGGCAAAGTTCCGCACAAAATCCACGAAGCGATCATCACCACGCAGTCGGTCTGGAGAATATCCGCCAGGAATAAGTAGGGCATCAAAATCATGTACGGTGACATCATCTATACTTTGGTCAATAGTCACAGCGGACTTGCGCTTATGACCATAGACAATATTGCCTGCCTTGTTTTCAATATTTAAAACACTATGGCGTGCAGCGCGAAAGGCGTGCACGGGTTCTGAATATTCAACATCTTCAAAATCATGAGTCACTAAAACTGCGATTCTTTTTGACATTATTGTTGTTCCGAATTGCTTTGTTCACAGACTATAAATTAAACATTAAACTTTTGTGATGGAGTTTGGTAAATTACTCTTGCATATATAAAATTGACGTAGATAAATATTTTTATATATTCATAAGTATTTGTAAAAATTAAAAAAATAAGAGATAAACTTTTGTTTCTACTTATGTCGAAATCTGGCTCGTAGAATTTTTCCGATGATTGACTTTGCAAGTTCGTTTCATCTGTCTCTCTGAATTTTGGAATTAGATTGTAGTCGAGTAGTCTTTACAGCGTTTATAAGGAATAAAAACGGCACAGTATTAAGTGTTTTTAACGATGAGCTTATTTGCAAATAACGATAAATTTATTCAATGAAATGACATAAAATCGTCAGCCCGATGGCCGAATTAGAAATCTACAGTTGCATTTCAATTTTGATCAAATGGGTAAAAGGTCATTAATTTTAAAAATTCATTGCAAAAACATGGAGAATAAAATTGCTGATTAAATCAACTGTATGTTTTTAAGACTGAATCAATCAAAGTCTTATTGCGTAACATTTGAAAGCTAACTATTGTTATACTGTTTGCATAACGTTTTTGAAGGGCAACATAACAATGATCCAAGACGATCAAAACACGACGACTTCTCTTGACCTTGCTCAAATCCGTGAGGATATTGATTCTGTAGATCAACAGATTCAACAGCTTATTAACCGACGCGCAAAATTAGCTGAAGCGGTGGCAAAAGCAAAATTTGCAGCTGAAGAGAATCCATTGTTTTACCGTCCTGAACGTGAAGCACAAGTTTTGCGCAATGTTATGCAGCGTAATGAAGGGCCATTGTCGGATGTCACCATGGCGCGTTTGTTCCGTGAAATCATGTCTGCGTGTCTGGCATTGGAAGCTCCACAAAGTATTGCTTTTCTGGGGCCTGTCGGTACCTATACCCATTCAGCCGTATTGAAACATTTCGGACAGGATGCCATTGTCCGTCCGCTTCCAACCATTGATGAAGTTTTCCGTGAAGTCGAAGCGGGTAGTGCGCATTATGGTTTAGTCCCTGTTGAAAATTCGTCTGAAGGTGTGGTGAACCATACTTTGGACTGTTTCAAATCTTCCCACTTAAACGTGATTGGTGAAGTTGAGCTGCGTATTCATCACCAGTTCCTGATTTCATCGAATACCCGTAAAGACAGCATTAAACAGATTTATGCGCATCAGCAGACCTTGGCACAATGCCGTGGCTGGTTAGATGCACATTATCCGGGTGTGGAACGGGTGGCTTTAAGTTCCAATGCTGAAGCTGCACGCCGTATTCGCAATGAATGGCATTCAGCTGCAATTGCGTCCGAAGTGGCTGCCAATATTTATGACCTGGAAATCCTGCACAGCAATATTGAAGACAATCCGGAAAATACCACACGCTTCCTGGTGATTGGCCGTGAAAAAGTACCGCCAAGTGGTAATGACAAAACCTCATTGCTGATTTCAGCGCATGACCGTGCCGGTGCCTTGCTGGAAATTCTGGCACCCTTTGCCAAACACAACATTAGTTTAACCAGTATTGAAACCCGTCCTGCATTGCCTGAAAAATGGGCCTATGTGTTCTTTATTGACTTAGAAGGCCATGTTGATCAGGACAATGTCAAAGCGGCGATTGAAGAAATTCGTCCTTTGGTGAAAGAAGTTCGAGTATTGGGTTCATATCCTATTGCAGTTTTATAAATCACTGTGGTGATCGGCTTAATTTTTTAATTTTAAGCTGATCCCTTTTATCACTTGAAATAGCTGGAAGAGTAACATGTCGTTTGTCCCTGCCAATGAAGGCATCTCAAAGTTAAAGCCTTATCAACCAGGTAAACCTATTAGTGAACTTGAGCGTGAGTTAGGGATTACTGATATTGTCAAATTGGCCTCGAATGAAAATCCGTTGGGCTGTTCTGACAAAGTCAAACAGGCTGTGGCAGCTGAACTGGCTGAAATTGGCCGCTATCCGGACGGTGGCGGTTTTATTTTAAAAGACCAGATTCAGGCACAATTCGGTGTGACTGCTGACCGTATTACTTTGGGTAATGGTTCAAACGATTTACTGGAAATGTTTGCCCGTGCATTCGTATCAGAAAAAGATTCTGTGATCTACAGCCAGCATGCATTTGCCGTATATGCCTTGGTCACTCAAGCGATTAATGCAGAAGCGATTGAAGTACCGGCCAAAGGTTTTGCTCATGATCTGAATGCTATGGCTGCGGCAATTCAAGACAATACCAAACTGATTTTTATTGCCAATCCAAACAACCCGACCGGAACTTGGTTTGAAGAAGCTGAATTTGAAGCCTTCATGCAAAAAATTCCGGCCAATGTGATTGTGGTTCTGGATGAAGCTTATGTGGAATATTTCCCGGAAAACTTTAATAGCTTAAAATTCTTAGAACAATATCCAAACATTATTGTCAGCCGTACCTTGTCTAAATGTTATGGTTTGGCAGCGCTGCGTGTTGGTTTTGCCTTGGCATCGAAAGAGGTTACTGACTTCTTAAACCGTATTCGCCAGCCGTTTAACGTGAACCATTTAGCCATGGTCGCTGCGGTTGCTGCACTGAAAGATGAAGACTTTATTGAGCAATCACGTGTAGTGAATAAAGCCGGCATGAAACAGCTGGAACAGGGCTTTGCTGCACTGGGCTTAAATTATGTTCCTTCCCGTGCCAACTTCATTTTAGTCGATGTACAGGCAGATCCGGCAGCAACCTTTAATGCCTTATTAAAAGAAGGTGTGATTGTACGTCCGGTCGGTATTGCCAATCATCTGCGGGTATCCATTGGTACTGAAGCGGAAAATGCAAAGTTCTTAGCTGCTTTGGCTAAGGTGCTTGAATTAGAGGCTGTTGCATAAATCATGTCTGTGCCACTGTTTGAAAAAGTTGCCTTTATTGGACTTGGGCTGATTGGCTCAAGTCTGGCTCGTGTCATCATTGCTGAAAAACTGGCAAAGCAAATTGTTGCTTCAACGCGTTCGCAAAAAACACTGGACGATGCCAAAGCACTTGGATTGATTCAGGAAGGCTATAGCAATCCTGTCGATGCGGTGCAAGGTGCAGATCTGGTGGTATTGGCTTTGCCGGTACGTGCAACGCAAAAAGTATTGCAAACCATCAAACCTTATCTGTCAGAGAATACCATTATTACCGATGTGGGCAGTACCAAGGGTAATGTGGTCGATGCAGCCAAAGCGGTATATGGTGAAAACCTGCCCGCTGGCTTTGTGCCGGGTCATCCGATTGCAGGTGCAGAACATACTGGCGTACATGCAGGTAAGGTCGATTTGTTTGCCAATCATAAAGTGATTTTGACCCCGCTACCTACCAGTAGCGACTGGGCGGTGGATAAACTGGTTCAGCTGTGGCAAGCGGCAAAAGCGGAAGTGATTTGCATGGATGTGGACAAGCATGATGAAGTGCTGGCACATACCAGCCATCTTCCGCATTTGATGGCATTTAATCTGGTGGAGCAACTGGCGAATCGGGAAGATAATCTCGATATCTTCCGTTATGCTGCCGGTGGATTTCGTGATTTTTCGCGCATTGCAGCCAGCGATCCGCAAATGTGGCACGACATCTTTTTTGCCAATAAAAAAGCCATCTTAAATGCAGTAGATGGATTTGAACAGCAACTGGCGCAAATCCGAAAGCTGATTGAAAATGAAGATTCACAGGCATTGATGGGCTTGCTTGGGCATGCCCAGGCAGCACGACAGCATTTTAATCATATGCTGTCCAAAAAACCTTTCATGGAGAACAATAAAGTGACGACACAGCAATTTACAATTTTACCGGGTAAGAAAAATTTCCAGGGTAAATTTACCGTGCCAGGGGATAAATCTGTGTCACACCGTTCCATCATGTTTGGTGCGATTGCGGAAGGTACAACCCATGTCACCGGTTTTCTGGAAGGTGAAGATGCTTTGGCCACGCTGCAGGCTTTTCGTGATATGGGTGTCAGCATTGAAGGACCTAAAAATGGCGAAGTGACCATCCATGGGGTAGGTATGCATGGCTTAAAATCCCCTGCAAGTGCCTTATATATGGGTAACTCGGGTACTTCTATGCGTCTGCTTTCTGGCATGTTGTCTGCTCAGAAGTTTGATTCAGTCATGACTGGCGATGCATCCTTGTCTAAACGTCCAATGGAACGGATTGCCAAACCATTACGTGAAATGGGTGCGCAAATTCAAACCACGGGTGAGCGTGGTACGCCACCTGTGTCTATTACCGGCAATCAGGCGCTAAAAGGTATTCATTATGACTTGCCGATGGCCTCGGCTCAGGTGAAATCAGGGATTCTACTGGCAGGTCTGTGGGCAGAAGGTGAAACTGTAGTCACTGAACCGGAACCCACCCGTGATCACTCTGAGCGTATGCTTCGTGCCTTTGGTTATGAAGTAAAAACTGAAGGCAACCGCATTTCACTGCAAGGTGGCGGTAAGCTGGTCGGTACTGAAATTCAGGTTCCGTCTGATATTTCATCTGCAGCGTTCTTTATGGTCGGTGCTGCGATTACTGAAGGTTCTGATGTCACTCTGGAAGCGGTAGGGATTAACCCGACACGTACCGGCGTAATTGAAATTTTGAAACAGATGGGTGCAGATTTAACTGTTGAAAATGAACGCATTGCTGGGGGTGAACCGATTGCAGATATTCGTATTCGCGGCTCACGTACCTTAAAAGGCATCCATATGCCGGAAGATCAGGTGCCATTGGCGATTGATGAATTTCCGGCATTATTCATTGCTGCGGCTTGTGCTGAAGGTCAAACCATTTTGACTGGTGCGGCTGAACTTCGTGTAAAAGAATCTGATCGTATTCAGGTGATGGCAGATGGCCTGCAAACCATGGGTATTGACTGCACACCAACCGATGATGGCATCATCATTGAAGGTAAGGGTAAATCAGGTGACTGGTCAGCTATCTTTACGGGTGGTGAAATTGAATCGCATCATGACCATCGTATTGCCATGAGTTTTAGTATGGCGGGCCTACGTACTTCAGGTGAAATCAAGATTGTCGGTACCGAAACGGTAGCCACCAGTTTCCCGACTTTCACTGAATTGACCAATCAGGCAGGTTTAGCGATTCAGGTCAGTGAGTAATTAGTCTAATTTTGTGTATTTGTTGGACAACAGCCAGGCTTTTGCTTGGCTGTTTTGCTTTTATTGCTTATTCTAAAACCATACAACAAGAAAGCCTTTGGATGCACAGATGAGAACATTACAATTTACCGCAAACTGTGAAAAACATAACCATGATTTATCATCCAGTGATTGTTATGTGACACAGGAATATGTGACCGAATTATTATCTAAACAGCTTGAACAATTTGGCTTTAAAACGAATGTCATGAATGAGCAAAATCATGAACAGCTCGCGGTGAGTGTGGAAGATTATCCTGTTGCTTTGGGGGTGAATTGTAGCGTGAAAGACGAAAATGGCTTATTGGTTTGTGAAATCAGTGCATCTGCCGATGAAACGCAGGACTGGTTTACAAAAATTGAAACTCAAAGTGTAATTAAACAGCTGGCTCAGGCGGTCGAGAATACCTTAAAAGAAGATGAGTCTTTTAGTGAGTTTGAGTGGAGATAATAAATTACTATTATTTTCCGTTGAATGAATATTGAAAAAGGAGGCAATAAGCCTCCTTTTTTATTTTTTGTCTATTGTCTATTGTCTATTGTCTTGGATTAGCCTGTACAAAGCCTTATTCAAAGGCAATATTCAGAATTAATACCTGACTAGAAAACGGGAAATAGCTATACGTAATTGCTTTAAATATCCAGTAAAGAAGTGATTCGCACCAGGTAAAACAGTAATTAAATGGCGTTGTGGTTTGGCCCATTGAATCAGGTCAGATAACAGGGTGACCTCATCTGCTTCACCATGAATAAATAAAATATCGCCTTTAATATGTGGGGTGACATAGTGGCGAACACCTGCAACTGTTGTGGTCGGTAAACCACATAAAATGGTCTGCACAGGTTGTAGTTCAACAGGAAGCAGAGCATAGCATTTGGTCATGACATTCGCGCCAAAACTAAAGCCGCCTGCATAAAATGGCAGGTTGGTATGTTGGCTACGTGCGTATTCAATCACCTTCAATGTATCTTTGGTTTCACCATCGCCTTCGTCATGTACTCCAGCACTTTGACCAGAACCGCGAAAACTTGGACGATAGACGACACAACCGCGTTCTAAAAACATTTGTGCTAAAAGTGCAGGGACTTTGTGCTGTGGTGTGCCACCTTGCAGTGGATGAGGATGAGTAACTACCGCGAATCCTTTCACTTCACCCTGAGGATAATCAACAAAAATTTCCAGTTGACCCGCAGGACCTTGAATGAAAACTTGCTCGGACATGTCACAACTGACTCATAACAGGAGAATCGGACATTTTACCGATAATGTTCAGTAAAAACACAAATTGGAAATAAAATAAGTCTACTGTTATAGTTTGTTTAATTGTTTTTTGATCAGGTTCTTCATGCTCGCCTTAATTTCTCCTGCCAAGACTTTAGATTATGAATCTGCACTTCCAACCGATGCCTATACACTACCAAGATTGCTAGAACATTCACAAGAACTTATAGACGTAAGTCGTAAACTGTCTGCTGCAGATATCGCCAATTTAATGAGCGTGAGTGAAAAAATTGCCAAGTTAAATGTAGAACGCTTTAATGACTGGCAAGCAGAGTTCAATTTTTCCAATGCACGTCAGGCTTTATTTGCCTTTAAAGGGGATGTGTATACTGGCCTGGATGCGTATGCGCTGAATGATCAGCATATAGCCTATGCACAGCAACATTTGCGCATGTTGTCTGGACTTTACGGTTTGTTGCGTCCTCTGGATTTGATGATGCCGTATCGTCTGGAAATGGGCACCAAGCTAAAAAATCTACGCGGTCATAACCTGTATGAATTCTGGGGTGACAATATTACCCAGTTAATCAATGCTGATTTGCAGCAGGCGAATTCGGAGTTATTGGTGAATCTCGCTTCTGATGAATATTACAAGTCGGTAAAACCGGGTAAAATTAAAGCGAAAATTATTAAGCCGGTATTTTTAGATCAGAAAAATGGCAAATATAAAGTGATTAGCTTTTATGCAAAAAAAGCCCGTGGCTTGATGGCACGCTATATTGTTGAACATCAGTTAAATCAAGCAGAGGATTTAAAGTCATTTAACGTTGAAGGTTATTATTTTGATGTTGCAAGCTCGCTTCCGGGGGAGCTGGTGTTTAAGCGCGATGAACAGCAAGTCGCATAAATAAGAGATTGGTGAAGCAAAAATCCCGATGTATTTCGGGATTTTTTTTTGAAAAAAATCAATAAAATGATAAGTTTTTGTCAATATAGATATTTTAATTGTTTGTTAATATAAGACAAATTTTTTTGAATAATAAGTTTTTATTATGAGAAGATTATTGGTTCCAATATTTATTTTTGCAGTGATTGTGCTGGGCTGGGCGGTTTACCAAGACAATCAAATGAAAAAAAAGCAGCAAGTCGATCAGTTGATTCAGGATGCTCACCAGTCATTAAAGGTTGTGGAGAGTAATCCGAATAATATGGTTTTAGAACCGTTTGAAACTGCCGATCCTGTTCTGTAGGGGATTTACATGTGAAATCTAGCCAGTTTTAGTGCCTGGACTTTATACGCTATGTTTGAAAGATGTGATTAGCTAATTGAAATTTAATTCAAAATAAATTTTAGAAACAATAAAAAGCATTGTGTTATAATTTGCCACAATCTTAATTGACTGCTTGTTTTTTTATTTTAAGCATTTGATTTTGATATGTAAGTAGGCTGCATAAAAGTTATGCGGCTTTTTTGTTTACAATTTTTGCTACTTGATTGTTTCTGGCTTGAAGGCAGATTTGTGCAAAATGCTTATTTTTAAAAACGGAAATATGGGCATATCCATGGCTGGGACATCTATAAACTTAATGGTGATTTGAGAAACGGATCATTAATTTTATAGCGTGCTGACGGCATAAAGTTTACTTACAGGGGTAAAGTCATGACGACTCCTAATCCATCTTCAGAGAATATGCTGGAACGCTTATTTAAGCTCAGTGAAAATAAAACCAGTTTTCGCACAGAAGTTCTTGCGGGTGTAACTACTTTCTTAACCATGTGTTACATCATTATTGTCAATCCAATGATTTTATCCGAAACCGGTATGGATCATGGGGCTGTCTTTGTTGCAACCTGTCTTGCAGCCGCAATTGGCTGTCTGGTGATGGGACTTGTGGCAAATTATCCAATTGCACTTGCGCCGGGTATGGGCTTGAACGCTTACTTTACCTATTCTGTTTGTATGGGCATGGGTGTGCCTTGGCAAACTGCACTGGCTGCTGTATTTGTTTCAGGTCTGGTATTTATTGCCATCAGTATGTTTAAAATCCGTGAAGCAATTGTCAATGCCATTCCAATGTCACTGAAATTCGCGATTGGCGGGGGAATTGGTTTATTCCTTGCTCTAATTGCATTAAAGAATTCAGGCATTATTGTTGACAATCCAGCGACCTTGGTAGGTCTGGGTGACTTGAAACAACCGACCGTATTGCTGACCTTGTTGGGCTTTCTGATGATTGTAGTGATGCATCATTTTAAAGTTCGTGGCGCTATTATTATCAGTATTCTGGTAATTACCGCTATTGCGACTGCGATGGGTCTGAATGAGTTCAAAGGTGTGGTGGGTGCGATTCCTTCTATTGCTCCAACCTTCCTGCAAATGGACTTTGAAGGCTTGTTTACAGCCAGTCTGGTGGGTGTGATTTTTGTCTTCTTCCTGGTGGATTTATTTGACTCAACCGGTACCTTGGTCGGAGTGGCACATCGTGCAGGCTTACTTAAAGATGGCAAATTACCACGTCTGAAAAAAGCACTGTTTGCTGACTCGACTGCAATTGTTGCCGGTGCAGCATTGGGTACATCTTCAACCACACCTTATATTGAATCGTCTGCAGGGGTTGCTGCGGGTGGCCGTACAGGTTTGACTGCGGTAGTTGTGGGCGTGTTGTTTGTACTGTGCTTATTCCTGGCACCTTTAGCGCAATCAGTTCCTGGTTTTGCTACCGCACCTGCATTATTGTTCGTGGGTGTGTTGATGATTCAAGGTATCGTACACATTGAGTGGGATGATATTACAGAAGCAGTTCCTGCATTCTTAACTATCGTATGTATGCCATTTACCTATTCGATTGCCGACGGTATTGCGATGGGCTTTATTAGCTACGCATTAATCAAACTGCTAACTGGGCAAGCGAAAACTGTACCTTATATGGTATGGATTGTGGCTGCACTTTGGGCATTGAAATTTGCTGTATTTGGCGGCTAATTCACCACATTCAGAATAGGGTGTAAACTCAGTTTGCACCCTTTTTTATTTTTAAAAAAATTTTATAAGGATAAGATATGAATCCAATTGAGCTTATTCAGGCATTGCCTAAAGCAGAGTTACACGTCCATATTGAAGGGACGTTTGAACCTGAACTGATGTTCGCGATTGCTCAGCGCAATCATATTGATATTCCGTATAAATCTGTAGAGGAAGTAAAACAGGCTTATAACTTCCATAATTTACAGTCATTTTTAGACATCTATTATGCGGGTGCTAATGTCCTGATTCATGAACAGGACTTTTATGATTTGGCTTGGGCATATTTTGAAAAATGTGCTGAAGACCAAGTGGTTCATACTGAAATGTTCTTCGATCCACAAACGCATACTGATCGTGGCGTTGCTTTTGAAACTGTAATTAAAGGTTTAAAACGCGCCTGTGATGATGCAAAAGCCAAATTCGGCATTAGCTCGCATTTGATCATGTGTTTCTTGCGTCATTTAAGTGAAGAAGCTGCATTTAAAACTTTGGAACAGGCTTTACCTTACAAAGATCAAATTATTGCGGTGGGATTGGACTCGAGTGAAGTTGGGCATCCACCTGCTAAATTTGAACGGGTCTTTGCCAAAGCACGTGAAGCCGGTTTTCTGGTGGTAGCGCATGCAGGTGAAGAAGGTCCGGCTGAATATGTCTGGGAAGCCTTGGATTTGCTCAAAGTGAACCGTATTGACCATGGCGTGCGTTCTGAAGACGATCCGAAGCTGATGCAGCGTTTAATTGCAGAGAAAATGCCTTTAACCGTATGTCCTTTAAGTAACTTAAAACTTTGCGTCGTCGATGATATGGCACAGCACAATATCCGTCGTTTATTGCAACAGGGCGTGCATGTGACGGTCAATTCAGATGACCCATCTTATTTTGGTGGTTATATGAATGATAATTTCATTGCAATTACAAAAGCACTCGATCTTTCCAATCAGGAATTGAAGCAATTGGCTAAAAACTCATTTGAAGCATCCTTTATTTCTGCTGCTGAAAAGCAAAAATGGGCCAATGAAATTGATGCTTTAGCCTAATTGATGATCGCGAAATATACTTTGGATTCAGTGGATTCATTGAGGAGTCCGCTGAATCATTGATGTGTTAACTATTAGGTTGTAATGTGAAAAAGAGTTTTTACTGGGTATTGCTCATCTGTTTGTTGGCAGGCTTTCTTTGGGTCTTGGCAACAGATAAGAATTCTGCTTTAACCCGGAAAATGTTGAAACCAGTGATTGAGCAAAGCTGCAAAAATGAATTAAACAATTCAAAAGTTTGGCAAGCCGCAGCTTTGTTTATGAGTTTTGATCGGCAAACCACAGTGCAAAAACAAATCTGTGGCTGTGTGGGTGAGCATGCGTTGCAGAATATCTCAGCAAAAGAGTTAGCAATGGCATCGATTGATGAATCTGCAAAAAACAGTCTGATTCAACAGGCGGTGATGAATAGCGTGAAAGGGTGTGTTCAAGACGCTTTAAAATAATGTAGAGCTAAACTGGTTATTATAAATTTAGCTATAAAAACAGCCGCATCGATGTGTGATTGATGCGGCTTTTTATTGAAATAAAATTGATTATTTTGCCTGTCGGGTCATGCTACGCAAGACATTATCTTTATCAATAAAATGATGTTTTAATGCCGCTGCAATATGACCTATTACAAGTAAGCCTGCAAACCAGGATAAATAAATGTGTACGGGTTTAACGATAGCTAAAAGATCGGGATTGTCCTGAACTAAACGTGGAATTTCAAATAAGTATAAAACAGGTGCCGGATGGCCCGTACTCCAGCTAAACAAACAGCCGATAATTGGTAAGGCAAGCAATATGATATATAAAGCCAAATGTCCAAGATGTGCAAAAACTTTCATGGAAGCTGACATGCTGTCGGGTAATGTCGGAACGGGATGGGTATAGCGCCAAAAGATACGAACCAGCACCAGAAAGATAATGGTTGTGGCAATGTTCTTGTGTAAGGTAATGACCTGACCTTTAAAGCTGCCATCGATATTATAACTTAAAAAATTTCCGCTATAAAAACCAATACACCATGCAGCAATAAAAATAGCAGCCATGAGCCAGTGCAGCATTTGTGCCGTACGCGTATAGTATTGTGAAGTGTTTTTCATGCTATGCCAATCGAACTATATGTTCTTGTAAAAGTCTGCGTATGCTAATCAAAAAGCACCTATTAAAAAATAATGAAGATGGAACGAAGCGTGTATTTCTTGCAACACTGAGTATTTGCCGCTTTATTGAGCGGGATCATCCGCGAGTATAAAATTCAGTTGAAATATACATTTCTTCCCAGATAAAGTTTCGGCAAAATACGTGCAACCGATTTTATAACCCAGGATTTAACTGTGAAAAAACTTATCGCTGTACTTGCGCCTTTAACTTTGGCTTTAACTGCTTGTGTAGCAACGGATACAACAACAGGAACAACATCAACTGCACAATCTACAACACAGCAACTTGGCACTGCTGCAATTAAAATTGCAATTAATGCGAAATGTACCACTGAGTTGAATAATATTGCTGCATGGCAAAATGCAACCAAATTCATGACCGCAACTCAAAAGCAGAATATTCAAACTGAAATTTGTGGTTGTGTTAGCGAAAAAGCACCACAAAGCGTAACTGCCGTAGACTTGGCTACAGCAGCAATTGATCCGGCAGCACGTAATACTATTGTTTCAAATGCAGTGACTAAGACCATTAATGCCTGTGTTGCTGAAGCTGTGAGCTAATACAGATTCAATTCATGTTAAAATTAAAGAGGCTGATCTGATTCAGCCTCTTTTTTTGTAGGTAAGGCATTGATGAAAATTGCGGGTGTAGATGAGGCGGGGCGTGGTCCCTTAGTGGGTTCGGTGGTAGCGGCTGCGGTTATTTTGGATCCCAATAATCCGATAGAAGGTTTAAATGATTCTAAAAAGCTCACTGAAAAAAAACGTGAAAAATTATTCATAGAGATACAAGAAAAAGCCTTGGCTTGGGCCATTGCTTCAGCAAGCCATGAAGAAATAGACCAGATCAATATTCTACAAGCATCATTATTGGCTATGCGTCGTGCTGTGGAAGCTCTCAAGCTTCAGCCGGAGCATGTACTGGTTGATGGTAATAAAATTCCACAAGGCTTGGTTATGAGCTGTGATGCGGTCGTAGGTGGCGATGCGCTGCATGCGGAAATTTCAGCAGCCAGTATTTTGGCAAAAGTAACTCGTGACCGTGAGATGGTTGTGCTGGATCAGCAATATCCACACTTTGGTTTTGCCAAACACAAGGGTTACCCAACCAAAGCTCATTTTGAAGCGATTGCTGAACATGGTGTGATTGACCAGCATCGCCGTAGTTATGCACCAGTTAAAAAAGCATTGGCCTTACTGGAGCAAAACTAAACCTTAGATAAATTTAAAGCGGCTATATAGCCGCTTTATATTAGAATAATCTTTAATGGGTTAACGATTAAAGTCATTCTGGGTATTTTGTGGGAAATTATCTTCCTCAAAAGAGGGTTGATAATCCTGATCAAGGTGTTGCAGGTGTTCGTGCATAGCGCGTTCATGCTGGATTCGTTGATAAATTTCTTCACGATGAACAGATACTTCTTTTGGAGCATTTACGCCAATACGAACCTGATTACCTTTTACGCCAAGCACAGTTACACTGACTTGGTCCCCAATCATTAATGTTTCACCGACACGTCGGGTTAGAATCAGCATGTTTATCTCCTTGCAAAACGCTAAACGTGCAATTGATTTTAAAAAAATATAAAAGACACAACCTTGGTATCATAGAAATATTATCAGAACAATCTGTCAAAAAATCTGACTAAAAATAATTCTGTTAATATTTTCAAAATCCTCGGTTCAAATATAACAGAGCCACTATAAAAAAAACTATAGTGGCTCTATTCTTTTTGTAGTATTTCGCAAATTTTGTCATACAATGACCAAAATTTGCGTTTCTACAAATTAAGCGCGTGCGCTAGATTCACCTGATTCGCGGTCAAGGCCGAATGCAGTGTGAAGAGAGCGAACTGCAAGTTCTAGGTAGTTTTCTTCAATGATCACTGAAATTTTGATTTCAGAAGTCGAGATCATGAGGATGTTGATACCTTCGTCTGCAAGTGCAGTGAACATTTTGCTGGCAACGCCTGCGTGAGAGCGCATCCCTACACCTACGATAGATACTTTCACGATGTCATCGCGAGTTGCAACTTCACGTGCACCAATCGCTTGAGCAGTTTCTTCAAGGATTTTTTTCGCTTTTGCAAGCTCGCCACGGTTTACAGTGAATGTGAAATCAGTTGTACCATCTTCTTCAACGTTCTGGATAATCATATCCACTTCGACGTTGGCATCACCAATTGGTTTTAGAATTTTAGAAGCAATACCTGGCTCATCTGGAACACCAAGAATCGTTAATTTTGCTTCATCACGGTTGAATGCGATACCTGAGATAATTGGCTGTTCCATGTCGTCTTCCAATTCAGTCGTAATTAGTGTGCCTACGTTTTGTTTAAATTCTTCGTCAAATGCGCCATCGGTGTCATTGTCGAAGCTTGAAAGTACGCGTAAAGGTACTTGATATTTACCAGCAAATTCAACAGAACGAATTTGTAATACTTTTGAACCAAGCGAAGCCATTTCCAGCATTTCTTCAAATGAAATACGGTCAACTTTTTTTGCTTTTGGTGCAACACGTGGGTCAGTGGTATATACGCCATCGACGTCTGTGTAAATCTGGCATTCATCAGCTTTTAATGCAGCAGCAAGTGCAACACCTGAAGTGTCAGAACCACCACGTCCTAGAGTTGTGGTGTTGCCATCCGCGTCAAAACCCTGGAAGCCGGCGACTACAAGCACGCGACCCGCATCTAAATTTTCAGTCAATATATCGGTATCGATAGATTCAATACGCGCTTTAGTAAATGCACTGTCAGTTTTGATGCCAACCTGGCGACCAGTAAGCGATTTAGCTTCAACACCAATAGAGTTGAGCGCCATTGCTAACATAGAAATCGTAACCTGTTCACCTGTAGAGACCATTTGGTCAAGTTCACGTGGATCAGGGGTTTCGGTAATGGCCTTCGCTAAAGCAAGCAGGCGATTGGTTTCGCCACTCATTGCCGATACAACCACCACTACCTTGTGGCCGTGGTCATGCCAGCGCTTTACACGACGAGCAACATTTAAAATGCGCTCGGGAGTACCCATTGAGGTACCGCCATATTTTTGAACGATTAATGCCATAGTTGTTCCATAAAAGCCATGATCCTGAATTACCTTTTCAGGATCAGTTACACAAAAAGTGAAGTCTTATTTTGCTTCAAGCCAAGCAGTTAAATCTGCCATCACTGAAGCAAACTTCTCGTTAAGTGGCGCGCCACCTTGTGCCAAGTCAGGTTTACCACCACCTTTACCACCGAGTTCGGTTGCCAAGTGTTTGATGATGTCACCCGCTTTAATAGAAGCAGTAAAGTCTTTCGCTACAGATGCAATCAGGCTCACTTTATCGCCTTCTACACCTGCAAGAACGATTACTGCATTGTCTAATTTAGATTTCACACCGTCATGCAGGTTGCGAAGCGATTTCGCATCCATATTTTGAACAGTTGTGATTAAAGTTGAACGACCCGCAACAGTTTGAACTTGGCTTAAAAGTTCAGCTGCCTGGAAGTTCGCTAATTTTTGATTGAGTTGCTCAATTTGTTTTTGCAAGCTAGATGCAGTTTGCGCTAGAGCTTCCACTTTTTCCAAAGTTTGGTCTTTTTGTGCTTTTAATACATCGTTAATCGCATGAATATCACGATCGACTTTTTGCGCAGCTTCCACCGCTTTAGTACCAGTCACAGCTTCAATACGACGTACGCCCGCTGCTACACTACCTTCAGAAGTGATTTTGAACAGTCCGATATCACCAGTACGCTTCACGTGGATACCACCACATAGCTCGATTGAGAAGTTTTTCTCTTCAATCACTGAACCCATAGACAGTACGCGAACTTCATCACCATACTTCTCACCGAATAACATCATTGCGCCTTTGGCTTTGGCAGATTCGATGTCAAGCAGTTCAGTGGTAACTGCTGTGTTAGCAATGACTTCAGCATTCACCAGGCGTTCAATTTCTTGCAGCTGTTCAAATGTCACCGGCTGATCATTGGCAAAGTCAAAACGTAATAGTTCGCTTGCCACTAATGAGCCTTTTTGTTGAACGTGCGAACCCAAAACTTGACGTAGGGCAGCATGTAAAAGGTGAGTCGCAGAGTGGTTACGTGCTGTTGCAGCACGAAGGTCTGCTTTGACAGTGGCTTCAACAGATTGAGTTGCTTTCAAGCTACCCATGGTCACGATACCTTGGTGAACGAATGCACCACCAGATTTCTTGGTATCTTGAACTTCAAAGATACCGGTATCGTTTTTGAACAGTCCTGTATCACCGATTTGACCACCGCTTTCTGCATAGAAAGGAGTCTGGTTTAGAACGATTAACGCTTCATCGCCTTCAACTACTTCGTCAACCTGTTCGCCATCTTTATAGATTGCAACAATTTGACCTTGACCTTGAGTTGCTTCGTAACCTTCAAACTGGGTTTCACCTTCAACTTTTACAATGCTGTTATAGTCGATGGCGAATTTACCTGCATCACGTGCACGTTGACGCTGAGCTGCCATTTCAACTTCAAAGCCCGCTTCATCAATGGTTAAGTCACGTTCACGTGCAATGTCAGCTGTTAAGTCAGTCGGGAAGCCGTAAGTATCATAAAGTTTGAATACTGTTTCGCCCGGAATTACAGAACCTTTAAGGTTTGCTAATTCGCCTTCAAGCAATTTCAGACCTTGCTCAAGTGTTTTCGCGAATTGTTCTTCTTCTTTCAGCAGTTGCGCTTCAATACGTGCCTGGTTAGCAGCAAGTTCAGGATACGCTGCACCCATCACTTCAATTAAAGGCTGAAGCATTTTGTAGAAGAATGAACCGGTCGCACCCAGTTTGTTACCGTGGCGTACTGCGCGACGGATAATACGACGTAATACATAACCACGGCCTTCATTCGAAGGGTTCACGCCATCAGCAATCAGGAAGCAGCATGAACGCGCATGGTCAGCCACAACTTTTAAAGATGCAGGGTATTCAACAGGCTTATTTTCTTCTTGTGCTTTCGCTTCTATTTCAGCTGTATCTAGACCAATGATTTCAGCAGCAGCTTTTAATAAGTGCTGGAACAGATCGATTTCGTAGTTTGAGTTTACATGCTGTAAAACCGCAGAAATACGTTCCAAGCCCATACCTGTATCTACAGAAGGTGCTGGAAGAGGGTGCAGTACGCCATCCGCAGTACGGTTGAACTGCATGAATACGTTGTTCCAGATCTCGATGAAACGGTCGCCATCTTCTTCAGGCGTGCCCGGTAGGCCACCCCAGATGTGATCGCCATGGTCAAAGAAAATTTCAGAACACGGACCGCAAGGACCGGTGTCACCCATTGCCCAGAAGTTATCCGATGCGTATTGACCGCCTTTATTATCGCCAATACGGATAATACGGCTGGCATCTAGGCCAATCTCTTTATTCCAGATGTCAAAAGCTTCGTCATCGGTGTGATAAACAGTGGCATACAGTTTATCTTTAGGAAGACCTAACCATTGCTCAGAAGTTAAAAAGTCCCAGGCAAATGTGATTGCATCACGTTTGAAGTAATCACCAAACGAGAAGTTGCCCAGCATTTCAAAGAAAGTATGATGACGTGCGGTATAACCGACATTGTCCAAGTCGTTGTGTTTACCACCAGCACGGACACATTTTTGTGAAGATGTGGCACGAACATAGTCACGTTTTTCAAGACCGAGGAAACAGTCTTTGAACTGGTTCATACCAGCGTTGGTGAACAATAATGTTGGGTCGTTGGCAGGAACCAGAGAACTCGACGCGACACGTGTATGCCCTTGCGATTCAAAATAGCTTAAAAAAGCTTCGCGAATTTCAGCTGATGTCATAAAACGAGTACTCACAACCAAGTCACTCCATAAATCTTGTATTTGGCTAATAGCATGTCAAGCAAGTCTTACTTTTATAAAGCTGGCTTGAGATACTGGCTTAAAATTTTAAAACGCTAAAGTATAACGGAAAAAGCCGCATCGACCAATGATTTTCGGAGATCTATATGACTTTTTATACAATTCGGTTTATTTCACTCATTTCTATGAATTAGGGGGATTTTTTGCTTAATTTTTATGCATTTGGGTAGGTGCTTTTGATGTAATTGACTGTTCTTATTACATTGATTCTTTATCTAAATTCCATAATCTTGATAAAGATTCAGCCGGTTAAATCTATACCGTTGATGATGAAATTTTATGATCAGACGTTGCTTTTTTTCGTTGATTTTAAACTACAGTTTTTAGGATCAGGTATTGAATTACGTATGAATTGCTCATTGATTTTAATATCTTGCATGTCTCGGGTTTTGCTTGTGAATAGAATGAATGCAGCTTGTTTTTCTCAGCTTCATTATAAAGATAATTCCAAGACATAATAACTGAGACGAGAGAGTAATAATTGAATAAATACTAAATCAAATAAGGATTAAACGAATTAATAATAACGATTTAGCATTAAAATCCATTAACATAGAGTCGTGTTTACATCTACCCAAGAGTTAAGGATATCTAATGCAACGAGTAGCCATTAATGGTTTCGGGCGAATTGGTCGCAATGTATTACGTGCTTGGTTTGAAAATCCTAAAGATTTTCATTTTGATATCGAGGCTATTAACGATATTGCAGATGTAGAAACACTGGTTCATTTATTTAAATACGATACCACTCATGGGCGCTTTAAAGGCAAAGTCGAAGTATTGTTGGAAAATGAACAGATTTTTTTGCATATTTCCGCAGGTCTGGCGCAATTAAAAGTTCAGGTGTTTTGTCAGCAGCAGCCTGAGTGTTTGCCTTGGAATGATTTAAATATTGATGTGGTACTGGAATGTACCGGTTTGTTCCGTTCACGCGAAGCGGCAACCCGACATATTAGCGCCGGCGCGAAAAGGGTGATTATTGGTGCTGCACCTTTTGACAGTGTGGATGCTGCGATTGTTTATGGTGTCAATCATTATGAAATTAAAGCCACGGACCAGATTATCTCCAGCGTATCCTGTACCACGCAAGCTTTGGTGCCTTTGGTTAAAATTATTGATGATGCCTTTGGCATTGATACTGCATTGATGACAGAAATCCATGCGGTTACGGCAGACCAGTCGGTACTGGATCATGCACACCGTGACCTACGTCGTGCCCGTGCTTCAGGACACAACATTATTCCAACTACTTCTTCGGCGCTGGGAGCTTTAAAACGGGTTATGCCGAAAATGGAAGAGCGGATAGATGGTTATTCCATTCGAGTACCTACCATTAATGTCGCTGCCATTGATTTAACTTTTGTTGCTCAATCTCATGTTACAGCGCATAAAATTAATGAAGTGTTAGTGAAGTCGGCACGTCATGATTATGCCGAAATTATGGATGTTACCGATGAACCTCTAGTTTCATCAGACTTTAACCATTCACCTTATTCATTGATTGTCGATTTGAGTCAAACCATGGTGGTGGGGCATCAAGCTAAAGTTTTTGCCTGGTATGATAATGAATGGGGTTATGCCAACCGCTTACTGGATCTGTGTGAATCCTTTACCCATAAATAACGGTCTTTATTGGAAAAGTGAGCAGATGAGCTTTTCAAGCTTACTGCTTCCGCAAAGCATTGAATTTTAGAGTGCGAGTGGGTATTAACTGAGACTTGTATCTCAATTATTATCAATTTGTTCTTATGATCGATTAATTGTTGAGTAAACGCATTGTCTTCAGTAGGATGAATAGACCGCTATAAAGTTCCTTTGTTGCTGGAAATAAATGCGGATTACAGACCTAAAATAATGCTTATAATAAATAAAATTTAGGCACAGTTAATTTTACAATTACATTTCGATTGCTACATGAAAATTATAAGCTTTTTTAATTTAATCTCATCGATTCACGGCAAAGAATGAGTCATGAATCAATAACACGAGCAGCGCACCTATGTTGATATTTATATGGGGATTTATTCTCCTTTTAGCCATAGCAGTGATCTTTTTGATTTGGGCACAATTTACCAATCAAGGCGCTGCTCTCAGTGAAATTCAATTGCATCAACATTTAGAAAAAAAAGTGATGCAACTGGAAGACAACCTAAAAAAAACCCTGGAAATTATGCAGGACCTGGCCAAGAAAATGCATATTCAGCAAGAAGTGATTGATAAAACCACGACTAAACTCAATCAGGTAGAATCGCAAAATGCCGAATTGGTCGGACAATTGGCAAAAAGCATTCATTCAACCGATAAACCCACACTTTAATTTCGGAATTGGCTTTTATACCAGCAGTATTCTTAAAGCTGCGGCAGATGCCATGCTTATGGCTACAGTCGGTAATAAAGAAAAACGTGAGGCTGCTAGCACAGTAATCACAATTGCAATCATATCTGCAGGATTGTCTTTAACAAAATACGGTGCTATGACCGAGATCAGCACACAGCCGGGTATAACCTCCATAATCTTGCGTTGCTTGTTGCTGAGGGTTCTATTTTTTAACAGCACATAGCCCAAGATACGGGTCAGATAGGTGGTTATGGCAATAAAGAGAATGGCGATGAGCGTGGCTGAATGGATCATGCTTCATCTCCGATTAAAAAGAAGGCTGAAGCAATACCACTGATCGCACCAATGGGGACATACCAACCCGAAGGTAAATATAAATAAGCCAGTGCAGCAGTAATCAAACTGAATAACCATGGGCGTGCGGCGCGCATACCTTTCCACATACCGCGTAATAACACTAAAAAGACCGCTGGAAAAGCCATGTCAAAACCAAAACGGCTAATGTCACCCAATACCGGTCCGATAATTGCGCCTAATGACGTAAAACCCACCCACATCAGATAGAGGGCAAAACATAGCCCAGCATAAAACATCATGCTAAAGGCATATTGGTATCCCAAACTGCTGTGTTTCTTCTGTGCATCTGCCAAACTTACCGCCCAGCTTTCATCGACCATAAAAAACAGCGCAGTAAAAACGGTTTTGTTGGGTAAGTGGCGTAAGTAAGGCACCAGGCTTGCACCCATCAGTAAATGCCGGCTATTTACTAGAAAAGTGATGAACATCAGCATGATGATATTGGGAGGATTGGTCCACATTTCTAATATGGCAAACTCGGAACCTCCGGCAAAATTCAGCCCCGTCAGCAAAGGCACCTCTAAAGCAGAAAAACCTTTTTGAGCGGCCTGTGCACCTAGCACCAAGGCAAAAGGAATAATGCCGAGTAACAGCGGAACTGATGTTTTGACTCCGCGTTTAAATTCAACAACCTCCTGAGAGGTGGTTAAATTGGGTACGGAACTTTTAAACATCAACATGACTGCTGTCCAAGGGGGTTAAGACGGGAAAGGCATATTTTAAAAAGCTTATGCTGGAATTTGTGATTAATTTTGGCTTTGAATGATTTGAATTTAATATAAAATTGCGAATTACGAAGGAAAATTGGCATTAAATACTTTAAAAAGGTTATGGATCAGATAGATAAGCGCATATTGCAGACGCTGCAACGCAATGGGAAATTACAAAATAATGAGTTGGCGCAAATGGTAGGTTTGTCGCCATCTCCATGTTTGCGTCGGGTAAAGCAGCTGGAAGATGAGGGCATTATTGAAAAATATGTAGCCTTGCTGAATCCGCAAAAACTGCAGTTGGGTTTAACGGTGTTTGCCCGTATCTGGTTGAAAGGACAAGATGAACGAACCGTGAATCAGTTTATCGATGCCATTATGCATATGCCGGAAATTGTGGAATGTCAGCTGATGGCAGGGGATTGCGACTTTTTTCTAAGAATAGTGGTGTCTGATCTGGAAGCGTATCGTAAATTTCAAATCAATCACTTGAATAAAATTTCAGGCATTCAAAATGTAAAAACGGAAATTCCTTTACAGAGCGTCAAGCAAACCACTGAATTGCCTTTAAGCTGATTTATTTTTACTTTCTATCAACGGTAAATTGCCTTTTGCGATATGACTTGTTGCAGGTGTTTCTGACTCTATAGCACTTAAATGTGTATGACAGCTCATCAATTAGGAATGATTCAGCTTATTCGGCTTTCAAACGGCATAAATTAGAGGGTAAAAATAGAACAAATCTGCAAAAGTCATGTGCACAGCTAAAGTGATCGTGCTAGACTAGGAGAAATCGGGTGTGCTCCCGATTTTTTTATGCGGATTAGTTCCGCGCTGACAAGTATTTAGGTTTACAACATGCCCATTTCAGAGACATGGTTATTACCTGATGGTGTAGCTGATGTATTACCAGAACAAGCGCAAGTCATTGAAACTTTGCGCCGTGAAGCATTAGATTTCCTCGCATCTCGAGGTTATCAGCTGGTGTACACGCCATTTATCGAATACATCGAATCTCTTTCTTCTCTCTCAGAATCGAATCAAGATTTAGACTTAGCCACTTTTAAAGTCATCGACCAGCTCTCTGGCCGTTTGCTTGGTGTGCGTGCCGATATGACACCGCAAGTGGCCCGTATCGATGCGCATGTACATCCAGTCGAAGGCATAGCGCGCTATTGCTACGCTGGTACGGTTTTACATACTAAACCTCAAGGTTTTAATACCACGCGTGCACCGCTGCAACTGGGTGCGGAACTTTTTGGTTCAGACAGTATTGATGCTGACGTCGAAATGATTGACGTGATGCTCAACTTATTAAAAACAGCAAGCTTTGAAGATGGCATCCATCTGGATTTAGGTCATGTCGGTTTATTTCGTAGTCTGGTTAAACATGCCGGTTTAACCAAAGCGGAAGAAAGCCAGCTTTCAGATCTTTATCAACGCAAGGCCTTGCCTGAACTTGCTGAATTTACAAAAGAATTAAAATTTGGTGCAGATTTTTACACGCTCGGTCGTTATTCAAGTGATTTAGATGCTTTAGAAGCCAACTTGAGTGCTGAAATTATTGCAGATCCGGCATTTAAACAGGCATTTGATGCAGTCAAAACGACCCGCTCTGAAATTCAGGCACGTTGGCCAGATTTGGATATTGGTATTGATGTTGTAGAACTTCGTTCATATCACTACCACACTGGTTTAATGTATGCCGTATATGCGCCAAACCGCGCAGCGCCCCTGGCTCAAGGTGGCCGTTATGATGGTATTGGTGAG
>Ga0308169_10001167_pt1 | contig 31946 bp, 29 predicted proteins | sample PhyBR1_2_FD_202139 | JGI IMG/M metagenome (GOLD analysis project Ga0308169, IMG submission 202139) | Phyllosphere microbial communities from UC Gill Tract Community Farm, Albany, California, United States - DLSLSB.R1 | ecosystem: Host-associated > Plants > Phyllosphere > Unclassified | place...
AACGATTCCTCTGTAGTTCAGTCGGTAGAACGGCGGACTGTTAATCCGTATGTCACTGGTTCGAGTCCAGTCAGAGGAGCCAAATTAGAAAAGCCTGCTTAGGAAACTAAGCGGGCTTTTTGCTTTGTGTGCTTTGGTCTGAATATCCATTCTCTTCATGCAACCATAGCTCTGAAGGGTTCTCACTTTAATAAATATTTGAGAGCGGCAGTTGCTGTTATGTGATTGGCTTGATGCGCAACAGCAAAATCATTACCGCACAGCGCATGCTGCTGGTTCGCCTGTACCAGCCGGCAGAAAGGCGCGAGCGAGTGAAAAATGTGCCCCTCCCCATTGCTATTTATCTTTCCGAACTGAAATATCATTTATCCAGGCAAGCGCTGGAAGGCTTAGGCGCGGCACGCGATAAAGAGTACATATTGTTATAGACCATCAGTCGATTGCCGATTTAAAAGACTGCCCGGCAGATTTGAAAGGCGACGCCGTTGTCGGCGCGGTCGTTGAGAACGCTAAATTCAAACTGGTTTATCGGGTCATGGACCCGGATACCGCTGAATGGGTAGCCAGAATGTCAGTCACCATATTAGTCGATGATGAAGTCCGCAAAGCGAAAACCGATGCCGTGCTGACAGAGACTATCGACAATGAATGCACCATCAGGCAAGCCGAGCGTTTCTTTACCGACAGCAATATGATCCTGAACTTACCCGATTTTGTCAGCTTCATTTTTACGACAAAAGCACTCCCCTCTGCTTCTCTGATTTCGCCCCTCAGGGTAAAAAAACGCGAACTGGAGATCTGTACCATGTCGCCCGCGATTGCCGCCACCGCCGCAATGGTAAATATCACCCTGGATTTTAACGAGGAGGAAACTTCCCCCGGACCCGCATCAACACCGGATATCACCACAACGCGGCGCGATCTTTTTTTGATGAGACGGGCGAAAAAGACACGACAATGCCGAATACCGATAAAGAAGAAAACCCGTCAATGCTGGATTTTTAAAGGGAGAATGATGCTGATCACCGCATACCGCGAACGCCAGACGCGACACCACGAAAAAATACAACGGCTGCTGAATTTTCTGAAAGAAGAAACGTACAGTGACTTTAAAACACTGATGCTGCTTTTCGGCTTCAGGGATCATAAATCGCTATATTCCCTGCTTTCAAAAGTCGAGGACATGGGCTTAATACACAAGTACGTCCTGGTATCGCGCACGATGAAAGTTTCATTATGGGGCATAACCAGTGACGGGCTGGCCGTTGTGTTAACTCCTGACGATGCATTTTTCCCCGCTCGGTTTGAGCCATCAAAAATTACCGGCTGGACGCTGGAGCATCACCTTGATAATCAGACCGCCCATATCATCCTGGAGCAAAAAGGCGCATCCGGGTGGATAAATGGCGATCGCACAACCTTCCTCAGCCGTTATCAGGTCAGTCACCGCCCGGACGGATTGATTACCCTCCCCGACGGCACCGTGATCGCCATTGAGACCGAGCGTCGTCTGAAAACCAGAGCGCGCTACCAGTCGATCATCGCCAGCCATTTACTGGCCCGGACCCGGAAAGACTGGATTTACGTTTTTTATATCGTGCCGGACCCGCAGAAAAAGCGCGGTCTTGAACGTCTGCTTGGCAGCATCAGGCACGTCATCGTTAACCATCAGCACATTCCACTGGAAACCCGCCACCGGAATGTCTTTCGCATCTACACGCTCGACGAGCTGAAACGGCTCGATTTAGGCAACTGCATATAGTTCTTCTCTATCACATACAGTCCCAACCCACCCAACCAGCAGCGTAACGAACTGAAATAATACCCCTCGAAATACTCACCCAACATCAGAACAGACAGGACACCAGAATGAACAGAGAAACTGACCGACTTTCGGACATACTGACCGAAATGAGTGCAAAAGCGCTGGTGACATGGATGACGCATTCCGCATTACAGGACATACCGCGCGAAGCATTACTGACTCGCGGCAGCGATTTTGTCTATGCTCTACAGGCAAATTTTATGCTACTGCGTGATGTTTTGTCAGAAACGCTGGAAGATTTTGAGCAGCAGAGCCATGAACTTGCATAACTACGACACAGGGTCAAACCTAATCTGACAGTAGCTATGTGCCAAAAGCTGCCCTTCACAGTTGAAAACTAGAGGCTTAGAGCTGCTGTATGAAAACTTTTTAAAAGTCGTCGAAGCCGCTGGAAGCCTGCTTTCTCTAAGAGATTCTCGCCTTTTAAACGAAGGATTCTGCTATATTCAAGCGATACGTTCTTTCTTACGTGGATTGGGACATAGATCGCCGAGCTTTTTATTAGATATCGGTGCACCAAACGCCCGAGAGCTGATGACCGCTTGATGCTCAACGACGTTCGGTCAGGGCTTTGCTCAAGCGCATTCTGGCAGGACACGCCCGAGCGATTCTGCCCTTGGCAACGGTCTATTAGCGATTTCGGGGGCCTGAGCTGCTCCGCCTGCTGGAGCTGTTGCAGCACCAGCGCTGCAGAATGAGCGCTACAGCCGGTGGCAGCTGGTATTTCGCTCTCCACGCTGTAACGGCATCGTGCAGCCGAATCATCTGGGATGAATTACAACGAATCATCAAGCCATCATTCAAGAATCAACTCGGACCGGAAAATGTTTCCGATTTGCAACGTCGCGTTTTTCTCGTCATCGTGAATAATGTTCGTTCCCATCATATCGACCCAATGGTTACGGGATGGGTCGATCAGCGTCTCGATGGTTGGTTGCTCTCTGAGCAGATCGAGTGCATCCATATTGATACCTTGTCTTACGATAACTTTTGAAATCTTAGCGCCATGAATATAGATCGGCCTTGGCAACTGGAAAGCAACCTCTCGACCACGATAGCGACCATCGAAAAGGTTACGTCTAGAGGTGCTTTCCAGCAGCTCTTCTCGTGCGCGACGGTCTCGATCCGCCAGGAACTCGATGCGTTTCTTATCAGTTTTTTTTGTCGAGGGAGGCATGGCTTGCGGTTTTCCGAACGGCGCGGCTACCGCCTCTGCCGCAGTTTCAAAGCCTGTCGACCGAAGCAGTTTGGCCATTACGCCACGGGTTGCGGCGTCCTTAGCAAACTCCAGCTCACTTTCGGTAATTTTTACAGGATCTTCGGGTACTGGATCAATGATCCTCAGGTGACTTGGATTGCCATCCTCAATGCCGATGCTGAGACCTGAGACCAACCGTTGGCCTGTATGCCCGGGCGGGAACATGATGGAAAGTTTCTGGGATATGCCCGAATCGATTTGGCGATCTCTGAAAGCCTCGCCAGATTGAGTTCCCTTACATTCCATAATGTGCCAGTTACCATCGTGGCCTCGTGCCACGAAATCAGGCGTCTTGTTCGGCCCTCTTTTTGCGGTGCGATGTTGGTGTGCGCCATGATTCGCGCCGTAACGCTGCAAAAAATATCTACCATCAACAATCTCAACCAATGGTAAATTCTTCATGAGCCAGACCATCGGCACTCCCATTCCGAAGTCATCACTCAGAATGGTTTTCTGGTGCGCGTCAAGGTCTGCATAGCTTCTTGTCAAGCGCAGGTCCGCGTCACGGGGGGTGATCGCTGCCAAATACCTCACCCACGCCCAGAATTCTGCAAGCGAAACGCCAGTGACAGAAGTCGGTGTTGTCAGATAGCCGATCATCAATAACATCGAGTTGATGTTCAGATCGAAACTGTTGGTGCCTGCGGTGAAAGCAGCCGGAAAACTTGGAATATTGCCGACGCCAGGCCAACTGGACTCATCAACATGAACGTTTATCGTGCGGTACATTGCGGGTGTTCCTCATTGAAAAGTTGGGTGCCAATCTTAGCTGTGGCCGACGGGAACCGTCGACCGATACGCCCATGGCATCCATGAAGGAATACAACTCCATTGCGCAGTCGAATCAGAGATAATGCCCTCATGATCCCATCCGGAGATCACCTATCTCTTCGGACTGCGCTGTCATTAAGGCCGGGTATGACTTGCTTCATAAATAGTGTCAGCTCTTAGACGATTGGCAACCCAAGTTGGCCAGCAGAGACCGTCCCAAGCGACCGTTCGTGGTTGATCGCATTCGACACCTGGCAGCTCTTCCGGGATTACGTTGAAGTAAGATAGAAAGCCAGCTTACAAAAATACGCAGCTAGGCTGGACGGTGTGACCGGCCCCCAGTATTAGATACAACGGTCAGTTAGTAATATCGGGGTAGGGTCAATGCACGAAGGACACAAGCAAATCGTTAAGCAGTATGAGTCAAACGCCAAGCTTGATGATAAACACCGTTGCTATGCCCACAAGAATGATCGTGTTAATAAGCGTGAATCCAGCAACAGACTTGCCCCAACGGCGGTTTATATTAAGCTCAGCATGGTGTCTATCCTCTAAGGTGAGCAATTGCTGATGCTGCGACATATTCTGCTCCGTGAACGACGCCAGCGTCATGTTCTGAGCCTGCATTCCACCAAAGGTAGCGGAAAACTGTTGTTCTTGTATGGCCATTTGTTGCCGACTCAAAAGAACATGTTGTTCCGTCAGCGATGCTAACGCTTTAGATTGCGCCTGGAGCTCAGTGCTTTGTTGGGACAACTGTTCCTGGACGCGTTGTAGTTGCTCGCCCTGTTCCTGATAATTCTTATGGAAAAGGTCATACAGAGCGGCTATATCCGTTCTGTACTGCGCTAGACTATTCAACAAACTACGATAATGTGTTTGGGCATCACCTTTGGCATCATTCAGTTCGCAAGTTTGCTCGCCAAGAGTATCGCAGATCGTCTCAACCTGACCTGTCAGTTTTTTAAATTCAGCGGCGAATTTTCTATCCAGATTAAATAGTATGTCATTACTGTCGTCGATGCTCTTCCTCTGTATGTCAAGTTCACGTCGTAAATGTTCCAAAAATAGATCCTGCACCAATTGGTCCAGTAATTGTTCGTCGTTGGCCGTTTCCGCTACAGCAAGATTTTTATTCAACTTGACTTCTCTCCTCGTCTAAAGATTTTACGTAGTTAAAATCGTTGTTTAATGCTTTGTACATCAGCAACCAAGCGAGACGCTCACTACGACTAATATTCGGGTTTTTAGCATGACATTCGATTTCATGCGCCCGGGTATTTTTCGCCGAAAGAATGACATCCAAGAAGTTTTTGCTTTCATGATACCGCTGAGAATATCGAGTTAATGATATGTCAAATTCCTTCGTGATCTCCACAAGATGCGACTGCGTGTGCTCCATTTTCTTATGTAACTGCGCAACAATACGTACCAGTCGGCGCTCTATGCGTTCATTTTTAGCAATTTTCTTATTCAGGATGCGCTCTTCGGTCTCGAACTTGCCCTTGATACGTTCATGGAATAAAGCCGTTAAGGAATTGGCGTCTTTCAAACATGCCTCTTTAATCTCATTCTGATCTATGCGGCGTGTTTTCTCGCGAAAATAGGTATCAAACCAGTAGCCATTCAGACGGGCTAAGACTTTTCCCAGATGGACCATTTCCGGCACCCTTTCAAGGGGAATTTGGTGGTTTTCCAGCAGGTCGTCCCAGCATTTCGTATAGATTTTACGACATTGGAAAATCTGCGACTTAAGCGCATCGAGAGAGGGCGATACGGATACCGTACATAGCGCCACACCAAGGCCTTCAGTCAACGTGTCATCGCGATAACGAATTAACGCTTGTAATTTCCCTTTTAAATTCTGGTCGTTATTGCGATTGCGGCTAACCCGTTTCTGGTACATATCAATGAATTCGTCCAGACGTAACAGCTTTTTTCGCAACAACGCTTTTTCCGTATCATAATGCCCTTTTTCGGTGGCAATCTGCTGTTCAATTATATGCGGCAACGCGTACCCCGAGCGCAAGCGAGAAAGTGGGTTTGACGCCTGATGCATTGAGTCGAGTAAATCCTGCATTACGTCTCGCCGCAAATCACGACACTGGCGGGCGAACTCATCATCCCTGGCATTGATTACCTGCCAGGTATGTCCGCACTCTACGGGATAGATCAGTTCACCGATACTTTCAGGTAAGTCCAACTCCATAGTGTTGATCTGTTGGAGCAAAAACGTACGCATTTCCTTTTTATCAAAACGTTCCTTTATGATTCGATTCTGAAGCGTGGCATCAGAATAAGCTCGAGTCAGTACAACCTTGTAGCGGTGGCGTTGCCAGTGCCAGTCGTTCAGAAGAGCATTGTTTAACTCTTCTGGCTTAAGGAAGGACAGCGCATCTGCCTTCCCGGTCAGTAACACCACATCGGCAGAAGCAAGATAACGGCTGGCAAGTAAGTTGACGTAATATTGCTCGTTGGCGTTAGTTGAGTGAGTGCCGGGTAAATCACGTATCAGCAACTGAGCACTACGCTGTTGCTGATCAAAAAACCGGCGTGGCAGGAAAACATCCACGCTGTCGAAATCACGCACACCCTGCTCAACCTGCAGACGAAAGTCAGCAAAAATAGCCTTCGCTTCCTGATCGCTAAACCGTGTTGTACCGTTCTCGCGGTGGCTAAAGTACCAGAAATCGTCTTTAGCCATACGATAGCGATACGTGCGTGCCGTGGACATCGTGCCCAGATCCTGCTCACCACGTAATAAAGTATTGAGCTCAGTAAAGCGGTCATCACGAATTCCCAACAGGGTCAGAATCAGTGAGGTCTTACCGACCTGCGCGGGACCATATAGGATCACTGAAACCTGTCTGCTGGAATTGTCCGTCGTCTGGATCAGCCTTTGCGCGTCAAACTTTTGCAGAAAAGCAACAAAACTCTCTTCCGCCCACTGGTAGCGCTCCTGAATAAGATCAGCCCAGGATTTTTCGGAAGTGAGTTTCATACAGTTTTGCTTCCTTTTGTGCAGCGGTCAGCTTTTTGATGGCGAGTGCCAACGCGCTTCGATTTGCTAGGGTATCCGTTTCACCAAACATCTGCTTCAGGTTGTAGGCAATATGTCCACGCAGTTCGCCAATCATTTCCTGATAATTGCCGATCACAGTTTGTTCGTTATGGAACGCCAGTTCCTCCATCGCACGACGAATGTAATAAATCTGCGCTTTATCGCTATCACGAATTACGCCCGTTAGCTGATAGATGCCGTAGGCCACACTGGCAACTAACGCCGCTTTACCTACCAGCGCCAGCGGAGTAAATCCGCCGTCGCTATTTGGCGTGCTCTTGCCGTCTATTGTTCCATCTGCCGAATCGGCACCTAAAAATACCATCATGGCTGTTTTAATGGGATGGTACTGTTCGCTGCTGGAAAAGAGCGCATCAAAAATTTGTTTAGGCTGAATCTCCTCTGCCAGTTGGGTTGTGCACGCGGGGTCGAGCTGCATTGCCAAACCAGAGCGGGCATTTTCCAGCATTAACGCAGGCATAATCTCAAGCGCTGCAGAGAGTTTTTTAGGTGAGGGGTTAGGGTGTTCTTTCGCCGGCTTTTTGAGCAGCGTACACAAGCCTGTCATCAACTCGGGGTCCGTCACCGAATATTCTGTTTGCTTATCCTGGACCAGATACCCCATTCTCCTTACTGCGGTAGTCGGTAGTGGCTGTTGATCTTTAACGGCCGGTATTAGCTGCCGGTTTTCACCTTCAGGCAATAGTCCCTGAGCACGCAGCACCCGGGTATTCACAAACGTCAGTGCAGTGAAATTATGGTCGTGGATGCTAATGTTTTCATACTCTCCATTCCAGGCATCGATAATACGTTGACTGCGCTCGTCATCCACTTCTATACCGCGGAATGACAGACGACGCGCCAGAATTTTGAGGTTATTTTGAAAACCAACTTCTTCGCTTTTATAATTTTCTTCACAATACTTAAGCGCAGAAGCAAAGTGCTGACGAGTCTGCGCTTTGATCGCTTTGCGTAATTTTTGCTCATGTGCGTCAGCGGATTCATCAAAAACATCCAGGATCTCATCCACCATGAATTCATGGTGCTGTTGCAAATCCGCCAACATTTTCAAATTATTGACAATTTCTGCCACATCCTCACGGATAAGTCCCATAAAGTTGTCCAGAGCAATGGCTTCGGATGCCGCACTGCTGGTGAGCTTATTGATAACAGTGTCGCGCAATACATCAATCCAGATGTCACTATTACCGGCTCCTGTCGCTACGATGTCCTCTTTTTTCATTCCAACACCGGGGAAAACACGTTTAGCAGCACTGCTTTTAAGCTGTTCAATTTCATGCTCGCCGAGCATCTCTGTTTTACTGATGACCACCACTGGCCCGCGATCGCTGAAGTTATCTCGTAAATCTTGCAGCACGCCGGATTTGCTATCGTTGGCTAACAGAGAGGGATCAGTCACAAACATAACACCACGAGCATTAACCAGTACGTGGCGCATCATATCCTGCCAGAGATAGTTTTTGCTGTTGGCTAACTCATAGCCCGGCAGCAGCGCCCAGGTCACCGGTTCATCGATGAACGAATTTTTTTTGCTGATTAACAGTTTGGGATAAAGCAGCTTAAAACCGTCTTTTTCATAACGGCGAATACTGTTCCAGTCGCGAAGAAGACTCTGCAGTTGCTCCCCGCCCTCGCCCTCTTTCGGCTCAATTATACCTGTCTTAAGGTTGAGGCACTGATAGACCACCTGCGGAAATTTTGCGGGGTCGCCCTCTACCTGTTCGATAAAAAGTGGCACCTGCTCGCCACGACCCGGATTGGCATCTAGCCATTCATCATCAATACCGAGGATCACTTTGGCCAGCGTTGTTTTACCGGCACCCTGCATACCCGCGATGGCATAAATAGATTCCTGCTGCAAAAGTGCCGTCAACTCCACCTGACGTAAAACATCGGTAATACGATCGATATTTTCTGTGGTTTCACCGAGCTCAATAGAAAGTTCAAGCACAGTAAGTAGCGCACTACGGAGATTCTTCAATGTATTGATATTAATTGACATGCTAAGTCCTTTCTGATCATTAATATGCATTGCCACAACATGCTTTCGTTTTCATTCAATATACCCCGGAAGTATTCTCAACGGCATAACTTCGCAATCTAGTTTCATATGTATTTTGCGTCATCTCCATTGATGAACATACCGCGATTTAAGTAATGCCTTCGTCAGTGCCGAGAGAACAACTGAGAACTTTCGCTCCTCGCTCATAGGTGCTCTTAGGCGTTTGTATGCAGGGAATGGTTTAAATACCCGGCACGTAGCTGTGTCGAATATTTGCGCACCTAAAGTGAAGGTTTAGCCATGTTCAAGGCTGGCTGTCCGTCAGGATGACGGAATAGTAAATACCCTGCGGCAGATTTATTGAGACTGGTTTATTGAGTGTCAGCGGGATTGTCTGTGGTGCAACAGGTATTGTCCTGAGACTGTATCCTACCAGGTGGGAATTCACGTATCGCTCGTGATCGTAGTAATTTATCTCACCACTGATCTCGGCAGTTCTGTTCCCTCTGCCTGGAGACAAATCGATATACATCGTCGCTGCGGCAAATTTTCTGTCCAGCTCAGAGCTGAATTCTTTCCCAGGCAACGGACGGAGTACGTACAGTATCAAATGACGGGTATTTTCTTTTTTCAGAAGGCTGTCTGTGGTTACGGTTACTGTGGTTGGCCCTGAAACTGTCGACTGCATTTCCGTTCTTATGTACTGCATTCCGTTTTCTGAGGGCTCATAACTGCATCCCATCAGCGCCAGACATAAAACAGCGATTCCTGTCATTCTGTTCAATTCAAATTTCCTTTTAACATTACCAATAAATGATGGTATCTCTGTCAGTATCGGCATGGTTCAGAAATAGTTGATACTGCTATAAGGGCATGAATAGCGAAAAATGTCCTTCTATGTAGACTTATGAGGTAAAGGATGTGCAGCGCATACTCTTTACCTAATAGCGTAAGCTTAAGGGTATGAAAGTCTATATTTCGCTCAAACCAAACTGTCAGATTTAATAATTTTCTACCTATGAAATTTGTCAGATAAAGTCTGAGCTGATACAGATAATTGAATAACTATCCATTCAGCCCTATCCGCGTAACTTCTTTATTCCACTGTAGAGACATAACTGTTCGGTGCTCGCCTGGCTGAGCTCCGCCTCACTCATGTCTCTACAGCGTTACTGGTTAAGCCTGTCCCTGCAAGCAAAGCCGCATTCCTTTGCGGCTCATTCCTGTTCAGCTTTTATCCATCAAATAATGATACGCTTTTGATGCTGCACTAGAGGCCTTGAAAATATATCGTTTGTCGTTTTTCAGTGCTTTCAGCCAGGAAGCAATATAGCTTTCGTGCTGGACCTCTCCGACAATCCCCAGATCCGCCATCAGGAACGCACTCCCCAGCTCGGCAATCAACTCTTCAAATGCATAATCCCCGCTGCCAAATTTCCCTTTCATCTCGCGATTCAGGCGGCCTTTACCCCCACTCCAGTGCACCAGCTCATGCAGTCCAGTGGCGTAGAAATTAGCGGCATCAGGAAAAAGGTAACGCTCCGGTAACCAGACTTCATCGGTTGAGGGTCTGAAAAAGGCGTTTTGTCCTTTCTCAATGATGCTTACGCCGCTCTTCCGGAACAGATTTTCAGCCTCCGGCAACGGATCGAAGGTTGTTTCTGGGCTGACTATTTCAGTTGTCAGAGGCAAGCCGTCAATTTGCTAAACGTTAAACACAGTGAATGTTTTCAGCATCGGGATATAGTCGATTTCGCCGGTTTCGTTTTCCTTCTCAAGGGTAGTATAGAAAATAGCCGTTGTGCCGCGCTCTCCCTTGCGGACCTGACCACCAGCTGCCTGTGCCTGTTTGTAAGTCATCCAGCGTGAATCGTTGAATCCTTGTTCTAACGCACTGCTCCACAACAGCATGATATTCATCCCACTGTAAGCAATACCTGTCGTGTAATTTGAAGGTAATCCTGACATACCCGGTACCCGCTGCCACGGGCAGGACCACGGCTTAACGCCTGCTTCAAGGGCAGAAATGATGTTGTCAGTAACGGTCTGATAAATATCGATTTTGGTTTTAGAAAATTTCGTTTTTGAGGAGCCTGACTGCTCCAGCGGGGATACGCTGGTCGCCGCTGCGGTGTTAGGGGCGCTAGTCTGGGTATGCAAGGAAATCGTCATGATTTTTCTCCGTCAGTGGTGTGATTTTCGTCTTCGTATCGCCTGACGGTTCGCTTTCCCAGCATCGTTCCGGCCTGCAAGGGCGAAGCATGCGTGCCATTTACCCTTGCGGGACGGGTTGTGTTGGGAAACGATTAAACGGAAGCAGATATGGAAAGGAAATCACGCGGGAGACAAAATCTGACCGGCATAACCGGGCTTAGCGCCCCTTGGTTCGCGGCGGTGAAAAGGGTTGAAAGCTGGCGTTTAGAATTTGAATTTAACTGTGTCAGTTCAGACCTGAGTTGGCAGTATTCTGAGGTAGGACACGCTCAAGCCTGGCATTCTTCTTTATCGAAAGCGGACGTTAGAGAGTACAGGCCAAGTATCAAGCTGCCCCAAAAGGCTATGTCTTTTGTAGAATAGTGAGCTCTGCCCAGTGAACAGGTAGGTTTTGCCTGTCAGTGTAAAGGTTCTGTACGATCTGCATCTATTTAGCTAATAGCGAATGATTTTATCGATGAAAACCAATAGGCTAAATTTGGTCATGTTTTGGTTTTAACCCTCGCAATATAGAAGTATTATTTTAAGATTAATCTACTTCCACCTGCTTTCCCTCGCCATTTTTCGGCGTATGTGAAAAGTCATCTCTAAGGTTATTGCCCATGGAGTTATGGATATTTATAGCGGCGATTTATGTAATTTATCTATTGTTTTTCAAAAAGAAAAAACATACATCTACAAGAGCTTATCCTTCCAAAACCGTGAAAGCGCCACCTAAAGAATGGCTTGCTGACATCAAGAAAAAAGAGGCTGTTGTGAGAAAAGATGACAGTGAAGATGATGATCTGGCAACTTTTACACTGGACAGCGGCCGGAGTGTCGAATACAGAGTAACAACGATTCAACCTCAGAATCCCCCAAAAACTACTGGTACTTTGGCTCGATGGGTGCTGCCGGGTGAGGTGACTACTGTGGGTGGTGTGAAGATCACCGATGGTAACTTCTACTTCGGACAGCTGATGGAGCCCGCCGGGCAAAGCATGAGCGGCTATTATGATGATGGCAGCGAGGCATCATTAATTGACGACACGCTTAAGATATACCCAAAATCTTATCTTTACGAAGATAACTCATTGGGATACTGGCCCAGTTATTCCTCGCTTTCACCTGATGCGCGCGGCGCGTATCTAAGCTGGCTTGCCAGTGACAGGCATGACGCATCATGCCCTGTAGGTTACGTTTTTATCTATCTGTATGGCCTGGAAAGAAAGGTACTAGTTGACAGCCGAGATAATAATACTTCTAGCGCTGAGTTCCGTACTCTATTTAATGAAGTATGCCGGTTACGATCGGTATTCATTGAAAATCGCTCCTTCCGGAATTACTCGTCCCAGTTACTGGAAGCAATGTCTATTCTGCGCCCGGACGTTGACCTGGTCGATGATCTTGACCGTGATTTGAGTTTCAGCAACGGTATGCTGTTTAAGCTTGCGCTGGCAAATGCTGTGGATGCTGGAGTTCCTGTGTCAGCCGATCTGGCGCTAACGTGGGTAACAAACCACACGGAGTATTCGTTACGAACTCCCGCTCGCCGCTGCGCGAAAGAATTTGCTGCACTTTTCAAACAGCGCTATACCCTCAAATACGGTGAGGGTATGGTTGTCAAACCTAATAAAACGCGACTGCGTCTGGATTACACCCCTGCAAGTCCCAGCCTGCGCGGTGTTCGCCTTCCTGTTCCAGACTTGCCTGACCCTAGTGCATTGAAGGGCCCAGTCCAGAAAATCATGACGCTTGCAGAGATCTGTACAGATGAACTGAATGCTTACAGCCGCTATCTTGGCAGGAAAGGTACGTCAGAAAATGATACTGCGGCAATTATGTTGCTGCCTGTGGAAATCATTAATGAAAGCGCTGGAAAAGTTTTAAGTACATTCAAACGCTGGGCTGATGAAGTGATCGCGAGTCGCAAGGGGTTAACCACCGTTGCTGACTTCTGGGCATATATGGGAGCCAAGTGCCCGACTAAAATCAATAAAAAAGAGGCCGACCTGATGCAGGCCTTTGCATTGAAAATGGGCTACTGCCTGGCACCTGATCCGCTTTATCACCATGTGAAAGCAGAAGCTGACGGCGCACTGGTTTTATTTGCCGCTAGTGAGGGAACGCGCTTATCACCATCTCCGGCGTTTATCTCAGCGGTGATGACGCTAAGACTGGGGTCAATGGTGGCCTTAACCGACAATAGTCTTGATCAGGCCGAGCAGAAAGTGCTGGAAAATGCTATCGACCATAATTCTGGTTTTAACGAAGATGAAAAACGCTCCTTACATGCGTATTTGACATGGCAGCTTCGTACCCCGGCCAACATGACTGGAATGAAAAATAGAATAGCGCTGCTGAGTACGATGGAAAAATCAGCAGTAGGTAAGGTTATCGTGGGGGTAGCCTGCTCGGATGGCAGAATTGAGCCTGCCGAAATCAAGCAACTGGAAAAGATTTATTCAGGCCTGGGACTGGACCCTTCAACTATCTCCAGCAACATTCATCAGCATTCTACAGCAGAGGTTACCCCTCAGTCGTCTGCATCAGCGAGTCTTGGGGCCGCTGAGTTCACGCTGGACGCTAGTGTGCTAGCTCGCCATGAGTCGGCCACAGATGATGTCCGTAAATTACTTAGCGCGATTTTCACCGAGGACGAACCGGAATTGCGCGAGGGCACTCCCGTATCCAGGGCGCAGGATGGTAGCCTTGATAGTGCACATAGCCAGCTTTACCACAGGCTTCTGGAAAAGGAGCTGTGGCCCCGTAAAGAGGCGACAGAACTGTGCGAGAATTTTAATTTGATGCTCAGTGGTGCGCTTGAGGTTATCAATGACTGGTCCTATACAGTGGTTGATGCACCAGTGCTGGACGATGCCGATGATGATATCTGGGTAGACTTGCAAATTGCTAAAGAATTAGAGGGATAGTTGATGTCTGTGACACGCATAAGAGTTAAAGAACGGGATGCCATTATCCAATCACTGAAGTCTGGCGTAACGCCAAGAATAGGCATTCAGCACATCCAGGTGGGCCGGATGAATGAGATAACTGCCCTCCATCAGGATATTGAGCGGATAGCTAACGGCGGCGCAAGCTTCAGACTTATCATCGGTGAATACGGATCAGGCAAAACGTTCTTTCTGAGCGTGGTACGTTCGATTGCACTTGAAAAAAAGCTGGTAACAGTCAGTGCCGACCTTTCCCCCGACAGGCGTATTCACTCATCGGGAGGTCAGGCGCGCAATCTCTACTCAGAGCTTATGAAAAACATGTCCACCCGCAACAAACCTGATGGCAATGCGTTACTCAGCGTTGTGGAGCGGTTCGTCACGGAGGCGAGGAAGGAGGCTGATGCGGATGGCACTCCAGTCTCGTCGGTTATTCACCAACGCCTGGCTGCTCTGTCAGACATGGTGGGGGGATATGACTTTGCTAAAGTCATCGATGCATTCTGGCGCGGACATGAACAGGATAACGAGACGTTAAAATCCAATGCCATTCGCTGGCTCCGGGGCGAATACACCACAAAAACCGATGCCCGCAACGATCTCGACGTCCGGACTATTATCTCAGACGCCTCGTTCTACGATTCATTGAAGCTGGTAAGCCTGTTTGTCCGTCAGGCAGGCTATGCCGGGTTACTGGTCAATCTCGACGAGATGGTAAACCTTTATAAGCTGAACAATACTCAGGCGAGAACTGCTAACTATGAACAGATCCTGCGGATCCTGAATGACTGTCTGCAGGGTTCTGCCGAGAATATTGGCTTTGTTCTTGGAGGCACGCCCGAGTTCCTGTTTGATCCGCGTAAAGGACTTTACAGTTATGAGGCGCTGCAATCGCGTCTGGCGGAAAATCGGTTCGCTCAGAAAGCAGGAGTGATTGACTACTCGTCACCCACGCTACATCTTGCCAACCTCACCCCAGAGGAATTGTATATTTTACTGAAAAATCTTCGCCACGTTTATGCAGGCGGAGAGCCCGAGAAGTATCTGGTATCGGATGATGCACTTACCGGTTTTCTGCACCACTGCAGCAAAACCATCGGGGATGCTTACTTCCGTACGCCTCGAAATACCATCAAAGGTTTCCTGGATATGCTGGCCGTGCTTGAACAAAACAGCACGATAAACTGGCAGACGCTAATCGCGGGTGTGGCGATTGAAGATGACAGGCCAAGCGATATGGATGATGCCATTGCGCAGGAAGAAAATGATGACGACCTGGCCAACTTCAAATTATGAGCAGCGCGTACGATAGTCTCGATCCCCGCGTTCGTAAGTGGGTTTATAAACAGGGCTGGTCTGCATTAAGACCCCTGCAAGAGAGCGCTATCCCTGCAATTTTAGCCCGTGACCGGGACGTGCTAATTAGTGCAAGCACAGCAGCGGGTAAAACAGAGGCTTTCTTTCTGCCTGCCTGTTCAGCAATTGCAGGTATCACTAGCGGGTTTGGTATTGTTTATATCAGCCCGCTTAAGGCGCTGATTAACGACCAGTACCGTCGTCTTGAGAGCCTTGGCGAGGCGTTGGAAATGCCTGTGACGCCTTGGCACGGCGATGTACCGCAAAGCAAAAAGAAGAAGATACGGACTGACCCGGCGGGCATCCTACTTATCACGCCAGAATCACTTGAGTCTTTACTCATAAATTCATCGGGCTGGATTAAACAGGCATTTTCGCCAGTAGCCTACATTGTTATTGATGAGTTTCACGCCTTTATTGGTACCGAGCGCGGCATGCAGTTGCTCTCCCTGCTCAACAGAATTGATCATGTGCTGGGGCGTCATGTTAATCCGGTTCCCCGCATTGCGTTAAGCGCTACGTTAGGAGAACTGGATAAAGTGCCTGAATTGTTGCGTCCGGATAAGCGATTGCCCTGCGAAACTGTGACAGACAGTAATAACACGACCACACTGCAAGTGCAGGTCAAAGGCTATCTGGTGCCGGTGACCGAAAAAGGAGAAGAGCCACAAAACTCAGCAGAACAACACGTCTGCGCTGACATTTTCAGACTCTGCCGTGGCGACTCCCATTTAGTCTTTGCAAACAGTCGAAAGCGCACTGAAAGCATCGCGGCGGCGCTAAGCGACATGTGTGAGGAAAATGTTGTTCCGAATGAATTCTTTCCCCATCACGGATCCCTGTCCAGGGAATTACGCGAGACACTTGAAGTCCGTCTACAGCAGGGTAATTTGCCTACAACAGCTGTCTGTACCATGACGCTTGAGCTGGGTATTGATATCGGTAAGGTGCAGTCGGTTATACAGGTTACTCCTCCACATTCCGTCTCCAGCCTGCGTCAGCGTATGGGCCGGTCAGGACGGCGAGATTCTCCATCGGTTCTGAGAATGCTAATTTCTGAACAAGAACTTACCGCAACCAGCAGCATCGTAGACTGCTTGCGGCTACAATTGGTTCAGTCGATGGCGATGATTCGATTGATGATCACTAAGCGATGGTTCGAACCGGCTGATGCCCGCCAGATGCACTACTCCACGCTGTTGCACCAGATTCTGGCGATCACCGCGCAATGGGGTGGAGTTCGAGCCGATCAACTTTGGTCACAACTGTGCCAAACTGGCCCGTTCCGGAACATCGATTTAGCTGATTTCAAAAGTCTGCTTCGGCATATGGGTGCATACGGACTGCTGACACAACTTGCTAGCGGAGAAATGGTTATTGGGGCTGAGGGGGAGAAGCTGACTAACCATTATACGTTTTACGCCGTGTTCAATACTCCAGAAGAATTCCGCATTGTCACAGGAAGCCGAACCCTTGGCACATTGCCAGTAGATTCCCCTCTTCTACCTGACCAACACATAATCTTCGGTGGACGGCGCTGGAAAGTGACAGAGATCGAGGTGGAAAAAAAAGTTATCTATGTTGAGGCGACCAAAGGCGGCCAGCCGCCACAGTTTAGTGGTGGGGGTATGTCTGTTCATGACGTTGTTCGCCAGGAGATGCTCGCTATCTACAGGGAAAATGATTATCGCATCGCAATAGGAAGTAAGAGAGTCGATTATGCGGATGCCACCGCCAGAAGCCTTTTTGCAGAAGGCGGTGACAACTTTAAACGTTACAATCTGCAAAACTCCCATTTTATTTCCGATGGACAGCGTAGTTATGTTCTCCCCTGGATGGGCGATAAAGTCGTTAATACAATAACGGCCTTGCTAATGCGTAGCAGCTTCAAAGCCAGTTCATTTGCCGGTATTATAGAGACAGAGGGCGCAAGTGTATCCTCTGTCCAACGCGCGCTAAAAGAAATACTGCTGTCGGGCTTGCCTTCAGAATCAGAGCTCGCTGCGGATGTTCCAGAAAAAAATCTGGATAAATATGACGATTATCTGCCGGAGTCCCTGCTTGCGAAAGGATATGGAGCAAAGGCGTATGACATAGAAGGCGCGCAGATCTGGCTACAGAAAAATATTCTATAACCTATTATCGTAATCAGGGTATGAAAAAATTATTTATACCCTTAATTATTTAAACCCTAATCTTTTTACTTCCCAGTGGATTTACTAGGCTTTAGCTCCGGAGTGTTACCGGGAGTATCCTTATTATCACGACGCCGTTTATCAGGTTTTCCTGTCGATTTAGCAATTGGTTTAGGACCAGGTTTAAGAGCCATGATAGTTATCCTTTAGCTGTTTAAGTGGGAAGCCCTCTATATCGATATATGGGATGTAATGCACGTTTTCAATTGAGGTTAACTGCCTTTCAACGATTAACTCGCTATTTTGTGAGCTATGTCCGTTTTGTCATAATGCAGTCATTGCGAACGTGGCACGGTCCGCTTTGAGCGGCCAGAAACGGTGATTGTGGACTTAACTTTAAGTATCAAGCTGAATTCAACCACTCACATTTAGGTCCTCGGGCAACTCGGTTGCCGATGTCCCAGCCATCTTCATCTGGAAGTGCCCCCTGCATTGTCATTAATATAAATTGACCAATAGTAGTTCCAAATGACTCAGTGATATTAATTCCTGCATGTGTCACACTAATGGCACTTGTATTAATATTAGTAAGAATGAAACTCTTGCACCTAAAAAATTCGCCAGTAATAATGGTATACACCCACAAATAGTACTTATTGATTTTTATTTAACAGTCATTTTAATCCATAAACCAGCTGCACCACCAATCTATTGCATCAAATATAAAACGCCGCCTCGTTGCTTCAATTATTTCACGAAATACTGATTTATAACCACCTAATAAAATTGCATTTCTAGAACCTTGGTCTTTACAACCTACAATATTAACAACTGCCTGTGTAGCACTGGAGATATTGAGCTTTATGCCTTTGTGTGCTTGTGTTTTTTACAGAAACCATAAATCACCATTTCTATTCTTACTGAACCTGGGGAGTTCTGACCGAGACCATGCATGTATTGTTAAGCAGATTTTTGCTATGACAGCGATTTCATACAAACTAGGGGGATATTTCAGGAGGAAATTACAGCCATAGGTGGCTATTTCTATGTCGTTTAATTGTGAACGTTTTGCAGAGATACTTACACTACTACTGTGATGATGGCCTGGCAGAGTCAGATAGCAACGCGGCAGAACTAGCATTACGTGCAATATGCCAGGGCAAGAAAAACTATATCTTCTTCGGCAGCAACCACAAGGGTTGGCGCAGAGTTCTGCTGTATAATCCGATCGGAAAGTACAAGCCGAACGATATCGGTCCGCAAGCCTACCTTCATCATATACTGAGTGTATTGACGGAATGGTCTTCAAACAAAGTGACCGAACTGCTTGCCATAGAACGTAGATCTCGCCGACAAATAACCCTCAATACGGCGCTCACTTAACGCTTACCCTTGCAGTGAGGATACAGTTTACAGGCTGTTAAGCACCACCTTTTGACTGAAAGTTAGGAATGACCATCACAGAAATTGTTCTTTGTGATTAAGCCGTTTTATGACACCTGCGTGTTTATATAAAACATATGGTATATTTTTTATTTCTGATAAGATGTTTTTATCAATTGTAGGTGGATGTTAAATTATTTTACCGGATGGAGTATTTTACATCAATTATGTGATTCAACAATCTATCCGGTAAATTTTACCAGAGGTTATTTTTTTAGCGAAAGATAGGCATATACTATGAAGAAATATAATATTCCTAATGCTAAGCATCCGTCTGTAATGAGGATTAAACAGTCTTGGGCATGCCAGTCATTTAATAGACGCATGCCGAGAAAAGAGCATAACAAGACACCTAGAATGAGGACGTAACTCAGACCGGTCATAAAAGAAGAAAATGTACGATGATTATTATAAAAATCACCTTCCCGTGTAAAACTTACGCTCCCTGTCGGTAGGTTTAATGCTGTTCTAATATCAGATTCCACACCACCCAAATATTTATAACTACGTCGAATAAAAGAGGTTTTATGGTAAAGGTTTATTGTTAGATAAAAAACAACAATAATGAAGATACTTTGTATGATGCCATACGGAAAACTTTTCTTAAGCTCTGCTATTCGTTCGTCACTCGTAATTCCACACAACTTTGCAATAATATCAACAAGTAAGGGCTGTGTTTCAGACACATTGAATGTTAATAATGTGGAAAAACCGACAACAGCCAGTAATATAAGTAGTGACTGATTTCTACTTTCCCATACTGAAAATGTTAAATCATAGGTTTTATGATAATGCTCTACCAGCAACTCGTTATCCTGCATGACAGCCTCTTGATTTCATTTTAACTTCATAATTGCATTGAACAAATTAGCCTGAAATATAGCATCTTTCAAAGCATCGTGATTGGCTGTCATTGGTACACCGAGGAACTGCGTCATATGAGATGACTTACTTTCGGCCCATGATTTTACCAGTCGCCCCATAAACAAAGCCTTAATATCCAGCGCACTAAAGCCAAATGGATTTTCACCAAGGTAAACATGGAAATAATAATTAACAAAAGACCAGTCAAACGGTGCATTCAGGCCAACAAAGACAGGTAATGTAGTTGAAGATGTAACCTGGTCTATCCAATTTTTAAAAGCCAGCATCGCCTCCTCAGGAGGGAGGCCCCTATCCTCAAGTTCTTCTAAGGTAAGCCCGGTAACTTCAAGTGCGGCAGGAATATATTCGGGAGTTATCGGTTTAAGTTCACATGAGAAATTCACATCGGTATCAGACACCAGACATGCCCCAATACTGAGTAAATTATATTTCCCTGGTACTGGACCAGAGGCTTCTATATCAACAGAGATGAATATTTCTTTTTTAATTGTCATGGTATTAAAGGATCCATTGAGACTAATGTCGAACGAGATTTAATGGAATTCCAGTGTGCAAGGAATTCTCGCTTTTTGTCTTCAACCACACCCTCATCGTTCCACACATGGGCGGATACAGTATGAATATCAAACGGTAACTGAGTGCCTTCTTTAGCGAGTATCATTGTGGTAAGCCCTCTCCCTAATGCATATCCCAGTTCAATGAAGCAGTTTGGTCTGGAGCCTGTGATATCTGCGATAACAACTCGGCTTCGGTGAAGGCGTTCGAAGACTTCTTGGTTAATGTACGCATTTTCATAACCCTGGCTACCATCAACAATCACCATACGGTACCCCAGTTCATTCTCCATTACGGGTTTAATAACACATTCAAAGTAGTTCTTAACCGCAATGTAATCCTCATGCGCCCGATTCATTAAACAGACAAAAAATGCAGTAGGTGGCGTAAGGTTTTTTAGGAGTTGTATGATGGTCTGAACACGTTCTTCCGTGGTTTTGCGGTTAGGAAAGTCCAGCAGATTTATCCAATCGTGGGACGAACGGTCATCTTCAGTTTTAAAGAGTCTCTCTGAATGCGAGCTTGCTAGAGCATATTCGAAAATTTTACGAGAACCTGTATTGTTTGCTCCGATTTTGAAATTGAGAGGGATAACAGGTTTGCCAGCATCATGGTAAAGATTTGAGAGAAACAACACCCCCTCACTCCCTCCGATGGTAATGAGTACATCACCTGAACGGGACTGCATCTCCATTCTTTTACTGGCCATGTTCCAGTGGGCTGCACTTTCAATCCTGACATGCGAGGTGCCGCGATATTCATCCCAGTTATCAATATATTCTGCGGGAATTTGATCCTCATTTTTATGGTGTTTCACTGCAATAATAAGCGGTCCCGGGGTATCTGAAGGCCGATGATGAAGATTTTTTATTGCTTCATTCCAAACTAACCAGTCAAAGCATATTGGTTTGTTATCACTAGCACGAAATTTTTCGGCATCAACAGGAATGACGAAATTTGCCCCCTGGCGTACTAACTCGCGAACAAGGCTGGCAACAAATGCCCGGGCTTTGTCCACTTCATCACTAGTGGCAAGCTCTGTTTGCTCCGGAATGCTGCCGGTAATATGTATGCGTCTTCCTGATAAAAATTGGCCCTGCATGTTATTGATCCTCCATTACAGGTGATGACTTTAATGAAAGTGCTGTCTGAAGGAGTATTTCGTATGACAAAGGTTTATCCGGAAATGCTTTTGCCAGTGCCGCCGGATATAATCGTGTACGGATGTCGGAGAATGTCCATCCGGGATTTCCTTCATTTGGACCAGTTGCCTTAACCAGGACACCCTTTTGTTGGGGGGATAAACCTAAACCTTGTAAATCCATATTAAATAGCGCCAGTCGCTCTGTATCACTGGGGCGAGAGAACTGCTCCACAACAGCGGCGCGGCGGATAAGGGCTGCGTCAAGTACAGATAAACGGTTGGTGCAAAGAAAAATCACGATACGTCCCTGATATTTTCTCAGATCGTCAATGCACTGAATAAGGGTGTTTACGGCGACTTTATCTTCATGGTGACTATGTTCTTGCGTTCGCGATGAAGCAAGCGAGTCGCCTTCATCAATGATCAGTATGCCCCGACGATTTTTTCCTGCGGATTTTATCACCTCTGAAAAGGCCTGGTTTATGAGAGTGCCCATCTCACCAACTTTGCCACTCCCTCTGACTCTGTTACTGATTTTAAAGAGGATGGAATCTTCTGCCCCGGAATCTTTTGCAAGCATGTTTGCAATACATTCGGCGGTTGCAGTTTTACCTGTGCCAACATCCCCATGAAAAATAACGAGTGGGTATTGTTCGGAAACAAGACTACAGATGGGTAAGTTATTCTGATGAAACTTTGTTCCCCAAGATTGCAGTTTCCCTAAGTTCAGCAATAGACGTAACTGATTGTGGATTTTTTTGTACCGGTTCTCGAAACCAAGTAATGTCTTCTGCCGTGAAAGAAGGGCATCGTCAGGTAATGGGGTCTCACTATCAAAAATTTTATTTTGTTGAATCATCATGAAAAATCTTTCCTTTCTATGCCATATCCATTGCTTTCGTAGTCTCGCCCCTTTGTTGAATTAAGGGAAGAGTGAGATGTGTCTGCAGAGCTAGGGGACCAGGAGTTCTTGAGTTTGGGTCTAAGATTATTCCTAGCTGTTTGATCATAGGCGCTTGTATAGGATATGACGATCCTCAGAAAAGGTGCCGGTACCGTTGGCCACAGCACACCACCGGGCCTGCTGGTCTGCAGTTCTCCTGCTTCCGAATTTACAACATAGCGGGTAGCCCGGATTTCTTTTCCGTCACTTAATAATGTCAAATCAACATGTTTAAGATATCCATTGCATGCTAAAAGCTCTACATCGTGCGCCCATTTTTTAACCTGCTCAACATCAACTGCTTTTGTGCTTTCGGCAATCATAATGAAGTCGGCGGTTACTCGTCGCATTACGTTTTGGACGTCTGCCACTGAGTAAGATTCGGTTGAAGAAAAAGACTGACTCATGCCTCCTCCCTTACTTTTAAACGTGGCCCAAAAAGCTCTTTCCAGATAGCCAGATCATCCTCAACTGAAGCATGATGCGCGATCTCCCAGGCTTCGGTTGCTGCATCCACAATCTCTAGTCTTTCAGTTTCGCTCAGGCGGCTGGCAACATTATTGGTTACGCAAACCGGATCGATAATTACAACGGGATCTGAAAATTCAGGAATATCATTCCCATTTTCAGTGAAAAATATTTTCTCTTTTAGCCCTGTTTGAGCAATATAAAGCAGGAATTGTTTGAAGCGGCTTTCGATACTCCCATCTTTACCATTTTTATCGAGCAGATAGGCCATGATGAGCTCAATAGTAAATGATTTCATATGCGTTAGCCCAGCATGGTTCCGCCACTTTTTGGCCAGTCGAACAAGTGTTCTGAAGTCGTTATCTGTATTTTTTCTGTCACGAATAAATTGTATCTGGCATGGAGCACAGGTGTGAATTTTTGTCCCTTCATGAATATCGAATTGCCATCCATATCCTACTTTATCGGTATCTTCAATCACAGGAACAACGTCAACATTCAGCCCTGATTTTACAAAGGTCACGGTAGCCGCTTTACGTTGGAGTTGGAAATCTTCAACAGATTTATTGGGATAAAGTTTAACCAGAGCATTGAAGATTTTTTCGCTAAGACTTGCAAGAGTTTCCTGGGTGACATCCTTACCTGATATATAAAAAACCACATCTACATCGACAGGATCTTCATGCGTTTTGCGTAAAATTGTAAATTTTGCAAAGGAGCCAGCTTTAACGACTTTAGTTATTTTGATCTCATCCTGATCTTTGATAGATTTTTTTAGTTCAGCGATCAGGCGATCAACCTGAGCATGGTATTCAGTTCTTTTATCAGAGGGAAGCCTCAGGATATTACTGTCATAGTAGCGAAGCTCCGTGTTACTTAGCGGCATGTTTGATCCTTGGTAGGCGTTAATCAGGCTGGAATTGACGACCATATTTTTTAAGGCCATAGACAAAATAGTGCTGCTTCGTTTGTTTTCAAGGGGAGGCAATGAAAAAAATTACAAATAACGTAAACTCGGCCACTTGATCTCTGACCCTGACCCAAAATCCTGAGCCATTCAGAAACAGAATTCCGGCATGATTAATACTCCCCCTGAGCGGAGGTTGAGCCGATGAAAAAGTCACGATTCACTGAAGAACAGATTGTCTTTGCCCTCAGGCAGGCTGAACTGGGTACATCAGTACCGGAGGTCTGTCGCAAGCTGGGTATCTCCGATGTCACATTCTATACCTGGCGCAAGAAATACGGCGGGATTTCCCCGTCTGAACTGAAGCACATGCGACAGATTGAGGAAGAGAATCTCAGGCTGAAGAAGCTGGTGGCCGATCTGAGCCCCGACAAGGCGATGCTGCAGGATGTGCTGGCAAAAAAGAACTAACGCTGGCGCGACTGCGCGAATGGGTCCGGGATCTGCAGGCACGCTACGGAGCCAGCGAAAGGCAGGTCTGTTTTGCGCTGCAGGTCAGCCGCAGCTCGTTCAGGTATCGTTCTGTGTCGGCAGACGACAGTGCGCTACGCCTGCGTATCCGTGAGATCACTGAAACGCGAATTCACTACGGATATCGCCGGGTACACGTGATGCTCCGGCGTGAGGGCTGGCGCGATAATCACAAACGGATATACCGTCTCTACTGTGAACAGGGTTTGTCGCTGCGCCTCAAACGGCCACGCCGCAATAAATCCGCTCAGCGCAGGCAACCGCAGCCCCAGGGCCTGTATCCGAATCACGTCTGGGGCATGGATTTTGTTTCTGATGCGCTGTTTGACGGGCGCAGATTGCGCCTGCTGACGGTTATTGACCTGTACACCCGCGAGTGCCTGGGGATCTGCGTGGGGCAGAATCTGCGTTCAACAGAAGTGGCAGAAATGCTGAACAGCATAGCGCTCAGGCGCCTTTACCGCCGTTTCTGAAAACTGATAACGGACTACCGTTTGAATCAACTGTTTTTGCGCACAAGGATCCTGCCATCTAATACAAAGACGATGGTTCATTTTTGTATCCGATATCGCTCATCTCCTTTCGGCTTATAAATATGCTTACCATGACATACAAGGGTCCGAAATGGCCCGACAGGACTTAACACAGCATTTTTGGGAAACCATGGACGTTGAGCATTATCTAATGGTCGCGATGCGCCTTACGGCCCGTTGAATCACGTCCCATGGCTTATTTCATAATACCCTTTATAATCAATATCCTGTTTTACAATCGCATGCGCTACTCTGGCGACTTTTGTTGCCACTGCCGTCATGGCTTTTCTTTTCTGATCGGGTTTATCTCCATTTTCCCGGATATAACGTTCATATTTGTACCGGAAGCTGTTTTCTCTCGTTCTTACGGCTACGGTGGCGGCAAGCCAGAAGGCATATCTTAACCGTGCGTTTCCACGTTTTGATAATCTGTAACCGCTGTGCTTTTGCCCGCTCTGAATGGCGGAGAGATTAAAACCACAAAAGTTGAGGTACTGCCGATAATGAGCGAAACGTGTCAAATCACCACTTTCAGCAATAACCATAAGGGCAATCACAGGTCCAATCCCCGGGATCGTACGTAAATGCTGGTAGTCACTTCGTTCCTGCAAATATTTTTCTGCTTGTTTCTCAAGTTGTAATCGTTGGGCCGAAAGTTCGATATATCGATGAAGCTGTAATCTGAACGTGGCCACCGCCAGAGAATCATCTGGCAACGGTAATGCAATGGAATTCGCTGCAACATCATAGAGATGTTCAAGAAACTGCTGTTTATACTGTTTCCGCCCAACAACATCCCATGACTGTTTTACAAACACATCCCGGTTAAGTGACGTGATACAAGACGGTGTAGGGAATTGAAGTAAAAACTGGCAGAACCACTCTGCCCGGGACATATGCAGAAACTGCTCAGCTTCGGGAAAATAAAGAGTCAGATAGTGGTTAACCAGGCTGTTCAGACATCGTGTTCGTGCCAGAGTAACTTGATGGTAGGTGTTTGATATCTCCTGTATATCGATAATGCCATTCGCCAGAGGATCATAAAATGGCGAAGATAAACCCTGTTCCAGCAAATACATGATGACACTGGCATCTTTACGATCATTTTTATCCCAGGTCTTAAACAGCATCTCACGAGCTCGCGCACATCTGACAGATGAAACAAGATGGCACTTTACTCCCTGCTTATGTAACCACCATGCGATGTTACGGTGATAATCAGCTGTAGGTTCAAATGCAGCGATAATATCTTCATGGGGTGAAGCGGTGAGCGCAAGCAGTCGGTTGAACCCTTCCAGGGTATTTTCAATACGCAGGTAGGATGTTCGTCCATCCGGGTACCGAATTTTTGCATCATGATGTTTTTTAGCGATATCCAAGGCAATCAGTGTCCCCGACATGCTGACATTGCTAACATTGCTAACAGGAGTGTTCATTGATTTTCTCCACTTGTGACAGACACTACAAGTTGTAGAAAATGGCTGACTTAAACGCTAACCAGATGCATTCAATAGGTATCATGGTTCTGAATTTGCAGGTAAAATGCTGGACAAGTGGGTGTATGAACGGGGGATCCGTATCGATTTCTCTCGACCGGGAACACCCACGGACAATGCCACAGTGGAGTCGTTCAATGTCAGGCTGCGACAGGAATGTCTGAACGAGAACTGGTTCATGTCTCTGGAGGACGCATGGTGCAAAATCGAGGCCTGCCGCATACACTATAACCAGAGGCGTCCCCATTCTGCACTGGGCTGGATGACGCCATCCGAATTCGCTGAGAAGTCTGCCGGTTGGCATAATATGCAGCCAACATGAAGCCGGTTATTCCTGATTATGACCGGAGCATATTCGGGGTCAGGGTCACAGTCAAGATATCTAAAATCACATGACCCGGTTATATGGGATGTTTACAGTGAACCACGTTGAGTGGTTATGACAGGCACTACATGACACGATAACTCGGAATCATCAGTGCCGTTCAATGTTGCAGTTGCTAAAAGAATTCGCCATTTTATGGAAACCGTCAGCCCGTTTCCCGGAGGGAAACATGGGCTGAAAAAAGTGTAGCGGTATTTTGCGCAACTATTTAGCTTTTATTTTCTCTAAGAATATCGAGGTATGAACGCTCGCTCCTATTCATCCATGTTTCTTTTATATGCTCTGACAATTGTGGAATATCGCTTTCTAGCGTAGAAGGCCATAAGCAAGGATTATAATCATAGACTCTTAACATGTGGTCTATATCAAATATAGGTGCAGTACCTTTTGCTCTGATCAAACAGACAGGTTTACTAAAGGCAATCCTCATACCTAATTCAAAAAGCACATTTGGATTGTGTTCAGTTAGATCAACTATCACAAGATCAGCAGCATCAAGATCGTTGACAATCGTAGATTGAATAACTTCACTCCCTGCTTTTTTTGCCGTCTTAGCATTAAATCCAGCCTTCACCGCAGAAGGCGTAATGAGATGTTTAAGTACTTCATCAAAATAACCATGCGGGTAGTTAGACGTTTTTTCTGAAAAAGGCATAGCAACAAATGCAATAAGTTTACTTTGCCCTTGAGATTCACCGAGCATAATGGAACTACTAGCTGTGGCAGTTTTGTCATTAACTGAGTTAGTACTAATGCTATCTTCTCTAGCGACTTTTTCTCGAACGTATTTGAGGTTTTGTTGATATAAGTTATAAAAGTCGTCTTGTAATTGATCATCTATGCCGAATTCAGTTTTTAGAGTATTCTTTAAATATTCAATCTCAGGTAGGTTACCACCTTGATAGTAATCATATACTTTTTTAAATAAGTCTATATTTAAGAAGCTACTTAATATTGCATTGCCTTCTTCCTCCTGTGATTTAGGATATACTAAACTCTTCCCTAATTCCGTAAGTTCAATTTTGCTTGTGTCGCGAGTACCCACGGTTATTCCGTAATCTCGAGCAGACGCAGTCATGTAGAAAAAATTTGGCCCTTTACCTAAACCCAGTGCTTTAGCAACTTCACCTGGTACCCATGGGTTACCGGCGTTAAATTCCTTCAGACAGTCAGCTATTTTTCTACAATCTTCTAGAGAGTATTGAGGGAAGTCACGCTTTGGTTTGGTCGCTTTTTTTCTAGGCTTCCTTACTTTAACTACTGGCGTTGTTTCAGATGCAACTTCTGGAGTGGTTTCATTTTGGGAAATTTCGTTATCTTCAGACATATAAATCCTTTTTAATACTATGAACAAGACTACGATGAAAAATCAAATTTTACATCATACCGATGATAGCAATGGGATATATCTCAATTAAATAAAAGCTATTACCATCACAAAATCAAGTTATTAATTATGATTTATTCAATCTTCCCCATTGTTTCATTATTTATACCCATCAGCGGCATGGCCTCATACCGCACATCTTCACCCCCACGCACCAGCCGATCCCGCAACCCATAATGATGCACCCGCGCCATGCGCTGTACCCGTGTAACTGACACCCGGTTATCTCATTGATTTTTATTGCCAGAAGCTCTGTGCTCCAGCGTGATCGCTGGTAGCCAAAATCGCCGGGAGCATGTTTTGCCAGCTCACGTAATAACGTGCAGATATGCTCAAAAGGCCCGCGACGGGCACACCCGGCAGGTAATGATTTCATTCCTGCAACCCCCGACAGCGTGAACCAGTTAATCCAGCGGCCGACGGAGGAACGGGCACAGCAAAGCTGTTCTGGCAACGTCGCTGGCGCGACAGCCGCGGTGCAGCATCAGCATGGCAGTCAGCCGACGGGCATAATTTTTATCATGCGTTTTATGGATCGCTTTCTGCATCAGGCGTCGTTCGTCACGGGAAATTGGTGCTATGATCGGCATCACTCAGTCCGGTCGGTGATATTGGTTGGTTTGGCGATTGATCAGATCGCACAATCCGGGCTTAGTTCCCTCAAAGTGATCTACTATTCCGCGCAGCTTTTTAGATTTATGTAACCTTCGCCTATTGGTGGTCATTCTGGTGGTCTTGACAGAAAGTGAATTCAGGTTTAGCTTACTTATTAGCCAGTTACTGGCAAAGGCGATCCCAGTCAGAGGAGCCAAATTAGAAAAGCCTGCTTAGGAAACTAAGCGGGCTTTTTGCTTTTCATACTTCTGAAAAATTTCTGCGTCTTACTCAGTTTGTTTCCTCTTCAAATCCCCGGTTCTTTTCGTTATTGCCTGATACTTACACATTCGGTTCCGCCCTCACTTAAAGGTTCATTTCTGACCCTACATCTCCTGTTTCCTTTAACAAATGTATTAACAGTGACTTAAAGTGTCATAAATGACCTTTTATCAGCATATTTCGCATTCTGGCTGTAAGATGAGAAGATGATGCCGTTAATAGGTTCAAAAATGACCCTTTTAGCACTATAGTCAGACCATATCGTTTCAAAAACGTACTGAAATTGCAGAAAAGGTCAAAAATGAACCTTGATGAGATTAAATCTTCGCTGATAAATCTTTCTGAGTCAGATCGGCGAAAGGTATTGGCGGGGTTCGCTTTGAGTAGAGAAGCCACAACAGAAGCGGACGAACCGGACACCCGATCGGTGCTGAGTGCTCTGACGTTTCCGACACTGCCACAACTACTGGCCAATGAACTCAAACGACAAAACATCACCTATGAAGAGATGGCGATTCAGATTGGTGTATCACTCTCAACATTTAAACGACTGATTGCTAAACCATCTTCTGCAAAGGCAATAAATCTTCACGCCTTGCTTAAAGAACTGGGTATAAAAGTATGGCTCGAAAAATAGAGGTGTGGCTTTACAACACGCTGGCAGGAACGCTGAGTGAAGGGCAAAACGGTTATACTTTCTGCTACCTGCCCACTTATGTTGGTTGTGCGATATCTCTCAGCATGCCGGTAAGACCTGAGCCCTATTTAAGTGAAGAGCTACATCCCTTCTTTAAAGGTTTAGCGCCGGAAGGCTGGTTGCGAAAACGCTATTCTGAAATTCAAAAAATTGATGATAAAGATCTGTTCGGCTTACTGATGGAAAATGGCAACGATTTGCTTGGGGCAGTCGTCTTTAAAGAGATAACATCATGAATTCAGAACGCTGCCTGATCACATTAAAACGGCTTAAAGAATCTGAGCTAAAAACCGGCTACTCAACAAAAGGTATCCGGCATCTGCTGGGTAGTCTGAATGTGGCTCTTAGCCTGCCGTTTACGCGTAGTCAGTTTATTCAGGAACTCCCTGAACGTCAGAAAGGCATGAGCATTTCAGGCTATCAACCCAAACTGTCGCTTCGCCTGGAAAAGGGAGAACTGGTGGTCGTCAGCAATGATGGCACCTATATCCTGAAACCCTCTCCGGAAGAATACCCACACCTGGCAGAAAACGAGCATGCCACTATGTGCGTTATGCAGCGTCTGAAATTTGACGTTCCCCCGTTCGGGCTGATGCCATTCAGACACGATGAAAATCGGCCAGATGAACTGGCGTTTGTCATTAAAAGGTATGACCGGACAGCGTCAGATAACGCGAGATTACATCAGGAACAGCTGGATGGCGCGATGGGTCTCGGCGATAAATATGGCAGGATTGATAATCATAAAGCCATCAGTTACGAGAAAGCCGCTAAATTCCTGAATACCAGAGTGAACAGCAGCTTAAAGAGTAAACGTGACCTCTTTTTGCGCATCGTGTATGCCTATGTGCTGGGAAACAATGATTTTCATCTGCGCAATATCGGGATTATCCTGCCTCCGCAGGGTTCACCCTGGCTGGCCCCGGTTTATGACTTTATCAGCGTTGTGCCCTACCCTGCAGCGTTTGGAGAGTATTTAGCTTTGCCCCTGCTGGAACGTGAAGAAAATGATGCAGGAAACGCACCGGGGATGAATTCAGAGTACGGAGAATATCTGGGTGCAGACTTTATCCTGCTTGCCCAGGGTATGGATATTAATCCGACACTGGCACGAAAATGGCTTTCCGAGGTGGTGAGTCATCATCAGCTTATTATCGATACTTATAATGAAAGTCATATGCCTGAATCGCAGCGGGAAGCCGTACTTGACTACGTGGCCCGAAGAATCACGTTACTGGCAGTGACCGAAATTTAAATGATGCCATTAACCTGTTGTACCTGGGTTGTAAAAGGATAGTTAAGCGGTCGAATAACTCACCTGCTCTCATAAAAAAACCCGCTAATATCAGCGGGTTTCAGGTTTTACAACGTCAACAGCAATCAGAGTTCAAACCGATCCAGATTCATCACTTTGGTCCAGGCGGCAACAAAGTCTTTGACGAATTTTTCACGGGCGTCGCTGCTGGCGTAGACTTCCGCCGAGGCGCGTAACACCGCATTGGAGCCAAACACCAGATCGGCGCGCGTGGCGGTGAAACGGGTTTCGCCAGTGACGCGATCCCGTCCAATGAATTTCTCATTGGTCGAATCGGCGGCTTTCCACTCGGTGCGCATATCCAGCAGATTCACGAAGAAGTCTGTGTTCAGCGTCCCTGTGTGGTGCGTGAAGATGCCGTGCTGGCTGCCATCAAAGTTAGCACCCAGTGCACGCATCCCACCAACCAGCACCGTTAACTCCGGCACGGTCAGGGTCAGCTGCTGCGCTTTATCGATCAGCAGATTTTCGGTGGTGGTTTTGCCGAAGCCAGTACCGTAGTTACGGAAACCATCTGCACGCGGTTTCAGCAGATCGAACGACTCAATGTCGGTCTGATCCTGACGCGCATCAACACGGCCCGGAGTAAATGGCACCTCAACTTCAACGCCAGCTGCTTTCGCCGCCTGCTCAACGCCGACCACACCCGCCAGCACAATCACATCTGCCAGTGAAGCTTTGTGCGCTTCGCGCTGCACCGCTTCCAGCATCGGCAACACGCGTGCTGCGACGGCATTGATGTCCCACTCGCGCTGCGGCAGCAACGCCAGGCGGGCACCGTTGGCACCACCGCGTTTGTCGCCGC
>Ga0308169_10001170_pt1 | contig 31880 bp, 32 predicted proteins | sample PhyBR1_2_FD_202139 | JGI IMG/M metagenome (GOLD analysis project Ga0308169, IMG submission 202139) | Phyllosphere microbial communities from UC Gill Tract Community Farm, Albany, California, United States - DLSLSB.R1 | ecosystem: Host-associated > Plants > Phyllosphere > Unclassified | place...
CCAGTCGCGAGTTCGCCCTGCTGCAGGCGCTGTTGATTCGACCGGGCGCCATTCTTTCGCGCAGTGAGCTTGAAGATCGCCTCTACGGTTGGGGCAATGAAGTGGAAAGCAATGCGGTGGAGTTCCTGATTCACGCGCTACGACGCAAGTTAGGCAGCCATGTCATCAAGAACGTCAGGGGGATGGGATGGATGGCTTCAAAAAACGCCTGAATGACTCGATTCAGCTACGCCTGTGCGTAACGCTGTCGATGGCCATCTTGACCGTTGCGGTGCTGGCCGGCATTTTCGCTTTCGTCTCGGCGCTGCACGAGGCCCATGAAATACAGGATGAGGGCTTGCGTCAGGTGGCCATCCTGTTTGATCGGCAGCAAATGACCCTGCACTATCCCGAAGGCCAGCAAGTCGAGGGCGACAACGAGGAGTCCAGGGTGATCGTGCAATACCTGGCCGATGGCAGCAAAGCCATGGGGAGCGATGACGCCCTGATACCTCTGCCCTTCCCCACGACACTTGCCGATGGCTTGTCAACCTTGAATGTCAGCGGTGAAGATTTTCGTGTATTGGTCAGAACCACCACCCGTGGCGAACGCATCGTCGTCGCCCAGGAAGCCGACGTCCGCGACAAGGAAGCCCGCGAGAGCGCGTGGCGCAGCCTGCTGCCATTCCTCATCCTGTTCCCGGTCCTGCTACTGGTGATAGGCGATCTGGTGCGCAAGCTGTTCCGCCCCATCGCCGCCCTCTCAGCTGACGTCGACCGCCGTGATGAACAGGCCCTGCACCCTATCGACGAACAGCATTTACCAACCGAAATAAGACCGTTCGTCGTGGCCATCAATCGCTTGTTTGCGCGTGTGGCGCAGTCGATGGAGAACCAACGTCGTTTTGTCGCCGACGCCGCTCATGAATTGCGTTCCCCCATGACGGCCCTGTCCCTGCAAGCCGAACGGCTGGCTGCTACAGACCTGCCGGTTACTGCCCGTGAGCGCCTGTTGCCGCTATCCCAAGGCATAGAGCGCAGTCGCAAGTTGATCGATCAACTGCTGACCCTGGCCACCGCGCAATCAAGCTCGGAGCGACCACAAACGGCCGTTTCGGTCCATGAAATCTATCGCCGTGTATTGGAAGACCTATTACCACTGGCAGAGCGTTGAAAGCGCGCACGACGTGCGTGTCGTCATCTACGAAATGGACCTGCTGATACTGGTCAGGAATTTGGTGGACAACGCAATCCGTTATACCCCGCTGGACGGACGGATCGATCTATCGATTGAGCGGGTGCAAGGGGCTGCGATCCTGCGGGTAAGGGACTCAGGCCCGGGGATCAACGCAGCGGAACAGGCGCGGGTATTCGACCCGTTTTACCGTAGCCTGGGAACCGATGAAGCAGGCTCCGGGTTGGGCCTGTCCATCGTAAAGGCGATCGCGGATCGAACGGGAGCCGACGTTCAATTGGGGTATTCGGACGACATCAAACAGAGCGGATTGTGCGTGTCGGTATGGTTGACTCCGGCATCTCTCGGGCCTCCTGCTCAGGGTTGACTTGCGTTGGAGCTGACCACGACACGGATCAGTTCAGCTCGTTGAGAATCAGGCTGCGGTAATGCCCCGGATTGGACCCGGACCATTTGCGAAACGCCTTGTAGAAGGAACTGGCGTCGGCGAACCCGAGCCGCGAGGCGATTTCCACGAAGCTGATGGACGGCTCGGCCAGCCAGGTGATGGCCAGCTCCTTGCGTACGCTGTCCTTGAGGCCTTGGTAGGTCTGCCCCTCCTCCGCCAGCCGACGGCGCAAAGTGGACGCCGAAACACACAGTTGCTGGGCCAGTGCCTCGGTTTCCGGCCACTGTTGCGCAGGCAATTGGCGCAAATCATGCCGGATGCGGCTGGAGAGGCTTTGTGGATCGCGGTACTTGACCAGGATGTTCGCCGGCGCCTGGGCCAGGAAGCGCTTGAGCTCTTCGGGACTGCGCCGGATAGGCTGGTCCAGGCATTCGGCGGAGAAAATCATCCGCGTACGAGGTCGGTCGAAGCGCAGGTTCTGGGAGAACATGACGCGATAATCGTCGCAGAAATCCGGCGCCGGGCAACGCAACTCGACCGACAGGATCGGAATGCGCCGTCCGGCCAGCCAGCAAGCTACGCCGTGGACGATCATCCAGTAGGTGAAATAGGTAAACGCCCGACGCGGCGCCTGGCCTTCTTCGAGCAGGACGATTTCCGCCAGGCTCTGCTGGCGAACCCACTGGGCTGGAAGATGTTCCAGCATCAGCGACAGGAAACCGAGCCCTGCGGTCAAACCCGTAGCCAACGTCGGTTGGGCCATGGCGCACTGGCAAAGAAACGCCAGGCTGCCGGACTTGAGCTTGCGCGGGTCCATGCCGAAGAACTCGTCATCGCGGCGCCGGGCCAGCAGCCGCCAGAGCCGCGCATAGGCATGGGCCGGCACTCGGGCCTGGGAATCATCGAGCAAAGCCGGGGCTATGCCGACCTTTTCCAGGACCTCATCCGTCGCGGCTCCAGGCGCGCAGCTTTGCAACAGCGCCTCACGCACCAACTGGATGGAGATGGTGTCTTTTTCCGCCATGGCACGGGTGTTCACAGGATCCGATAAAGCAGTCGCTCAATCCGCACCCGGCTGACGCGCTTGAGGAACTTGCCCACCGCCGCCGGATAGTCCGGCAGGGTTTCCAGGTCCAGGTAGCGCTCGATGCGGTGGGTGTGGCGATAGATCTTTTCGAGCTCGGCCTGCCGCGACGCCAGCAGCTCGCCCTTGGGGTCGTCCAGCAACAGGGCGTTTTCCAGGTCCAGGCGAAACGCCCTGGGGTTCAGGTTGTTGCCGGTCAGCAAGGTGTAGCGCTCGTCCACCCACATGCCCTTGAGGTGATAGGTGTTGTCGCCGTCGCGCCACAGGTGCAGGTTCAACTGGCCGCTGTCGATGTAGCGCTGGTGCCGCTTGGCGAAGCGACGCAGGCTGATCTCGTACAGATACGGCAATGCGGCGATGATCTTGAACGGCTCGCTTGGCGGAATGTAGAAATCGTTGGCGGTCTTGTCGCCGACGATAATGTCGATCCGCACCCCGCGGGCCAGGGCTCGGTTGATTTCCCGGGTCACCGCCAGCGGCAGGTTGAAGTAAGGCGTGCAGATGGTCAGTTGCTGGCGGCTGCTGGCAATCAGCTCACCGATCACTCGACTCAACGGGTTGTTCTTGCCGACGCCCAGCAGCGGGCTGACCGACAGGCCGTTTTTATCGAGGCTGCCAGCCGTGGTGTCGTAGGCCGCATATTTGAGGCGACTGCGCAGGTCGCCGATGTCCTTGCGCAAGCTTCGGGTGCTGGGCAGGTTCGGCAAGTCGAGGCGATGCACCGCCCTGGAGGCAACCAGCCCGTGCTGCACCAGATGATGCATCGAATCGGCGAGCGCGGCGTTCTGCAGCAGGTGATAGCGGTCGTAGCGGTATTTGTCGAACTTGTGCAGGTAGACGTTGTTCAGGCTCGCGCCGCTGTAGAGCACGCAGTCATCGATCACGAAGCCTTTCAAGTGCAATACGCCGAACAGCTCGCGGGTCTGCACCGGCACGCCGTAGATCGGCACTTCACTGGCATGGGTGCGGGTCTGCTCCTGATACCACGCTGAATTGCCGGGCTGCTTCTTGGCCCCGATCAACCCGCGCTGGGCCCGCAGCCAATCCACCACCACGACCACCTCCAGCTCCGGGCGCGCGGTCTTGGCGGCGTGCAGGGCATCGAGGATTTCCTGGCCGGCCTCATCCTGTTGCAGGTATAGGGCGACGATGTAGATGCGCTGGGTGGCCTGGGCGATTTTCTCCAGCAGGCAACGGCGGAACTCGGCGGCGCCATCGAGGATGGTCACGGCATCGGCGGTCAGTGCAAAGCTGCGCAGCTTGGGCAGCAGGGAGCGTTTGAAAAGCGACGGCATAGGGCTCGCAAAAGGTCAAATCCGAAGAACCGACGAGCTTACACCATGATGGACGGCTTTGGGCCTCCCCCGCCTGATGAAAAAAACACTTGACCAAGGAGAACGATCATTCTACTGTCAGTCCCATGAACGAAATCACTGGCAATGAAACACGAGACATCATCCTGGATGTCGCCGAAAAGTTGATCTACAGAAGTGGCATCGCCGCCACTGGCATGGACCTCTTGGTGAAAACCGCCGGCGTCTCCAGGAAAAGTATCTACCGCTACTTCGCCAACAAGGACGACCTGGTCGTCGCTGCGCTCGAGCGCCGGGACGAACGCTGGATGCAATGGTTCAGCAGCGAAGTGGGCAAGGCGCCGACCCCGCTCGCACGGTTGCTCAACCTGTTCCCGGTGCTCAAGGGCTGGTTCGAGAGCGAAGGCTTCCGCGGCTGCGCATTCATCAACACCAGCGGAGAAACCGGCGACCCACAGGATCCGGTTCGCCTGGTGGCGAAGATGCACAAGCAGAAGCTGCTCGACTATGTGACCGGCTTGTGTGTCGAGCAAGGCATCGAGCGGCCGGAGCGGCTGGCCCGGCAGGTGCTCATCCTGATCGACGGCGCCATCACCCTCGCGCTGGTCATGGGTGATCACGACGCTGCCGATCAGGCCCAAGACGTATTGAAGACCCTGCTGGCCGTTGAATAAGCAACACGCGTACCTGCAAGACCGCCTGTAATTAATGCACTCATCATCTGGAGATTCGCCATGTCCTCCTCTGCCGAAGTTCGCCCACCGCTGCCGCCGTTCACCCGTGAGACCGCCATCGAGAAAGTGCGCCTGGCCGAAGACGGCTGGAACTCTCGCGATCCACAGAGAGTTTCGCTGGCCTACACCCTGGATACCCAATGGAGAAACCGCGCCGAGTTTGCCCATAGCCGGGAAGAAGCCAAGGCTTTCCTGACCCGCAAGTGGGCCAAGGAACTGGATTACCGGCTGATCAAGGAACTCTGGGCCTTCACTGGGAACCGCATCGCCGTGCGTTATGCCTACGAATGGCACGACGATTCGGGCAACTGGTTCCGTTCCTATGGCAATGAGAATTGGGAGTTCAATGAAGACGGCCTGATGTCCAACCGCTACGCCTGCATCAACGACATGCCGATCAAGGAAAGCGAGCGTAAATTCCATTGGCCGCTGGGCCGTCGGCCGGATGATCACCCGGGGCTTTCCGATCTGGGGTTGTAATACCAAAACCTGGACTGCCCCCAACCTGTGGGAGCGAGCCTGCTCGCGAAAGCGGTGTGTCAGCCAATGCGATATTGGATCTGCCATCGCCTTCGCGAGCAGGCTCGCTCCCACATTGATCCCTGTAGTGTCAGGCGCCACCTCGATTCAGCAAAAACTCCAGCAACGTCCCAGCACACGCCTCGATACTTCCGTCCACGATCAGTTCGTAGCCGTGGGTATTTTCCGTCGGGATCGCAATGCAGCCGCCTTGGGCCGACACGCCACTGCTCATGATCGCACTGGCATCGCTGGCGAAATCCGCCAGCAGCGCGAATTGTGGCGTCAGCCCGCAGCGCTTGCCGGCCTGGTACAACTGGTCGACGATCCCACGGTGGTAGCAGCCGTTTTTGTCGCCGGTGTTGATGATCGGATCGACGCCCAGGCGGGTGGCGTATTCCGCGACCACGGGGCCGACCTCAACGGCAACCGTCGCATCCCCAGGCAGATGGCTGGCGGCGTAGAGCGCGCCGGCATTGGATTCCTCTTCTTGCGTGGTGAACACGAAATACACGTCATGCATCAACGCCTCGCGGCGGCTGCCCAATAATGTGGCGGCCTGGAGGCTGGCGACCATGGGCGCGCGGTCATCCAGGAAATGCGCGGCGATGGCATCGCCGACCCGGAACGGGCGCCGCCAGTGCTGGCTCAACACCACTCGCGTACCGGGGCGTACGCCATGGGTTTGCAACTGTTCGCACGAGCATCGGGTAATCACATGCACATCGCCCCAATTGACGTTTCCCGACAGGACATCCGCCCCCTGATGGGTTTCCCCGGTGCTGTGCATCGATCCGAATGACAACACCCCAGGGAGGAAATCCCGGTCACCGAGAATGTCCACCGGGCACACCCCGAAATTGATTGGATTGGCGCCGCCCAGTGAGACCACCCGCAACGTGCCGTCGGGCTCGATACGTTTGACCAGCATGGCGATTTCGTCCAGGTGCGCCATGATTCGGACCGGCGAATTCGTTTCGGCGCCTGACAGGTTTCCCTTGATCAGGCCGATGACATTGCCGGCCGGATCGACCCAGGTTTCGTCGCAGTGCGGCTCCAGCTCCCGCAGGCAGATATCACGCACTTCATGCTCCTGCCCGCCGGGCCCGCGGGCCATCAGCAGCTCTTCCAGCAGCGGTAAGGTGGACGGATTGGATTGCATCGATGGGTTCTCCTTTTTCCGGGCGTGGCCCAGTTGGCGAAGCGGGCCGCGACGTGTCTGTCTTCTTGAACACGGCTGGCGCTGAAAAATCTGATCGGATCCTGGCGAAACTGACGAGCGGGCCTTGCCGGCGCGCGGACAGGCGGCCCGTTCGAAGGGTTGACCGACGCGCCGCCAGGCATCACATTGCCTGGGTCGCCCCTACGCCAAAAGGCGGTTTTGTTGTGTTGCAGACCTTGTGGAGCCCATGACCGCGTCGATTCCGATCCGCCCCCCCTGCCCGCCTGGCGTGTGTGATTGCGGGCGTGATGCGTTGCTGCAAACGCCTGGCGGCGATTTGCGCATCCTTTGCCTGAATCGCCAGGAGGAGAAGCGCCTGCTTGAGCGATTGGAAAATATCCAGAGCCTGGACGAGCTCGAGCGGCTGCAGCAGCGGCTGTTCGAGAACCTGGGCGTGCGGGTGACGATCGAGCCGGGTCATAACGAGGTTCGCACCATGCGCGGTATTGCCATTGAATTTCAGGAGCAGCCAGGGCTGTGCCGCAAGATTCGCCAGTCGATTCCGGCTGCCATTCGGCGAGGGCTGGAGAAGCGGCCTGAAATTGCCTGGCGGCTGTTGGATTCCCGGGATCTGTTTGGTGGGGGTTGATGGGTGTTTTTCCATACCTTCGTCCATACCTTCGTATAGTCCCCTCACACCCACGCATAGCCGCACTGACCCTATGTAGAAGTGCCCCGCCCCTCGCCGCCACATACCATCTCCCATAGCGAACCGAAGCTGGATACGCCTGACGCTTTCAAATACCAGGCCAAACACCTCCGCTCGTTCGCCACACGGTCACGCTGAAACAAACAATTCAACGTATCGATTTCGTCTTTGGGAGCACATCATGAAACAGCACATCTTGATCGTCGGCGCCGGTTTTGGCGGGGTATGGAGCGCACTCAGCGCCGCTCGCCTGCTCGACCAGCATGATCGCAACGACGTACAGATCAGCGTCCTGGCGCCCCAGGCGGAGTTGCGCATCCGCCCGCGTTTCTATGAACCCGACGTCCATACCATGATGGCGCCCTTGGGCGAGTTGTTCGATGCGGTCGGCGTTAACTTCATTCACGGTGTCGCCGAAAGCATCGACGTGAACCGCAAACAAGTTGGCTACCGGGATGTTTTCGGCGGCCTCGCCTCGCTAAGCTACGACCGACTGGTACTCGCGGCGGGCAGCAAAGTGATGCGCCCTGACCTGGAAGGCATGCTGGAACACGCGTTCGACGTCGACGAGATCGAACAGGCGGCGCGCCTCGAAGCCCATCTGAAATCCCTCGCAACCCTGCCCGACAGCCCCGCTCGCAACACCGTGGTGGTGGCCGGCGGTGGCTTCACCGGAATCGAAACCGCCACCGAAATGCCTGCCCGCCTACGCGCCGTCCTGGGCAGCGACGCCAACATCCGCGTAATCGTCGTCGACCGCGGGCCGACGATCGGTGCCGCGCTGGGCGACGGGATCAGCCCATCGATCATCGAAGCGTCCGATCACCTGGGCATCGAGTGGATCCTCAATGCCACGGTCGAATCGGTGGATGCCGGCGGCGTCACCTTGTCGGACGGCCAGCGGATCGAATCCAGGACCGTGATCTGGACGGTCGGCTTTCGCGCAAGCTCACTGACCGAACAAGTCCCTGGAACCCACGATCGCCAGGGCCGCCTGCATGTCGATGGGCATCTGAAAGTCCTGGGACAAAACGACATCTTCGCCGCTGGCGACGTCGCCTATGCCGCGACCGACGACCTGGGCAATTTCGCCTGCATGTCCTGCCAGCATGCCATCGCCTTGGGCCGCTACGCGGGCAACAACGTGGCCGCCGACCTGCTCGGCGTCGCGCCGATGACTTACAGCCAGCCCAAATACGTGACATGCCTGGACCTCGGCGCCTGGGGCGCGGTGTACACCGAAGGCTGGGATCGCCAGGTGAAGCTGCTCGGCCAGGAAGCCAAGGAGCTCAAGCACCAGATCAACTCGGTGTGGATCTATCCCCCCGCCGCCGACCGCGCCGCTGCACTGGCTGCCGCTGATCCATCAATCCCGGTGGCCTGATGCTCATGGCCTGAAGCATCCGCCCTACCCCGGCCAGTTCCCTCCTTCTGTGCCGGTCTTTCCCAGACGCCTGCCAAGGTTTTTTCGGCGGGCGTTTTTTCTGCCCGCTCGACAAGCCAGCCTGGATATCGCCACTGCCCAGCTAAATCCGTTGCAACGCCCGTCGCTCCGCACAGGCGGCTCACGGTAAGGTAGGCAAAACCATCCGGATCGAGGTGCGCCGTGGCGTCCTATTCCCTGCGTCAGTTGAAGTACTTCGTCACCACCGTGGAATGTGGCAGCGTCGCCGAAGCCTCCCGCAAGCTGTACATCGCCCAGCCTTCGATTGCCACGGCGGTCAAGGGCCTGGAAGACAGTTTCGGCGTGCAATTGTTGATCCGTCATCACGCCCAGGGCGTCTCGCTGACACCGGCCGGGGCGCGGTTCTATCGCAAGGCCCAGGAATTGTTGCGCATGGCCCGGGAGTTCGAGCAGAACGCATTGGCCGACAACGACGTCGTCAGCGGACAGATCGACATCGGCTGCTTCGAAACCGTCGCCCCGCTCTACCTGCCACGGCTGATCGCCGGTTTTCGCGAGCGTTTTCCCGGCGTGGAGATCCGCGTGCAGGACGGCGAGCAACAGGAGCTGGTACAAGGGCTGACGGGTGGGCGTTTCGACCTGGCGATTTTCTATGAGCACGACCTCGACAGCACGATCGAAACCGAAGCGCTGACAGCGCCGCAACGGCCTTATGCATTGCTGCCGGCTGATCACCGCTTCGCCAATCAATCGCAGGTATCGCTGCGCGACCTGGTGCTTGAACCGATGATCCTCCTGGACGTCCAGCCCAGCCGTACCTATTTCGTCAGCATTTTCGAAGAGCTGGGCCTGACGCCGAACATCGTCTTCAGCTCGCCCTCCATCGAGATGGTGCGCGGCATGGTCGGCCAGGGATTTGGCTTCGCCGTGCTGGTGACCCGTCCGCAATCGACCTGCACCTACGACGGACAGCACGTGGCCTGCGTCAGCATTGCCGAGGACGTGACCGGTTCGGCCCTGGTGGCCGGTTGGCTCAAGCGCGCGCACCTGACCAAGCCGGCGCAGTTGTTCGTGGATTATTGCAAGGAGCAGTTCAAGGAATGGTTGGCGTAGACCGGCGAGCCTCATACCTCCGTGGCGAGGGAGCTTGCTCCCTCGCCACAAGAGCGGTTCGATATCAGGTTGGATACTAGCGAGCCGCCCAGGCGTTGAAACGCTGCTCCAGCTCCTCGCCATGATCGACCCAGAACTCCGCATCAACGGCTTGCGCCTGCGCCAGGTTGGCCTCGGCGGTGGGCAGTTGCTCACGGACGTCGGCGGGCAGCAGGCCCAGCGTCTGGCGATGCACCGGTCCGTAGGGAATGTTCTCCGAGAAGACTTTCTGCGTCTGCGGCTGGCTGGCAAAGGCAATGAATTTCTCGGCCAGGGCCTTGTTTGGCGTGCCTTTGACCACAGCCCAATATTCCGGGTCATACAAGCTCTGCGGCCAGACGATGCTCAGCTTCATGCCTTCTTTCTGTGCCGAGGCGATGCGACCGTTGTAGGCGGCACTCATCACCACGTCCCCGGCCACCAGCCATTGTGCCGGCTGGGCCCCCGCCTCCCACCACTGGATGTTCGGCTTGATCTGGTCCAGCTTGGCAAACGCCCGTGTGACGCCCTCCGGTGTGTTCAAGACCTTGTACACGTCCTCGGTCTTGACGCCGTCCGCCAGCAGGGCGATTTCCAAGGTGTACTTGGCGCCCTTGCGCAGTCCGCGTTTGCCCGGGTATTGCTTGACGTTCCAGAAGTCCGCCCAAGACGTGGGCGCCTTGGTGAGTTTGCTCTGGTCATAGGCCAGGACCATCGACCAGACATACGTCGCCACGCCGCACTCAGTGAGCGCTCCCGGGACGAAATCCCCGGGTTTGCCGATGGTCGCCGGATCGAGCCGCTCGAACAAGCCCTCCTCGCAACCGCGCAGCAACTCGGGGCTTTCCACTTCGACCACGTCCCAACTGGTGTGCCCGGCCGCGACCATCGCCTTGATCTTCGACAGCTCGCCGTTGTATTCGCCGGCCACGATGTTTCCCGCACCGCTGGCGTTGAAGGGTTGGAAGTAGGCCTTGTCCTGGGCCAACTTGGTGGCGCCGCCGAATGAAATCACGGTCAGGCTTTGTGGCGCGGCCAGGACGCTGGAGCTCAGCAACGCCAGGGCACACGCAATGTTGCAACGCAAGGATCTGGACATGAATCGGTTCCTCGATAATGCCGGCTCGCCCGCACGAGTCGGCGACGGGACTCAAAAGTGACCGTAAACGCGGGCGGCGTGGTCTACAGCGATTACAAAACTGTTCATCCGGGGTCCCGTCCATCGGGCTCGCTCAGGTGAATCGCCAGGCGATCCATCAGCCGATCGCAAGCGGCCATTTGCTCGACGCTCACGTACTCGTCGGGCTTGTGCCCCTGGTCCATGCTGCCGGGACCGCAGACCACCGTCGGGATGCCGGCCTGATGGAACAGCCCGCCTTCGGTGCCGAACGCCACGGTGCCAAACGCGTCGCTGCCACACAGCAGGGCCACCAGGCGCGCGGCTTCGCTGTCCGGCGAGGTCGCCAGGCCGGGGTATGTCGACAAAGGCTCGAAACGGATCGCGGTGTCGGCGTTCACTGCCCGCATCCTCGGCAGCAGCGCCTGCTCGGCGTAGTCCTGCAATTTCTCCACCACCCCCTGCGGCGCGAAGTCCGGCAAGGCGCGTACTTCAAAGTCGAAACGGCAATCAGCCGGAACGATGTTCAGTGCCGTGCCGCCCTGGATCACGCCGACCTGCACCGTCGAATACGCCGGATCGAAGCGCGCGTCGTGTCGCGAAGGCTCGGCCAGCTCCGCGCCGATCTCACCCAGATGGCCGATTAGCCGCGCAGCTTGCTCAATGGCGTTGACCCCGTATGGCGCGTACGCGGAATGGCAAGGCACGCCCTTGACATGGCAACGCATCGCCAACTTGCCCTTGTGGCCCAGCACTGGTTGCAGTTCGGTGGGCTCGCCGATCAGGCACAAGGCCGGTTGGGAAACCCGTTGTGGCAGGACTTCCAACAGACCGCGCACGCCCAGGCAACCGACTTCTTCGTCATAAGAGAACGCCAGGTGTACAGGGCGCGTTAACGGGCTGGACAGGAATGTCGGCACCGCCGCGAGCACTGAAGCCAGGTAGCCTTTCATGTCCGCCGTACCGCGCCCGAACAACTTGCCGTCCCGCTCGCTCAAGCGGAACGGTTCGACCGTCCAGGCCTGCCCGTCCACCGGCACCACATCGGTGTGCCCGGACAACACCACGCCGCCCGGCACCGACGGGCCGATGCTCGCCAACAGGTTCGCCTTGGTGCGCTCGGCGTTGTAGATCAGCTCGCTGCTCACTCCCAGGCCGTGCAGGTAATCGCGAACGAACTCGATAAGGGCCAGGTTCGAATCGCGGCTGACCGTGGCAAAGCCCACCAGTTCGGCGAGCAATGCTCGGCTGCGCAGCTCACTCATCGCCTGGCACCCCGTAACTGGGCGCCTGGGTCGGATCGAGGGCGCGCGTGAGGTAGTCCCGCAACTGCGGCTGATAGGCGAGCCAGAGTTTTTCCAGTTCGCCGATGGGGTTTTCTTCCGCCCAATCGACCCGCAGATCGACGATCGGCCAGGTCAGGTCGTCCACCACCGACAGCGCCGCCGAATGCACCGCCCCGGCTTCGCCACCGGCGGCCTGGCCCGCTTGCAACGCCTCCAGCAGGCGGGACGCGAGACTGCCTTCGCCCTGCTCGAATGCCGCGACCATGGCGGTGATGACGCCATCGCCCGCCAGCAGATTGCCGGCCGCCACACACTGCTCACCGACCACGGCGCCGTAGACACCCAAGGCATGGCGACCGCTGAAAACCGCCGTGCGCCCCTGGGCATCCACCACGGCGACTTGGCGATACTCGCTGTAGCCGTTGCTCGCCAGGGCACGGTCCAGCGCCTCCTGCGCAACCGATCCGGCAGCCAGTTCGTCGAGAATCTGCGGCCCCAGAGCAGGCAATGTGATGTTCTGGCTCGACACCGCGCCTACCCCGGCCCGCAGCCAGGGGCAACGGGCGCCGACGGCGATGCTCGACGAGCTGATGGCGATGCCCAGCTGGCCGGTTTCGGCACAGCGTCCGACGATGGAAAACGTCATGTCGTGCTCCTTATTCGGGAATGACCGCGATCACGTCGATTTCCATCAGCCACTGCGGCTGGCCGAGGGCGCTGACCACCAGCCCGGTGGAAATCGGGAAGACGCCCTTGAGCCATTTGCCGACCTCTTGGTACACCGGCTCGCGGTAACGCGGGTCGATCAGGTAGGTGGTGGTCTTGACGATGTGGCTCAGGTCGCTGCCGGCTTCTTCCAGCAATTGCTTGACGTTGCGCATGGCCTGCTCGGCCTGGGCACGCGGGTCGCCGAGGCCGACCAACTGGCCATCGAAATCGGTGCCGACCTGTCCACGGACGTACACGGTATTGCCCGCGCGCACGGCCTGGCAGAGGTCGTTGTCCAGGGTCTGGTTCGGGTAGGTGTCCTTGGTGTTGAACATGCGGATGCGAGTATGAGTAGGCATCAACGAACTCCCGTCAGGCTGGTTTTCAAAGGTTGCGAATCGCGTTGGGATGCATCGCGGTAGTCGAAGTACGTGCGTTGTTTGACGATGTGGTCGGTGATGTGCCGGGCGTCGTGCCACACGCCCCAGATGAACGCCGAGCCGCGCCGCGACTGCCATGGCAGGCCGACGAAATAGAGACCGGGCTCGCTGCTGACGCCACGCTGATGGCGAGGCTTGCCGTCGGCTTTCAGCACATCGACGTTCAGCCAGCTGTAGTCCACCGAATACCCGGTGGCCCAGATGATGGTCGTGACGCCCGCCTCGGCCAGGTCCAGCTCCTGGATCGGATGGGTCATGCATTCAGGGTCGGGCAACAACTGGCGCGCCTCGGGTTCGGGCGGCAGGTCCAGGCCATTGCGCTCGATATAGGCATCGGCGGCGTCGAGCAAGGCCAGGTAGTTTTCATCGCCACGGGCGATGTTCTCGGCAAGGTTGGACTCGAAACTCACCACGCTGCGGTCGAACGCCCGGGTCAGGCCCACCAGGGTGATGCCTTCGTGGGCCAGCCGACGAAAGTCCACGGTATGGCCGCCCCGCGCCCCGCTCACGGCGATGGTCACGTGCTCCTTGCCCGGCTTGACCGCTTCGGCATCCCACTCGCCCAACACCCCCAGCCACCAGCAGAAGTCCCGGTTGCGATAGGCCCGTGGCGGACGATCGTGAGCGCCGACAGAGAGGTACACCTGCCTGCCCGCGCGCTGCAATTCATCGGCGATCTGCACCCCCGACGACCCAGCGCCCACCACCAGCACGGCGCCTTCGGCCAACTGCTCGGGGTTGCGGTATTGGGCCGAATGAATCTGGGTGACCGTGGCCATCTCAGGCGCGATGGGTGGGATGACCGGGCGTTGGAAGGGACCGGTGGCGACCACCACGTTGAGGGCTTCGATCAGGCCGTCCGACGTCTCGACGATGAAACCTGGGCGACCGACAGTGCGCTCGACCTTGCGCACTTCTACCCCGGTGCGAATCGGCGCGTTGAACTTGCGGGCGTAGGCTTCGAAGTACTCGGCCACCTGGTCCTTGGAGGCAAAGGCATCGGGATCCAGGCCGGCGAATTCGAGGCCGGGAAAGCGGTCATGCCAGGCCGGGCCGTTGGCGACCAGCGAATCCCAGCGCGCCGTGCGCCAGGCCTCGGCGATGCGGTTGCGCTCGATCACCAGGTGCGGCACGCCTTGGCGGCTCAAATGTTCACTCATGGCGACGCCGGCCTGGCCGGCGCCTATTACAAGCGTATCGATGCGTAGGGTTTCAACGGGCATGTCTGGGCACTTCCGGCAGTGGGTTTGGCTCAGGTCGGCGTGGCGCCGCCTCGGGTTTCGGTTTCTTGTTGTTCTGCGGTTGCAGCGAACGAAATGTGCTGTCGAGGCGATTGTGTTGGCAGGCAGGGATTTGCGAAACGAGGGTTTTTGTTGTGGCTGGGAAGGAAAAAACTGCTCGGTCCGGCGTTGCGCCGACCGAGGGCAATCCAAGGTCAAAAAGTACCGAAAAGGTGCGTTCAGCTCGGGCGGGCCGGGAACGCCTTTAGCTCGAGTTTCTCCATCACCAACCCGATGAATGCCGAGACCGCCAAGGGCAGTTGCCGTCGGCTGGGGTAAAGCACGTTCAGGCCGAAGCCGTTGCGTTGGTACTGTGGCAGCACGCGCACCAGTTGGCCGGTTTCCAGGTCCATGGCACTCAACGCCGACGGCAACACGGCAATGCCCAGGCCCGCCACCGCAGCCTTGCGCAATGCCTGAGCGGTATTGGCGTTGAAGCGACTGGGTATCTGCACTTCCACTTCATGGCCATCCGGACCGATGAGCTGCCACTGGCTCAGCCCACTGGGATGGGGAAAATTCACGCTGTGATGCCGAGCCAGGTCGTCCAGCGACGTCGGCATGCCCCACGCAGCGATGTAGGCCGGACTGGCCACCATGCCGTCGCTGGCATTGCCGAGCAGTTGCCGGCCGACATACCCCGAGTCCTGCAGCACACCGCCTCGAAACGCGACATCGATGCGATCGGCAATCAGGTCGACCCGGGCATCGCTGAGTACGAAATCGAGTTGCACTCGCGGGTGCGCGGCGAGGAAGTCGGCAATCCATTCCATCGGGAAGAAATCGAAGAAATCCGCCATCGCGGCGATCCGCACCAGGCCGGCTGGTTCGTCACTGCCGTGCATCAGTGCCTGGCCCGCATCCATCAAGCCGTCCACCGCGCCCACGCAACGCTCGTAGAACCCCTCGCCCACTTGGGTCAGCGTGAGCTTGCGGGTGGAGCGCTGCAGCAACCGCGAACCCAGTTGCGCTTCCAATTGCTGGACGCGCCGGCTCACGGTGTTCGAAGGCATGCCCAGGCGCCTGGCCGCTTCGGCAAAACTGCCGCTGCGCACCACTTGGACAAACAGCGCCACGTCGTTCAGGTCCAGCATCGGCATTCCTTTGTTTTCTGGATGAGTTCAATCCGATTGTATCGGCTAATCAAGCCATTGGAAGCCGCTTACTCTTTCTCCATCGAAACCAACGTGCTCCGAAACGGCGAGGACCTTTCATGAACAGCATCGTCGCGACACCACCGCGCGCCATCGTCCACCGCACCCGCGGCAGCAGCCACGGCCCCATTACCAGACTCATGAGCCCCGGCGATCTCGGCCAACTGTGCAAACCTTTCGTGTTCCTCGACCTGTTCGAATTAAACGCCAAGGGCATGCCACGCGGCTTCGGCATGCACCCTCATTCCGGGATCGCAACGCTGACCTACATGATCGAGGGTGAAGTGATCTACGAGGACACCACCGGCAAATCCGGCACGCTACCGAGTGGTGGCATGGAATGGATGCAAGCCGGCAATGGCGTGTGGCATGACGCCCGGCCCGTTGGCGGCTCCGCCATACGCGGTTTCCAACTCTGGGTAGCACTGCCGCCCGCCCAAGAGAACGCCCAGGCCCACAGCGTCTATCTCGCGCCCTCGCAGATTCCCCGGGAAGGTCCGGCGTTGGTCCTGCTCGGCCAATACGGTGCTGCGCGCAGCGCGGTTAACGCCCCCGCGGGCATGAACTACCTGGCCGTGCAGCTCAAGGACAAGGAGCGCTGGCGCTACACACCGCCGGCCGGACACGACGTTGCGTGGCTGGCCGTGAACAGCGGCAGCCTCGACGCGGGCGCAAATATCACTGCGGGGGAAATCGCGATCTTCCAGGACTCCGCCGCGGCCATCGACATCGTTGCCCGGGGCGCGACCTCCTTCGTGCTCGGTTCAGCGGTCAAGCATCCCCACGACCTGGTGATGGGGCACTACTCGGTCCACACCAGCGAGGCCGCGCTGGAACAGGGCGAAAGCGAAATCCGCCGCATCGGCGCCCAGTTGAAACAACAAGGGCGGCTGGCCTAGCCGTCCCTCGATATCCCTTTCCAATCCTGTTAATCAAAGGTGCCTCATGAGCCACATCGGTCTTGATCTTCTGCTGTCCCGCGTCCAAGTCGGCAAGCTGTCCTTGAAAAACCGCATGGTCATGGCGCCCATGACCCGCAGCCGCGCAGGCGACGGCGATGTCGCGACGCCGCTCATGGCCGAGTACTACAGCCAGCGGGCCAGCGCCGGGCTCATCGTCACCGAAGGCTCGCAGGTTTCGGCACAGGGCAAGGGCTACCTGCGCACGCCGGGGATTTTCACGGCAAAGCAGGTTGCCGGTTGGAAACAAGTGACCGACGCGGTCCATGCCCAGGGCGGGCAGATCTATCTGCAGCTCTGGCATGTGGGCCGGTTGTCCCATTCCCTGGTCCAGGCTGACGGCGCCCTGCCCGTGGCCCCGTCGGCGATCAAGGCCGACGGTGAAATCTATACCGCCGAAGGCCTCAAGCCCTATGAATTGCCCCGTGCCTTGGCGCTGGATGAGATCCCTGGCGTGGTCGATGATTTCCGCCAGGCCGCCGTCAACGCCAAGCTCGCCGGTTTCGACGGCGTGGAAATCCACGGCGCAAACGGCTACCTGGTCGACCAGTTCCTGCGTGACGGCACCAACCAGCGCACCGATGCCTATGGTGGCTCGATCGAAAACCGCGCGCGCTTTCTCAAGGAAGTGGTCGAGTCGGTGATCGAAGTGTTCGGTGCCAGCCGCGTTGGCGTTCGCCTGTCGCCGATCTTCAGCTATTTCTCGATGAGCGACAGCCATCCCCAGGCAACTTTCGACTACGCGGCCCGCATGCTCAGCCGCTATGGCCTGGCGTACCTGCACATCGTGGAATTGGGCGAAGGCGCGTTCGACTTCGTCGAACTCAAGCGGCGCTTTGGCGGCCCTTACATCGCCAACGGCGGCTACAGCGCTGAACGTGCGGGGGCGGCGATCAGCCAGGGCTCGGCGGACTTGGTGGCGTTTGGCACACCGTTCCTGGCGAACCCGGACCTGGTGGAGCGTTTCCGCTTGGGTGAAGCGTTGAATGCGGCGGATCCAGCCACGTTCTATCAAGGTGAAGAGGCTGGTTATACGGATTATCCGACCCTGCCCGCCCAATAAAGGCCAGCACACGGCGAGGCGCATGGAAGCGTTTTACGGCTCGCCACATCAAGTTGTACAGAAAACCAAAATACTTATACAAAACACTTTATCTCGTACAACTCATGCAGTACGCTCCGAATACTTGTACACAAACAACATCGTGTACAACTTTAGGAGCCTGACATGTCTGCCTTTCTCAAGGGTTTCGCCCACACGTTCGCCGAGCTGGATGCCTGCCGCCTGGCTGAACTCGACAGGCTCTACAGTGACGATGTGCTCTTCCAAGACCCTTTGCACCGGGTCGAAGGGCTGCCGGCCCTGCGCGATTATTTCGCCCAGTTCTACGCCAACGTCAGCGACCTGCATTACGACTTCCATGGCTACGATGAAACCGGCCCCGGCGAGGGCTACCTGCGCTGGACGCTGCGCTTTCGTCACCCGCGCCTGAACGGCGGTGCGCCGATCGAATTGCCCGGCTGCAGCTACCTGCGCTGGAACGATCGGGTCTATCTGCATCGGGATTTCTTCGACGCCGGCGCCCTGCTCTACGAGCACTTGCCTCTCTTCGGGCCGCTCATTCGCTGGCTCAAGCGGAGGCTGGCATGAGCCGCATCTGGCTGACCGGTGCCAGCAGCGGCATCGGCGCCGAGCTGGCTGCGGTGCTGCTCGGACAGGGCCATCGCCTGGCGTTGAGCGCTCGGCAGGTCGGGCCACTGCAAGCCTTGGCCGAACACTTTCCGGATCAGGTGCTCGTCCTTCCGGGAGACGTGACCGATCCGGAGCAGATCGCCGCCATCCTCCAGCGCATCGACCGCGAATGGGGCGCCCTCGATCAGGTGATTCTCAACGCTGGCACGTGCGAATACCTGGAACCGGGGCAGTTCGACACACGCCTGGTGGAGCGCGTACTCGACACCAACCTGCTCGGCACTTGCCATTGCCTGGAAGCGGCCCTGCCCCTGTTGCGCCGAGGCCAAGCGCCGCATCTGGTCGCGGTGTGCAGCGCGGTGACCTGGCTGGCCCTGCCCCGGGCCGGCGCCTACGGTGCCTCCAAGGCTGCGTTGCGTTACCTGTTCGAATCGTTGCGCATCGACCTGGCCGCCGAAGGCATCGACGTCACCCTGGTGAACCCCGGTTTTGTCGATACGCCCCTGACCCGGCGCAATGACTTCCCGATGCCCCAGATCTGGTCGGCACAACGGGCCGCGCAGCACATCGCGCGACGCCTGGCCGCGCGCCCGCTGGATATCGCGTTTCCGTGGGCCTTCATTTTTGTCATGCGGTTGCTCGGGCACCTGCCTGCGCGCTGGCGCCTTGCGCTTGGCCGTCGTCTGTCACGCAACACAGAGGAGGCTTGAAACATGCGCATCGCGATCATCGGCAGCGGCATCTCGGGCCTGACCTGCGCCTACCTGTTGGCCCGCCAGCATCAGGTTACCGTGTTCGAAGCCGATGGCAGAATCGGCGGCCATACCCATACCGTGGATGTCGATTGGCAGGGCCAGCGCTACGGCGTGGACACCGGCTTCATCGTGTACAACGACTGGACCTACCCGAACTTCATTCGCTTGCTGGACCAGTTGGGCGTGGCGTCGCACCCGACGGAAATGAGTTTCTCGGTGCATGACCCAGCGTCCGGCCAGGAATACAAAGGGCACACCCTGGGTAGTCTGTTCGCCCGCCGGCGCAACCTGTTGTCTCCAGGCTTCTGGGGCATGCTGCTGGATATTCTCAGGTTCAACCGCGAGGCGACTGCGGACCTCAAGGCGCAGCGTATCGACGGCGCCACTCGACTGGGTGATTACCTGCGCGACCGGCGCTACGGGCAACGGTTCATTGAGCATTACATCGTGCCGATGGGCTCGGCGATCTGGTCGATGTCGCGAGCAGGGATGCTGGAGTTTCCGCTGCAATTCTTCGTGCGTTTCTGCCACAACCACGGCCTGCTGTCGGTCAACCAGCGCCCGCAATGGCGAGTGCTCGAAGGCGGTTCCCGCGCCTACATCGAGCCGTTGTGCGCTCGCTTTCGCCAACGCATCCATCTCGACTGTCCGGTGCAGCGGGTCAGCCGCGACGCCGACGGCGTGACCGTGCACAGCCATCGTGGCCCGGAGCGATTCGACAAGGTGGTATTCGCCTGCCACAGCGACCAGGCCCTGGCGCTGCTCGATACCCCAAGCGTCGATGAAGTCGATGTGCTCGGTGCCCTGGCCTACGCCCACAACGAGGTGCTGCTGCACACCGACACTCGATTATTGCCACGGCGCCAGAACGCCTGGGCGAGCTGGAACTACCGTCTGGGCGGTCCGCCACAGGCACCTGCCGCATTGACCTACAACATGAACATTCTCCAGGGGTTCGATGCGCCGGTGACGTTCTGCGTGAGCCTGAACCAAAGCGCGTCGGTGGACCCGGCCAAGGTCCTCGCCCGCTTCGACTACGCCCACCCACAATACAGCCTCGCCGGGATCGCCGCCCAGGCTCGGCAAAATGACCTGCAAGGACAGCAGCACAGCTATTTCTGCGGTGCCTACTGGGCCAATGGCTTCCATGAAGACGGCGTCGTCAGCGCGCTCGCCGTGGCGGAGCATTTCGGAGAAGTGCTTTGAACAGCAGCCTGTGTCACGGCTGGATCGATCATCGGCGCCATACGCCGCGCGTCCACGCGTTCCGGTATCCGATCGGCATGTTTTACCTCGATCTCGCCGAACAAGCGAGCCTGCTGAGACTGTCACGTTTACTGCGGCCATGGCGCGTGGCGCCGCTGTGCTGGCGTGAGCGTGACTACCTGCCGACCCTTACCCTCGCGGGCATCCCGCTGGTTCAAGCGGTGCGGGAAGTCGTAGGGCAAGCGCTGGGCTCCGTTCCTCAAGGCGCCATCCATCTGTTGACCCAACCACGCAGTTGGGGCCTGTCATTCAATCCGGTGAGTTTCTATTTTTGCCACGAAACCGACGGGCGCTTGGCCGCAATTCTCTGTGAAGTGCGCAACACACCCTGGCGTGAGCGCCACCATTACGTGCTGCCGGTAACCCCCGGCGAGCCGCACCTGTTCCAGGTCGCCAAGGCGTTCCATGTCTCGCCGTTCCTGCCACGGGACATGGACTACCGCATGCGCTTCCTGATCCAGGACTCGCACATCCGCGTGCGCATGGAGAACTGGCGTGCTGGCCAAAAGGTGTTCGAGGCCGACCTTGCACTGCAACGTCGCCCCCTCGACGCGCCAGCGCTGCGTCGCTATGTGCTGGCGTTTCCGTGGATGAGCCTGCGCACCGTGAGCGCCATCTATTGGCAGGCCCTGCGCCTGCTCTTCAAACGCACGCCCCTGCACGACCATCAGACCAGCGATGGCGACCTGAGCGTCGGCGAAACCGTCCATAAGGATCCAGACCATGTCCGAACCCACCCTGAGCGTCACTAAGGCCGGCACCAGCTGTCCGTTGAGCGGCGGCCTGTTCAAACAGGCCGTACTCGCACAACTGCGCCGCCTGCTTCACGGCCACCTGCGCCTGGTGATTGATGGCGAGCCGTTGAGCTTTGGCGACGTGTCCAGCCCTCTGGAGGCCGAGGTCGAGATACTGGACAGTGCCGTCTGGGGCATGGTCGCCAGCAACGGTTCGATCGGTGCCGGCGAGGCTTACATCCAGGGTTACTGGCGCAGCAACGACCTCACCGCCGTCACTCGCCTGTTCGTCGCCAACCTTGACGTGCTCGACGCCATGGACAGCGGTCTGGCTCGCCTGGGCCGGCCTTTGCTGCGCGGCTTGCACTGGCTCAATCGCAACAGCCGCAAAGGCTCGCGGCGTAACATCATGGCCCATTACGATCTGGGCAACGCGCTGTTCGAACGCTTGCTCGATCCCACGATGATGTATTCCGCGGCCATGTTCGAACACCCCGGACAAAGCCTCGAAGAGGCCCAGGTCAATAAGCTCGAACGCATCTGCCAGAAACTTGATTTGCGACCCGGCGACCACCTGTTGGAGATCGGTACCGGTTGGGGCAGCCTGGCCATTCATGCTGCAACCCTCTACGGCTGCAAAGTCACCACTACGACGCTTTCCCAAGAGCAGTACGCGCACACCTGCCAACGTGTCGCAACGCTGGGTTTGCAACAACGCATCGAAGTGCTGTGCCAGGATTACCGCGACCTGGAGGGACGCTTCGATAAACTGGTGTCCATCGAGATGATCGAAGCGGTCGGCCATCGCTACCTGCCCGAGTATTTCCGCCGCTGCGCCGCGCTGCTCAAGGACGACGGCCTGATGCTGATCCAGGCCATCACCATTCGCGACCAACGCTACGACCAGGCCCGGCGCTCGGTGGATTTCATCCAGCGGCACATCTTTCCCGGTGGTGCGCTTCCGTCCCTGTCGATGCTGCTCAAGACCGCCAGTGCCCAGACCCCGCTCAACTTGCTGCACCTGGAAGATTTTGGCGCGCATTACGCCCGCACGCTCCGCCACTGGCACGACAACTTCCGGCAGTCGCGCCAGGCCCTGCTGGCGTTGGGTTATGACGAGACGTTCCAGCGCCTTTGGGAGTTTTACCTGTGCTATTGCGAGGGCGGGTTCCAGGAGCGTGCCATTGGCGTCGCGCAACTGCTGTTCGCCGCCCCCGGGGCCCGCCCCGCGCCCTTGGTGGAACAGCGTCAAGCATGATCAGTCGCACCGCGCTGATTGCCAATGCGCTCTGGCTGCAATTGGGCTGGTGGGCGTGTGTACTGGGTGCGCACCAGCCGGCATGGCTTGCTGCCGTGGTGGTTGGATTGCTCGCTCACCTACTGTTGTGCCCCGACCCGAAGGCCGAGCGCCAGGCGATGCTGCGTGTCGGTGTGAGCGGTATGTTGCTGGATGGGAGCCTGGGGATCTTGGGCCTGTTCGAATTCGCTGAAAGCCCGTTGCCGCTGTGGCTGGCGCTGCTCTGGCTGGTTTTTGCCAGCGGGCTGCGCCACAGCCTGGCATGGGCTGGAAAAAAGCTGTGGCTTGGCGCCCTCGCGGGCGCAGTCGGCGGCCCCCTCGCCTATTGCGCGGGCGCACCACTGGCGGGTGTTTCACTGCCACTGGGTGTGCTCGGCACCGCCCTGGTGCTGGCGCCGCTCTGGGCGATATGGCTGCCGCTGGCTGTGCGCCTGGCCGACGCCCAGTAGCCACGGCATCGGCCTGTCTACCAAGGCTCATCCAGGAAAAGCGGCAGGCGCAGCGGCTCGATCGCTCCTTCCCGCAACCCGCACATCTCATCGTGAACAACTTGTTGAACCAGCATGCAGGGCAGGCGCGGCACATCACGCAACAGCTCCCGCAGATGCGTGGTGGAGCGCACCCTGAATGAACGCCCCGACTCATCCAGTAACGTGTGCACTTCCCGGTCCAATCGGACGCGTAGAAGGTAGATTCCGCCTTCCAGTGACAGCAATTCCAACTCGACTATCCGACCCTCGACGGCCTGTTGGAGCAACTCTTTCAAGGTCATGGCCGGTCCCCTGCCTGAGTGGCCAGCAGACGGATCATGGCGTGCTCCTTTTTGCGTTTGACGTATCGAGCCCCAGCAATCGTTGGCGCAACTCGGGATGACGCGTGCGCGGATCGAGCCAGATCGAGAAAAAACATCGGGAGAACAGCGTGTCGGCAATCTCGCGGGAAAGGCGTCCATCGACATAAAAGCGACTGCCTTGGCCGGGCAGGTACACGCCGGTGATGCGAGTGCCGGGTTGCACATCGACAAAGGCACCGCGCATCTGCGCCGCCCAGGCTTCCAGGCGCCCGGCGTCCTGCACCGTGCCGGTGACGCGTTGCATTTCCTCAAGGCTGGTTTCGACCAGGTCCTGCTTGCTGATGCGGCGCCGATAATCGAGTTCAAGGGCAAAAGGCGTGTCCAGGCTCGGCTTGGACTCGGTGCTCCAGAGCCGCGCATGGTAGACATCGAAACCGTACCAGCGAAAATCTGCCTCGCCGATCAGATTCGCTCCGGGCAAAGCCTCGCGCCAATCCGCCAAGGCATCACTGGCGTACAGCGCCAGCGCAAGGCTCATGGCACTTATCAAGCGGTGGCGGGCGGCTAAGGATCTGGGCATGGCAAGCAACCGGTTTGCGAAGGCAAACCGATATTTGTACAACATCATAGTTTTGTACAGCTTTTTTGTAGACAAATACCTTGGGATTTTTCCCTAGACGCTTTCCGGTACATCGACCTGCAGCGGCACCACGCGCCTCGCCACCGGCCCTGCCGACGTGGCCGTCGCAGCCTCGACCAAGGCATCGACGGCCTCTTCCGCCAAGGCGATCACTGGATGGGAAAGTACCGCCTGGACCAGCCCGGTCTTCAACGCGTCGCGGGTCAGCGGCGTGAGGTCATGGCACACCACCACGGGCAGGCGAAGCTGTTGTTCCTGAAGGCTACGCAGGGCGCGCAACACCCCGGCGATGCCGCCGCCAGCCACATAGAGTCCCGCCAGATCGGGCTCCGCCGTAAGCAGGTCGAGCGTATTGCCATAAGCGAATTCATCGTCTTCCAGGGTCAGGCGCGAGGCGAGCAGTTCCCATTCACCGGACTGCTCCGCCAGGTAGCTGCGAAAGCTCAGTTCGCACAATTCCTGGCACTGGAAACGCTGGCTGCTGAGCATGACCGCCGCTGGACCGGGCTGCCTGGCGAGGCGGCTGATGAACCAGCCGGCGGTGCGTCCGGTCAGTCGGTTGTCGAGGCCGGCATAGCCGGTGCCGGCGCTGCTCGATAATTCCGACAGCAACGCCACCACCGAGATGCCTGTCTCACGCAATTGGGCCACCGCCTCGCGCACCCTGGGGTGATCGACCGCCACCACGCCGAGGCCGTCCACTTGGTCGCGCAGGGCCAGGATGCGTTGCGCCACGTTGACGGGGTCGAGGTCGTCGAGATAGCCGATGACCACCCGAATGCGCGCCCGCGTGCAGGTCGCGGCGGCGTTCGACAGGGCATGGGCGAGGCCCTGGTAGAACGGCACCCCGCTTTTCTGCAACAGGAAGCCCAAGCGCAAGGTGGGACGGTCGTTGAGCACGCGTTGCTCGATCACGGCCTTGGCATGAAAACCCAAGCGCCCGGCCGCCGCGGCGATGCGCTGGGCGGTGTCGGCGCGGACATCGGCGCGCAGGTTCAGAACTCGGTCGACGGTCGACAGGCTCACGCCGGCTTCCCGGGCGACGTCGGCCATGGTCGGTCGTAGTTTTCGGCGGGGTTGCTTTGACATGTCTTGACACCTCTTTCCGGCATCATGAGGGGTTTTGACACATTAAGCCATTACCCCATGGCCCGCTCCCCGCCGAGGCAATAGCATCAGGGCAAGACAAAAACAACAACACCGCCGGAGTGCTTCCATGGCGATTCACATCTGCACGGCGCCCTGCTGCTGGGGCGTCGATGACATCAAGAACCCGTTCCTGCCGCCGTGGCAACGGGTGTTGGGCGAAGCCGCCGAGGCCGGTTATCGCGGCATCGAGTTGGGGCCTTGCGGCTATCTGCCCCTGGAGGCCGAGACCCTCAGCCCAGCGCTGTCGGAGCACGGCCTGCACATCGTCGCGGGGACGATTTTCGATGACTTGGTAAGTCCGGCCAACCTGCCGGAGTTGCTGCGCCAGGCCCACGCCATTTGCGGATTGCTCAAACAGTTGCCGCCCATCGAACCACAACCCGGCCAACGCTTCGGAGGCCCCTACCTGGTGATCATCGACTGGGGCCACGAAGAACGCGACTACGCGGCCGGCCATTCGGACCGCGCGCCTCGCCTGGACGACGCGCGCTGGAACGCCATGATGACGCACATCCGCGCCATCGCCGACGTCGCCTGGCACGCCTACGGCATCCGTGCCGTCATCCATCCCCACGCAGGCGGCTATATCGAATTCGCCGATGAGCTGGCGCGGCTGGTGGATGACATTCCCCACGAGGTCGCTGGATTGTGCCTGGACACCGGGCACCTCTATTACGCAGGCATGGACCCGCTCGCATCGCTGCGTACCTACGCTCATCGCGTGGATTACCTGCACTTCAAGGACATCGACCCGGCGGTCTTCGACCAGGTGTTGAACGAACGCATCCGCTTCTTCGCTGCCTGCGCCCGGGGCGTGATGTGCCCGATCGGGCGTGGCGTCATCGATTACCCGGCGTTGCATCGCCTTCTGCATGAGCTCGGTTACCAGGGCTGCATCACCGTCGAACAGGAACGCGACCCGCGCAATGCCGCCAGCAGCCTGGAAGACGTGGCTGCCAGTCGCGCCTATCTATCCCGCATCGGTTTTTAAAGGAAAAGGAGTCCTCATGATCAACGGCAGCAACATCCTTGCACGCCCCCTCCGCTGGGCCATGGTCGGCGGCGGCGAACACAGCCAGATTGGCTACATCCACCGCTCGGCCGCCCTGCGCGACCGCAACTTCGAACTGGTCGCCGCCGCGCTGGATATCGACCCCGAGCGTGGCCGGGCCTTCGGCCAACGGCTGGGGATCGACCCGGCGCGCTGTTATCCGGACTACCTGAGCCTGTTCGAGCTGGAAGCGCAGCGGCCCGACGGCATCGAGGCGGTGTCGATCGCCACCCCCAACGGCACTCACTACGCCATTACTCGCGCGGCCCTTGAAGCCGGCTTGCATGTGGTCTGCGAAAAACCGCTGTGCTTCACCCTCGACGAGGCCGAGGCGCTGCGGGACCTGGCGAAATCCAAGGGCCGCATCGTCGGCCTGACCTACGGCTATGCCGGGCACCAGTTGATCGAGCAGGCGCGGGCGATGATCGTCGCCCACGAGCTGGGGGAGATTCGCATGGTGCACATGCAGTTCGCCCACGGTTTTCATAGCGCACCGGTAGAGGCGCAGAACCAGGCGACGCAATGGCGCGTCGACCCGCGCCAGGCCGGGCCCAGTTATGTGTTGGGCGACGTGGGCACGCATCCGCTGTACCTGTCCAAAGTCATGTTGCCCGACTTCAAGATCAAGCGCCTGATGTGCAGCCGGCAAAGCTTCGTCGCCAGCCGCGCCCCGCTGGAGGACAACGCCTACACCTTGATGGAATACGAAAGCGGCGCGATGGGCATGGTCTGGTCCAGCGCGGTGAACGCCGGTTCCATGCACGGCCAGAAGATCCGCGTGATCGGGTCCCGGGCGAGCCTGGAATGGTGGGACGAACGCCCGAACCAGCTGAGTTTCGAAATCCAGGGCCAACCCGCGCAAATCCTGGAGCGCGGCATGGGCTATCTGCATCCCGACGCGTTGCAAGACGATCGCATCGGTGGCGGCCATCCCGAAGGGCTGTTCGAAGGCTGGTCCAATCTTTATCGCCGCTTCGCCCTCGCCATGGACGCCGCCAACCGTGGCGACACCGAGACGCTGGCCGCCCTGCGCTACCCCGACATCGACGCTGGCGTGGATGGCGTGCGCTGGGTCGAGCGTTGCGTGGAATCGGCTGACAACGATTCAACCTGGGTCGCCTACTAACCCGCTGCCAGAGAATTCCTGTGGCGAGGGAGCTTGCTCCCGCTGGGGCGCGAAGCGGCCCCTTTTTTGGGACTGCTGCGCAGTCCAGCGGGAGCAAGCTCCCTCGCCACGGTCATGAACGTTCCCCAAGGAGAACAACGATGAAAATCGCCCTCGATCCCTACATGCACCGCCACCTGAGCCTGCCGGACCTCTGCCGCAAGACCGCCGAGCTCGGCTACGAATACCTCGAGCTGTCGCCACGGGAAGATTTCTTGCCGTGGTGGGTTCGCCCGCGGGCCCACAAGGAACGCATCGCCGAATTCAAGAAAGCCCTGCGCGACCATGGCCTGCAATTGGCTTCGTTGCTTCCCATGTACCGCTGGGCCAGCCCGCACGAGGACGAGCGCCGGGCTGCGGTGAACTATTGGAAGGAAGCGATCCAGGTCGCCGTGGAGATGGGCTGCACCACGATGAATTCGGAATTCGGCCGCGGGCCGTCACCGGATCGCGGGCATAAGGTCAGTTGCTGTGGCGGCGTGCACAGCCATGAGTCGAGCGAGGCGGCCTGGTGGCGTTCGATGGAGGAACTGGTGCCGATCCTCGAATCCGAAGGCGTCACGCTCAACGTCGAGCCCCATCCGGAGGACTGGTGCGAGACGCTGCACCCGGCCCTGGACATGCTCAAGACCATCGGCTCGGACAACGTCAAGTTCCTCTACTGCACGCCCCACACGTTCTACTTCGGCGATGACATGAAAGCCATGATCGCCGAAGCCGGGTCGATGATTGCCCACGTGCACATCGCCGACACCTACAACCACAAGGCCTCGTCCGGCCTGCGCTACATCGTCAACCCGCCCGGCGCCAAAGTGACGGTGCACCAGCACATGGACATGCACCAGGGCGAGATCGACTGGGACCTGTTCTTTGGCGAGCTGGCCAAGACCGGCTTCGATGGCATCGTCACCGCGTGCGTGTTCGGCTGGGAGGAACGCGCAGATGAATCCGGGCGCTTCATGCGCCAGGAAATCCAGGCCTACGTCGACAAGTACTTCAGATAAACCGTGCCCGTCACGGCAGCAACGGCACGATCCGCGGCTCGATCGCCTGTTCGCTGATCTCCAGCAGCGCCAGCGTCACCGGCAGCTTGAACCGCCGCCGGCCGGCGCTGCCGGGGTTAAGGTAAAGCCGCTCGCCGCGCCATTCGATCAACGGTTTGTGGGAGTGGCCGGTGACCACCAGTCTTACGTCCGGGCCAAGGGGCGTCGGCACGTCGGCGATGTCATGGACCAACAGCACGTGCCATCCGCCGAGGTCGAACTGCAGGCAATCGGCGACGTGCCCTGCCCAATCGGCCCCCAAATCGTTATTTCCCCGCACCACGTACAGTTCGGCGATGGCTGACAATGCCTCCAGAATCTGCGGGCTGCCAATATCACCGGCATGAATGATCCGCTCGCAGCCTTGCAGCGCGGCAAGCGCTTCGGGGCGCAGCAGGCCGTGGGTGTCCGAAATGACGCCAACTTTCATGAACCTTCCTCTTGTGGCGTGTGTCGTGGGCTATATCTGCCACGTCGCAGTTAGCTAACGTGCTGAAATCGAATAGGATAGGCTCCGCGCTGAAAGCGCGCGCACCTGTCGTGGAAAGGATATGTGAATGCTCGGACGCAAGCAGCCAGAGCCAAAAATCGAAAGCCCCGATGAAGCCTTCTCCCAGCAGGCTGTGCGAGCCGGGGCGGCGTTTCGGCTGACCGTCAGTTTCATGCTCGTGGTCATCATCGCCTTCCTGGCCGTCGAAGGCTGGCGAACATGGCGTGATTATCGCGCGGCCTTTGCCTCTGCGCGCGATTCGGTCACCAACCTGGCACGGGCAACCGCCCAACACGCCGAAGACACCATTCGACAAGTCGACGTGGTGACCGCCGCCCTCGCCGAACGCGTGGAAGGCGATGGTCTGCAAAACATGGACATCCCGCGCATCCATAGGTTGCTGGTGCAACAGGCCGCGATCATGCCGCAGTTGCACGGGCTGTTCATCTATGGCCCGGATGGCCAATGGCTGGCGACGGACAAGGAGGTAATCCCGGAAACGGCGAACAACGCCGACCGCGACTATTTCCAGTACCACCGCACCCACGACGACCGGGGCGTACGCATCGGCGAGGTGATCAACAGCCGCTCCACCAACGATTTGATCATTCCAGTCTCCAGGCGCCTGAACAACCCCGACGGTTCGTTCGCGGGCGTGCTGCTCGGGACCGTCAAGGTCAGCTATTTCGTCGACTACTACGGTGATTTCAAGATCGACGACAAGGGCGCGCTGGTCCTGGCGACACGCAGTGGAACGATTCTGGTGCGCCGGCCTTTCGTCGCCTCGGTGATCGGCAAGAGCCTGGTCAACAGCGTGATTTTCCGGGAGCATTTGCCCACCTCCAACCAGGGCATCGCCGAAGCCAAGGCCGTCGTCGACGCCACCGAGCGCCTCTACGGCTATCGGGCCCTGACCACTTACCCATTGGTGGTGGAAGCCGGGCTGTCCCGGGATTCAATCATCGGCCCCTGGCGTCGCGACCTGCTCAAGACCAGCCTGGTGCTGGTGTTCCTGATCTCGGTACTGGTGGCTTTCGGTCTCATCGTGCTGAGCCAGTTGCGCTACCGCATGACCATGGAAAAACAGATCCGCAGCGCCCACCAGGCCATGCGCGACATGGCGCTGACCGACAGCCTGACCGGGCTGGGCAACCGCCGACGGCTGGACATCGCCCTGGCCGATGAGCTGCGCCTGGCCAAGCGCCAGGGTTCGTCCCTGGCCCTGATCATGCTCGACGTCGACTACTTCAAGCGCTTCAACGACCGCTACGGCCACGCCGCCGGTGACGACTGCCTGCGGGCCATCGCCGGCGCGATCGGGCAGACGATCAAGCGACCGGGTGACCTGGCGGTCCGCTACGGCGGCGAGGAGTTCACCGTGTTGCTGCCCAACACGGACAGCCCAGGCGCCGCCAAGGTCGCCCAGCAAATCCTCGAAGCCGTCCGGGCCTTGAACATCGAGCATGGCGATCATCCCTTGGGGATCGTGACCATCAGCGCCGGCATCACCACCTGCCAGCCAAGCAACGAGGACGCGACCCCGGCCATGCTGATCAAGGCCGCAGACGCGTTTTTGTACCTGGCGAAGAACACCGGGCGAAACCGCTGGTGCAGTGCCGGTGCTTCCCGGCCCTGACGCGGCGATCAACCGCATATCGCCTCATATCACCCAATGTCGGGTTGCGCAGGTGCCGATCCGGCGCCTGGCGGCTACAATGCGCGCTTCGACCGTGACCAGCCTGACTAAAAAAACATGTCCTTGCCTAAACATCATCTGGAATTGCTCAGCCCCGCCCGCGACGTGTCCATCGCCCGCGAGGCCATCCTGCATGGCGCCGATGCCGTGTACATCGGTGGCCCGAGTTTCGGCGCGCGTCACAACGCCTGCAACGAGGTGAGCGATATCGCCCAGTTGGTGGAGTTCGCCCACCGCTACCACGCCCGGGTGTTCACCACGATCAACACGATCCTGCACGACAACGAGCTGGAGCCGGCCCGCCAGTTGATCCACCAGCTCTACGATGCCGGCGTCGATGCCCTGATCGTCCAGGACCTGGGCGTGATGGAACTGGACATCCCGCCGATCGAGCTGCACGCCAGCACCCAGACCGACATTCGCACCCTCGCCCGGGCGAAATTCCTCGACCAGGCCGGTTTTTCGCAACTGGTATTGGCCCGTGAGCTGAACCTGCAGGAAATCCGCGCCATCGCCGACGAAACCGACGCGGCCATCGAATTCTTCATCCATGGCGCGCTGTGCGTGGCGTTTTCCGGGCAGTGCAACATCTCCCACGCGCAAAACGGCCGCAGCGCCAACCGTGGCGATTGCTCCCAGGCCTGCCGCCTGCCGTATACCCTGAAAGATGACCAGGGCCGGGTGGTCGCCTACGAGAAACACCTGCTGTCGATGAAAGACAACAACCAGAGCGCCAACATCCGCGCCCTGGTGGAGGCTGGCGTACGCTCGTTCAAGATCGAGGGCCGCTACAAGGATGCGGCGTATGTAAAGAACATCACTGCCTACTATCGCCAGCGCCTGGACGATGTCCTCGAAGACCGCCCCGACCTGGCCCGCGCCTCCAGTGGCCGCATCGCGCATTTCTTCGTGCCGGATCCGGACAAGACCTTCCACCGTGGCAGCACTGACTATTTCGTCAGCGAGCGCAAGATCGACATCGGCGCCTTCGATTCTCCGACGTTCACCGGCGTACCGGTGGGCGTGGTGGAAAAAGTCGGCAAGCGCGACCTGCAAGTAGTGACCTCTGATCCACTGTCCAACGGCGACGGCCTCAACGTGCTGGTCAAGCGCGAAGTGGTGGGTTTCCGGGCCAACATCGCCGAACCCAAGGGCGAGTTCCTCGATGACGAAGGCCAGAAGCGCTACCGCTACCGCGTCGAGCCCAACGAAATGCCGACCGGCATGTACCAGTTGCGCCCCAACCATCCGCTGAGCCGCAACCTCGATCACAACTGGCAGCAAGCGCTGCTCAAGACCTCCGCCGAGCGCCGTGTGGGGCTGGCCTGGGTCGCACAGTTGCGTGAAGAGCGCCTGGCGCTGACCGCCACCAGCGAAGAAGGCATCAGCGCCAGCGTGGCCCTCGACGGTCCCTTCGGTCTGGCGAACAAGCCGGAGCAAGCCCTGGAAAAATTGCAGGACCTGCTCGGCCAACTGGGCACCACCGAGTATCACGCCACGTCGATCAAGCTGGACGCGCCCCAGGCGTTTTTCATTCCCAACTCC
>Ga0308169_10001174_pt1 | contig 31792 bp, 36 predicted proteins | sample PhyBR1_2_FD_202139 | JGI IMG/M metagenome (GOLD analysis project Ga0308169, IMG submission 202139) | Phyllosphere microbial communities from UC Gill Tract Community Farm, Albany, California, United States - DLSLSB.R1 | ecosystem: Host-associated > Plants > Phyllosphere > Unclassified | place...
CCTTTCCCTCTCTGCTCGCGCGCACCTCGCTGACGCCGAGCACGACGCGCGCAGAACACGATCAAGGGCACCTTGAGCAAGGTCCCGCGCGACACGCTCGCCTGGGGCGCAGCCGGCCTCCTCCCCTACGCCGGCACCTCGCTCAGCATCGTCTACTTTGCGCGCCAGGCCTGGCTCGCAGAAGAACTCGGCGGTGCGTCACCATGTTCACCTTCTCGTTGAACTCTCGACAGCTGGAGCACTTGAGCGGCTTGCGCCTCGAAGCGGATCAGCGACTCACGCCCTCCCTCCTCGCTCGCAGCCGATGCAGGATACGACGCCGCGGCGGCCAACGCCCTCCTCGAGCACGCCGAGCTCCTCCAGATCCAGTACGGCGCCATCATCCTCTCGTTCATGGGCGCCGTCCACTGGGGCTTCGAGGTGCGTCCCGAGCGCTCGTCCCTGCTCCGACTCGCTCCCTCCTTTTCCTCGTACCCTCACTGACGAGCTTCGCCGCCTCGCCCTTGTCGCACGCAGTGGGCCAAGTACGGCGGCACCAAGGGCAACCGGCGCTACCTCCTCGGCGTCGTGCCCGTCATCGCGGGCTGGGGGTCGCTCCTCATCCCGGGTCAGATGGCGCTCGTCACCCAGTGGGGCGCCTTCTTCGCCCAGTGGTACATGGACCAGAAGGCGACGACCAAGGGCTGGGTCCCCAAGTGGTACGCGACCGTGCGTCCCTTTTCCTCTCTCCCTCTCGCCTCCGCTTTTCCCGCTCGGGCCCCTCCCCGCCGCCTCGACAATTTCGTCGCGCCGGCTCGGCTCTCCCCCTTCGCTCTTCTCGCCTCCTCGGCTGCAGTCACCACTGGCTCGGAGCACCGCACTGACCCTTTCTTGGTCCTCTCGCGCGCCCGCAGTACCGCTTCTGGCTGACGTCGATCGTCGGCGGCTCGATCCTCCTCTCGCTCGCCGCGACGGGCTACTACGGCTCGTCGACCGAGTTCGCCAAGCGCGAGAGCCAGCTCAAGAAGCTCCGTCAGGGCAAGCCGCCCGCGAGCACCAACCCGGTCGGGTGCGTCGGCTCTTCCCTCTCTGCGACGGCTCGTCGGGCGGGTGCGAGCGAGGGACGACTCTCCTCCCTCGATCTCGCTCTCGGTACCCTGCTTGCTCAGAGCGCGCACTGACGTCTCGTCCGTCTTCCTCGTCCGCTTCTCCTCGCCGCGCGCAGCTACTCGGCCCAGCTCGGCGACATGAAGGCCGAGAAGGCGTCGGACGCGTACGTCAAGTTCACCAACGTCGAGAAGGAGCGCCAGAAGAAGGAGGAGGCCGAGAAGCAGGCCAAGGAGGACGAGAAGAAGGCCAAGGAGGAGGAGGAGCAGAAGAAGAAGGACGAGGAGGAGGTGCGTCGCGCTCTCTCTCTGCCGTACCCGTCGAGGCGACGAGGCGCACGCCTCCGTCCCTTCGTTGTGCGAGTCGAGGACTTGTTCACAGCACTGACTCATCGTGCCCGTGTGCCCGCAGGCCAAGAAGCAGGCCGAGCACGACTCGGCGGTCGCCGCCGCCGTCTCGTCGGGCAAGGACAAGCTCAAGGAGCAGCTCGCCAAGGTCACCAAGTAGAGCGCTCGATGGCCTTCCTTCTCTCTCTCCCTCTCTCTATTACTCGAGATCTCACCAATACCGACTGCGTCGACGGCGGGAGATGGCAAAGAGCCTTCCCTCGAGCCGTCCCCCCTCTGTACATTTACCCCCTCGCGCACGTTCACTCGAGCAATGTCCATAGCCGTTTCTGCCTTTCGTCGAGCACCGCGTCGAGAGAACGGCAATACGGCGAGAGCTCGAGCAGCACGAAAGCAGAGTGGGCCGTCGAGCGCGAGGCGAGCGAGGCGGACCAGCGCACGCGCGGTGGAGCCCGACGAGGCTCGAGCGCGAGTCTCGTCCAGCCTTCGCGCCTCACAACGACGGTCGCTTGGCCCTTCCAGCTCTCGCTCTCTGCCCTTTCGAACGTTCGCTCTCTCTCTCGACAGCGAGTCAGAGCGAAAGGCACAGAAACGCACTGCGAGCCGCTCACGAGTCGTGGTGCTGAGGCAAACGAGCTTTTTCTACTGCAAGCGCTACACGAAGGCGACGTGGTGCGTTTACTCGTAGCTGCAGATCGAGGAGGAAAAGGCGAGTCAGTCTCTGCGGTGGGAGAAAGGCGGGCGACCGAGGGAAGAGAGACGCACACCCAGGCCTCGGAAGCTGTGCGAGGGGAGGCAGATGACGGTCGTCGAGTCAGAACGTGCGCAGGAACGAGGAAGAGCAACAGCGAGAGTCGACGCACCGAGCTTGTGCTGGGTGAGGCCCTCCGGGAACCAGAGAGCGATCTCCTTCTGCGCCGACTCGACGGCGTCCGAGCCGTGGCAGACTGCGAGCGAGGGACAAGGTCAACGGCGTCAGCCGGGCCATTCTCGCCGTGCACGAAGCTGCGCGCGAGAGAGAGTGCGACGCACCGTTGCGGCCAACATCGATGGCAAAGTCACCACGGACTGCGAGCGAGGGAGGCCGAGCGAGGTCAGTCGGGAGGGGCTCGTGCGCCAAAAGCCGCAGCGAGCGAGGACGCACTGGTGCCCGGGGCCGACGCGAGCGGGTTGGTCGCGCCGAGGATGGTGCGGCCGGTCTTGACGGCGTCCTTGCCCTCCCAGACCTGCGTGCGAGACGAGCGTGGTCAGCCAGGCCGGACGTCTCAGGAGGACCCTCCTGTTCGAGGGGAAGCCCCCCCCCCCCAGGATCGGCATCGAGAGGTGACGCACCATGGCGACGACGGGGCCTGCGCAAAGTTGGGGAGAGAGCGTCAGCGCGACGTCCAGTGCAGGAACTGCAGCGGGACGCGAGGCTCGCCGCAACGAGGCCCGGTCGCGCAGCGCAGGAGCACGGGCGAGAGCGACGCACCCGAAGCCATGTACTTGATGAGGCCCTTGAAGAAGCCCTTGGACGAGAGGTCCTCGTAGTGCTTCTCGAGGTGCTCGACCGAGGGCTGGACGAGCTTGAGGGCGACGAGCTTGTAGCCGCGCTTCTCGAAGCGGCCGATGATCTCGCCGACGAGGCCTGCAGGGGTGCGGAGCCCGAGTCAGCGGGTGCCTTGCCGAGGCGGGAGTGCGAGACGAGACGGACCGCGCTGGACACCGTCCGGCCTGCGAGCGGGAGGAGGGAGACGACGTCAGCATCTCGTTCCTGCGGGAGCGGGCAGGGGGGCAAGGAGACGCACTTGATCATGATGTAGGTCTGCTCCATTGTAGGCTGCGCGGAGGGCGAGGGGAAGGAGAGCGGCGAGTGGGGAGAGGTCGAGGTTGAGCGTCAGCGGAGGGAACGTGCCGCAGCGACGACTGCTCTGGCCAGACTGTGCACGCGCTGGGGGACAGTCGGAAGTGCTACCAGTGCCTCGAGCCTCCTCACAAGCCGCACAGGCCGGTGGGAGGCCCGCCCTCGCCCCGCCGCCGTCTCGTCGTGGGAGCTCGTCCGCCTCGGCCCATCCCAGCCCGGCAGGCCTCGCCGACCGCGCACGCCCGTGTTCAGGTAGAGCCAGGAGGGTACAGAGAGAGTGGACGCACTGACTAAGGGTGCGAGTAGAGGGGTGAGGTCGACTGGGCGGGAGAAAAGGCGGCCGCCGCTCTCGTCGTCGCTCCAGGCCTCGACGTCTCACTCTTTCTCTCTCGCTCGAGCGGTTCAAGACGGCTTTGCACTACTGCCTTTGCACACACACGAGGGACTATTACGTCGAACTAGACACGAGAGAGAGAGCGGAGCGGCTTCCCAACCTCAGAGCTTCTTGGTCTCGTGCTGCGCCTGCTGCGCTCCCTTCTCGACGCCGCGCTCCGCCTTGAGCAGGCCCTCCTTGAGCCCGTCCTTGGCGTCCTCAGCCTTGGCCGACGACCAGTTCCACCAGCTCTTGCCCTCGGCCTCGACCTTGCGCGCAGCCTCGTCGGCCGTCTGCTCGGCGCTCGCCGCCGCCGACGACAGCGACGCCGCAGCGTTGTCCGCCTTGGCCGACGTCCACGACGACCACGAAGAGGCCTGCGAGCAGGTAGCGGGACGAGCCGAGTCAGTGCGTGCTCGACTCGAGCGAGGGAGCGAGAGCGACAGGGGACGCACCTTGTCACTCGCAGCCTGCGAAGCACGGTCGAGCTCTGCCGCCGTCTTGTCCTTGGCCTCCTCGGCCTTGCTCGAGCCCCAGTTGACCCAGCTGCGCGTCTGCGGGCGAGGAAGACGGAAGAGTCAGCACGAGACGCTCGTCGTACAGGAGAGAAGCGCGAGCGAGAGAGCGAGACGCACCTCGGACTTGATGTCCTCGGCGGCGTTCGAGGCGGCCGACTTGGCGCGGTTGTACTCGCTCTTGACCGAGTCGGCGGCGTTGTCGAGGGTCGACTTGGTCTGCGAGAGGAGAGGGGCAAGAGAAGGCGAGGAAGGCGAGTCAGCCTCTTGAGAAGGTCGTCGAGAGGAGGGGGCCCGAGCGGGCTCGGAAAGAAGGCTCTGGACGCACCTCGTACTCGAGGTCGCGCAGCTTGCGCTCCATGGTGCCGCGGCGGAGCGAGCGGCCGGGTCCGACCCAGTCGAGGTACGGGTTGCCGCCGACCGACGTGTTGATGCCGTTGCTGTTGAAGGTCTTCTCGAGCTGCTCGAAGCCGAACTCGCGGTCGGGGCCCTTGAGGCTCTGGCCGTAGCGCTTGAGCTCGTCGAGCGTCGGCTTCCACGCCTGGCGCTCGCTCGGGCCCGAGCGCAGCGCGTCGCCCCAGCGGTGCACCTCGTCGGTGAAGCCGTGGCCGGCCGCCGACGACGACGGCGTCGCGCGGTCGGCGGCGTTGCGGACGCGGTCGGTGAGCGACGGCGTCGTCGCCCGGTCAGCCGCGTTGCGCGCGCGGTCGGCGGTCGACTTGGCGTCGCCGGCGAGCTTGTCGCCCCAGTGCTTGACCTCGTCGACGGCGTCGCGGCCGGCGTTGGCGACCGAGTGCGCGCCGTCCTTGAGCGAGTCCTTGGCCTGCTCGGCGCCGTAGCGCACGTTGTCGGCGAGGCGAGTCGCCTCGCGCGAGGCCCGGTCGGCCTCGTTCGGGCCGAGGGGCTCGGACGTCGAGCGCGCGCCGCCCGAGCGCAGGTCGTGGATCTCGCGCTCGGCGCCGCGCTTGAGCTTGGAAAGGTCCTTGGCCGCCTCGTGCTTGGGGTCGTCGAGCGTGAGGTAGTAGGCGGCGGCGCCGCCGACGAGAGCGAGACCACCGACGATGAAGCTGCACGGGAGCAAGGGTTCTCGAGTCAGCGGCTGCACTCCTGCGTCGAGCCTCCCGCCGTGCGGCTCCGTCGAGTAGAGGTGAGAGAGGGAGTCGAGCGAGGGTGACGTACCCGACGTTGGACTTCTTGGGCGGCTGCGGGGGAGGGACGCCGCCGGCCTGCGGGATGGGCCCGCTCGTGCCACCGTAGCCGGCCGCCGTCTGCCTGCCGAGGGGCACGTTGGTCGTCTTGTCGGTCGCGATGGGGCGGCCCGTGGGCGGGACCGAGAGGAAGCGGCGGGACGAGGGGATCTGGGAGTCGAGGTCGAGAGGAGCAACGTCAGCGTGGGCGCGCCGTGGCACAGGGTGGGTGCGAGGGTGTGCTCACAATGCGAGTAGAGCGCTGCATGGTGAAGAGCTTGAAGGGCGGTGTGGTGTGAGAGGGAGGAAGAGCGAGGGAGGCGGAGCCCGGGGGCGGCAGCCAGTCCGAAGGAAATGACGCGCCCGCCGCGAGGCCAGGGCGATCCGCCCCCAGAGCTACATCCGCGGAGATTGCATTCTGCGCGTTTCAATCGTAACCAACCTGCTGCGGACTCGGCGCGAGCCTCGTCTCGTTGTCGCTCTCTCTCCCCGGCAAGCGGTCCGGCCAGCTCTGCCCGGCCGCCGACCGTACGCTCGCTCGCTCCGCAGCCGGACGCTCGCTCCTCTTGTGCGCGCGCTTCACGCTGCTCGCCGAGAGCTCGCCTCCGCGGCCCTTTGTCCCGCACGCGCTGCTCCCTGTCGCCGCATGCGGCCTGCTCGCAGCTGTTACGGCCAGCCCAGCAGTCGCAGCGCATAGCTAGTCAGCAGCCCTGTCCGCACCGCAGCCTGCGCCGCATCCGACTGCGCGACTCGTCGCCTCCTCCTCCTCTCGGCTCCCCGCCTTCCTCCTCCTCCTGCCACGACTCGCTCGCCCTCGCCTCGACTCGTCGACTGCCACGATGGCGACTGCGCTCACATCGACCCACTGGCGCCTGCGCTTCAAGCCCGGCGAGCCCCTCGACTGGTCGGCCTCGACCGAGTCGTCCGAGATGCGCCAACTCGTCAACCGCCGCGACCTCATCTTCGCCCAGCAGCGCAAGGCCGACATCCGTGCGTTCCAATCTCCCTCGATCGACCTCCTGCGCCCAGACGCTGACGCTCAGCTTGCCCGCAGCTGCACTCCAAGCCCGCTCGGACGAGCTCGCCGACAAGGCCATGCGCAAGGTCGACCTCATCCGCCAGACTCGCGACCTCGACGCCTACAAGCGCTTCTGCATGGCCGCCAACGTACCGCCCTACCCGGTCACGGACGCCATGGTCGCCCTCGTCGTCTTTGCGCGCGCGTCGCAGGAGAGCGGCCCGATCCAGACGTTCCGCGACAACCTCGCTCGGACCAAGCGCGCGACCGACTTCGTGTGGACGGCCATCGAGGGCATCAAGAACTCGGTCTCCGTCGAGGCAGACGTGAACGCGCTCAAGGCGTTCGTCCGCGAGCGCACGAGCAAAGCCGCGAAATGTGCGTCGCTCTCTTCCCTCACCTTGCTACTCTCGACCCTCGCTGACTCGAGCCCTCGCAGCGCGTCGTCCGTCAGCCCCGCGAGCGGCACCATGGCACCGCTCGGCACCGAGCAAGAAGCGCCGGCGGCCGACTTCGAGTTCATCCGATACCTCGTCCGACACCTCGTCTGACGCCTCATCCGACACCTCGTCCGATGACGACGATGACGACAACGACGACGACAAGCGCATCATACGGCAGCGTTCGGCCGTCGGCAAGGGCTGTGAGCGCGCCCCGAGCAACGTCAAGCCGGCGGCATCGACTCCGTCAAGGTTCAAGCGCATCAAGCTCTCGCACGAGGTGAGCTCGCTCCCATCTAGCTCGTCCGCACGCTACAAGCTTATGGGTCGCTGACTCTCTGCCCCCCTGCGCGCAGACAAGTCCGGCACGCTGCAAGCCCCTCATCCCGCCGAGCGCTCTTTCCCTCTCTACCTCGCACGCCCCGATCCACCGCCTCGCACCCGCGCAGCACACCGCGCCTTCCTCTCCCGCTCAGGCCAAGCTCGCGAGCCACGACGTCGCCGCCTTCCTGCGCGGCTTCGACCCCACGCTCGTCGCCCTCGCGCCCGTCCTCATCTCGGCAGGCGTCAGCTCGGTGCGGGACTTGGCCGCCCTCGCCCAGCTCGAGACGACGACGCTGCGCCTTTTCTTCGACGACCTCGCTCAACAACCGGCGCTCTACAGCGAGCCCGCGGCGTCGATCGAGCTGCTCTGGGTGTTCGAGGGGAAGCTGCGCGAGGTCGCGCGGCAGTCGTGGTCGAGGTGACCGTGAGGGACAGTAGGTGCTTCGCTTGCAGGGCAAACGCTTCATCGACCGTCCTGATGTCTTCTGCAAGCGCTGCGAGCTATGAGCGAGCGAGAGAGGCGAGCGAGAGAGCGACGTTGAGAAGGCTCGCTCGTGCGCGTGCGCAGCTCTCGAAAGCCGTTCCTAGGGACTGCACTACATACTGCGCGCTCTCGAGCGCTGCAGTGAGCGCAAAGCCTGATAGTGCTCGTGCGGCGGGTGCTCCCCGGCACGAAACTCGCTCGCGCCTCCTCTGCGCGGGGGGGTCGCGCCGCGACGCCGAGCTCTCTTCGCTCCCTCCTCTCACCGTCGCCGCGTCGCCCCAGCACCAGGGCTACACCAGGCACCGCTCGATCTACTCTCCTCGCCGCCAGCACCCAGCGCCGCCGCAGCCCCTTACCCGCCGCCGCTTCTCGCCGTCCTCCTCGCCATTCACCTCGTCCACTCTCGACCCTTCACCCTGCGCTCCCTCTGCGGCATGAGCATCTCAGCATCGGGGAGAGTGTTCCCCGTCACTCGGTTCCCGCCCGACAAGCCGCTCGAGTGGACTGCCCGCACCAAGTCGCCGCTCGTGCAAGACCTGGTCCGTCGCCGCGAGGCCATCTTCGACAAGCAGCGCGAGGCCGACGACGGTGCGTCCCCTCTTCCTGCGCGTCGTCCCACTCTCTAGGCACGAGCTGACTCTGCGACCCCACAGCCGCCCTGCAGAGCCGCTCGGACCAGCTCGCCGTCGCCAACCTCTCGACCGGTCACCGCGCCGACCGCGCCGCCCTCGCCGCCTACAAGCGCTTCTGCGTCCTCGCCAACATCCGCCCTACCCTTTGACCCACGCCCTCATCCTCCTCGCCCTCTACGCGCTGTGCTCGGCCCAGGACGGGTCGAACCGGACGTTCCGGACCGTCCTCCAGCGCATCAGCGCTGCGACGGCCGCTGTCTGGACTGCGCAGCCCGTGTACGACGAGCTGCGTGCTCTGGACGACGACGGCGAGGCGCTCAGTGCGTTCGCTCGAGAGCGCCCGCAGGACAAGTCCAAGCGTGCGTCAAAGATACTCAGCAGTGCGTCAAGCTTCCTCTGCCGTTCCTGCACATGGACTCTGGCCTGACTCGGGCCTGCACAGACATCGCTCGCAGCACGATCAAGTCGCCAAGGACGTCCAGCCGACCGCGCCCGAGCTACGTCGGCCAGGACCAGCTGTACGAGTCGAGCGACAGCGGCCTCTCCGAGTCCGGCTCGGACGAGAGCGACGACGACGACCCGCCCAACTTTACTCAGCTTGTACGTCCCCTCTCCCAGCTCGACTCTCCCAACGTGCAGCGCGCTGACGCCCACCTTCTCCTGCAGCCGATGCCGGGCATGCCGCAGCCCGGCGACCAGTTCTCGTCGAGCGAGTCGGCCGAGCAGGCCGTGATCCGCGCGCTCGTCCCCGTCTACGGCTACTCGACGCGCACCAAGTACGACTCGAGCACCTATCGCAAGATGTACTGCATCCGCAACCACGGCTACTACTCCAACTCGGTCGAGGGCACCTGCTCGTTCGCCGTCGTCGTCGAGAAGGACTCGTCGTCGGGCCGGTGGGTCGTCAACGGCGCCCTCTCGACGTACGAGCACACGCACGGCCCGCACCCACAGCTCGCCGCCAACCCTTCCTGGCGCCCTATGATCCACAAGACTGTCGCGCTCGAGGCGCTCGGCATGAACTCGTCGTCGACCGGCACCGGCTCGCGCAAACGCAAGCTCGTCGAGATGCTCTCCTGCAGCGGCGACGACGACGATGGCGACAACGTCGACAAGAGCGGCGACGGCGAGGGCGAGATGAGCAAGCGCGGCGTCAAAAGGTCGTCAAGTCCGTGTCGGGCGCGTCCGGCGCGGCAGCAGGACCATGCGAGGCCGTCGGGCTCGGCACAGAAGGCCGACGTCTACAAGCAGAACCACCAGGTGCGTCCTCCCTTCGCACCTCTTCGACGTGCTCCAGCGGTTCGGATTTGGCTGACGTTGCTGCACCGACAGCCGCGCCGTCCCCTCCCTCCTCGCCCTCTTCCCTCCTTCGACCGATCGATACTCGCCCTTCCGCAGCGAGCCCGTACGGCCGCGCACGACATCGAACACTTCCTGCACGTCCTCGGTCCCTCGCTCGCCCCGCTCGCCCCGCACCTCGCCGCCGCCGGCATCGACTCGGTCGACGGGCTCGTCGCCCTTGTCAGCCTCGAGCCTGCGACGCTCGACCGCCTCATCGACGACCTTCGCGTCGCTGTGCACCCGCTCGCCGAGACGCGGCCGTCTGTCGTGCAGCTCAAGCTGTTCAAGAAGCGGCTCGAGGAGGCGAGGGTCGGGCTCGGGCGGGTCATGCAGGGGCGCAGGAGCATGTAGTCGATGGCGGCGGACTCGACGAGATAGGATGCAGCGCCTGCAATGCTCGGACTGCTTGTTCTGTTCAAATTCAGCGGTGAGAGCTGTGCCTCCCGCCGACTCGCCTCGAGAGCCATCGGGCGAGCAGCCACACTTGGCGGCGCTTCTAGCTTCGCCCCGTGACAGCGTACAAATGAGATCCTTGAGCACATGTCAGAGCCGAGCACGAGCTCGCCGCCGGTTGAGGGCGAGCTCGAGCTCTCCTCGTCGTGCCGCTCGCGGCGCCCGAGCCTCTCCACAGCTCGCCGCCTCGACTTCCTCGAGCGTACCCGCTCTCGCCTCGCAGATACAGTGCACTGCGCAGGGCTGCCCTCCTCCGGCGTCACATCGCGCGCAGCCCCAAGCCCGCGCGCGTACGCCCCGGCTCGTCAACAAGGTGCGTCACGCCGCTCCTTGTCCGTCCCTCCTGCTCTCGCTCCACACACCGCGGCAGCGCTGACGAGCAGCATGCAGGCGTGCTACAGCAGGGCTCGCCTTGCACCCTCGCTCGCCCCGCCACCACCTGCGCCCTCGTCGCGCCGGCACCTCATCAACACTGGGCCGACCTCCCGCTCCTCCTCTCGATGGGCCTGCAGGACGGGTGCAGCTCGCCGAGTCGACTAGCATGATGGCAGATATCCGCTTCCAGGTCCGTCCCGTAGTACCTCTCTCGCGCGCGCGAGGAGCTGGCAAGCTGACCCCGTCGCCTCAGCAGCGCCGCGAGCCGACCTCCACCTGGACCACCGCGAGCTCGCCAAGCCAGCTACAAGATGTGCGTCGCGCTCTCGCTCTCAGCTGAAGCATCGCTGACCCCACTCAACCCCGCCCGCAGCGCATCGCCGTCCTCTTCCCCTCCGGCACCGTCTGCCCGACCGCCGCTGCTTTCGTCGAGCGCTGCCCGCCGGGCAGCCTCCGAGCAGGTCTACGACATCTCGACGCACCAGCTCTCCGATCTGTGCGGCGAGCTCACGGCCTCGAAAAGGCCGAGGCTCGCCGTCGACACTGCGCCGAGGCCAACCTCGAGCACGCCCGACACGACGAGGCCGACTGCGACACCGACGTTCGCTCCAAGCCTGACGGCCGCCTCGACGACACTCGACGAGCCGGCAGGAGCGACGCAGAGCACCAGTCCCGGGCCGTCGCTGTTGCCTTCGCCGCCTCGGCCTCCCCCTCCCCCTTCCCCTCCTCCTCCGCCACCCCGACCCGCTTCGCCCGACCCTGCGCGCCTCGCCTTCGACCCGTCCATCGACATCTCGACCTTTTTCGCCGCCCTCGACGCGTCCTCCGTCGCGCTGGCGCCAGCCCTCGCCGCATCGGGCTTCGACTCGGTCGAAGCGCTCGCCGCGCTCGTCCTTCTCGAGCCCGCCATCCTCGACATCGCGCTCGGCGAGGTCGGGCTCCAGGCCGCTGGCAGTCGGGCGGCGGGCCTCGGTCCTGCGCAGTACGCTGGATCTGGGCGAGTTCGAGCGACTTGCCGTTGCGCTCAAGGCGTCGCGCGGCGGCGGCGGTAGCGGTGTCTCGGCGTGACGGCGGCCGCCTCACTGTTCTCCCTCTTCCGCACAGCTGTTCCCTTGCCATCTCTATGCAGTCGCTGCAATGCACGAGCCTGTCGTCATCGTCGTCGAGCCGAGAGCGAGCGAGCGAGAGACATGTGCGAGCTGGCTCGCGCGCGCACGTGCACGGCCAGCCTCGATGCGGCGGAACACACAGCGAGCAAGTGAGTGCGCTGCAAGCAGCCGCGCAGCCTGTCGTCGCACGAGAGCGAGCGCGACTTGGGGCGGACAGGGCGAGTCGGACCCGATCACGGACAAAGTCCGTCGCTCTTCATCTCCTGCGCCCTCTCGCTCCTGACCACCACCGCCTGGTCTTGCTCGCACCTGCGGGATGCACCCTCCTGGGTCTGACTGGCACCTGCACGGCGGCGCACCGCCCTACGCCGCCGCGCCGTCGCTCGAGTCGGCCGCCTCCGCCTCGCTCGACCCCACCTCGCTCCTCGCTCCGCCGCGACACGACGAGGGCGTCGTGTGGGTCGACGCACCGCCGCCACAGCCTCATCCAGCCACCTTCTCTCACCACTACTCGCTCGACGGGCCCCTGCACCACCGCCACCCGCCTCGACTCGCTTACGACCCCGCCGCCGACGAAATTCAGGCACATCGCGACTCGGCCCAGGCGCAGCAGCACGCGCACCACCACCAGTACCAGCCCTACCTGCAGCAGCACTACGCCCCGCCGCGCCACGCCCCGCCGCACGCCGACCCGCACCAGCACCCGCCCCCGCAGACCGCCTACTCGCCGCCCGACGTCAAGCGCCGCCGCATCTCGCACGACCAGTACTTCGAGCAGGGCCTCGTCGACCAGCACCCTGCGCCGCCAGGGTGGCACGACGCGTACGAGCACCACGAGCTCGACGCCGCCTTCAGCCCTCAGCCGACCGGCACCGCCCCGCGCCGCCCGAGCGACGGCGCAGCGTCGTCGCGCCGCGACAGCGCACAGCTCCTCGAGAGCGAGGTCGTCGCACGGCACAGGGCCTCATGGGGCGTCGACGCCGTCACGGCGGCCGCTGACCTGCGCCTCTCGCCCCACCTCGCCTCGTCGGCCTCGCCCTCGCTCTCGCTCCTCCCCGCGCCTTCGGGACCGGCGCCCGACGGCATGGCGTCCTCCGACCCGACGTCGACTTCGCTCGCGCAGCCCCTCGTCGGGACGGCAAGCGCGCCCGGCCCCGGGGCGCCGCTCAAGCCGACCCGTGCCCGCCTCCCTCGCGACGACGCCGGGCAAGCCGGCCTCGCCGACAAGAGCTGCAAACAGTGTCGGTGCGTCCATTCTCTCTCCATCTTGGCCCCTCGAGCGTCCCCTGCGACGACGACAACGACGCTGATGCCGACCTCGCAACAGGATCCGCAAGGTGCGGTGCACGAGGACCTGGCCCGTCTGCGCCAGGTGCACGAACAAGAACCTGCCGTGCCACTACGGCAACCTCGTTCCGAGTACGTCCACCTCCTCTTGTCGTCGAGCCCGCCGCGCCTGTGAGTCGCGCTGACGCTCACCCTGCGCGCAGTCGACCTCGTCAAGACGATGCAGCCCGAAGCTCGTGTCGCTGAGCTCGAAACCCGCATCAGTACGTCCTGCAGCCTCTCTCTGAGCTCGTCACTAGTACAGAGCTCACGCCGCTCCTTCGTTCGCAGAGTCGCTCGAGATCGAGCTCGCCCTGTCGCTCGCGCCCTCCTCCCCGCCCAAGCACCCTCTCCTCGACCCGACCTCGTCGTCCCTCTCCCCTGCACGCCCTCCCTCGGCAGCCGACCTCCCCGACCAGATCCTCTACGCCATGACGTCCGCCCTCGGCGACACGCTGTCGAGCGAGCGCCTCGAGGCGCACACGGCCGCCATCCTGCGCGCCGCCTGCGTCCGCGCCGACGAGCTCGCCGGCGCCGCCGCGCCGCCCGTCAAAAACGCACACGACGGCACGACGACCTCGCCCTCGCCGGCGCGCACGCGCTTCGCCCAGCAGGCCGTCGCCGACGCCCAGCTCGTGTGCGACGAGCTCGACCCGCTCTCGTCGTCCGAGCGCCTGCAGCACCCTTCCTGGGCACGCCTCGTCACCTGGTCGCTCCTCGATGCGTGTTGGGCGACGTGCAGCAGCAACACGCCCGTCTTTCGGCCGTTCCATCCGCCCGAGGCCAAGAGCAGGCTGTACGTCGACGTCGAGCGGCTCAGCGCGCCCGAGCGCTGCGTCGTCGTCGCCATGTGCGCGCTCGGCGTCAGGAGCACGGACGAGCTCGACGTGCTCGGCATGGCGGGACTCGACGGCTCGGCGCACGACGCGTCAGCCCCGGCGGCGGGCTACGACGAAGAGGCGCCGAGGACGCCGCGGCGCAGCCTCGCCGTACAGCGCGAGCTCGTCGCTCGTGCGCTGCGCACGCTCATGCTCGACCTGTACGACCGTCTCGAGGTGGCGCACGGCGAGGGCGACGAGGAGGCGCTCAAGGCGACGGCGGTCTGCGGCGCCATGATGATGTGTGCGTCGCTTCGCTCTCAGCTCGTCCCCTTCCTCGCGCTCCTCGGCTGACCGAGCTTCTTCCTCGTCGCAGGGAACGAGCTCCTGCCTCGACGCTCGCGCTCGCTCGTGCGCGTCGCGCTCGGCCACTACCGCGACCTGTTCGACGCGACCTCGACTCTCGCCTCGCCCGACGCCATCACGGCCGCCCGCACGCACCTCCTCGGCATGTACGCCCTCCCCCTCCTCCACCAGGACGCGACGACGTCGGCGTACCTGCGCATGGCGCCCCTCATCGCCGACGCCGACCTCGACGAGTACTTTGCGCCGTTCGCCATCCCGATCCTCGCTCGCGCCGACAGCGGCGAGTGGAGCCTGCGCGAGGAGATGCTTCCCTGGATCGACGTTGACCGACTCGGCGGCGACAACCACGGGCAGCTCTTGATGAGCGGGCTCGTCATCTACAAGTGGCTCGCGGCCTGCCTGCGGTGGTGCGCCCAGATGAGCTGCGGTGCGTCCTCCTCCTCATCCACCGTCTCTACCTCGACCACGAGCCCTCATCTGACACCCCTACGTCCCCTGCAGCACGCTCTTCCTCCGCCCCGATCTCGGCTCGCGCGCTCGACGTCCTGTTCGGCCTCATCTCGCAGATCCACTCGACCGTCCAGGTCCTGCAGCACCACCTCACCCACTCGCCCTCGCCCGTCCACCCGACATGTCTCGGCCCCGACGGCGACACGTGCGACCAGGTCCACCTGCGCTGGTGCGCCCGCCTCGACCGCGAGACGGACGACTGCGTCTGGCTCGCCTTCGCCACAGTCGGCGAGCGCATGATGCGCGACGAGGGTGAGCGCAGCATGTGGAACGAGGTCAAGGACGAGGAGGAGAGGCGGCGAGCGGGCGACGAGGGAGAGCGGGTCGACCTTGGGTGGCTGCAGCGGTGCGAGGGGCAAGTGCGTCGGGGGCTCAAGCGCGCCGCTTTCTACTTCAATGTGCGCCCTCCCCTCTCTCTCTCTCGCTCTCTCCCTTACGGTGAGGTAGCTTGTGCTGACGAAGGAGCTCGGCTCTGTGTGCGCGCAGTGCTTCGTCCTCTCGCCCGACCCGCACCAGACCCACCACCTCGCCCTCGAGCTCGAGCTCATCCCCTCCTGGACCTTCCTCGCCGCTCAACGCTTCACGTCACCTTCTTCGTCGACGTCGTCAGCCTCGCCTTCTTCCGCCGGCGCCGGCGGCCCAACCCGCAAGGCCGACGAGCTGTCCGAGACGGAGCTCGGCTGGATCGAGCGAGGCCTCGAAGTCGCGAGCCTGTACCACCCAGTCGCCGAGCGGCGTCTCGTCGAGCTACGAGCGTACCGTGTGGCTGAGCGTGCGAGGGTGGAACAGCTGGTCGGCGCGGGCGCGACTTGTGCGTCCTCTTCCCCTGCCGCCCTCTCGGATCCTCGAGCTCGCCGAGCTGACGCCGCCCTCCCTCTTGCAGCTTTTCCGTTTCCTGCGTCGATGCCGATGCCCTCTACCCCTCGCCCGAGCCTCAAGCACGCTGGATCGTCGCACGGGTTTCGGCGCAAGCTTGATTTCCAGGAGGCGATGCGCGAGGCGCTCGCGCAGACGGTGCCGAGCTGGGCCTGACGGCTGTACATCCTCGCCTCGAGCTGATATCTATAACATGATGATCCATTGCGCTGAAGGAAGAGGGAGCGAGAGAAAGGAGAGCGAGAAAAGCTAGACGGTCCTCCTCCCTCCCTCCCACCCCTCCCTCCTTGCCCGCCCCTTGGCTCTCGAAGCGTTCGACGCTACCCCTCCAGCCGTCCAACGCGCTCACCGAGCGACGAGCTGCACAAAGTGAAGGAGCGCGTTGACTACCTCGCTCGACGCCGCCGGGATGATGTCGGCGCACAGCTTCCTCGCCGCCGCCGGGTCCTTGAGCTCGCTGAGGGTGCGCCACGTCGTGAGCCCTCGAGCGACGAAGAGCGGCACGAGAACCTGCAGCGAGCCGCTCGGCTCGAGCTCGAGAAGGTACGAGCCGACGAGGGCGTCGGCCGTAACGAGTGCGCGAGAAGGGGCGGGAGGGGCTCGAGCGTCGGGGCGGGCGGGTCCGACGGGCGAGTACGGTGCGGCGCTCGTCGAGGCCGGCGCAAAGACGGACGTGCGGGCGGTGGGCTGGAAGGAAGTGCCGGCGCGAGCTGGGATGGCCGGGCGCACGAAGGGCGAAGGGCGCGAGGAGGAAGTGCCGCAGCGCGACCCAGACGTGCCACTGCCACTTGCGCTCACGAAGGCCGTCGCCGTGCGGCGGCCCGACGACGCCTCGCCGGGCTCGAGCGAGCCGTTGTCGACAGGCGAAGGGCTTGTCGAAAGGCGGCGGCGAGAAGCTTGTGAACTTGAGAAGGCCGTCTGCGAGAAGAAGAAGAAAAGAGGGACGCATCAGCTTCTCGTTCGAGTTGTCAGAAGCATCGCTTTGCGAGAAGAGAGCGCACAGTCTTCTTGGTCCCGCCTTTGCGGCCGAGCTTCGAGGAGGACGCGCTCGAGCGACGACGCTTGGCGAGCGGAAACTTGCTGCGGCTCGGCGCGTCGAGGCCGAGGGCCCGAACGATGACTGGGCTGGTGACGGCCGGGCGCCAAGTCGGATCGACGATGATGCGGCTGTCGGGTCCGTGCGTGTGCTCGAGGATGGAAGTCGACGGGTCGAAGTGCCAAAAGGACGTGTCCGGGTCGCAGCGGCCAACGAGGTAGTACTGGCAGCGACTCGAGGGGGCGCCCGCGCCGTACTTGGCGCAGCGGTAGTGCACTCGCTCATCGCCCGTCCACGTATGCCGTAGCGTGACGCCGTAGACCGGGACGACGGCCTTGAGGAAGGCCGAGTAGAGCGCCTCGTGCGAAGCGAACTCCTGGTGCGGCTGAGGGAAGCCCGGGCACTCCTGCGCGAGGCACAAAGAGTCAGTCTCGGTCCCTCCTCGAGCGTGTACAGGTAGAGGAAGTAGAACGCACGAGTTTGTGCGCGTCGGCGCTCTTGCGAGTCGAGTTCCGGTCGGCGTCCTGTTTGCTCGCCGGCTTGGCGCGCTCGTCGTCGCTCGACTCGAGGTCCTCGTCAGCTGCAGGCGAGCAGGTTCACCATCAGCTTTGCTTCAGCAGGAGCAGGAAAGGAGCGCAAGGAGAGGACGGGTCGACGCACCGCTCGTCGCTGCGGCGGTCCGGGTCGCCTTGCGCCGCTCGCGCACGAAGCTGAAGCACGCCTCGCCGTCAGGATCCAGGTCGTCGAGGGCCGAGACGTAGTCGAACGGCGTCCACAGGTGCTCGGTCAAGTGTCGGAGCTGCTTGATCTGGTAGGCGAAGGAGCGCGCGCAGACCTGGGCCGACGAGTAGTGCGCGGCGACGCACAGACCGAGGAGAGGATAGGCGATCGGGAACTGCGGGACCTTGGCAAGAAGGCAGAAGCGGTTCCAGGCCTCGTACGTGCGCTTCATGTGGCGCGTCGTCTGCTTCTTGAAGAGGTCGTCCACGAGCATCTCGCTTTCCTCGAGTTCGTCGACTGCGAGCGAGCCAGAGCCTGTCAGTACTCGCCCTTTGCGGCCGTGAAGAAGGAAGAAGGACGCACTGTTCATGTAGGCCTTGCGCTGGCCGGCGAAGATGTCGTCCCGACGGTCAACGAGACGCTGAACGCTTGTCGAGGGCATGCTCGAAGGCCAGACGAGCGACGAGCCGGCTGGGAACAAGCCCCCTTGGCCGCCGCTGAATGCAGTAAGCGAGCTCGAAGCCGTAGCTCGCGGCTGCGGAGCGTCGTCATCCTCGTCCTGCACCGGCGAGGAGACAAAGTCAGCGCTTCCTCCTCCGAGGGGTTCGAGGAGTGCGAGCAGCAGCGCACCTTGATGATGATGTCGTCGTCGTCGTGCATGAGGAGGCTCGAGTGTCTGGCTGTTTTCGAGCTGCTGTAGAAGGCGGTCGTGGGCGACGACGAGCGGATGCCGGCGAAGGGTGCGTGCGCAGGGCGGCCGACGTAGTCGAGAGCGCAGTCGAGATCGAAACGGGCGCTTTGTCGCGCCTTGTCGGACGAGAGCGAGGCGAGCAAGCTCGACGAGGAGCTCACGAGCGGGAGGAGCAAGAAAGCAACGACAGGCGACGAGGACGGGACCGGAACGTCCGACGAGGCTCGTGCGTCCGTCCGCAGACGCTTCAGCGCGCAGGCCCCGTCTCGGCCAGCTCGTCGGGATAGGAGCTTGGCTCTTCGCTGCCCGCCCTCATTCACGTGCTTAATGAAGGCCGCGCTGACGGATTCGCAGCTGTCTGACCGATTGGGCACCAATGAGGGCGGCCAAGTGCCGCGGCTCTCGCTCTCTCTTCTGCTCGGCCATGCTCACGCTCGCTCGAGTGGGAGACGAAATGCTCATTGCAAAGAAGCTCCAACGAGAGGAAGGGAAATAGAGAAATGAGAGAGTGCGAGGGAAAACGGGTCTGCGAGGGTGGCCGGCTCAGCCGGCACGAGGTGCGCTCGCAAGCTGCGCGAACTCGAACAGGACATCGTCGAGCTCGCCTCCGACGTCGCTCTTCGAGATCTAGGTCGTGAGCTGCCACAGCTTCTTGCGGTTGCCGACGAGCGAGAAGACGTCGGCGAACGAGTTGATGCCATGCTCGAGGAGGTGCGGCACGAGGATGTCGAGCGCGCCGGTCGGGTCGAGCTCGGCGAGCCAGCCGGCGAGGTTCAAGCCGAAGGGGTGTGCGTAAGGAGTCGCTGCCGTGGCGGTCGGTGTCGTAGGAGGGAGAGGCAGACGAGGCTCGAGAGCAGGGACGAGCAGTCCGAGGCGAGCGACGGCGCGACTCGCCGACGCCGGGGCGTTTGACGAGGTCGTAGAGGTCTGCAGACGAGGTGCGAGGTGAGAGTCAGTAGACGTCACAGCGGGAGGGTGAGGAAGGCGAGGAAAGAGGAGCGCACCGTGGGAGAGAGGTGCTTGGCCTTCTTGACCGTCGCGGCGACCTCGGGCGCGTCCTCGCGGAGGGAACGCTTGAGGCCGCTCGGGACCGGTGCAAGCCCGACGGCGGCGCGAGCGACCGCGTTGATGAGGCCCGGCCGCCACTTCGGGTCCTTGACGAAGCGAGGGTCGGGACCGTGGTCGTGCGAGGTGGTGGCGTGAGGAGCGTCGAGCGCCCAGCGACGAGTGTCGGGGTCGAAAACGGCGACGATGTTGAACGGGCACTTGTCGCCCTCGCCTTTTGAGCCGTACCGCCCGCAGCGGATCTGGGACCTCGTGGCCGACGTGTTCGAGAAGCGGCACGACGAGCCGTACACGAAGAAGACGGCCTGGACGACCTTGAAGAAGAGGTGGTCGAGCGTGTCGAACGACTGCTGGGCGAGAGGGAGGTCCGGGCATGGCTGCAGGGGGGGAAGAGGAGGAGCAGCGTCAGCGAGCAGAACCCGAAGCGGGGTGAGCGAGGAGAAGTCACGCACCAGGTCGGTCCACGAGTCGGTCGCACGAGGTGCACGAGCCGCAGTCGAGGTCGACGGCCCTGAAAGGCGGCGACGAGGGCCGTACGACCCAGAGTCGTCGTCGTCCTCGTCGTCGTCGAAGTCGCCCGGGCTTGACGTTTCTGCCGGCGCCTGCTTGGCCGACTTGTGCGAGCGAGGTCGGCGATCTGCAGGGCCGGCTGAGAGCCAGCTTAGGGTTCAACGTGCGGGCAAGGCTGTAGGGGAACAGGACGCACCGGCATGGACCTTCTGCTCCTCGACGAACGCTCGGACCGCCTTCTCGCCATCGCCGACCGCCTCGAGCTGCGCCAGAATCGGGTGGCCCGCCCAGACCTCGTCGGTCCAGTCCTTGAAGCGCTCGATGATGCCGAGGAACGTCGTGCAGCCGCCGTCGGCCGAAGTCGAGGACGAACGGGCGACGAGGGCGAGGGCGAGGACCTGGTGCGAGATCGGGAACGCCGGGATGCCGGCGGCATCGCAGTAGCGCAGCCACGCGTTATACACGTACTTGATCTTGTCCTTGGTCCTGCCGGTCGTCCCGGACTGGTCGAGACCCGCCGAGTAAGCTTCCTCGGCCTGCTCGAGCAGCTCAACTGCGAGGGACGGGCGTCAGCAAGCCGAGTAAAGGCTCGTCATGAAGCTGAACAGGACGCACTCTCGACGTGTGCTTGACGCTGGATGGCGTAGATCTTGTCGCGGTTGCGCACGAGCGCCGCCAAGTCGGTCGACGAGATCGGCGCGTCCCACTTGAGCGGCACGCCGGCCGGGAACAGTCGGTGGTGGCCCTTGATGTGCTGGTCCGGCGCCAGCTGAGCGAAGACGAGCCTGCGCTCCTCCTCGTCGGGCTCGGCCTGTCGAGGGAGGAAGAGGGGGGGAGAGGGCGAGCGTGAGCCAGGAGGACGAGCGAGACCGCGGCGAGGGGAGGAAGAGCACGCACCTTGATCTGGTCCTCGTCTTCCTCGCCCTTGACGTGCATACTGCTGGTGCTGTGCGAACGAGGAGAGCGCAGGAGCCAAAGGAGCCAGCGAGGAGAGGAGCCCGACGAGCTCTGCACGGACCGGGGAGGCGAGCGGCCCAAGCGGGCGGACGAGCGGACTATCCGAAGCAGCCCGGACACTCTCCTAAGCGTTGTGATCGGAGATCGAGATCTGCATGCGGCCTCGTCGTGTGCGGCTCGACCGCGAGAGCGAGAATGGCGACATGAAGCGGAAACGAGCCGGGCGCGCAGCGGCGGGTTAATCGAGCTTGACGCTGGAGCGGCAGCGCGAGGGGGGGACTAGTCTCGATAGAGAAAGAGCGAGTAGGATAGGGCGAGAGTGCGGCGCTAGAACGAGCCTGCTGGGCGAGAGAGCGAGGCAGGGTCGACCGCTGAGTTGCAGACGAGGTACGGTCTGCGGACGAGAAGCGCTCGTCAGCAGGACGCACATACAGTACGAGCGAGAGGGAGGGACTGCGAGCGCACCTTCTCTTCCTCAAGGCCACTTGCCCCTCGCCGCTCGTCTCCTTGCCCGCCTCACCCTGCCGCTCCCTGCCGCCCGCGCCCGACTCACAACCAAAAGCCCAAGTCGCCCGCCCGCATCGAGACATCTTCCGAGAGCTCCAAGCACGGTTATGCTGCTTTGCTCGTCGGCGAGCCTGCTCGCCCGCAGAGGAGGCGCTCCCGGAGGAACGTCTCCGGCTCGACGGCGACGAGAGCTGCCCGCCTTGTCGCCTCGCCGCACCCACCTGCCTAATCAAGGCCCTGATCGCGCTCGCGCGCCGGCGGGCAGGGCTGTAGTCGGCGTGCAGGTGTGCGCACCGGCTTGGCGAGCTGACGAGGGCGACTTGGTGAGGCGGTCGCGCGACGTCGAGGATGATCGGCTGTTGAAGAGTGAGAGTCAGCTCAAGCACGCCTGGTCATGGTGCACAGCCCGCCTCGCCCCTCGTCGCAAGAGGAGGGAGAGGAAGGGAGGAGGACGCACCCTCCTAGCCCGGACGCGCTCTCGCAGCCGACTCTACCGCCTGCGCGGGAAGGTGGTGACGCCTCGACCGTTGACGCAGATGCCGGCGACCTGGGCGTGGTGCCTGTGCTGACGTGCGCCGTTCTCGGAGCTTGAAGCGAGTTAGGCCGACCGGCTCAGTCGAAGATGGAGCTGTGGGAGGGGCCTGGGTCAGCGCGCTCGGTCCCGCAGGCGGCAGAGAGAGTCAAGGAGAGGCACGCACCGGTCTGCAAAGTTTACTGCGAGCTTGAACCGTCGTGAGGCGTCGCGGGGAGGGTCGAGGTGGAGGTGACGAGCCGGCGAGTGACGAGAGCCGCCGGGCGGCCGAGAGTAGATGGAGGGCGGCGGTGCACGTTTCTCGAGCTGCATAGCACAGCCAGCAGTGGCTCTCATAGCGTGACAGGCGGAGATGTGGAGGAGGAGCAAGGGCTTGCTGATGAGGCCGGCGACTCGCTCTCTGCTCACCTCAGGGGCTCACAGGGCAGGCTGGGCGAGATGTGTGGTGGGCACAGCTGTACTGCAATCACTAGGCAAGGCACTAAGCGGCACCGCTCCTCCTCGCGCTCACGACCGCAGCGCCTCGCCCTCCTCGCCGAGCCGCCGCTCGAGCAGCTTCAACTGGATGACCGACAGGGGACAGACACGCTCGCCCCTCCTGCGCTGCGCCCCTGCGCGACGACTCGCTTCGACGCGCACGACGTCGAGCGTGATCTTGAGGATCGGCGGCTCGAGGAGGGCGAGCCAGGTGAGCGAGGCGACCGAGTCGAAGCCGGCGTCGACGAGGTGCGAGGTGAGCGACTCGAGGGATGGGTGAAGGCTGACGAGGAAGGCGCGGATGTCGAGGATGGGCGAGACGAGGGGTGAAAGGGGCGAAGCCGCGGCGGAGTGGACTGCCGGGTCTGCTTGAGCCCGCGCCGACGATCCGGCCTCGAAGCTCGGGGCGCGTCCTCCGCTCCAGCTACACGTCGCGGCTCGCTCGAGAAGGGCGGGCTTGGGCGAGGAGGACGGCGGGAGAGAGAAGGGGAGGTCGGCGAGGTCGCTGCGCGCCGTCGTCGAGAGCGAACCGAGCGGGTTTCTCGAGACCTGTTGCGGGATGTCGGCTGCATCAGCGACTGCGCGACGTCTTCGAGGAGCCGAGAGCACGAGAGGACGAACTGGGAGTACGTACCTGAACGAGCAAGTCCGACGAGTTGTCCTTTGCGCTGCGACAGACTGCGTCCTGCTCGACGTCAAGCTCGTCTTCTTCGAGCTTGGGGCGCTTGATCGACTCGTCGAAGCGTTCCTTTACTTTGAACGACGTGTGCGCCTGCAGCTGGAAGCCCTTGAGCTCGGGCGACGAGGAGCGCTTCTTGGGCGCGGTCGAGGGCGAAGGAGCCCAGCGAGAGCGAGACCGAGAGGCGCTCTCAAAGTCGCTCGCCTCGGCTGAAGACGACTCAGATGACGAGATGACCGTGCGACGCCGTGTGAGGAGGGGCGGAGTCGGGCTGCTGCTGAAAGTCGGAGAGAAGACCTCGAGGCGGACGCGCTTGTTCTTTTTGCGCGACGAACCTGACGATGACTGCGAGCAGGCGGCGAGGCATCAGCGTCAAGCTACGAAAGCGTTTGGACAAGGACAGAGGGAAAAGACGCACCGAGCCCTCGTCGCTCCCGCTCGAACGTCCTCGCTCGCCTCGTCGAAGCCGCTTCTTCCTCGGGATGAAGACCTCGGCCTCGTCGCTCTCGAGCTCAGCCTGCTCATCTGCGGCCTTGCGCTCGGCTCGGCTCTTCCACCGAAGGGCCCTGCTCGACGAAGGCGGCGGCGCGACGCTCGGACCCGCCCTCGGGCGGAGAGACGCCCGGCTCCTGCTGCTTGCCGCGTCGGGCGTATCGGGAGCGGTCGAGCGAGAGATCGATGACGAAGACACAGACGGCGTCGTCAAGGTGAGGGATTTGACTGTCGGCGAGGGCGGAGTCAGGACAAGAGCGTCGGCCCGACGCAAGCGAAGTGCGGAAGGACGAGACGCACCGAGTGCATGCCGGTTCCACAACACCTTGCGCTCGCTCATGAACTCGCGGACGGCTTGACCTGTCGGATCGAGCTTGCTGAGGGCCTCGAAGCTCGGCTCGCCCGCCCAGACGTGGTTGGCGGCGCTCGCGCACCCCTCGAGGAGGCTCTGGTACGTTTTGGGGTAGTGGTGCGGCGACGAGCACTTGTCGTGAAGCCACAGGGCGAGCATGGGCGACGGGATGGGGAAGGAGGGTACTCGTTGAGCGACGCAGACGCGCGAGTAGTTGCGCCAGGCGGCCGAACAGGTGCTCGTCGGCGAGAGCTTGGCGATGTGGGCGGCCACGGCCTTCTGAGAGGCTGCTGCGCGCTTGCCTGTGGGCATACAGGCCATCAGCAATGGCACTCAGAGGAGGAGAAGGCGTGAGAGTGGGACGCACCGTCTCTGCACCCTCGCTGCATCTCGAACACCTTGTCGCGCGAGTTGACGAGGCGGCACATGAGCTCAGACGTAGTCGCCGCCGGGCGAGGAGCCGAACTGCTTGAAGTCTTACCTTGTGCGAGTCGACTCAAGCGCGGCGCCTGCGCCATGTCGTGCTAATCCTCGGCCAGGTCGGGCTTGACGGGACGGCGGGATGAGGAGGGGAAGGGGAATAAGGACGCGCGTCGCAGTGTTGGGGGTGCTCCTCGTAGCGTGTACTCGCTCGGTACTGGTGCGGCTCGTAGCGACGAGGTGAGCGACGAGAGGGAGAGCGAGAGAGCTGGAGCAGCGAGCGCCGGCGTGGGGCAACGCGTCGGTCCCGCTCGCTCGCGCTCCAGCGTGCTCGAGCAGGCTTCTGAGGAAGCGATCCGTACCTCCCTACGAGCGTGCCAATACAGCGTCCTCGCAGCGCCTCTCGAGACGAAGAGCGCGTGCGAGAAAAGGCCGGCGACTCGAGAAGGTCGTCGCACTCGAGCCAGACCGAGCGACAGAGCACAAAGGCAATAGTACTGCATGGTCGTGCGTAGAGTATGGCAAGGTACAGGGGAGACTAAAAGCGAAGAAGGAGAAGGGCGAGGAGAATCGGCCTCGAGCGTCGTCACGGACCTCCTCCTCCTCACGACGACCTGAACGCCGTGCACTGCTCCCTGAGCGTTCTCGCCAAGAGCTTGAGCTGGATGACCGAGACGGGTTCGAGCGGCGCGTCATCGGGTGCGGCCGCGGCGCCGGCGAGGTGCTGGAGGCGGACATGATCGAGGGCGAGGTCGAGGATCGGCGGTTCGAGCGCGGCGAGGGCCGACAGGGCGCCTGCGTCGAAGCCGGCACCGAAGAGATGAGGGACGAGAGGGGCGAGGGAGGGGTGAAGGCCGAGGAGGAACATCTCGAGTTCGAGTGCGGCTGTGGAAGAGAGAGGGAGATGTCGAGGGGCGGATCGGCCGGTGGGGAGCGGTAGCGCGGCGGCCGCGGGGAGCGGCGTCGTCGAGTCCTGGTATGTAGGGCCGCGCGGAAGGAGCTCGAGCTCGCGGCGCTGCGGCGAGGGCGCGCGCTCGTGGCGATCTTGCCGACGAGCACGGTCGGCGGGCGAGTGCTCTGGTCCTGAGACTCGCTGCTTCTTGCTGCACGACTTCGACGTCTTGCGCTTCTGCGTACACAGCGGGCGTAGGCGTCAGGGCCACTTCGACTGGGCGAGAGCAGGATGTAGACGAAGCGCGAGCGCACCTTGATCTTCGACGGCGCCCGTTTGCTCGTGATGACCTTGCTCTTGACCTTCTTGCCGCTCGTCGTCAACTTGCGCACGCCCGACAGCTGCGACATGCCGAGAGCTGCCCGTGCGTCGCGACCGCGCACCCTCGGGCGCCAAGAGGGGTCGCGCAGGATTTGGGCGGCGGGTCCGTGCGAGTGGCGCGCCTCGTCGGCGCCCTCGGCGACGATCCAGCGCCCGGTGCGCTCGTCGAGCTCGACCTCGACTCGGTACGAGCACGGCTGCGTGCCGGGAGGGGCGCGGCTGGGCTTCGCCCGGTTGCACTTGATGATCATCGAGCCCATCGACGAGGACGACGACTTGGCGACGCCGACGCCGTAGACAGGCAGCACGGCGCGCACGAAAGCGCCGTAGGCGTCACGAGCCGACGAGAAGGTGTCGCCCGCCTTAGGGAGGCCCGGTACCTGCAGAGGAGCAAGCTCGTCAGCTGCGAGTGAGGGGACCTCGCAGACGCTGGGGAAGAGGGACGCACGACGAGCTGGTTCCTCGAGTGGCTGACCGAGCTGGACGAGCCGTGCGGCACGTTGTCGAAGGCGAAGCTGCTGGTGGACGAGGCACTGTCGGAAGCGCCAGTCGAGGCGGACGAAGCCGAAGAGGCGGTCGAGATGCTTGCGCGGCGCCGCTTTTTGGAGCCTGCAGGGCGGGTCGAGAAGAAGCATCAGCACAGGCGCTCGAGCGCAGGGAAAGATGAAAGGAGAGAGGAGGACGCACGCTCGGTCGTCGGCTGGGTCGGCTTGCGCTCGAGCAGGAACTCGTCGACGGCGTCGCTGTCGGGATCGAGGGCGAGCAGGCTGCGGTAGCCGGACGAGGCGGCCCATCCCGCGGCGGCGAGGTCCATGATCTTGATGAGGAGCTTGGCGTACGTCTTGAAGTAGCCGTCGCCCTGAGTCGAGCACTTGTCGACGAGCCAGAGAGCGACCATGGCGGGCGTCATCGGGAGGGGGGGAACGCCTTGCCCGTCGCAGAAGCGCGTGTAATTGCCGAACGAACTGCGAGGAAGGCTTTGTCCCGCCTTGGCCGACTGCTTGATGAACTCGTCGACGGCGCGCTGCGAGTCGGCCACGAGAACGGCTGCAGGTCTCGAGTCAGCGTTCGTGCGGCAGGCTGCAGAGGTCACGTCAAGAGCGAGAAGAAGGGACGCACGATGCTGACAGGCGCGCTGCTTGGTGAAGATGTCCTCGCGCAAGTTGACGAGCTGCCGCACGAGCGCCGACTTGGTCTTGGCGCCCCACGATCCCGAGATGCTGCCAGGCACTGCGCGCGTTCGGTGCGTCAGACGAACCCACTGAGGAGCAGGAAGAGGGGAGAGCGAGCACGCACCGATGCCGAGACCGCGCCCGTCAAGCTCCTCCTCGTCCGACTCCGCCTCCCAGTCCTCCTCCTCTCCGTCACTGCTTGACCCGTCCTCGCTCTCCCTCGCCGCTCCCGCCGCCTCGGCATTCCCAGCGGGACCGTGCGAGTGCTCCCACACGCAGGAGTCCGTCTCGAGCTCCCACACGCCGTCCTCGGCGAGCACGCGCACCGTGAACGGGCAGGACGAGTTGAGGCGCCGCTCGCACTTGGCCGTCGCCGAGAGCTCGGACGACCAGTAACGCTCGATCGAGACGCCGTAGGCGTCGAGCAGGCGGGCGCGGCAGGCGTCGAAGAAGCGGTCGGTCGAGGAGAAGGTGGCGGTCAGGTCGTGGAAGAGGACGGTCCTGCGCTGCGAGTGGACAGCTCGTCAGCGGTGAAGATCGAATGAGGAACGAGGGGATGGAGAGATGCACGCACATTCTGTGGGACTCTTGCTGCCTCGGCCATGGCGGTGTCGGCCGACGAGAGGCTGTCGGTGTCGGACTGCGAGACGAAGAGGCGAGCGTCAGGATCTGGCTCGGCTGCAGTCCTGAGGGGATTTGACGCACCTCGATGTCGTTGTCCTCGTGTCGGAGTTGAGCTGCAGGCGCGTCGAGCTCAGAGCGATGTTCAGTCGCAGAGCTGGGCGCGGGCGGAGGGGTCGGGAGGTTAAAGCAGGAGCAGAGTCAGCGAGGCACTCCGCAGGATTGACCCAGGGGGAGTGGCGCACTTGCATCTCCTCCCTACCCGGTGCGCGTCGGCCCTCGTCGAGGCTGGCCTGGTCGAGCGGCGCCGAGCCGTCCTCACCCGACGAGGACCCCGCCGGCACCTCGCTCGCTCGCGACTCGCTCGTGGGGCCTTGTGCGGCAATCGTGGAGAGCGAGGTGGTGCTCTGCTCGGCTGCTGAGCCGCCGACGATGTCGTCCATGTCGATGGCGAAGAGGAGGAGGGGGTCTGGCGTGGCGAGCTGATGAGGAGGAGGGTGGAGAGGCGGCCCTCGGGCGGCGGGCGAGGTGCGCTTAGCGCAGTCTGGTGGCCTCGAGCTACCTGCTAAGCTGGTCGAGCAGCGTGCTAGGGCCGAGGGGTGACGAAGAGGAGGGTGCGGGCGCCGTCGCCGACGACTCGGGAGTTGAGCGCTGAGCGACGACGACGACGATGCCGAGTCGCTCTTCTCTGTAGCTACCTTGCGCGTACGACTGCTTGTGATTACATCTGACCCGTGCAGCGAGAACGCCCGGCCAAGCTGTAGAGGAGGGAGCAGCCTGCACCGCCTCACCCTTTCTGAACGCTCCGAGTCGCGGAGTGCTCGCAGAACTGCTCTCGCTGCAGCTGACGATGGACGGCGAGGGTACACACTGCAAGCTGACGACAAGGCCGAACGATCGGCGACTCCTGACCCTTCACAAGCCCCTCATCCCCCTCTCGAGCCGCTCCTCCTCCTCGCCCGACAGCGCCCACCCCTTGCGGCGCATCTCGTCGTACATCGCCGCCCGGTAGCCCGGAACGACCTGCCTCCACATGGCCAAGTCGGCCTCGGTCGAGATGCCGGCGGCGAGCAGCAGCAGGGCGACGTGCTGGAGGGAGTGGTCGAGGCCCGAGAGGAGGGCGACGACGTCGGCGAGGAAGGGCGAGCGCGGCGTGCTCGTCGAGCCGGTATGCGGCAGCGAGAGCTTCGAGTGGAACGGCCGGTGTGGCGGAGGCTGCGGACGGGCAAGAGGGAAGGGCGAGGGTCAGTTGGGAACGACGACAGGTGGCGCTGGAGAGCTGCAGACGCACCATGAGCGTGTCGGCGTCGGCCTCGTCGTCCCGCTTGCGCTTCTTGCCGCGCAGGCGCTCCTTCTTGGCCTCGGCCTTGGCGCGCTTCTTCTCCTTGGCCCGCCTCGCCTTGTCGCGCGCGCGCTTGCCCGGGGGAAGCCCGAGCGCCGCCCTCGCCGTCTCGCAGACGACCGTCGGGACCCACATCGAGTCGCGGACGAGGTTTGGGTTGCGGCCGTGGTTGTGGAGGCGCGGGCCGGCCGTGTCGCGCACGACCCAACGACCGGTGACGAGGTCCTTGCGCGCGACGAGTGCGAAGGGGCAGCGGTGCGACTTGGACCCGGTGCGATAGTTGCACTGGACGCGGGAGTAGGTGCTCGTCGGGCTGCGCTTGCTGACGCTGTAGCCGTAGATGCGGATGACGGCGAGGACGCACGCCGCCTCGAAGGCGGCGGCCGAGGCGAAGGTGGCGCCGACTGCGGGCAGGTTGGGCATCGGCTGCAGGGAGCGCAGGGTCAGGAGGGAGGCAATGATGAAGATTGGGGAGAGGAACAGGAGAGACGCACAAGCTGCGCGACCGCCGTCGAGGTCGGGCCGTTCGTCTCCTCCTCGCTCTCCTCCTCCTCCTCGCTGCCGCCTGCTCGACCCGCCCTCCCGCTCGACCGCCTGCCCTCGTCCGCCGAGCTCTCCTCGTCGCTCAGGTCCTCGCTCCCGTCCGTCTCGTCGCTGCTGTCCGTGTCCTCCTCGTCGGTCGCCTCGCGCGCCCCGCTCCTGCTCGTCCCGACCGACGGTCCGTCCCGCTCGGTCCCCGAGCCCTCGTCCCTCGCCTTGCCCTTCTTGCGCTCGACCTCGTCGGCCTGCGCGCGCAGCTCGTCCTCGTCGCGCCCGTGCGCGTGCGCCCAGCTGCACTTGAGCGGGTCGATGGCCCACCGCCCGTCGTGGCCGCGCGCGACGCCGACCTGCATCTGGCAATGCACAGCGTGACGGCGGGCTGCACAGATGGCGGTGGCGGTAGAGGTGCTGGTCGAGAACTGGTGGGTCGTGTAGCCGTACTCGGCGAGGAGGGCGGCCTTGCAGGCGGAGAAGAAGGCGTCCTTGGACGAGAAGGTGCGGTGCGGCGAGAAGAGGACGGGTGCGCGAGGATCCAGGTGCTGCAGGGTGCTCTGGGTCAGCTCTGTAAGGCGGCGACAGCTTCAAGCGGCGAGAGGGAGGAGCACGCACCTCTGGCTCGTCACTCCCCGCATCGGCGGGGGTCGAGCGGGAGGACGAGGCGGCGTCGACCTGCACGAGGAGGGGTGCACGTCAGCTAGAGCTCACTCAGACTGGGCGGGGAGAAGGGACGGACGCTGGAACCGCCGCCCCACAGCGCTTGGCCGAGTGTGCCGAGCATTGGTGAGCCGGCGGCGAGGAGTTGGATGGCGAGCTGGGCGAGGACTGGCTGTGGCGGGTCGCGGCGAGCCGGCGAGGGCGGTGTGTGCTGCTGCGAGGCGGATGAGCGTGCTCTCGCACCCTCGCGGCGAGAGCGAGTGGTCGGTCGAGGCGGAACCGTCTCGCTCTCGCCCGCCGACAGCTCGAGCGAGTTCAACCTCGCCCTGTGCGCGTTCGTGCGTCGATGCTGGGCTTAATGCTCCGTGTAGATGTAGCTGGTCTCCATGCGCATCCAGCAAAGCAGGGCCTCGCAGGACGAGGGACCAGGGCTCGCTTTCTCTCCGAGTCGCACGCGCATCTCTCTAGAGCTCGTCGCCTTGCACGACCTCGTAGCGCACCCGGACAGCAGCCGACGTTGCAAGCTAGTGAAGCAGCTTCGGCCGCTCGACGTGGAGGGCCAGTCGCCCGGGCCAGACGAGCTGGAGCACTCGTCGCTCGTCCTCCCGCCTGACGCGGGCTCTCAGCCAGGACATCCTAGAGGTGCGCTCGCAGAGCATCTTGCTTCGGGCACGAAGAGGTAGCGGGTAAGCATGATGCTCTGCGGGCGCCTTGGACGTTGCGGCGTGCGGGACGAAGCGCAGGCGAAGGAGGGTCGGGAGGTGGATGTCGAGCGCAGCGGCGGGGCGCCTAGAGGTGGAACACGCTTGTCGACGGCCGACGGCAGTTCTGCAGGAATGTCATGATCAGTTGCGATCCGGTTCGGGCTCGTAGAGGAGGAGACAGACGCACCAGGTCTCGAGTCCTGCGAATGGAGGGCCTGCGGCAGCTGCCGATCGCGCACAAGCTCGTCCTTTACCGCCCGAGGGGAGCCAGAAGCGAAGCGCAAAGGGCCGAGCACATTTACCGGCGAGCCGTGCAGCCCACAGGGTCTGCTGCGTGAGGTCGAGTCGAGGTGGGGGCGAGGACGAGGTCGCGAGGCGAGTGCGACGCGGGAGCTCGCTGGGCAGCGGTAGCCGGCTCAGAGCAGGTCGAGCATAGGGCTGCGCTGTACAGCCGGGGCACAGGTGCGACGAGAGGGTAGAGCGAAGGAGACGAGGTGAGCGAGATCAAGTCGGCCACCTCGTCGTCCTCTTCCTCGACCTCGGCTGGCTCGAGCTGCCCCGATGAAGCGCTCAGCCGACTCGCAGGGCCCACGACCCGCTCCACCAAAGCGACCTGCGCCGCCTGAGCGAGCGCCCACCTCGCCGGCCTCGCTCGACCACCTCGTTCGCGCACTCGCCCACGGCTCGTCCAACTCGCAAGCGTGCGTCTCTGTTCAGCTACTCGGCTTCTGGTGATCAGCAGTGTGCTGACTCATCCCCTCCCGCAGCCCGCCCGTGTGGTCGTCGCACACCAACCTCGTCGCGCTCGCGCTCCCCTCCCCACAGCACCCGGCGTCGACCCTCTTCCCGCTCGAGGACGACAACCTCTTCGCCGCCCTCCCACCTGCACCGCATCGACTCGCCGTCCAGCTCACCCACCTCGCCGGCGCCGCCGCCGCCCACCCGCGCATCTCGACCCGGCTCGACCTCCCCCTCCCGCCAACCTTCCCCGCCGACTCGGCCCGCATCTCGCACCTCTCGTTCGCCCCCGACGGCTCGCAGCTCCTCGTCGCCGTGTCGGCCGGCGGCGCGCACGTCGGCGTCGACGACCTCGTCACCGTGTTCGAGCAGCGCTCGTCGTGCGTCGACGACTGGGCTTGCGTCCTTCAGGAGAGCGTCGGGCGGTTTGGCGGTGCGCGCAGCGGAGGCGGAGGCGCAGGAGTGGTCGGCAAGAGGGTGGTGGCAACGCGCTGGGTCGGAGAGCCGAGGAGGGTGCGTCCTCTCGTCCCCATACCTGAAGCTGGATGTGGCGCTCGCACAGACTGACGCTCCCTCCTTTGCTCGCAGTGGTACCCCTCGCCCACCTTTCCAGACGCGCGCGAGCAAGCCAAGAAGCCGCTGTACTGCGCGCCGCCCCGATCAGCACCATTGAGCGGCACAGCTTTCGTCGCCGTGCTCTCGAGCGAGGAGGTGCGTCGTCCGCGTCTCCCTCGTCATCGAGCTTTCCCCGCTCAGCTCACTGACGTCGAAAGGACTTACTTGATCGCAGATCCTGTTCGTCCACCTCCCGAACGCGTCGACCTCGCCCGTCCCTCCCGGCGCACCGACCGTCCTCCCCTCGGTCGTCTGCCTTCCGCTCCGACCGG
>Ga0308169_10001177_pt1 | contig 31687 bp, 59 predicted proteins | sample PhyBR1_2_FD_202139 | JGI IMG/M metagenome (GOLD analysis project Ga0308169, IMG submission 202139) | Phyllosphere microbial communities from UC Gill Tract Community Farm, Albany, California, United States - DLSLSB.R1 | ecosystem: Host-associated > Plants > Phyllosphere > Unclassified | place...
GGAGTCAGCGATGCGCGTCCCCATGGTGATAGACCAGGCTCACCCATCGCTGCAAAAGAAAATCCGATCAGAGCGGTTCCCTGGTGGTGAGCCATGTCTTTGCAGGATCCCCAACACATACCCAGGCGAAGAATAACGCGACTGCAGGATTCATGGTGATGCCGTAGTACATGGCCGCATTTGCCGGCAGGAAGAACGACCATTGCCCCTGCGAGCCTGCATTCGCCGCAACGCCAATCATGACATGCTCCTTGTTTGTGAACGGTCCCGGATTGAGCGAGAATGACCATCGCCAGACTCCTATTCGGCGATCGGGAAGGGCGCGCGCCATCAGCCGGCCCAGCGGCAAGGATCCGAGGATGACGAAGAACACAGGGAAGGGGGCAGTAGTGGTTCGGAAACTGGTGTCGGCGCATGGCAGGTGGTGATGCACTCACTAGGTCAACATCGAGCAGCAGCTCCCAAGGGTACAGAATAACGCGGAGAGCACAAAGACTCGGAAGGTCAAGTACGCCTCGTTCGGATCATCGTCGAAGCTGACGGTCTCCCGGACGAGGTCCGGGATATCCTTGAATTCGTCCGAGTCCCAGTCGTGTTCCCCCTTCGCTTCTTCCTCCGCTGGTCCCTTCTCATCTTCGTAGACGACCTTCTCGTCGTAGCCGTTGCCAGATAGAGACGGCTCGGGCGGTGGGTCGGCTGATATGATGTCGTGAGGACTGGGTAAGATACCGTCGCCTGGCACGATGCCCACACCCTGGTCGTGATCCGTGAGATGCCTCGTCATTGCGTGGGGGGCTGCTCTCCTTCATGTAAGGTATATGACCGTTTGGCCATCTCCTCGGCAACTTTCGCTCCCCTGCCGCATAGCGCGAGACCGCTAGGGAATGGCGACACCGGAAGGTCAAGTTGTGATAGTTGCGCAAGATTGTGTGCATGGACGACATTGAAGCCTAAACGGCCACTGAGTTTAGGATATGCCGCAAGTTGCAGGGACATCCACACTCACAAGTCTGGCCAGCTGCACGTCCTTCCGCCCCAAGGCGGTCATAACCAGACACATGCCCCTGCCATGGTCCTGTCGTGCCGATTTTAGCTCGACTTACGTTGCAGTCGGTAACAAGCGGTTGATGAACTCTGACGCAATATCGGCTTCAGCCGTTATACTACACATATTGCCCAGTCGGATAATGCAAAAGTCGGGACAAGCGAGAAAAACAGTCTGGTCCGAAGGTCAAGCGGTATCGATGGTGTGATTTGTGCGTGTTGGAGCGGAGCCTTGCCTGAGAGGGCGAAAGCGGCGGCGTCTTTTTGACGAGCGGCTTTGCAGGCGAAAGCACTGGCTAATCAAGCGATTGTCGAGCAGAGGCCATCGGTCGAGGGGAAGACAAGAGCTGCATTCAGAGTGTTGTAGACATGGGGTGATGACAGAACGATGGGCTTTTGCCCAACGACCAGAAAGCCCACTGTCACCAGGCACTGCCAGCAAGTCGGCGATCGCCGATAGCAGGGGCGAAGGTACATGCCTCGCATCGGCGTCTCGAGGAAGCGCTCGATCCGGGCGGTTCTCGAAGACTCCTTGTCAGTCATTGACTCCCCCGCGTTGCCCTAGCCAGGACACAGAGTCCTTGCGTTGTAGTACAAGCAAGGACTGAATGCAAGTCCGCAACCTGGTTGGATGTCGCCACTCCGCCACTCATCGAGGAATCCTCTCGCAGCATGGCGCTTCATGTAATCGCCTTCCAAGCGTACTTGGCCTACACCCGTCATCGGTCCCGCCGCGTGCTTGAAGATATGGTCATCCTTGAGTCCCGCCTAAGGAATGGCCTCTGTCCTTGCGAAGATGACCACATGAGGTGTGAGAGACAAGTGACGATGACGACCATCGTTCCAGCCTGAGGTCATCCGGGTGATCTGCGAAGTTACGCCCGCATTCCCAAGGCAAGTCTCGAGCCATCGATGAAGTGGGGGCGGAAAGACATGCTCAGCATAAGGGACGACTTGGCGGCTCATACCCGTCATAGTCATATGAACAGGCGATGTGTATCTCTTGCCAGAGCAAAGCTTAACGCTCTTCGCTGAGAAAACGACATAATGCGAGATTCGCCCCCGCACCCTTCACCTTTGTCAAAGCTCAACACGACCGGACGCAGTATGGCGCCATAGCGATCAAAATTCCAAAGCGTTACTCAAGCAATGCATTCACGTCATGATGTGTGTATGTGTGGGGAGGAGGTACAATGGTGGCACAACTGCAATGCGCATGTCATTAAGCCCAGTTGTTGGTAATGACCTTGCCCTTTTTCTTCACAATCATCTCGCTGACCCACGGCAGCTGCTGCGCGTCTCCGCCGAACGCCATACCCTTCTTCATCACGCTGCGGTAGTTCAGTCCCGGGGACACCTTGCCCAACACGTAGTGTTGTCGCGTCTCCACGCGGGTGGGGACAGGGATGGATCGGCCAACAAGCTGCACTTAGCCATGCTCATTTGACCAATCGTTTGCCGATGAACTCACGGCTTCCATTCCTTGCCAAGCGAACGTGATGGCCTCCTTTGCTCCAGCGGGGACCCCAGCCTCGTCGAGCATCATGATCTTGGCTGGATGTCAGCGTCAACCGCGACAACGAAACTCACTGTTAGGGTAGCTTTGCTGAATGAACTCGACGATGTTCGGGTTGTACGCGCCTCCGCCGCACATGAAGATCTGCGGTCAGACGCGTTTTGGAGGAGACTGTATGATACACCCACCTCGTCGATCTCTTGGCTAGGAGCGTAGCGCCGGTAGTGGTCAACAATGGCTTGCGCGGTAATCCTGGTGGTCGTCGCAACGATGTCATCGGGGGACAGTCCTTTCGCCTCAGCGCGACGGATCAAGTCGTGAGCCAGAGTATCACGGAAGACCTCCCGACCGGTACTAACATCAGCTGAGTCAACGACCCCGAATCAGTGCTCACGTCTTGGGAGGGTCCAGTTGGAAGTATGGCATCTTCAAGAAATCATCCACGAGCTCCTGGTCCACCTTGCCTCGCTTCCCCATCGCTCCATCCTTGTCGTACTCCTGCTCCCCGTTGGTGAAGTGTCGGACGACCGCATCTATGAAGACATTGCCTGGTCCCGTGTCAAAGTCGTAGTACTCGTCGGTGCGTCGGCCATCAACGTCGGGAGGGATGAAGCAGACGTTTGCGATACCACCGATGTTCTGGCACGCACGCAGCTTGGTCGGGTGGTGAAGGAGCAGAGCGTCGAAGAAGGCAATCAGCGGAGCACCCTGACGACCGGCGGCCTGGTCGGAGATTCGGAAGTCGGTGATGGACGTGATGCCGGTGCGAGATGCGAGGATCGCGCCTTCCGCCATGGTCAGAGCCGACTTGACCTGTCCCTCCTCCGGCATGGACAGCAGCCAGATCGTCTGACCGTGGCTTGCAATCGCGTCGATAGTGCTCAAGTCCACGTTGCGCTCGGCCGCAAACTGTCGAACAGCATCGGCAAAGTGCTCCCCGAGAATGACGTTGACCTCGGACAGCTCTGACGGCGATGTCGTGTCCTCCAAGATCATCCGCATGACTCGCTGCTTGATGGGCTGGGCAAGCGGGACCTCTCCATACTGTCATCAGCCCACGACTTCTCGCTCGGAGATTACGCACCTCGAGCAGCTCAAACTCCATGGGCGCGTCGGGAGTTTTTTGGTAAAAGTGGCATAGCGCACAGTCGATGCCGTCCATACTCGTCCCCGAGTTGAGGCCGAGCACGGTGAAGTCGAGCACATTGTCGCCAGTGGAAGTCGCGATGGGCATGATGGAATGATGTTAGGTGCGAGGCTATCCACCTCTGCCAGGTTTTATGTGAGCAGTCGATCGGGGTACTAGCCAGAGTAGCACAAGCCGGGCGTAAGCCGGCTGAATGGGTCATCGGAGTATTATGGCCAGGCTAAATGGCTGAATGGTTGAGTGGTTTAATGACCCGGTTACCCCGGTTGCTGCCCCTCAATGCTTATCCTCTCCTGAGTTAGAATTTCATACTTCGAAGAAGGGCCCAATCAGACCTCCTTGGCGTCGAATTAGCCAAAGCCCGCGCAATTACACATCCCTTTCGTTCGACTGGCGGTCGGTATCGTTCGGGAATATTCCGAAACGTGATGGTGGAATCTATTACGCGAACGCTCGTGCAGTGCTGCACTCGCTTGATCGGACATTACGGAATGGCGGTCGAGTAAAAGGGATATGGGCGCCGGGATCTCGTCATTGGGCGGCGGGGATGTGAAATCCGAAAGGGGATGTCTGACCAGGGTTAGAACAAGGAAGACTTGCGTTTGCTGCCCCTCTCCACATGCTGACTGTCTCCGGGTGGAGGTCAGCTTGGCGCCGCCTGGAGTCCCCCCGGGCTTCGAGTTGACCCATTCTGCCGCCCGCAACCCCCTTTATGTTTTCATTCTCGCTTTCGATCTTACAGCTATAAGATGACTGGGATGCGCTCGTCTTCTGGCCAACACCTCAATCATTAACATGGGATATCTCACCTACTGGCGCACGCTCTCACCAGCGAAACTCAACTTCTGGATCCAGGCGTTCTCCGTGATCGCCATCTTCTTCGAAGGATATGACCAAGGAGTGATGGGAGGAGTCAAGTGAGCCTTCGCCAGCCCTCGAGGCACCGAGGTGCCCGACTGACATCAGTGCTTCGAGCAACTACGTGGACGTTGTCGACATTGGAGGACCGGATGGACACGTGACCAACGTGGTCAAGCAGGGCGGGATTGTTTCCGTGTACTACCTCGGCTGTATTTTTGGGTGCTTCGCTGGGTGAGTCATCGAGCCACCCAATACAAGAAAACAGCTGAACAACAGTGGCTGGGTCGCTGACCGAATCGGAAGAATCAACGGTACTTTCTACGCCTCTCTATTCGCTATTGTTGGTGGAGCGTTGCAGGCGGCCACCCAGTCTGCCGACTTCATCATCGTCGCACGGGTCATCACTGGTCTTGGCACGGGCGCCCTCACCGCCATCATCCCGGTGTACGTCTCCGAGACGTCTACCTCTCACGGCCGTGGTAAATTCCTTGGACTTGTCTTCATCGCCAACTACCTCGGTATCGCTGTTGCCTACTGGCTCGACTTCGGTCTCGCCTTCATCGGGGGCGCGTACGGACCCGGATCGTCTTCTGTCCGATGGCGATTCCTGCTCGCATTCCAGTGCTTCCCGGCCATCCTCCTCGCCGCCGGTATCCGGATGCTCCCAGACTCGCCTCGATACTACATCTCATCGGGACGCCCTGAAGAGGCACTGGAGGTTCTCGAGCACGTACGAGGTGGCAAGTCTGCTGCGACGGAGCGAGAGTTCGCCGAGATGCTCGCGGCCAGCTCGGACGTCAAACCTGCGAGCCCGATCGAGTTTGCAAAGGTCCTCCTTGGCAGAAGTGACAGCACCGCTCCTCACCTCGCCCGACGAGCCTGGTTGTGTCTCTTCTTGCAAATCATGGCCTCTTACACCGCCATCACCGCTGTGACCGCTTACGCGTGAGTCGAGCGATGAGTAGGAAAAGCTCCGAAGCTGACGTCAGTCCGATCCTGTTGTCCGCCGCCGGCTACACCACGATCAAACAGAACGGTCTCGCTGGAGGTTTGTCTACAGTCGGCATCATCGGTACAATCATCAGCGCCTACGTGGTCGACAAGTACGGTCGACGAAAGTGCCTCATGGCTGGTGCTGCCGGTCTCATGATCGTCAACGCGATTGCGGGTGGTCTGTACGAGGTCTCACGACGAAACCCGGAGAAGGCGGCTACGATTGCCCCCGCGGCAGTCACGATGCTGTTCCTGTTCAACGTAATCTACGCTTCGACTTGGGGTACCATTGCGTTCCTCATCCCGACCGAGATCTTCCCCTCCGAGATGCGGGCACAGGGCAACGGCTTCGGTGTTACCGGATGGGCCATTGGTGTCGGCACCACTGTTCTCGCGAACCCGTCGATCTTCGCCAGCCTCGAGAACAGGGCTTACTTTTTGTTCGCCGGCCTTAACCTCCTCTGGGTCATCGTGGTGTACCTGTTCTACCCGGAGACCAAGGACCGATCGCTCGAAGCCATCAACGTTCTCTTCTACCCCGCGTCGCCCTTCAACTGGGCCGCCGAGAAGTCATGGAGGGACAACCACAACGGCGACATCGTCGCTGGTCGCGAGGCCGAGGTGGAGCAGAAGCGAAGGCATCTCGAGCAAGGCGGTGCGGGTTCCATCACCCCTCCGGTCGGAAAGGCGGAGGTGGAGCACGCTTGAACATAGCTTGAACTCGGTCGTATGCATATCATGAAGAGTGTCGTATGCATCAAGCGGTGCTAGCTCCAGGCAAGCCAAAGAGCCAGTCACTTCCGGTCAATGTCGATGTGTCACCGACATCAAACAATCCTCCAGTCCAGTCCGGCCAGGCTGACATTAAATCGGTTTGCAGTTGAACCTGATGCTCTTGCGGCAGTTCGAACGTGAAGCCCTCCGGCATGGGAATCATTTGCGTAGGTGCCGCCGCGACATCGTCGAACGGGTTGTACATAGCGGGAGAAGGTAGCGGCGTTGGGGTATGCGGTCGTATTCGACCAGGCCGGGAAGGCACACCGGGCAGTGCGCTGTGGAACACCTCCGAATTCTGAGCATCACGGGCCGCGTCGGCGAGGTAACCTTCGATTTTGGTCACATGCGAGCGGAGGTTGTTGGATATGTCGGAAGGGAAGTTGAGGGCTTTCTCGAGGCCAGAGAGAAGATCAGACATGGCGAGGAGCACACCGCGGACTTGTAGCAACGCCCACTGCGACAGAGGCCGATTGACCACACTGCCCAACAGGTGTCCGCAGCTGGCGAGGTGGTGGAGCTGAGAATCAGCAAGGTCCAAGACAATGCACGCACCATTGGCCGGCTAACTGCCGCAATGTACGCTGTGGGGATACTGGCCAAAGCGTTGATGAGCTCGCCAGCGAATGCGCAGCGCTGTTCCACGCCGTGGTCTTCGGCCAGCGCAAGTGTCAGCTTGACGGTCTGGAGCGTGACGATGATGTTGGCGGCTTGAAAGCCGTACCGATCGGTGCGGAGATTGCCTGTCATCGGCTGGACAGACTTGAACACCTCGGGCAGGCCACTGTGCATGTGGTCCAAGCGGTCTAGCACCTCCTTCGACGACGGATACTGAGGCTTGAATAAATCCTCCAAGAATGCCGCGCCAGGATCTGGTGGCTTGGACGCGCGCACCCGAGCGATGATGTGTTCGAGTATGCGGTACATGTCGGTTGTGAAGTTCCAGCCCCGCATGAAGGACACCTGCTGCGGTGGAGGGTAGGTGATCCCGGTCGACGACGAGGATATCGCGGCGAACGGGATATCCTCGGGATACGTGACGTTGCTTTGACTCTCTCGGAACCGCACGATGCCGCCCCATGTGATGGCCGAGTAGATTTCCAGGGTGTAGATGGACCAGAACTACGGTGAGCGGTGAACAGTGCGTGTTGCTCACCAAACGACGTTTCTCCTGCCTTTGCGTCTCGCTCAAACCCTTATCCCAGCGATGTTCGTCATGTAGCCCAGTATTTGACGCCAAAACCACAAACTCGCCCAAGTGGGTCCGATGCTCCACGACGTCGCCGTACTGGATGAAAAGGATGGCTAAAAGCGCCTTGGCCCGCATGAATTCGAACGACCCGGCTTCGGACAGGCTGGCGGGGAATGCGAGGATGGCTGCGTTCGCGAGCGTTTCGGAGTGGGGAAAGGAAGCGGGAGTTTCGGTGAGATGAGGAAGCACAGCACCGGCTCTTAGTCGAGCTGTGACGATGGCGCATACCGCCATGGTCGTTGCGAAAAAGGCTGGGTCCCGTGTGTATTCTCGTGCGTGGATGCGTGCAGTGAATGTAGGCCAGTGGAAGAGGGGGAAGCTGCCGGTCAGTTGGAGCGGAATTCTGTCCGCTGTTGGGAGCTGGCAACTCACATGGGATAGACAATTGAGTGATATGCATCTGCGAGAGACGTAATTGACCGATGATCTGACACCTCTTCATACACCCATCCCGCCTGCTCCTGACGAGGCCGTTTTCTGCGCCGAGCGGTGGGTGGGACGTCGCCGTTTGATACCGAGCCAGTCCGCGGCTGCGTTGTCAGGACCCAATACCGCATGTAGAAGACTGACTCACCCCGCGACGCAGTACCGGTCGATCATACGTACAGGGCGAGGCAAAATCATAGCAGTTCTGACAAGTGGATGGGGTAGGGCCAGGCGCACACTACTCATCAGCCATCACACTGACCGTACGCATAGCTCGCTTGCCTTGGTGTTTGTCCGATGACACTGGTCACATGCTCGCTGTCAGATCAGCTAGCAAGCACTGGCTGGCCGAGGTGGTCGTGCTCACGGTGATGCGGCGCTTCCGCTTGGGACTTGATGAGCCTCGCTCGTCCATCATCGAGTGACAAACCCGTATGCCACCAACACAGGCTCTCAGAAAGGATGCGTCGTGGCGCGATGGTGATGGTCGACCATGAATGTATGACTATGGGATGAGTCTTACTTTTGCATTCCGCGGGGAGTCGCAGGAACGGGAAGGGTCGGGAAGGGTTGGGAAGCGCTGATGACAGTCAGACTAGTCAGATGTCAAGACAACGTGGTGTTCGCTTGCTTCTCTCCCTCCGCCATTACGCGAGGATGACATTCCCGAAACGACCGCAGCTCAGGGCTCGAGCCTAGGCGGAATCTTCGGTCGAGTCGCGGAGCGCCGCGCAGAATTGCGTGCATAGTCAGCAAAATAACCTCGGGGTTGTCACCGTTGGAACGAAGCTTGACATGCACGTTGAATGTGCATACGAACCATGCAAGGATAGTCTTCTACTGCTCGATTGACTCCTGATGGAGACACCTCACATGTTCCGGTATCAAAGCTTTGTTTAGGCGATTATTATAGTATCTTCAAGATCAACCGCGTGACTCGTCGACAAGCATTACACAGAGATCCAGCGCGCCATCCACTTCTCAACCACCTGCGATTGTCAGCCCCTGCCGAATACTAGCTCGCTTACCTCCTGGGCCTCGTCGACCAAACCGTCGTCGAGCAGCAGCTGGACGACACCTCGGACAGACGACTCGAGAGCGGAGAAGATCCAGGCGTGGTTGATCGAGGTGTGTTCCCCAATGAAAATGTGATTCGCGTGAGTCTTGTGGTACTCCGGCATGTATCGCTCGTGTTGACCAGTGTAAGGCGAAGCCCAAGAGCCTGCGTGGTTCTCGTCCAAGCCCCAGCACTGACGATCGTAAATTCCGGTGTACTGCTCGGCTGCGATCGGACCGTGTATCTCGTTCATGGCGTCTACCACGAGCTGAACGTGCTGCTGCTCGGACATGGCCTGGGCGGACGGGCCGTCGGCAGTTGAGTAAGCGGCTAGCAGTGCACCAGGACCGGTACCATTGATGTTGTACGCGGGGTAGCAGAAGGAGCCAATGCCGGGAAGGTCGGTGGTGCCGCAGCCGCCATAAATAGGATTGTCAATGTGTTCCCAGAAACGGGTCCGGTAGAGCAGCTGCGGTCAGCCTTTACCGGGCTCTCGAAGCTTACCGAGACCTTGCACGCATAGCTGTAGCCGAGACCCTTGATCGCCTCGGTGATGATGGGTCCCAGAGTTGGCGTTCGCCATAACCGCGCGACCGAGAAGGGGACGGCGACGAGCGTCTTGTCGTACGTTTCGGTCTTGATCTCTCCTGCCTCCCGCCATGCAATACCCGTCTTGCCTGTGGTATCGTTGTACGTGAGGCGCTCAATGCGTCGGCTGTACTCGAGACGGCGCTCAACAATCGGGTGGAAAGCTTCGGCGAGACGGTTCAAGCCCTTGTCAATGGTGCGCCATTCGGTGGCGGAAAAGTACACGCCGTCGTAGATGTCGTCCCACAGTGTCCCTGCAGTGAGCAAAAGCCGGTTCAATGCTAACCCACCGGTACCACCGACCGCAGATGTCTCATCCCATCCTAGACCCTGCCCACGGAGGAAAGAGCTCTCCGAAAAGTCCATCAGCCCATCCTCTGGATATCAGAACCGGTATGACAGCTTGGGCACGGTGAGCTCGCAACGGACCTATTGCCTGCTTATGCGTTTGAAACAGGTTTCCGGCCGCGAGACGACTCTTATTGTCGTACCCGATGAAGTCGGTGAGCGCGGTCTCGGCCGCAGTCAGAGCAGGGTCGTGTGCTTCGTCGCTGCTAGCATCTGCCGTGAGGCCAGCATATTCGCTTCGGCGAGGTGTGGTGCCATCCGGGTTGCGGACACCGCCCTGGTACTGATACGTTCTGCAGTCAGCTTCGACAGTCAAGTAAAGACTCACCGTGGATTGCTCTGGATCCAAGGGATGAAGTTGACCTGCCACCAAGGGTCCAGCTCGGCATTCAGCTCGTTCAAGACATCGGCTAACTGGAAGACCAGCTGGTGGTCCTTGATGGGGAGCGTCTCGTTGGTCTCGGTGTACGTCAAGCTGACCGGGAATCGCATCGGTCTTGGGCGTCAGGGACCGAACTGTGAATCCATCTCTCACCTACCCCATCTCCTGATACTGGTAGTCCTCCGGGTCGGTCCCATTCAGGTAGGCGGTCCGAAGACGGCTGCGTGTGAGCCCGACCCTAGTCCAGTAACTCACCCTCCGATGCGCTGGGAGCTTTCTGAGATCTCCCAGTTGTGGATGCCGACTTGATCAAGTAGCAGACCGGACATCAAGCCCGCCATTCCACCCCCGACAATACCGATTTTCTGGTCCTTCTTCCCAGCGACAAACGAGTCTGTCTGGTTCTTTGACTCGAGGTACGCGACACCGTCGAACCAAGCTCCATAAGGATTGTTGATCTCAGACAAAGTGGACCGCTTCTTCAGTGGCGTTGGCCGCGACCGGAGAGCTTCCGACCGACCGAGCAGCTTGGTTTCCTTGTACACATGAAGGCAACCTTCACCCGGAAGGTCGGCGGGCATCATCCATACTAAGCGAGTACTGGCGTCAGACTTTGCCTTGGGCACCGCAAGACTCACGGCATATCTTCGTGGTCTCGTGCGGAAAACCGCCCGACCTCGTGATGAGATTCGGAAGGATGAGCTTGGTCGCATTTGCCGTACATCAGAACGATGTCCCCGTCGTCGTGATCATTCCCGTGCCAGTCAAGATGTATGTTGGTGACGCCTTCTGCATGGATATTCCGTGGGCTGCCGGTCAGCCTTGCCTTACTTTGTGGTGCGACTCACGTTCGGATAGTCACTTGTTGGGCTGGGGTCGGTCCAGCTGCCGCCTGTCCCGCCAAGCTGAACAACACCAAGAACAGTATCTTCACTAGCATGGTAGTATCCGATGTGACGAGGTACCGCCTTTGAGGCCGGGTGATTCATCCCCCTTCACCCTCTATATACCATTGCAGAGTAGCTGAATGCCACCGGTCGGCCAACTCCGGCCACCCAAATCTCTTATCTCTGACGGTGACAGTCCAACCTCCCCAAGCGCGAGGCACCGCCTGTTCGATTTAGGGTCACCATGATCCTCGATGCCAAGAGGACACCGCATGGTTCTCACGCACTAGACCACCGGACAGGCTGCCGCTCAGCCGGCGTGCAGGCAGCGGAATCCGGTGCTTCAACACATCAGCTTCGCCGATTCAAGCGTCCTCCCCAACTAGTCAGGCACGCTTGACACCGCGCTACTTGGCTCGACTGCAATCTCATTGGCCTTGGGTGACGATGTGCGGGTAATGTGATGGTTCAAGCCCCCAAATGACCGAACACCACGCGTGTCATAGCCTGGGAAAACCCGAAGGACGCCAATTGGATTCCGAATGGCTGGGTCTAAAGCTGCGTCCAAAGTCCCGGTCAGGCGGCCGTGTCGGTTACGACTTGGCCAGGGGTTCCGCGAGCACTCAAGCTAAGACGTTGTCGCTTGCACTCCGATTGGTGTTGGTGTGCAGATAAGACACCAAGCCAAGCAAAATCGGCCAAAGAGCATCTAATGCCAAGGTATCGACGTCCCCGCCGCGGGGCTACAGGACGAAGGGTATATTGAGCTGACCTCGTGCGGCTGTCCACTCTCCATTCCCCCGCACTGAACATGAGATTCTCCTGTGCGCTGCTCGCCACGGTCTTTGCTCCGTTTGCCCTCGCCTCCCCCTTACAAGGATCTGAACGCGATGGTCTGTCGACCCGAGAGAACGACAAGGTTCAGTACCTCGGCAGTCAAAGCTCCACCTTGTCGGGCGGGACAAGGTTTGGCGACCTCGTGTTCGTGAGCGGTCAGGTACCCCTTCTCAACGGCACCGTCGTGCCCGGAGGTATCAAGAATGAGACGGCATTTGTGATAGATCGAGTCGGCGCCATCTTGGAGGAGGCGGGGACGGACTGGTCCAAGGTGCTGAAGGTCACCGTATTACTCCAAGGTGAGCGGTTCAGCCAGCTTTCCGCTGACTAGCAGACATTCGAGACATCACTGCGATGAATGAGGTATACGCTGAGATGATCCCGAACCCCAAGCCTGCTCGTGCCGCATTCGAGGTGGGCAACTTGCCGGTGTTGTGAGTGTCTCTACTTGCATCAAAGACAGGACTGATGAGCAGCGGTATCTCGATCGAGATGGAGGCCATCGCTGCCGTATAAAACCCCAGCTCGATTGAGCCAAGGGTTCGTCACGTATAACCAGGCGCGTATTGGGGCGGATCATTCGGGTCCCCGAGGTGAAACGCCGAAGAAGCTACTTTGCCTGTGAAGAAATAGCGAATATAGATGCATGCCATCCAGAAACCTCCGCGACTACTTTACACTCTGGAGTCCGTCTGCGTGCTGCTAGAGAGCAAAGGGGCCGGTTGGTTCCACTCCTTTCCCTCTCCCTCACCCTCGGGCTCCTCGTACTCATCCGCTAGCGTCGCGTTCAAAAGCACGGCGAGAAGGGCGGAAATGAGGTAAGGCTCCTCAACGATGAGCACGATGGCGTCGAGGAAACCCCTCAGGCCGACGTTGTCGCCCTCGTATGTGAAGATGTAATTGAACCATTCAGGAACGCAGAGCGAGGCAAGACCCAAGGCAAACGCGCAGGTGGCGATGAATCGGTCCCGACGAGTCCACTTGCAGTATGCCAAGACCCGGATACCAGACACGGCGACGGCACCGAACAGGAACGTGGTGAAACTGGGGTCAGCGGGCTGAAGCCAAGGGAAGTGCTGTGACTCACCCTCCAATGACAGCCGGCGGCGCGGCCACGAAGATGGCTCCAAACTTGCCAATGATACCCATGAGGAACAGGATTGCCGCACACATGTATCCAGAGCTCCTCGACGCGTTTCGGGTCAGGGCAATCACACCCGAGTTTTGCGAGAACGTCGTCAGGGGCGGGACAGTCGCGAGACCGGCAAGCGTCGCAGTAATGGAGTCGGCCAGCATACCGCCTTGAACCCTCGACATGAACGATTCGCCTTCGATGGCAATCTTGGACACGTCGGCGGAGGCGGTCACGTTACCGATGGTCTCGGCCACAATGATGGTCCATGCGGCGATCATCGGCAGAACCAGCTGGCCCCGGATCGCGAGAGGCCAGGTCTTGACCCAGATGAAGTTGCCGGCGGGGGCGTTGGTGATGGCGGACCCGTTGAAGTAGCCGGTGGCCGCAGCAATGACGAGACCAAGGATGAGGCCAATGAAGACCGAAGCCGACTTCATGAAGGCCGAGCCGAAGATTTCGCAGATGATGATGGTGACGAAGCAAGCAAAACCGAGTCTGCTGGTCAGTCGTGCTCGTTTAGTATCACTCCCATCACTGACCCGAGGTACTGGGCGCTGCCCCAGAATTGCGGCATCGAGCCCGACGAACACTTGAGGGTGTGGTCACTCGCGCATGCACCGGCTCCTCCCGCCCAGTTGGTGACACCTGCCTTGACGAGGGCAGCGCCGATGAAGACCAGCATCGTTCCAGTGATCAGGGGCGGGAACAGCTTGCGGATGATACGAGGGGGCACGAAGGCAAGACCGATCGCCCAGATACCGGTCACAACCGAGGTGCCGAGGATGGCGCCGAACTCGCTGGGGCATGGCTGAGGTAAGCGGTGAAATTGCGCCAAGTGGTCAGCCTCACCAGCTTGGTCTTTCCGTCTGCAGCGAATTGGCAAGTTCCGTTGGCATAAGCTTGGGCGAGGTACGACAAGGCGACATTGGTGAAGGCGAACGAGGTACCAACAACCGAGATCAAGCCGGTACCGATGTAGTATTTGGTCTTGTAGATCTTGAAGCGCGAGATTTGGATGACGGTTCCGACGCCGCACCAGATCAGGCACGCCGAGACGAGGTAGAGTTGAGATTCGGTGCCCAGGTTGGCACCTGCAGGTCCGGCAAGCAGGATAGGCGGGGTCACGAGACCACCAACCATAGCTAATGCACTGGTGGTCAGCGGCGTCACTTTCGTCGACTCACTGTTGCAATCCGAGGATGAAGATCAACAGGTAAGGGAGTTTATCATCGATTCCGTAGAATGGAAGCTCTCGCTTCTGCTTGACGAGGAAAGGGATGTTGGGGATGAAAAGAGCGGCATAGTCCTGGAGGTCAATACGACGAACGGCCACAAAAACTCACGTAATCGCCAAACCACGCGTCCTTGCTCTTGAAGCTCTTCAAGAATCGCTTCAAGTTGAATTGAGTCTCGGGCGTGTGGCCGAGCTGTGGCTGCGTCGAGTCGGTGACGTTGACATACACCTCGTTCGGAGGTGGTACCGACTTTTCGTACGAGGTTTCGGGCTCGATGTTGGACATTGCGGGAAATGGGTTGGGCCGTGAGTCACCATTGTCAGACGACTCGTACGTATTTAACTATTTCTGGGTGGAGCGATCCCCCTGGCTCCCCCTATCCGTGCTCCGCCGAGCTCGGTGACCCGATACCTATTCTCCGGAGACGATCGCCGGGTACAACCGTTCACAAAGATAGACGTGGGAAACTGCGATGGACTCGGGACTTGGACCAATCATCCTCGGGCGACGTAGCCAAGGCGCGATAAGGGCGATAAGTGTATTGAGCCTAAATATGGGCGGCCACTCTTGGCGCTTACCGAATAAATCGGAGACAGAGCGGCAGCTCCACGTCCAGGTGGGACCAAACTGGAGAATCGAGGCTCGCCCCGCTCGAAACGCGCAGATGTGAGTCCCTGAACATGTGCATGCATTGTATATCACAGTTCCTCGTGTACAATCGCCCCCGGCTTTGACGCCGCAAGTCCGACGCCCGCCTTCGCGATGACATCCCGCCAATCGGCGACCGGGCTGCAGACCTGAACTCGCTTGCCAGGAACGGCTTCCCGCTGGCACCCGATTGCTGGAAGGTTTAGCTGGCGCAATCATTCGTAAACCTACGACAGGGGGCTGATTCATTGAATTGATGCGCAAAGAAGATATCCGTCTCGTTCGTGAGGACGTTTCCCAGCCTGAGATCAGCATTCCTGGCCGCTCGTTGCAACGCACATCAACGTCGCATGTCCCAAAGAATAGCTCTTCTCCCACACCAGGCTGGACGGGATGTATATCTGGTTTCGCCCGTCTGCACGTCAGCGATCGGCACCCGCCAGAGGAGGGTTTTAAACCCACGCTGTGCGATCGTTCGAATGCTTGAGCCGTAGATGACTTCCTTGAAACCGGCCCAGCGAATTGCTGAAGCGCACATAGGGCATGGCTCCCCGTTGGTGTACAGCGAGAATTGCTTCCAAGCCGCCAGTATCTCCTGCGGGCTCAAGCCCCGTTCGGTGAGAACTTCAGTACACTTTCGAATCGCCGTGATCTCCCCGTGCATGGTCGGGTCTGGCGTCAGATGCATAGCTCCAGCTCTGCTCACCTCCGGTCGAGCCGACAGCGTTCGAAATGACACAAATGAGCTCGTCCGATGTCGTGTTGACGATGGCCGAGCCAAACGGTGCTTGGGGACATGGATGACCATCTGCGTAGACAGCCTGTATGTTAGCCGGAGCTGTCGGTTGACTTCTCACCTCGTTGGCTACACGCATCCAATGCAGTCGGCGATCGGCAGGCACATCGTTGATCGCTAGACCTTGCTGATACTCTGGGTGAATCTCGACATCATACGCTGTAGCCAGACCCGCAAGTGATAGCGCAATCGCGCCTAAAAACAACATGGTGAGTAGCTGACAACGGCGAGAGTGGTATCCGGTTGTTTGACAAGTCCACCCTACCCTACCGGGCGCCGCTGGCCCCTTTCCTTAAGCCCGTACCTCGCCCGAACCTCCGCCCGAACCTTCGCCCCGAGTCTGCCGGGCCCGAAGTCGGCGTTAATGAAGATAGCGTCGCGAAAACTCATAAGCTTGATTGGTCGGCAGCCAACACCGAGCAGTCCGGATGTATCGGCTCGGACGCGACCTCCGGGCGATTGTCATGAGGGAATTTCCCACACCTCGAATAGCCTTGATAGCGCTTGCATACATCAGCCTCGCCATGCGCCGACTTTCCGCCCACAGTCTCCCTCAACATGTCCGTCCCGACTATATCCCTCCATGACTTTGACGTCCGTCGCCAAGAGATCATTGACGAGCTCATGAAAGCCTCTGTCGAGGTCGGCTTCTTGTGAGTGATTGATCCTTTACGACACTGACCCGCAAGTACCCTGTCCAACCATGGCATTCCTCTTGAAGACGTGCAAGCCGCATTCGACCTCTCCGCTCAGTTCTTCGCGCTGGACGACTCGATAAAATCAAAGACCGCGCTGAACGGCAAGAATGCTGGGTGGGAGAAGAACGCACAAGTCAGGCCGTCGACCGGCACCGCCGACCAGAAGGAGTCAATGCAGCTTCAGTTTGCCCGGATGGAGGGCATGTGGCCAGCGGAAGAGGACCTGCCGGGGTTCCGCCAACGTGCGGAGAAGTTCATGAGCCAAGTGCAGGAGTGAGTCATGGACCGGACATGCTCGAAGTTCAGCTGAGCATAGACTCTCCACAAAGGTCATGGCTTGTTTTGCGGATGGGTTGGGACTGCCATCCGACACCTTCACTGCCGGCACGGTGGACCCAGGCGTCGGGGACTCGCAGTCTGTGCTTCGACTGCTCCACTATCATTCGACAGAGGACAAGGAGTTTGGACAAAACTTCTGGCGAGCCGGCGCCCATGCCGACTTTGACGTTCTGACTATGGTGAGTAGCCTCAACGGGCAGGGCTGACCCGCAGCTGTTCCAAAAGGACGGGGAAGGAGGACTTGAAGTGTGCCCCGGACGAGAAGTAGTCGGTGACTTTGGAATGGGCAATGTGTGGCTTCCCGTCGAGGCGAGGCAGGACCGGATCGTTTGCAATATCGGGGACCAGTTGATGAGGGTGAGGACATCATCTGGACGCGACTGACCGTAGTGGAGCGACGATCGTCTCAAGTCGACCTATCACCGGGTGCGTCTGCCCCAGGGCAACGAGTCGAGGAAGGCGCGTTATTCCATCGCCTTCTTCAACCAAGCCAGGACCGACACGATCATCCAGGGCCCTCACAAGAAGTACGAACCGATTGTGAGTCGGTCCACTAACTTCAGACGAGCGCGGCTGACCTCTAGACCGGTGGAAAATTCATCGCCGACGCTATGGAGCGAAACAGAATGCAGTCAGCCGAGATCGCTCGTCGTGCGGCTTTGCTCGATGACAAGACGGTTGCGTCCGAGGTCCACTTCGTGCCGGAGCACATTCGCGCGGGGATCACGGCGTAAAAAAGCGGCAAAGGGGCCACGAGTTGTATATATATACCTATGCACAGATCATGCGCGACAACCCGTCAAGCGGACAACCTCTTCGACACTCCTCTTCTCCTCGTCCGCGTACATGTCAAAGTACGAAAGTACGGGGCTGCCCAATGCTGCCTCAAACTCGACTTGTTTCGGCCCGCCCCCGGTAATGCTTGCGGATTCGGGCCCCAGATTGCTACGGAATATCCCAGCGGCCGACGCGGGGAGGAAGTCTTCGTACACCATCGGCGTGCAGCTGACTACGCCGTCGACAATAAGCTCCTCCAGTGTGCGATCTGATTTAGGCGACACGGATTGGAACGTCAATTGGTACCGGAAGTAGGCCAGGCGGTGTTTGCGCAAGGCAGACCAGGTATCGGGATATTGCGCAAATGCGCCGGCCAGCCGGGATTGATGTGCTTCGTTCGTCTCGTCTGCGGCCTCCGGCGCCCCATCCACCTCCGCCAGCAGCCGCAGGTATAATGCGTGCCCTGCTCGTAAGCAAAAGGCCACAGTCTTTGTCTCCGACTCACCCTCTGGGGTGACGGCGACGCCGCGCGACTCAATCTCCCCAAAACGAGCGCGATGAGTTCCGTTATGTCCACCGCCGACAAATCGGATGGGCTCGGTGAGCGCCTGAAACGAGGTTTGCCGAAGGAGGATAGGGCAGTGGCGCGCTGGTGGGCCCTCGATGATTCGCTTGTAGGGTATGCTGCGGTCAGCCAGTGCTAATCGGCAAGGACTCACTGTCTTTCCACCATCCGTGACTGTGCCACGTCGATATCGAGCACTCGAGGGGTGAGGTGGTTGATGTGCGGCCCTCTGAAACCCACGATGTCGGCTAACAACGGGTGCACCGCTTGCAACTGGGCATATGTCTCCTCGTCCACTAGGGCCGTCTCATGCCATCGGAACGTCTCCAGGCCCAGCTGGACCAACTGGTCAGCATCGTCCCGGATCAGTCCTCCCTGAGTTTCCGCCTTCTCTACAAGCTGCCTGACGGTCGGATGGAAGATGTCCCTCCCGTCGAGGATGTCGAAAACGCGTTTGCGCAATGCAATGTTCGGAATCAGCTCAGGTCGGAGGAGGGAGGTGAAAACGCGGAAAGGATTGTGTTCGAGAGAGGCACTGGTGATGGGTCGAAAGGCCGTTGCGTGTACCGGCACGCCTGATGTTGATAGGTCGTAGTAGCCCACGGGGAACATGCCCATCTGTCGGAACAACCGCGCCATCATGGCGAGCTCAGAGGGGAGGCCGAGGCGGATCGCGCCATGACGCTCAACACGCAGCCGATCTGCAAGTCAACAGTCGCTGTCGGGAACAGACAGACATACCTGCGACTTCCCACGAGCCCCCCTGATGCCTGATCTCCTCGTTGACCTCGTCGACAAGCTCGATCAGATCGCCGTACAGCGGAACCTCTTGTCGGTACATGGCCGACAAGGCTGCACAAAAGTCTGTGCGAATGTCGTCGGGACTGACGTACATGACGCGATTCGTATGTGCCTGTCCGTCTGGCATGGAGCTGAATGATGAGGGACAGATTGGGCTGCTTGCATTATTTATCGCATTATGTTGCATGTGGTTGAACAGCGAGCCATGACGGATAAGGACCGAGCTCAGCAGCTGTCCGGAAGTCCATCCCGAATCCCGAAGCCGGTTCTGCGCCCGTCGCACAATGCCGTCCGCGATGTGCGGGGGTTTGCCGTCTCTTCGGTCAGACGCGACCCTTCGTGTCCCAGCGCTGTACTTTCATGCTGCAAGCTGGCCCCGAGCCATAAAGGCATGTTTGGGCCCGGCATGTTGATGCGCCACACCCAACATGGTCCAGACTAACTCGCTATCGTTCAACTACGCCGACAGGACGACCAAATTCGCCACGAAAGAGGAGGAGCGACAGCATGTGAGGGAGAGGCTGGCGCTGGGCTTCAGAGTGCTGGCAAAGCAGAACTGTGGTGCGTGCGCTTCTGACATGAGGCGTGCAGCTGCTCACCTGCAGTAGATGGCGCGTCGGGCCACTGCACGAGTCGGGATCCCATCGACCCCGACTGCTTTTGGGTGGGTGTCTGTTTGAGGAAGCCTGCCTGACCGCAGGTCAACCCGTACGGTCTGCACTTTGCCCTCATGACGGCGTCCGACCTGCTACTCATCGATCACCACGGCAAGATCATCATGGGAGGCAAGCCGGACCGCCAGAGGTACAACTCAGCCGCGTTCGTCATTCACAAGGCCATTCACGAGGCCCGGCCCGACGTGCACTCGATCTGTCACGCCCACTCGCCGTGGGGCAAGCCGTTTGCGGCTCAGGGTCGGGAACTGCCCATGTATACTCAGGACGCCACCATCTTCTATCAGGATCACGCGGTGTACAAGGAGTTTGGGGGTGTGGTGCTGTCAGCGGATGAGTCGGCAGCGATTGTCGACGCGATGGGCAAGAACAAGGCATTGATCCTGCAAAATCACGGTATATTAACGGTTGGTGGATGTATCGAGAGCGCCGTGGGCTGGTTCATTGTGTGAGTCTCCTTCGCCCGGCGGCTTTGACAGCACTGACATCAGGCTCGAGGCCGAGTGCAAGGCTGTCCTCCGGACGGAAGCAAGCGCCGCATTCACGGGACAAGCGCCGATAACGATCCGACCAGAAGTCGCCAAGTTCACCTGGGAAAAGACCGGCAGTGAGCAGGGTGGAATCCACGAGTCCGAACCATTTGTGAGTCAGCGGTAGCAGTGCGTGAGCCCTGACTTCAGTTCGAATTGGTCGACATCGAGACCAACGGAGCGCACAAATTGTAGAGTCATGCATGTACTGCTTAGGATCTAAACGCTTGGTCCAGGATTGCTGTTCGCTTGGCGGTTGCGCTCGAGCGCATGCTCGGTTCCAAGGTCATCTCCAGGTCGTTGATCGCGCCTAGTTCGATGAACGGGTTCGAGAAGAAGCGATCAATCGCATTGACGGCGTTCGGTACGGTCATCGTCGGTCCGTGAGCCGCGGGGGAGCTGGGTGGGGAGGCATCCGCTTGCGGGCCGAGTCGCTCATCCTCGAACGCCGCTTCGAAAGGTTGCAAATGGGACGACCCCAGGCTCTGGGGTCCGGCTACGGTTTGTTCTGGGACCACGGTGCTTCCTCCATTACTTGCCTCTACGCCAGGCGTGGAGAATAAGGCACTAAAGTCAAAGTTGGAGAAAGGAGGTTGGGTCGGCGCGGGAGCCGCTTGCGACGAAAGGTACCGTATGACACCGACGCTTACGGTCTCGAAGGCGTCCCGCATTGAATCTGTGCCGCGTTCTCGTGCTGCGTGTGAGCCTGACTCGAACCGTGGTACCCACCAGACATAGCCTCAAGCAGCTGCGAGCAAGTCTGAATGTCTAGGATCGCGTCGATATACGAGTGAATGATCGACCATCCTTCGCCGTTGGCTATCCAGATGGAGTTGAGGTATGTTACGCCGGCCATGAAGACGTGGTGTATGCCCAGCCAGATGAAGTTGAGCACCTTTGCTCGCCAAAGCCGCTTGTACACCTTGATGATGTTACCCGCCGCCTGAACCGCGCTAATGAGCGATTGTTGGTTCGGTTTCTGATTGCCAGGGCTGGGACGGCACATCAACGTCGTGGTGATGCTGTACTGAAGGTCGAGCCAGTCTCGATTCATGTATTCGCTGGGGATCGGCATGTAGCTAGCGCGCCACGCTTCCAGTCGTGCGCGGATTGCGTCGAACCACTCCTGCGTCGGAGGCGGAGCTCTGGCTGCAGCGACGGTTGTGAGGCGTTCGTGGATGTCTGCTTGAAGATTGCGTAGATTGGCGTGGTGTATGCCGCATTCCTTCATGTGATCCACGGGTCCATCGGCCAGCCCGCTGGCCGTGATGAACGAGTCGTTGACCGTCGACGGATACTGCTGTCAGTGACAAGTGTGAGTTATGAACCCACTTTTGTTCCTATCCAATCATTGTGCAAGCCAAGCGGTCTCCCGAGTGCTACGGATATCTTGCGATCGCAAATCAGTGTCCTGCGACGTCAGTCCGGTACAACCACAATGGCTCACGTCCAGAACAGCCTCCGCCGCATGTCGATGTCCAAAGGAGAAACACCGAAGAAGATCGAGTCGCCGGGGTCATGATGGAGGCCAAGATCAATCGCTGATCGAACCGCCCGTCCCATTAGATCCCATATGTCTGCATTCAGCTTTGCCTTGGTCGCCGCTACTGAGACTCACCACCACTGTCGGGATCACGCAACACGTATTGTAACCGTAACAGGAGACCCTGCAAGCGGTTGAGGTGATTCCCAGCCCATGCCGATTGCGCACACGCCGACGACTTCTCCCAATATCCTATCGTCAATACTCATTTGTGCGCTCGAACGCACCCCGCGCCTGGTATCGCTGCGATGTTGGGTTCACCCCTTGCCGCTCTCTGTATATCGCATGGATGGCCATCATGACTGGGGTTTAGGCAAGGATCTGGCAGCACTGTGTATGTGGTGTATGTAAAACCCACCATAGATCGTGTGCAGAATATGCGACGACGGCTTTTCTGCCGAGCTGGTCAGGTTGAGGATGTCCTGCCGGACTGTCGGCTCGTGGAACATGGGATAAGCGGGGTTGACGAGCGAGAAGAAGTGGTCGACAGCAGGTGCGAGATCACCCGCTGGCGGTATATCGCCTGGGTCGACGGTCGATGCGCTGTCGTCTGCCTGCGTCGGGGCAGAGTCGCCGCCATCGACACGCAGACCCAACAGGTCGAGAGCCGAGGGCAGACGATCGAGGGCTTGAGCTGACGAAGGGGGTCCTGTGCGGAATACTGGCACGGATGATCCATTTGGTGAGGTGCGTCGCTCATGTCGAGCCCGCTTGCGCGACGTTGGAGATGTGGTCGATGGCACGGCGCCCTCCAACGCCTCGAGTCGGGATTCCAGCTTGCGAACATAGCTGCCTGTGAGAACACGGTTGTCCACTGCGACTCACTCCCATGTAGGCCGATCATCCATAGGGTACTCGCACGAGACTGAAGCCTTGAGACAGGCCGCGCAGGCAGGGCGTTCGTAGCTGCACTATCATCAGCGATCCAGGCTGGCTCTGAGACCCACCTTTATCTTTCGGCCTTTACATCTCGCGCATGCGTTCGCCGGCCGTCCCGTGTTGATGTGATGCTTTGACGGGGCAGGAGGCAGAGGTGATCGAGGGGAAGAAGGGCCGGCATCACTGCTTAGATTCGAAGAATGGGTGATAGGTGGTGCATTCATGGTCAAGGGATAACACCAGACAAGGATCGGCTGAAACCGCAAGCGTTATCGGATTCACAACACATTCATCATAACACGTCTCTTCAAGTTTTATCATGTGACTGCCCCTCGGGCGCACTGGGGTTGGGCCATGCAATATACTGGTCGCGGACCCTGTCGGACATTCCCTTGAACGAACCTCAGGCCGGGCATGTGGGCCAGCCGTAGACGACGGCCCTCGTCCGATGTTGACCGGACGAGCTCCGCTGTCATTTTCGGTTCTACCCGTCTGACCGATAACGCCCTCTCCTCATAATCACCTTGACCATGATCGCCCGACATTTTCACCACCCCATTAGCAATGACTACTGCAAGTGACCGGATCCTAATCGTCGGCGCCGGCGTCTTCGGCCTCTCCACCGCCCTACACTTGTCACGAGCAGGCTACCGTGATGTAACGGTGTTCGATTACCAGCCATATGCCGACAGTGTATATGATCCGGAACAAGGATGCGACTCGGCCTCGTCGGACATCAACAAGATATATCGATGCTCATAGTGAGTGCTGTCAAGCGATTCCATCTCACCCGCAGCGGGACGGAGACGGAATATCAGGATCTGGCATACAGTGGAAGGCCAATTTGGGAGGAGTGGAACTCGACGATCGCGAAAACGCCCGCGGACGAGCTGCCTAAAGGCCTCACGCCTGAGACCAAGGTGTTCGAGGACTGCGGTCTCCTGCGATTGTCGGAGGGGAAGCTCAGCCAGTACGACCTAGACTCACTAAAGGCGCTGGAATCCGCTGGATACCGCGACCATCAGCATCACATTGTGAGTGTTCCGCCAAGCTTGTTTCACAGACTCAGACCAGGGCAACGCAGCCGACCTCGAACGACTGAAGAAGATCGACTCGCCCAGCAACAACTGGATGAAGAAGCTTGGACCTTTCCAAGGCCTTGCTGACAGAACCCTCGACGCCTACCTCGATACCTCGGCAGGTATCACGTATGCAGACAAGGCATGTGTGTGGGCTCGGCATCTGTGCGAGAAGCAAGGGGTCAAATTCGTGTTGGGACCGCAGCAGGGCAAGCTGGCTAGGGTAATCATTGAGGGAGAAGGAAGGTCAAAGAAAGCGAGGGGGATCGAGACGGTGGACGGGAAACGTCACAAAGCAGATGTCGTGGTCGTTGCTTGTGAGTTGCCCTGGATCTGCAACACTGACAAGCAGGTGGTCCTTGGACGCCAAGTATACTGCCCGAGGCCGATCAGCTGCTCCAAGCAACGGCGGGGTCCGTTTGCAAGATCAAGCTGCCCCGCTCAAGGCCGGACCTATGGCAGAAATACAGTCCGGAGCAGTTCCCAGCATGGGCGTATGGATTGACAGGACACAAGTCGCCCGAATTCGGAGGGTTCTATGGCTTCCCTCGAAGCAAGGCCGGGGTTCTGAAGATCGGATGCGAGTGCTTGTCTAGACGAATGGGGCGCCGCTGACAGCAGACCGAGGGAGGAAGTGGATCAACATGCAGCCGTCCCTGGACTCGAAGACCTTGGTGTCAACGCCGATGACCAAGTACACCGCGGTCAAGGCGCAGAACCTGCCGGTGAAGGCGATTCAGAACCTCAAGCGAGCAATTGACCGGCTCTTCCCAGACCTGGCCGTGAGTGATGCAGTCTTAGCCGGAGCTGATTCGCGCAGGAGATCGGCATTACGGATACGCGCATGTGTTGGTACACTGACTCCATCGATGATTCCTTCGTCATAGATTACGTGCCGGGATACGAGAATTCGCTCTTCGTCGCTTCCGGAGGGTCTGGCCATGGATTTGTGGGTACACTCTTGGCTGTGAGGCCTCGTCTGACCAGCAGAAATTCTTGCCAGTCCTGGGCAAGCATGTGAAAAATGCGTTAGAACGGAAGGAGGACCAGTTCACGAGATTGTGGAGATGGCGCACGCGACCAAGCAAGCGCGTAGACGATGTGGAGCAGCTCGATCTAAGCAACTTGACTATTGCCCAGGAGGAGGACTGGAAGTGGGCCAGCGTTGTAGCGGGTTCGCGAAACCGTCCAAGGCTTTGAATGCGTGGCATGTACACCGTTCATATCTGTCCGATCACAGCAGCCCGACGAGTATTGCAGGCAAATCCAAGCTGGCAAGCAGCATCCCTTCAGCTCGAACCATTACGAGGCTGTGTCATGCATTGGGCTACCCAGAGCGTCTCGCTTGAGCGTGTGTTCACAAGCAACATGGGCCCGATCGCGTGATAAGCTGTCGGGGAAGAGCGAGGGCGACGGAGAAGAGCGAGATCTCTCGGCTTGCCCCGAAGGTGCGATGAACCGACCCATCGTATATATGCTTGGCTCTGGCCGCCGCTTCCTGCCCCGACCTGACTTTTTCAGCAGCAGACACTATGACCATCCCTCCCCGACCCAAGATCCTCGGTATTGGCTACCCCAAGTTCGCCATCGAGGAGTTCAACGAGCTTGCCAAAAAGTACGAAATCCACTATTTCCACCCGGACGACCGAGCACAGGTCATCAGCGAGGTCAAGCGCCTGTCGGAGCAGCACGGTCCATTCGACGCCTCATGGGTGGTGAGTGGTTCGGAGCAGCAGTCGGACTATGCTCATCGCAGCTCTACGACACCGCTCGATATGCGCCGTTTGACGCCGAGATGCTGGCCCCGGTGTTCGAGACTGAGCGATGTGGAATCTTCTCCCAAGGCGGAGCTGGTACGTGTTTCCAGACCCCAGACGGCCGCCTCAGCTCACGTCAGGTGTCGACACGATCGACTGTGACTGGCTCACGAGCAAGAACTGCTTCGTCGCCAACACGCCATACGCTGTGACCGATGCGACCGCCGATATGGCCATTACTTTAATGCTCTGCGCACTGCGTGGCATTTCAGCGCGGGAGGCCAACATCAAAGCCGGAAAATGGAAGCAGGGCATGGGACTGGCGGAGGACCCGGCGGGCAAGACGTTGGGCATCTTCGGAATGGGTAAGCTCGGCTCCGACACACATTGCTGACCTGTAGGGGCGATTGGAAAGAGCATGGCCAGAAAGTCCCAAGCATGGGACATGAAGGTGCTCTATCACAACCGAACACGTCTGCCCGCAGATCGTGCGTGCCATGGTGCTCGACAAGGCTAACAGCCGCTAACGGACAGAGGAGAAGGCCTTGAACGCAACATATGTCTCATTTGACGAGTTGCTCGCCCAATCAGACGTCCTGTCGCTGAACTGCCCCTTGACGCCCGAGACCAAGGAGGTCATCAACGCTGAGGCGTTCAAGACGATGAAGGACGGAGCCTACTTTGTGAACACTGCCAGGGTGCGCATGGCTATTTGTGTTCTAAAGTCCCCAGCTGACGCTCAGGGAGGTTGTGTGGACGAGGCCGCTCTGATCGAGGCCTTGAAGTCGGGAAAGCTGGCTGGTGCAGGATTGGACGTCTTCGCCGTTGAGCCGCTGGACTCGTCGCCCCTGTTTGACCTGCCAAACGTGATGGTGATTCCCCACTGCGGCGCCTTCACCCGAGGCACCATCACGCGAGGGGAGAAGGAGGTTTTCGCCAACGTCGCATCATAGTACGTTTCCTCCTCTAATCGCAGACGCGTGCTGACGGTGCAGTTTCGACAACGGGTACCCCGTCTCATACGTCAACAAGCCCAAACGAGGATTGTAAGGGATTGGTCTCCGAATCGTCGTATCTTTTTGTACATCATTTTCATGCATGCCATCTTGGCTCAGCTGTGCCTATTGTTGATCGACGCTTAGGACGTGCATGCTATCGCGCGGCGTTGCCATATGACCCTGACTTGCAGGTCATCGCACCTTCCACCCCACATGTCCCAGCCGACGCGTGTCGGACATGAACAGACGTAGTACCTAAACCCGATATGGCCAACTTGAGGAGTCAAGCAGGAGCGACCAATCCAAATCGGTCCTAGGCGAGGGAGCTTATCGCGCCTCGTTTACCACCGTCTCGGTTTCCACCCGCTCCACCGACATTCGTCGGAAATATCCAGTGACACGGGATGGCGCCATCACGGTGATCCTCCGCATGTGCTGAGATTGTCAATCGCTCAGGACCTGTGGAAGCAGCTTCGGGTTCAGGCGTGCCAAGCCAGGAAGGCTAATTGCGGGTCGGCCTAGACCTGCCCTCGGGTGTTCCCCGTCACGTCCGTTGTTGTTCGGACGACCCCTATCGCCAGCTCTAACGGCGCGGTCCGGCGAGTCAATCCCGGTTTGTTCATTGGATCCCCTCCTTGCACTTGCATATATAAGCATCTCGTTTGACGCTAATCCCCCAACAGCAATTGTCACAACACGATGACCCCCGAAACACCCATCGACAACGAGAAGAAGCTGGGCGACGTCGCCGAGGCGCAGCTCGACGCCAATGGCGCTATCGAGGTCTTGCACGAGTACACGGCCGAGGAGTCGCGTGCCCTTGTTCGCAAGTTTGACATCCACGTGAGTAGCAGCCTTGGCCTGGCTTGTAGGACTGGGACTGACGTCAGATCCTCCCCTTCTTGTTCTTTGCGTACCTGTTCAACTCGCTTGATCGGAACAACCTTTCCAACGCGAAGTCGGACGGCATGACCGGTGCGTACCTTGGTGTGCAGATGTCGGCAACGCATGCTGACAGTCAGTCGACCTGCACTTCCCCAACAACGGCTACCGAACGCTCTTGTCCGTCTTTTACGTGCCGTTCTGCACGCTTGTCGTCCCGGGCGTCATGCTCACGCGAAAAATCGGTCCCAAGTACACCCTGCCCGGGTACATGTTCGGCTGGGGGGCTCTGTGTCTCATCAACGCTGGGGTCAAGAACTTTGCTGAGAGCCTCGTCGTCCGACTCAGTGAGCCAGCCTGAGTTGCCCCGCTGTGATCGTCGCTCACCGCAGTCCTCGGAGCTTTCGAAGCTGGTTTCGCCGCATCTGTCATCTTCTACCTCACGACGTTCTACCAACGAGGAGAGCTTGGTCTCCGAGTCGCCGCCTTCTACAGTTGTAACGCTTTGTCCGGTGCCTTCTCGGGTCTTCTCTCGTACGGTGTGTTCCAAGCGAAGTCGCACCTGCACGGCTGGCAGATTCTGTTCATTCTCGAGGTGTGTTTCTTGCCTAAATCTTTCCCTCTCCGCTGACATACAGGGCGCTCTGACCTGTGCTTTCGCCATCCTCATGTACTTCTGCCTTCCTTGGACCCCGTCCGTGGCCCGATTCCTGTCTCCGCGGGAGAAGGAGGTCGCCCAGTTCCGACTCCTCGCCGATGGGTCTACAGCGACCGAAACCAAGTTCGCCATGAAGACCTTCTTCGCCCCGCTCCGCGACTTCAAGTTCTGGATCTTCGCCCCCATCGCTCTCTGCTACGGTACCGCCGCCGCCGTCGGATCCAACTTCCTCACGCAGATCATCGGTCGATACCACTACTCTGTCATCAAGACCAACCTCTGGACGGTCGCGCCCTTCTGCTTCGGCACAATCTTGCTGCTGATCACGGCCTGGTCGTCTGATCGCTACCGAGAGCGTGGTTTCCACCTCGCCTCGAGCATGGTTCTGGTTTTGACGGGCTGTATCATCCTGGCGGCCCTTCCCGTTCACGAGACGAAGGCGTCCTACTTTGCCGTGTTCCTCATCACCGGTACCTCCACCCCTTTGCGGACCGCACAAGACTTGGCTTACCTGCAGGTGGTGCTTTCACCCCTAGTGTGCTGTTCCACACTTGGCACCAGTGCAACGACCCGTCCGAAGACGGCCGAGCCTTCCGAGTTGGTGCTTTCACCTTCCTGGCCAACGCTGGTGGTATTGTCAGCGGTGAGTCCAGCCGCGGCTGGATCCCATCGACCCGCTGACCCGCAGCCAACATCTTCCTCGACGAGTTCGCGCCCAAGTACACTGTCCCCATGATCATCACCGCCTGCATCGAGGTTCTCGCTCTTACCCTTGTCGTCGGCCTGCGAATGTGGATGGTGTTGGACAACAGGAAGCGAAACAAGGCGCAGGGCGTGAACTGGAAGTCGATCGATGTGCCCACCGAGGTGTTGTCCGAGGGGCCCAAGAACCCCATGTTCCGACACTTCTACTAGGCTGGACACGCAGGGCACAGGGTTGAGGTGGGGTTAATGAGAGTGAAAGAGGTGCGAGGAGGCGCACTAGCGAGGTATCCGCCGGGCAAGGGCCGTTTGTATAGACTATCACCACGGTAGATATGTGATCAACTTGCACATTCATATGCCGAAGCAGGCCCCGCAACTCCCAGACTCGAGACGGCCTCGTGTCGGATATGCCTAGAGTACCGCTCCTGGCCGGTACGATGGCGGCTATCGCACGGTGGACCGAGATCGCACCGCTGCGGGACTCGCAAGCTTCAAGCTCGTCGTGCGGTTCGACTGCCTCAGTGCAGCATATAAGACATCGCACATAGTCCCAATTCCGGAGGTTCATCTCCGAAGACGAACGCGTCAGTAGTCGTGAATTTTAGAACCCGGTCCCGCGCCAACTCGCTGCGGGACTGGGCCCGACTAAAAGCCTCCCATCGGCCCGCTATGTAAGCCGCATCAAGCATCAGGAACATGTGCATTAATAGGTTGAGTTTGCGGGATGAGCCTAAGCGGCTCCTCACCTTCAGAGGAGTGGCGAGACGCGAGTGGCAAAACCGGACACCCTGTTCGATGCTCCCAGCTCCCAGTGCGGCAGTGGGGCATGATGAATGACCGGATACAGGCTATTAGAATGCCCCATGGGACCGCTGCAGTCAACAGACAACGGTTGAGAGGTTCGGGGAGTATCCAGGCATGCGGCCAAGAGGGGAAGTGCAGGGCGGTGTGACAGAGCCGATTAGATGTACGATGTGGCTATCGTTTTGCATGCTTCTCTGCTGGAATCTACCAATGCTTCACCTATCCATTTTTGCTTGATCCACGCCCTTTCTTAGCAAGTGGCGCAGCCGTTCACGTCCCGCGCGGACAGAGTTACTTTGTTGGTGGACCCGTCGCCATTGAAGATACCTCCACCAACAATGACAATGTCTTTCGGATTGAATCCGACGCTAAGGCTGCGAGTGTACGAAGCGGTTGAGGACGTAGACAGTCGCGTCCAGGAGTTCGGGTCTCCGAGGTTTCGGTTGATGAACAGGTCGCTGCTGCTGGCACCGTTGAGGACGATGGCGCCGTTCGCGGTCGCACCCGACGAGGCGCCGATGGAGGTCCAAACATTGTATGGGGAACCCTCGAGGACATATCCGTCAGTGGCTTTGAGGAGCTGGGGCGTGGCGTTTTGGAAGCTAAGCGGGCTGGAAGCGATTCGGTAGTATACGGGGCATCCGCCTGTACGTCAGCGTGACACGCACTAGCCCTTTTGAGGAAAGCAAGCCCACTTCTGCCGGAGGGGTCGTTGCACAGCTCATACGAGACGATCCAGCCGTTCGGAATCTTCGAGACAGTGGCCATTCCAGGCCGGGCATTCTGCTGGGACATAATGACCGCAGGCTGGATTGCGCTCCAGTTCTTCAGGTCGGTGGTGGTGACGTAGACGAGCTTCTGGTTGTGCGCCGGGTCCCGCTCGTCCGAGTAGTAGCAGACCAGCTGGTTGTTGTACACCATAAGGAAGGGCTCCCAGACTGGCGTTGGCTGCTCGTCAGCAAATCAGCAAACGAAGTATGGCTAAGAACAGTGGCTCACATCGGCAGAGCCATCCTGGCATCAGCAGAGTTGGCGAAACGATCATTGTTCACTCACGTAACCTCCAGCCCGAGGGGTGATGTGGCTGACGAAAGCCCATGTAGCTCTGTTCGAGTCAGAGGGGTCCTCCCATGTGGGGTGTTCGACTCACCCGTTGTCCTTGCTGGCGTAGAGTTCGAGCTGGGTCGAGGACTGCTGCCCCTGACCAGTGATCTTTGCCGAGTTGCCTGCCAGAAGGACAGTGCCCTTGGGAAAGCCGCCAAGCGCTTGCGGGAGGACGAAGAGGTGAGGCTGGTACGGCAGCCCGATGCCATTCTGCGTGTCCTGGGCGTGAGTACCGGGTCGTGTCTGGTAGCAGCCATGACGCACCTGCACCTCGGACAGCTTCCTCCAAGTGAAGCCGTGGTCGGTTGATCGGTAGATCTGGAAATAGGGCTGTCGGCTGTAGTCGTAGTTCTCCCAAGTGGCCAACAAGGTGCCCTGGGACTGATGGCTCAGCTGAGAGACCATGGGTGGAGGGGACTTAGGCACTCACGTCCGGGAGCATCACGTGTCGCCCGTACATTGTCCTCGGGGCAGAGTACGTCGAGGGCGGAACGAAGATGTCGACCGGTCCAAAGTCACGCTTGACCGGGGTGGCCGCGACAAAGCCAGCCACGACCAGGAAGAGCTGGAGAAACAAGGTGGAGAGTATCATCCTTGGGGGCAAGGTTGGGGTTGGGCCTGCTATAGGAAGGGATGTGGGAGGTCGGTGGGTCTCCGCGCTGGCCATTTTATGTACCCCAGAGCGCGTCCGAATATCCGATCAGACGCCTGGCATCAACCGGCATAACGGTGGATGCGGCTGACAGTTTCCTGCGCTAGCTGCATACGGCAGCGAGGTCGACGCGGGGTGAGCTGAGACTGCCGGGTTGGCAGTCCGGCAGATCCGGAGTCAATCAGGGTGGCTTTCGGCTCAGAAGGACAGCACGCATGATGGTGGACGGGGCGCACGGTCGTCGCGTGGGCCGCGTAATAAGAGCACACGTCCCCAGCATCCACAGTGACGGGATCCCCGCTGATCAGCTGATCTG